>SDBV01002162.1_pt1 | contig 29422 bp, 26 predicted proteins | sample 2277081 | NCBI WGS metagenome assembly SDBV01 (sample SAMN10402039, study PRJNA504765) | marine sediment metagenome | isolation source: marine sediment core GS10_PC15, 223 cmbsf | place: Arctic Ocean: Southern Knipovich Ridge | collected 2010
GCCGCCGCCGATCAAACAGGGCCCCAGGCTGCCGAAGTTCCTGCCGGCCGTCGGACGCAAGCGGGCGCGAGTGGCCTTTTTCACCGGATGCGTGGCCGACGCCATGCTGCGGCACATCCATTGGGCCACACTACGCGTGCTGCAACAAAACGGCTGCGATATCTTCATCCCACGCGACCAAGGTTGCTGCGGGGCCATTCACCTGCACGCCGGAGATCGGCTCGGCGCCCGAAAAATGGCCGACGCCAATCTGGTCGCTTTTGAGTTGGAGCGCTGTGACGCGATCGTGGTCAACCATGCGGGCTGCGGGGCGATGATGAAAGAATACGGGCAGCATTGGCAAGACGGCCTGCAACCGCATCGAGCGCAGTTTGCCGAAAAGGTCAAGGACGTTCACGAACTGCTCGATGATCTTGGCGCAGTGGTTCCCTCGGGCCGGATCGAGGCGGTGGCTACGTATCACGACGCCTGCCACTTAGGCCACGCCCAGTCGATTACCGCGCCACCGAGGCGCCTGCTCGAAAAGATCCCCGGCCTGCAGTTGAAACCCCTGCCGGAAACGGAATTGTGCTGCGGCTCGGCCGGCACCTACAATCTGCTGCAAGGTCAGATGTCCGACCAGCTCAGCCGGCGGAAGATGGAGAACGTGCTAAGCACCGGCGCCGACATTGTGCTGGCAGGCAACGCCGGCTGCCTGCTGCAAATGGGCCGCGAGATCCGCCAAGGCGGCCATCCCGTGCAAGCCATGCACCCCATGGAACTGCTCGATCTGAGTTATCGCGGCAAGCAACCTTCAAACGTTAAGCCGTCGCCGGCACGGCGATGAGACGTTGGGACTACCACAGAGAGCACAGAGGACACAGAGAAAGAATAAAGGTAACCGTTCGCGGAGAGTTGACGGACAGATGTTTTGACAGGATAACAGGATGCTCAGGATAAAAGGAAGGAAAACAAGAAAGGAAAAAAAGGAAGAAACCACGAATAGAATAGGCAGGCATCGCATTTTGCCGATTCCATCCGTGATATCTGTGTAATCCGTGGTTTCTTCGTAGTGCAGCGCGATTCTGTTGCTACAGTTTCGCGTTTCCTTCCCTTCCCTTCCTCTTTCCCTTTATCCTGATCATCCTGTTATCCTGTCCAAAACCGTTGCTCTGTGAACGCTTGCGAATAAAGAACAGAATACAAACAACAAAAAACTTTCTCTGTGTCCTCTGTGCTCTCTGTGGTTCCCCTTCCTTTTTCCCTTCTTCTCCCCCTTCTTCTTCGATTACGGCCACGCCCAATCGGCATTGGCCCGATCCGGGAGACGACACAAAAAAGCCCCGCCGAAAAACCGAGGGGGCTCTGAAATGTGCGGTCGAAAAACTACCTTCTACGAATACGATACGCCAGAAGACCAAGGGCACCCGTTAGCAATAGGATGATTGTGGAGGGTTCTGGGATGTATGCCAATCCCCGATAGCTTGTCAAGCCTGTACTCAATGGGATGGTGTCTACTATGGTTGGGGAGCCACTGAGGTCAAGCTGTAGCAACTGTGAATTGACCTCATCTAATGCAAACGCCCCAACCGGAGCAAAGGCCAAATCACTCATCCCTCCGGCGAACGACACGCCACCGATAAAGGCACCCCCGGGCGGATCGCGCTCCACTGTAAAGAAGGTGAAGTGATTACTTGGACTACCACTCGATCCATCAAGGCCAAACATCTGACCGCCGAGTGTCGTGCCCAAAGCATCAATATCAACACCGTGGAACTGTGAATTGGTCACTATCCCAGTCACAGGAGACACTTCTGCTGTGCGTTTTGAGAGCAAACTTGCATGGTCATACCCAATAATCAGTGTTTCACCCGCTGTCGTAATGCTTTCGGCGTGAACATTGCCACCGTCAAAAGTCATGTTTACGGAGGAGATGCTGGAACCGGTTGTGGGATCAATGGTCACCAGAGAATATCCTGTACCGGAAAACTGGTCGGAGCTATTCGATGTGATCGCGTAGAGAAGCCCACCGAGTGAGGTCAGGTCCGTTTGGTGCATCTCATGTCCAATCATACCTACCGTGGTGACTGTACCTGTGCTGATGTCGATACTCACCAATTCATCTGTCGACGTGTTTACCGAAAAAAGCTCTACAGCTTGGCTAGTATTGGCAACCACGACCAACACTGCCAAACAACTCGTCAAACGAAACATAATACTACCTCCTAATTCAAGTAAAGACGGAGAATCCCCATCTGTGAAGACTTGGAAACTTGACTCAGCACGTGTCAAGACAATGCACCCGGAAAGAAACGCCGGCCCTTGGCGGGGTGACGGATTTAGGTGCTAAGACGCTGCCTCATGGCTTTCGTTACCAGTAAGATTAATCAATAGCTACTAACATACCAGAACTGCGAGAAATGTCAACACCCGAGCGAGCGATCTCCAGAAATCAATGCACCCCCCCCACGAGAGCTATTACGCAGCGAACGCCGGGAATCGCAAGGGTAAAGGAGTGCATCGGGAGCGGTGCGGGCGTTGCCGGAGCAATAGGCTTTGTCGGGCATGGCCCCCAAATGAATGTTTTCCGATGAAGCTAAGCTGGTCTGCGATTGCCGCAGCCGACTGCTTGCTGGCCCCCGGATTGTGTCTGGCGGCCATGGGACGCAAGCGATGGACGCTGGTCAATAGAGATTCGGGATGGACTCGGTCCAACCGACTACGGGGACGTCGCGGTTGAGGACGAAGATCTCGACGCGGCGGTTCTTGCGGCGGTCGCTGGGCGTAACGTTCGGGGCGATCGGCTGGTGGGGGCCGAAACCGGCTACGCCCAGTCGCTGCTCGGCCAGGCCCGACTTGCGCAGGGCGTCGGCTACGGCCAGGGATCGGGCCGTGCTGAGGTGGAAATTGGTGGGGAACTTCTCGCGGGCAGGCTTCTTCGCGATCCGACGGTCGTCCGTGTGGCCGACGACCATCACCTTCAGATCGGCCGCCTCGGGAGAGTTCAGCACGTCGATCAACTCGGAAAGGACCGCTTCGGCGCCCGGCTTCAGTTCGGCATAGCCGCTGTCGAAGAGGATCTCGGTCTGCAAGCGGCCGATGCCGGAACTGGGATCGAATCGCAGTCCCGGGTGACGCTCGGACAGAGCGGCCAATTGGCGACTGACCTTTTCCGGCATACGGACCTGACCGCTGGCTAAGCCTTTGAACTGCTCGTGCAGCTCGGCCCGTTCGTTCTGATAGTTGGCCAGTTGCTTGCGATCCATGCCGACCTGGTCCTCCATCAGGGCCAGATCTTCCTCGGCCAGGATCAGTTGGTCTTCGGTGTCGCGAGCATGGGTTTTGAGGTTCTCGATTTCGGCCAATTGAGTCTGACACTGTTCGGTCAGGATGCGGTTTTGCGATTGCACGGACGCAAGCTGGCTCTGTGGCGCGAACATACAGCCCGAGCCAAGCAGCAAGAACATCGCGACAGAAATCGGCGCAAAGAGATTAACGACTTTCATGATTCGACTCCTTTCGAATCGTGGCCAACGGCAGATGGCCGGTTTATCCTTCGAACAGACCGATGATCATATCCATCAGCGAGCTGTTCACGGTATAAGCGGAATTCCAACTCCACATGTTTCGCAGCAGGTCGTACATGAACATGCCGCAGAAAGTAAGCATCAGTGTGCATGCCGCCAGACCGGCGATGTTCCAGCCGGAGTAGGGCATCTCGGGCAGCATGGCCGCGGCGGCGCCTTGGGCCACGGGAGCACCTTCGGCCAATCCACCCGGCCCAGCGCCCAGTGGGGCAGAGTCTGTCGGTATACCCAGCCCGAGGTCGTCGGCCGGTTCGGCCGCGAAGTCCTCGTCGAGCATGGCCGCCATTCCACCTCCGCCAACCATGGTGGCCGCGCTGTCATCTTCCTCCTCGGCGTCCAGCGCGATGACCTGCGAGCCGCTTTCCGATTCGTCTTCGTCGGTCGCTTCTTCCAAGGGGGTCAGCAGGAAATCATCATCGGCCTGCAACTCGGCAGGGGCGTCCGTGTCGCCTTCCTCCTCCAACGCCAGGACATCGTCGTCGCCCAGTTCCAGCGATTCGCTCGCACTGCCGGCCAAATCGAGCGGTTCCTCGAGCGACAATCCGCTGTCGGCCGGGTCGACGAGCGAGATTCCGCTGTCTCCGCCAATCGTGATGTCGCTGCCTTGGCCGCTGCCGCCAAGGACCAGGTCGTCGTCTTCCAGGTCGCCGCCGAGATCGATCGAGGAACCGCCTTGCGGTTGCTCGGGTGCGGGACCACTCGGGCTGGCTTCCAAAGTCAAGTCGTCTTCGAGGCCCAGGTCGAGTTCCTCGAACTGCATGACCTTCGATTCAACTTCATCCTCTTGCGAAGTCGAGGCCAGTCGGGAATCTCCGCCCAATTGGATGTCGCTGTCGCCCGCCGACAACTGCTCGCCCTCGAGGCCGATCACCGTACCCGAGGCACCCGGATCGGACTGGCCGAGTTCAATCTCGCTGAACAGGATGTCGCTCCCTTCGCTGACTTCCTCCACGTCGGCCTGCTGTGCGATCCTCTCTTGGGCCAAGCGCTCGATGTCCTCTTCCTTAAACTTCCAGTCGGCTCCGTCGCGATAGCCGTGCAGACGGCGATCCGCTTGTAGTTGCTTCACGTCGTCCTCGGAGATCCCGAGGAACTCGGCGGCTTTCGCGATGTTTAGATACTTTTGGGCCATGGAGACCTCCCGGTCCGATTGTCTGGACGTGTTTGTTGGCCGACGGTTACGGGTGGTGCCGGCCGGACGTCCACTTCGTATTACCTCTGTTCCAGTAAGGAGCGGACCGCTTGTGGCAAGGGATCCTGCGTGTTGTAACCGGTCATCTGCAGGTCCCAGTGGATGTTCCGAACGCTTCGCAGTGCAATCTTGCCGGTCGCTGTCTCGACATGATACACACCGACGATCCGTTGTTTCGGATCAACCACCACGAACAACTGCCCGTCCGACGCGGTTGGGCCAGGTAGGGCAAACAGTCCGCCACTACCCGGTTCGGCGCCGGAGCGGATCGGCGGCTGGGGCGCCACACGTTGAGCGTGGACAGCGCCCCACTCGGGCGCGCCGCTAACCGCGATCACCAGTCCTGCACCAATCAGGACCCCTAAAACCATCTTTTTCATGGTCGCCTCTCAAGATATTGGGTTTAGAGAAGCTGGGGTCCCTATCTTTTATTGTAAAAGCCCCAGTCTTCATTGCAAGGGAATTGCCCCATGGGTTGTTATTGACATCGACCCTCCGGGTGGTGCGTACGAGCGCTGCGGCTCGTGGCACGTCCGACGGAGGCTGCTACGGACGAGGGATTACGATAAACATCTAATTCACAAGGACTTACGCCGAATGGCTATCCTGCTGAAACCCTGAAATCCACGACAAATCGAAGACGGGCTCCGGGCCGAACGCCCAACGTGATTCTCACTCGATGTGCCTGAAGAAAAGTAGAATAGCGGAGGCGGGCGAGTTTAGTGATCTGATCGCTCGCACGCAAGCCCAGCTTTGTCTGCCCGAGGTAAAAAACACGCCCTGTAGAGGTATGCGTCCGCCCCCCTTTTCCGCCTGCTGGGGGAGACTAGAATGGGATATCGGCCTTGTTTTGGCCTTGTCAGCCCCCCGATGCCTTGGCGAAATGCGAGCGGCCGCATGATTTCCCCGTCCCCGGACTCGACCATCGGCCTGCTGCTTAGCGGCGGACTGGATAGCAGTATTCTGCTGGCGCACTTGCTGCAAACCGGTCACCGAGTTCAGCCGTTCTACGTCCGTTGCGCCTTGGCGTGGGAAAGGGAAGAGTTTCGGGCCGTCGAGCAGTTCCTTCGGGCATCACGCTGTGAGCGGTTGGCCGAACTGGTAGTGCTGGACTTGCCGTTGGACGACCTGTATGGCGACCATTGGAGCCTTTCGGGGCTCAGTGTACCCGACGCGGCCAGCCCCGACGAAGCCGTTTATCTGCCCGGCCGCAATGCCTTGCTGCTGATCAAACCGGCGTTATGGTGCCATTTGCACGGAATCGATCGTTTGGCGTTGGGACTTTTGCGGTCGAATCCGTTCGGTGACGCGACTTCCGATTTCTTTGCCGAGTTTCAGGCGGCGTTGACGTGCGCCACCGGCGGACAAGTGACTTTGGTCCGGCCGTTCGAGGAATTGACGAAACAGGAGGTGATGCAACTCGGGCTCGGACAGCCGCTGGAACTGACGTTCTCGTGCATTGCTCCGAGAGATGGTCGGCACTGCGGATGTTGCAACAAGTGCGCCGAGCGAAAGGCGGCTTTCGCCCTGATTAGCACGAAAGATCCAACAGACTACGCACCAAGAGAAATGACGAAGAACAAATGAAAAACACCTGATAAGCTTCTATCCACTATCCACTATCCACTGCTCATGTTCTACGTTTCCCGAGAAATCGAATTCTGTTACGGCCATCGCCTGTTGAACTATCAGGGCAAGTGCCGGAATCTGCACGGTCATAATGCGAAGGTGATCATTACGATCGAGGGGGCCGGGCTGGACGAGAAAGGGATGGTGCTCGATTTTTCGGACATCAAGCACATCGTCAGCGGCTGGATCGACGAGAACCTCGACCACCGCATGATCCTCCATCGAGACGACCCGGTTGTGCCGGTCTTGCAGCAAATCGAGGAAGCGATCTACCTCTTGGACGTCAACCCGACGGCCGAGAACATCGCGAAATTGATCTGTGATTATGCGATGGAAGCGGGTTATCCGGTCGTGGAGGTTCGCTTTTGGGAGACCCCGCGTTGTTTCGCGACCTATCGTCCCTAGCAGCCTGTTGAAAAGTGTGTGCCACTGCTTCGCAGAAGCAGTGCCGCTTGGAATCCCCGGCGAAAACACTGCTTCCCCGAAGCAGTGGCACACTCGATCGCCCGAAGTGTCCCTTTTTCAGCGGGCCGGCGGTTTTGGGTGGCGAAGAGCACAAGAAAAAAGTAACAGTCCGGGCGGCCCGCGGCGGGCTCACACCGGACTGTTTCCCCCCCTGGGAACATACTCTTGTTCTTGTGCGTCGCTATTGACCGGAGTCGTTGGCTCCGCTCCCCATACGAAGCCAACGCTCCAGCCAACCTATTTGACCAGCCCCAACTCTCGTGTTTTGAGGCGCTGTCCCACCTTCCGCTCGTGGGTGGCAGAAGGAGTCATCGGCTCACGCGGAGGGCATACTTTGGCAAACTTTGCCGACTATTCCGATTCTATCGGCAAACTTCGCCCCATCGACCAAGTTGCCGACGCAAGCAAGGGAAAAGGGGAAAGAGGGGAAAGGGGAAAGCCACGGGAAGAACAGGGCAGTATCGCGCGCAGAGGTGCGGAGACGCAGACCTTTTCTTCTTACTCTTCTCAGCGTCTCCGCGTCTCTGCGCGATGTTCCTTGAATAACGATCACGTTTGCCTGTATTCCCAAGTCCCCCCAGCTTGCTTTTGAGCATCCCGCCGGACGTTTCTGCTCATAAACTTTGCGGATTAGGCCGATTTTAGGGATAAGCCGGTGTGCCGTTGCGCGCCGAGCGTGAGCCACTTGACCGTTAACTGGAGGATCCTGCATCGTGAGCAATTCGGATCGCAGCAATTCGGACCGTCTGGTCCAGTCGATCACGAGGTCTCCCATCTTATGGGGTGCCCTGACTTCGGCCGGCTTCTATGGACTGATCTACGCGGAACTGCTTGGCGGCGCGTTCGTCGGGCGTTATTTTACGAGCCACCCGGTCGAGTACATTGCCGCGACCATGTTCTTCATCGGGATGGCCGCCATGGTGCGAAAGCTTTTCGATGTGTTGGCCCAATACGCGGTCCTTTCCGAGAGCCTGCTGGGACCGAAATCACAAGAGGGCCAAACGGCGGCAAACTGCGACGCCTTGCTGGGCCGGCTCGACCACGTTGCCAGCCGACGACAGGACGATTACCTGGTACGCCGGCTCCGAGAAGCAACTGAGCATGTGCGGCGTCGCGGCTCGGCCGACACGTTGGACGATCAATTGAAATACCTCGCCGACGTCGAGGCGGATCGACTCCACTCGAGCTTCGCCCTGGTCAGAGTGATCATTTGGGCGATTCCGATCCTGGGTTTCTTAGGCACGGTGATTGGAATCACGCTGGCGATCGCTAACCTGTCGCCTGAGGCCTTGGAGAATTCCTTGCCGGACGTGACGGCCGGACTGGCAGTAGCCTTCGACACGACGGCGTTAGCCTTGGGGCTGTCGATCGTACTGATGTTTACGCAATTCCTGACCGATCGGATCGAAGGGGCCCTACTGGCCCGCGTCGATCAGCTCGCCGTGGCCGAGTTGGAAGACCGCTTCGAGCGCATTCCTGAAGGTCCGGAAGGTCAAGTGGTTGCCGTTCGCCGCATGGCCGCGACGGTCGTGGAGGCGACCGAGCGGTTGGTCTGTCAGCAAGTGGAGCTATGGCAGGAATCGATGGAGGCCGCCAGCCGCCGTTGGGCCGGCATGGCCGAGAGCGGCGCCAAGCAGTTGCAGTCCGCGCTGGCCGCCGCCTTGCAGGAGACGATGCAAGTCCACTCCCAGCGTCTGGTTGCCGCCGAACAGGGCATGGCCCAGCAAAACCAGCGCCATTGGCAACAGGTACAGCAAGCTCAGGCCCAAAGTATGCAAACGGTGAACTCGATGCAAACGAACCTCGTTCGCCAAGGTGAAGTGCTGAATCGGGCGATCGAGGCCACCGGCGAGGTGGTGCGATTGGAAGAAGCGTTGAATCGAAACCTGGCCGCGCTTTCCGGGGCCAAGCACTTCGAGCAGACCGTCATGAGTCTGGCGGCCACGATCCACCTGCTCAACGGCCGATTGACGGAAGACCCGGTCGGAAAGCCGGCGGTCCAGTTGGCAGCAAAGAAACCGACCCCGCACGCCGCATGAAACGATCGGGCCACTCAACTCGAAAGCGTCCCCGTCCGACGCCGGGCGTGTCGCTGTTTCCATTCTTGGCGGTGCTGATCTGCACGATGGGGGCTTTGATCTTGCTGCTGGTTGTGATAGCTCGCCAGGCCCGGCTTCAGGCCGCCCAGGCCGTGGCGGCCAAAGCGATCGAGCAGCAGGAAGATCAGGAGTCGGAACTCCAGACGCTGCAATGGGAGATCGAGCAACTCGGAGATTCACGCCGCAAGACGGAGGCCGATTTGGCCGATGCACGGCTGGAGTTGGGGCACATCGAGGATCACACCCGCCGATTGCGCGACGAACTGGCCCAATTGAAGGTCGCTTTCGAGGCGCTGCAGCAGCCCGAGTTGGAAGAAGGCCGCCGGCGCGAACAATTGGCCGCCGAATTGGATCGTCTGAAGGCGGAGATTGCCCGCACCGAACGGGAACTGGCCCAGTCGGAACAAGCAATTGCCGAGCGCCGCCGTTCGTACGCCATCGTGCCTTACCAGGGTGCGCACGAGACTTTCCGTCGGCCGATCTACATCGAGTGTCGTGCGGACTCCGTGGTCATCCAGCCCGAAGGGATCGAGTTGACCGAGGACGACTTTCTCGGTCCGATGGGGCCGGGCAACCCGTTGGCCGCCGCCTTGCGCGCCACACGGGAATATCTGCTCGGTAGCGGGCAGTTCGATCCGGAACAGGCGGGTGAGCCGTATCCTTTGCTGTTGGTCCGGCCGGATGGGATTGCGGCCTATTATGCGGTTCGGGCGGCCATGAAGTCGTGGGGGTCGGAGTTCGGCTATGAACTGATTGGCGAGGATTGGGATCTGGACTTTCCCCCGCCCGACGCGCGTTTGGCCGATGTGGCTCAGCGTGCGATCGAGACGGCCCGGGTGCGACAGATGCGGCTGATCGCGGCCGCTCCTCGCCACTATCAAGGGTCGCGAAAACCGAGATATCGCGTCATGACGCGTGGAATCGCCGAGGATCGCGAACTCGATTATTCCGGCAATCGTGGCTCGCCCTATCGTCGGCAGCCAACGGCGGGGCGGGTTGGTCGACAGTTCGGGTCCAAGGAGCCCCGTTCGCCATTACGCTCGCACGAGAACGGGCAGAAGACGGCAGCTAACCATTCTAGCATGCGACCACCGCGCGAGTCCGCGCAGTCAGGCGGTACGCCACAACGTCCGGGCGAGTGGACGCCGCACGAGAAGAACTCGGGCCAGGGTTCCGGCAAGAAACACGCGAAGAAACTGGCAACTACTCGAGGTCAAGACTGGGGGCTACCCGACGCCTCGCGCGGCTCGACGCCGTTGACCCGACCGATTCGCGTGGAGTGTCTGCCCGACCGCTTGATCGTCGGCCCGCAACAAGACGGAGCCGGCAAGACAATTCTCCTGAGATCGCACACGAGCGATTCGATCGACGACTTTATTTCGGCCGTCTGGGAACACATGGATCGTTGGGGGATCGCCGGCAAGGGTATGTACTGGAAACCGGCCCTGAACATCTACGTCGCCCCCGAAGCCGAAAGCCGTTTCACCGATCTAGAAACCCTACTCGACGACAGCGGCCTAAGCGTAGAAAGAAAACAATAAACGCCACTTGCCTACTGCTTACTGCCTACTAACCAATGCCGCAACGCACACGTCAAGACGCCGACACCCCCAGCCACGATTCGTTTCTCGATGTCGTGGCCAACATGGTGGGAATCCTGATTATTCTCGTGATGGTTGCGGGGATGCGGGTCAAGAATGCGCCGGTCGTGGCGGCCATGGTGGCGACACCGAAAGTCGATTCCCAACTCGAAAAGCAGCAGGCGCTCAGGAAGTCGATATTCGACGAAGTGTTGGACATCGGCGAGCAAATGCAAAACGTTCACCAAGAGGCTCTCAACCAAAGCGGACAGCGAGACATGCTGGCCACCATGCTCTCGGCCGTGAAACATGAGATCGAAACTCGGCGCGGGCGGCTGGATACCCAGGCCCGGGAACAGTTCGATCTGGGGCGGAATCTCGCCGACGGGCAACGACAACTCGACCAGATCCGCCATCGCAAGGCCCAAGTGGAAGCCACCCCGGCGGAATCGACCCTGGTGGAAAACTATCCCACCCCCTTGAGCCAGACGACCGACGGGCGCGAGGTCCATTTCCAGTTGATCGACGGACGGATCACGCACATTCCGCTCGACGAACTGGTCAAGAGGCTCAAGGAAGACGCGCGGCGGAAGAAGAACGAGTTGCTCGAGTATCCCGAGTTGACCGAAACGGTTGGGCCGGTCGGCGGATTCCGGCTTCGCTACACCTTCGAGCGCAAAGACATTCCACCGGAGGTCGCCATGGAAACCGGTCGCGGCGGCAGCGTTGCCCGACTGAGGCGCTGGACCTTGATTCCCGTGTCCAACCAGATGGGTGAAACGGTCGATGAGGCGTTACGCGAAGGGTCCGAGTTTCACCAGACGTTGGAGCCCTATCGGCCCGATCGGTCGACTGTAACGCTTTGGACCTACCAGGACAGTTTCGGCTCGTTTCGCCTGCTGAAGAAAGCACTCTACGAAATGGGTTACCCCGTGGCCGCTCGACCTTTGCCGCATGGAACGCCCATCAGCGGCTCACCCGACGGCACCAAGTCGGCCGCCGAGTAGAGGCCAGCGTTTGCCGCTTGCGGCTTTGCAATGCCCATTATATCAACTCACACCCCCGCTGAACCACTTCAGCAATCCGGTCCAACTGCTCGATACTCACGGCCAGCGGTGGCATGATCACAATCACGTTGCCCAACGGGCGAATCCAAACGCCCTGGCTGCGTGCATAGTCGCAGACGCGGGTCCCACGCCTCTCGGCCAGCGGAAAGGGCTCCTTGGTCGCCTTGTCGCGAACCAATTCGACGGCGCCGATCATGCCACATTGCCGAACGTGGCCGACGTGCGGCAGTCGGGCGATCCGCTGCAGATGCTCGGCAAGCCGGTCAATCTTCTCCGGCAGTCGGGCCAGCGTCTGCTCCTCCTCGAACACGTCGAGCGTAGCCAGCGCGACGGCCGCTCCCAGCGGATTGCCGCCGTAGGTATGGCCATGGAAGAAGGTCTTGTTCTCGGTGTAGTCGCCAAGAAAGGCTTGCCAAATCCGGCCATCGGTTATCGTCACGGCCAAGGGCATGTATCCGCCGGTCAGGCCCTTCGCCAGGCAGAGGAAGTCGGGCGCCACCTCTTCATGCTCGCACGCGAACATCCGGCCCGTTCGCCCCATGCCGACGGCCACTTCGTCGGCGATCAGCAGCACGTTGTACTTGCGGGTCAATTCTCGCAATCCGCGAAGATAGCCGGCAGGTTGCATCACCATCCCGGCGGCGGCCTGCACGAGCGGTTCGACGACCAAGGCGGCAATTCGCTCGTGATGCGCGCCCAGAACTTGTTCTACTTGGCCCAAGTAATGGTCCGACAGGTCTTCCGGGTCGACGCCTTCGGGCGTTCGATACGTGTCAGGCGACGGCACGCGGAGTGTCTCGAACAACAACGGGCGGAACATGGCGTGAAAACGTTCAACTCCCCCTACGCTCACACTGCCCAGCGTGTCGCCATGATAGGCGTCGCCCAACGCGACATAGGCCGTTTTCTCGGGCTTAGGGTTGTCGCATTGCCGCCAATACTGGAAGGCCATTTTCAGGGCCACTTCGACGGCCGTGGCGCCGTCGTCGGAGAAGAAGACGTGCTCGAGGCCCTCGGGCGCCAGTTCGCTCAGCCGTCGGGCAAGCTGGATGGTCGTCGGGTTCGACGCGCCCAGCGACGTCACATGGGCAACCCGATCCAACTGCTCGCGAACGGCCGCGTCGAGCCGCGGGTGTCGATGGCCGTGCACGTTGCACCAAAGGCTACTGACCGCATCGAGATACTCGTTGCCGTCGACATCGACCAACACGCAACCCTTGGCCCGTTCGATGATCAGCGGCTCGTACTCGGCCATCTGAGTAAAGGCATGCCAAACATGCCGGCGGTCCCAAGCGTCTAGTTGTTCGCGCGTCGGCTTGTCGGTCATCGGCAGAATGTTATGTTTAGCGGCCGGGCTTGCCCGGCGTTCTTTCCTTACCAGAACGCGCCTATTCCCAGGACGCGATCACGGGGCAGCCGACTTGGATGCCGAGGCGTTCGGCCGCGTTGTCGCCGACCAGAGCCAGTTCGAGTCGGCCGGTGGAATCGATCACGGCCACGAACGTCCCTTCCAGTGCCTCGCCGTAGGTCTGAAAGATTCCCCAGGTCTCGAAGATACTGCAGATAACGCACACGCGTTCGTCGGTCGGCCGATCGCCCAACATGCTGGCCGTGATGTTGGTGATCAGATTGCCGAACGAATCGATCTGCAACACGCGACCTTCGATCCGCGTGGCCGTTTGTTGCACGTCGGGCCAATCGACGTTGGCCAGGTCCTCGGTCGGCGAGCCGAGTCGCTGCGGATCCAGTCCCAGGCTCAAATGCGCGGCGGCCGGGGCCATGATGTCGCGGCCGTGAAACGTGTTCGAGATCTCCTCGAGCCAGAACTCGTGGTTCGTCAATTGGATCAGCCGCGAGGGCCGCGTGCGCAGCGCCAAGCGGCTCAACAGCCCGTTGTCGGGAGCAATGTAATGATGTTGGCCGATTTGGGCATAAATGATGGACCGGTGCGTCCCCACGCCCGGGTCGACCACCACGACGTGGATCGTCTCGTCGGGAAATCGCTCGGTCACGTCGTCCAGCACGACCGCCCCGCGTTGCACGTCCTGGGCCGGGATGTCGTGCGTAATGTCGACCAGCGTGACGGCCGGATTGATCGAAAGAATCACCCCTTTCATGGCAGCCACATAAGGGCTGTCGGTACCGAAGTCGGTTGTCAGGGTGATGATGCTCACATCTTCTCGATCAGTTCGAGGCAAATCTCGCGGACGCGGGCTGGGTTGACGTTGGGGTTTTTTTGTTTCGCTTGGCCGATCAACGCGCCGACCGCCTTGGCCTTGCCTTCCTTCACTTGGGCGACGACCTTCGGGTTGGCGTCGAGCAACTCGCGGCAAAGCGATTCCAGGTCCGACTCGTCCACTTCGGCGATGCCGAGGCTCTGCATGGCCTCCTCGGCCGACTGGTTCGAGGCGATCATCTCGGCCAAGACTTCCCGACCCCGGCTCGTTGTAATTGTACCTTTCTTGACCGTTTCGAGCAATGCGGCCAATGCGGCGGCCGTGACGGGGAACTGGGTAATCGTGATCTCCTGCTCGTTGAGTGCCCGCAGCACGTCCTGCTGGACCCAATTGCTGGCCGCCTTGCCGTCGCCACAGGCCTCGGCCAGTTCGACGAAATAGTCGACCAACGCGCGGCCCTGGTTGACCAACACGTCGGCGTCGTAGGGTGTGATGTCGAAAGTCTGCTGAAGTCGCTCGCGCAACGCGGCCGGCAATTCGCACAACGACTCGCGCACCCGGTCGACCTCTTCGGGTTCGACGATCACCGGCACCAGATCGGGGTCGGGCAAAAAGCGGTAGTCGCTCGACTCTTCCTTGGACCGTTGGGGTCGGGTGACTTGGGCCGCTTCGTCCCAGCCGTGGGTCTGTTTCGGCACATCGCCCAGCTTATTGCCCGTCTCTTGCCAAATCTCGTATTGGCGCTCGGCCTCATAGGCCAGCGCCCGCTCGACGGCCCGGAAGCTGTTCATGTTCTTCACTTCGACGATCGGCGTGGCCACCTTGCCCTCGGGGGTGTCGAGGTGCAGGTTGATGTTGGCATCGACCCGCAGGCTCCCCTCCTGCATGTTGCAATCGGAGACGCCGATGTAGTTCAACAACAGTTTCAGTTCAGTCAAGAAGGCCTTGGCCTGCTCGGGCGAGCGGAGGTCGGGTTCGCTGACGATCTCCAGCAACGGGGTGCCGGTACGGTTCAGATCGATGCGGCTGTCGGCCTTGCCCTCCTCTTCGTCGTGCATGCTCTTGCCGGCATCTTCTTCAAGATGAGCCCGAATGATGCCGATTCGCGCCGGCTCGAACTGTCCCTTCGGATCGCTGACCATCAGGTGGCCGTTTAGGCTCAGGGGCAGGTCGAACTGGCTGATCTGGTAGTTCTTCGGCAGGTCGGGATAGTAGTAGTTCTTGCGATCCCATTTCGTGAACCGAGGAATCTCGCAATCCAATGCCACGGCCGTCCGTAGCGACAACCCAAACGCCTCGCGATTCATCACCGGCAGCGTGCCGGGCAATCCGGTACAGACCGGGCAAGTCTGCGTATTCGGCGGCGAACCGAACTGCGTACTGCACCCGCAAAACAGTTTGCTCTGGGTGTCCAACTGGACGTGAACTTCCAGGCCGATGATGATTTGGTAAGGTTTTGTCACGAGAACTCTCGATGTCTTTCGGCTATTGCGGCGGTTGCGGACTCTCTTGGACGGAGGCCCAAAGCTCGGCGTATTTCTCTTGTACGAAGGTGTGCAACTGCTCGGCAAAATCGGCCGGGAGGTGAAGGACCTGGATCAGTTGCTGAACGTCGGCAAGGTCTCTCAGTCGGCCGGGATTGGTCATGCCGGACGCGGTCTTTAGTTCAACTAGTGCGGGCAAGGTCAGCCAACGGATGCCTTCCTTCTCGACGGTCGCCTCATCGGGATGAGGGAAGGCGACCGGCTTGGGCTTCCCGTCGCCGGGAAATTCGCCGGCTACCAGGAACTCGATCCGCACACCCAACTCGGCATCCCGCAGGTTTCGTCCACCCGCCACAATCGGCACGTATCCGCGGCCTTCGAGTTCGCGGTGGAGTTGTTCGAGTCCCTCGGCGGTCACCAGGATATCCACGTCCTCGGTGAAACGACGAAGACCGTGGGAAAACAGTGCCATTCCGCCGGCCACCGCGTAGGGAATCCGTTGTTCGTCGAGCCGCTCGACCACTTTCCGCAGTGCGCGATGCACGGCACTCTTCTCTTCGAAGTGCATACTCCCCTCCTGCAATGCCCATTGCAACCGTTGGCTAAGCTGTTGTTCGTAGGCGATAGTCATATTATTGCCTAACGTATCGTTCTTGCAAGTAAATCAGTCCGTCACCACCGGGCTTGTCCCGGTGGAACGATGATTGGCCACTAACCAGTGGACCCGAAAAACACCGCTCGCCAATTTGGGCCGCCGCCTCCAGCGGCGGCCCAGATTGGCGGCAAACGCGGGGAAAACGGACCGTGCTAGTGGTCAATCATCGCCCCACGGGGACAAGCCCCGTGGTGGCGTTTACAGTCTATGCCTCGTTGGATAACGTGTCTATTCTCCCGTCAAGGCCGGTTTCTTCGTATGCCAATCGGTGGCTTGTTGGAACATGTGGGCGCCTCGCAATAGTCGATCCTCCTCGAACGGCGGGGCCTGCAGGTGCAGGCCGATCGGGAGGTTGTTGCTGCTGAGGCCGCAGGGGATCGAGATGCCGCCGATGCCCGCGAGGTTCGTGCTGACCGTGTAGAGGTCGAACAGGTACATGGCCAGCGGATCGTCGACCTTCTCGCCGATCGGGAAGGCCGGCGTCGGCGAGACGGGGCCCGCGATCAGGTCGACCTGCTCGAACGCCCGATCGTAATCCTCGCGGATCAACCGGCGAACCTTCAGGGCCTTCAGGTAATAGGCGTCGTAATAGCCGGCACTCAGAGCATAAGTGCCCAGCATAATGCGGCGTTTGACTTCCGGGCCGAACCCTTCGGCCCGGCTGCGGCGGTACATGCGGATCAGTGCGTTGTCCAGCCGGTTCAAGCCCGCCTGATCGTCGGCGTCTTGCAACTGCTTGCGCTGGGCCTGAAGTTCGGCCGCCATGGTCTTCTCGTCGGTCCGATGGCCGTAGTGCACGCCGTCGTATCGGGCCAGATTGCTGGAGGCCTCGCACGGGGCGATGATGTAGTAGGTGGCCACGGCATACTTGCCGTGCGGCAACGAGATCTCCTTGACCGTCGCACCCAACGATTCGTAGACTTTGACCGCCTCGCGAACGGCCGCCTCGACCTCTCCATCGAGCCCTTCGGCAAAATGCTCGACCGGCAAGCCGATTCGCAAGCCTTCAAGCGGCTGGCCGACCGACTCGGTATAAGCCGGCGCCGGGCAATCGACCGACGTGGAATCGTGGGCATCGTGACCGGCGATCACTTCCAGCAACAGGGCCGCGTCCTCGGCCGTTTGGGCCAAGGGGCCCACCTGGTCCAGGCTGCTGGCGAACGCGACCAGGCCATATCGGCTGACCCGGCCGTAGGTCGGTTTCATTCCGGTGATGCCGCACAAGCTGGCCGGTTGGCGGATCGATCCACCCGTATCGCTGCCGATCGACAAGGGGGTCATTCGCGCGGCTACGGAGGCGGCCGCTCCGCCGCTGGAACCGCCCGGGATGCGCGAGAGGTCCCACGGATTGTGTACCGGCCCGAAGGCCGAGTTCTCGTTCGACCCCCCCATGGCGAACTCGTCCATGTTCGTCTTGCCGATCAAGACGGCGTCGGCTTGCTTCAACCGAGCGATGACGGTTGCGTCGTACGGCGGGCGGAAGTTCTCCAGGATCCGCGAGCCACAGGTGGTCGGCTCGCCTTCGGTGCACAACACGTCCTTCACGGCCACCGGCAACCCGGCCAGCCGGCCGAGCGATTCTCCCTTGTTGCGTCGGGCATCGATCTGTTCGGCCCGAGCCAAGGCCCCGTCGGCATCGACCCGCACAAACGCATTGACGGCCCCGTCGCAACATTCGATCCGGTCGAGAAACGCCCGAGTTAGTTCGACAGACGTCGTCTCTTTGGCGTGAAGTTGGCGGAGCAGTTCGGTGGCAGTCTGGTCGATCGGGGACATGGTGAATCGGTGGCGGGGTTGGTTTGTCTGCGGGTTCAGGGTTGAGCACTTCGGCGCCGCTGAAACTTTGGCCCTTTCCTTGGCAAGAGAACCTACAGATCGCCCAGCACGGCGGGGACCAGATAGCACTCCTCATCACGGTTCGGGGCATTGGCCAGGGCCCGATCGCGCGGCAAACTGGGGCGGACCTCATCGTTGCGAAACACGTCCGAGACATCCAACGCATGGGCCATCGGCTCGACCTGCTCGGTATCGAGTTCCGCGAGGAGGTCTATATAGCCGAGAATCTGTCCCATCTGGTCGGTCATCTTGTCGAGTTCCTCGTCCGATAAGAGGAGCCGTCCCAGGAGCGACACTTTTTCGACTTCTTGGCGGGAAAGGGCCATGGCGTTGCGGAGTTTGACCTTAGGTCACGGCGTCAAAAGGACGCTCGGCAACTTACTACTGCTCGGATTCGGCCGACTGAGGAAGCTTGAACGGACTGGCGTGGACCCGCTTGGTGACCGCGCCGCTGCGAATACACTGGGTGCAAACCCGCAAGGTCTTGTGTGTCCCGTTGGGGGTCGTGACGTGGACTTTCTGCAGATTGGGCTTGAACTGCCGCCGCGAGATTCCGGTAATCTTCGTTCCCACGCCACCAAGGTACTTGGCTTTACCCCGATGAGCGACCGTATTGCCCATGCTGGGCTTCTTTCCACAAACTTGACATTCACGAGCCATCCGACCTATCCCTTACCAAACTGTGACGCGGAAGTAGAGAAACCATCACTATACCCGTTCTTCGTCGCAACACAAGGGGAGACGCAATTTCAGATTGCAAGATTCTCACCTTCCCCCTAACGGTACTGCCGGCAATGCAACAACCCCCGGCAAAACAAAGGAAACGAGCACCCCCGCCATATCGCCCCAGCGGAGAATTGGTAAGATAAAGCCGTTCACGGTACGATGGAAGTACTGGGGAACGCTTGTGTCCGAGGGCCGGAACCTCTCGGGCATAGGCCATTTTGGCAACTATGAGAGTCCGGAACAGAAGAAGAGCAGGCTGAGGATGAGGCGGAGGTGCGAATTGGGGCGGTCGGGGTATGCCCGGCTGCTAGCAGTGTATGTCCGGCCGCGGGGCGGGGAATCTAGGCAATGGCGCCTCCTTGGGGCGTTTCTCGTGCTGTGGCTGGCTTGGCAAGCCGGCTCGGCTGTGGCCGCGGACGGTTCCGAGGTGACGCCTCGGGTGTCAACGGTCGCCCAGACCGATGGAACGCGGACCCTGGTCGTCGACTATCCCTGGCATGTCCATCGTGGCGCGTCGATCGAGCTGCGGTTGGTTACCGATTCTGACGCCCGTTCTCCCCGCACGATTCCGCTGATGTTCGCCAAGGAATGTTTTCAGGGCATGCTGAAAGTGAATGTATTTCATTTCCGCGATCATGCCCACGATATGCTCAAGAGCAGAACGTTTACGAAGCACAACAAGGAATTCACGATTCTCGGTCAGAAGAATTCGTTGGGACGTCGCGCGGTGTGCGTGGGATGGCGGATTCCGCGCGACGGCTCGACTCCCGATGTGGCGGCCGCCTATTGCCTGTTGCCGGAGTGGTCGCTGAACAAGCATTGCTTGCATCTGGACCTGAGCCCCGAGCTGTTCGCGCCGTCAGGAACGATTTACGTCTGGTTCCTACGCGAAGACCGAGTCCTTTGGCAGAAGAAGCTCGCTTGGCCCGGCTATATTCCGGGAGAACCGCTCGGCAGTGACGAGAGTCGCCTCGCCGGCCAAGGTACTTCACCCAGCGTCGCCTCGCACGAGCCGTAGCACTTCGTCGTGGATTCGGCCGTTGGTGGCGATGGCCTGACCGGAGTACATGGTCTGTTGGCCCTGAAAGTCGGTGAACGTCCCGCCGGCCTCTTCGATGATCGGTTGCATCGGGGCGAGATCCCAGAGATTGACGATGGGGTCGACCATCAGTTCGGCCCGACCGGTGGCCACCATCAAGTAGCCGTAGCAATCACCCCAGGTACGGCTGAAACGGGCAGCCGCTTCCAAACGGTGATAGACGTCATGGCAATCGACCTTCTCGAAGCTGGCCAGTTCGGTGGTCACGAACAATCCTTCGGCCAGCCGGTCGCACGAAGAGACCCGGGCCGGCCGTGGCGGCTGGTCGCCCAAGATATACCAGGCTCCTTGGCCCCTGGCGGCGTAGACACACTCACCCAAGGCCGGGATATCGATCACACCCAGCACGCTTCGGCCCTCATGTTCCACGCCCACCAAAGTTCCGTACAGGGGCACGCCGTGGATCAGCGCCTTGGTGCCGTCGATCGGGTCGAGGATCCAACGCAGTCCGCTGGTTCCCGGCCGATCGTCCATCTCCTCGCCCAGGATGGCGTCGTCGGGAAAGGCCTCGGTAATACGGCGTCGCAGGTGTTCCTCGGCCCGGCGGTCGGCCTCGGTCACGGGTGAATCGTCTCCCTTGCGCTCGACCTTAAGGTCCTCGCGGCGGAAGTATTCCAAAGTGATGCGACCGGCGGATCGGGCCGCGTCCAAGGCCAGTTGCAGGCGCTGATCGAGATTGGGGATGGAGGCGGTCATGGTTTGGGTTGCAAAGCCGCAAGCGGTTGTTCTTAGCGTTTTCTTAGCATTTCGTCACGGTATCGGCGCATGATGTCGGAGCGAAGCAGCAGCCCGACGACGCGACGCGAATCGCCGCTTCCGGTCTCCACAGGAAGTGTTTCGACGTCGCGGGCTCCGAAGTCGGTTAACGCTTCCAGCAGATTCGCGTCGGTTCGCAAGGCGATCGGGGCCATCATGGCGATGTCCTCGGCGTTGATCAGATACGGAGACATATCGGAGTCGAGAACCCGAGCCAAGTCGGCCGGGCGGATGATCCCCACCAGGCGACCGTCCTCTTTCATCACCGGCAGGCTCTCGAAATCCTCGTTCTCTTTGGCTACGCGGATGATCTCGGCCACGTTGTCCGAAGGGCGAACGGTCGGGAAATATCGCTTCATCACATCGCGAACCATGATATGCTCCAGGCGGTGCATTTCATGTCCCCGGGCAATCGACTCGCCGCGACGGCTGAGCTTCTTCAGGTAGATGCTTTCCGGATCGATGAAACGGGCCACCACGCTCGCCAGTCCGGCCGCGATCATGATCGGTAGGATGATTTGATACGTGTCAGTCATCTCGTAGACGATGAGGATAGCGCTTAAAGTTCCATGGGTCGTCCCGGCCACCACGGAGCCCATGCCCACGATGGCGTAGACACCGGGATGAGCAGCCAACGAATCGGGAAGCACCAGATTGCACAGCAAGCCGAACGAGGCCCCCAACGTCGCCCCCAAGAACAACGACGGCGCAAAGATACCACCCGATCCACCCCCGCCGAGCGTCATACTGGTCACCACGGGTTTCAAAAACGCCAAGGGTAACAGCCACCATAGCTGGGCCAACATCTCGGCCGGGCCGTCGAGCCGCAAGATCTTCTCGGACCCTTCGGCTCTCTCGACCGCGTCGCTGCGGGTCGGCTTGGCGCCGTTCTCCAGGTGCAGCGTATGATCGACCACGCCATATCCCACGCCAAACAGCGGCGGCAACGGCAATCCGTGTTCCTGAAATTCGGATTCGGCGGCAGGCGAAACGCGAGGCGGCATGAACGGGTAGAACGCTCCGGCAATTCCCACCAAGCCCCCCAACACCAAGGCCCGGGCCCACCACTGGGGCAGCCGCCGCGTGGAAACGTCTTCGACGTAGTACAACAGCTTCGTAAACAGGACCGCCGCCAGACCACAAAGAATGCCCATCAACACGTAGGAGGGCAATTCCATCCAGGCCCCCTGGAACTTGTGATAGAGTTGCGGAAAGGCCGGATTCAGCCCGTGCTCGCCGCTGTGTGCCTGGACCACGTCGGCCAAGACGCTGGCGATCACGATCGGCGTGAGCGATTCGATGGCGAAGTTGCCCAGGATGATCTCGCTGGCGAACATCACGCCGGCCAAGGGCGCATTGAAGGTAGCGCTGATCCCCGCCGCCGCGCCGGAGGCCACCAAGACCTTGATGTGCCGCGGAGAAAGCCCGAACCACTGGCCCGCCACGCTCCCCAACGAGGCGCCGATCTGGACGATCGGCCCTTCGCGACCGATCGACCCGCCTGTGCCGATGCAAACTCCACTGGCAAGGATCTTCACCAAGGAGACACGCGGGCGGATCCGGCCGTCATGCCGGGCCACGGCCGTGATTACCTCGGGAACGCCGTGTCCCTGCGCTTCAGGAGCAAAACGCCGGGTGAACCACGACACCAGCAAGAGCCCCAAGGCGGGAACCACGCACAGCACGAGGACCCATGCCCGGTTCTCCGCACTGAGTCGAACGAACGGTTCGACCGACCACCGAGTCACTAGATCGATCAGAAACGTAAAGAAGACGGCCCCATAGCCACCGAGCACACCGACGACGGACGCCAAGACCAAGGTGAGCGGAGCGGAGGGAAGCCGGCCTTTCGGCAGACATCTACGCAACAGGTCAAGAAAATGATCTAAGGTTCGCACGGCACGTCAATGTAACTGCAACAGAGGAGCCGTGGCACCGGGGGACACGGCAAGAAGTTTGTCGAAGTGAGCGGCGCACTTCGCCCGGACGCCTCGTTTGCCGGGTTCCTATGACCCCCGACAGAGGCTATCGCCTACGCCAAGCGACTGGATGCATAGCGGTTGCAGACCGACATCCTTCACCTTACCAGCCTTGTCCCGTGACGACAAGCCCCCAAGGCCCAACGCTAAGGTGGTCATTCGCGCTCTACCGGACTCTTACTTTTTCCGGTTCGGGAAGCAGGTGAGCCAGTTTGACTGCCTGCAACTCGCGACGCGCCAAGTCCGTGATCTCGCCCAGGGCATCCTTCAGCTTGGACTTCGACTCGAACGGCAATCCGTCCCCAATCGGCATCCCCGAGGACATCGGCCCATCGACCGCCTCGATCACGTCCAATAAAGAGATGTCCCCCGCATCACGCTCCAGGGCATACCCTCCGTCCACACCACGAGTCGATTCCAGGATTCCGTGGGCTACGAGATTCCGCAGAATCTGCAACAGGAATCGCTCCGGCATCTTGCCTTCCGCCGCCAATCGGCTGCACGGAACGGGGACTTCCGAGTCCTCTTTGGCCAGTTGCAGGGTGGCCTGCAGTGCGTACCCGACCGTTCGTGAGATCTTCATGATATATCTCCCTCCTTGCCGGGGTGAAATATAGCATTTACACCAAACCTGTCAATAACAGTTAGGAGGCCACTTCTATTTTACGGCGGGGACCGCCCGAGGGGAAACTTCGCCGAGACCAGGGGGACCGCGCTGGCGGGTACTACAACTTGTGCACACTGCCCACTTTGTCGCTTTCTGGGTCGGAACTACCCCAAAATGCGTGCAAGATCAACGCGCCGGCGCCACATACCAACAGGCTGTCGGCAATGTTGAAGCTGGGCCAGGGCCACTTGCCGATCATCACCAGGATCCAATCACGCACCGCATAGACCGGCTCACCCACCGTGAACAGTCCATGGGGGTCGGAGTATGGCCAGGTCAAGCCCGGCAGCCCGAGTCGATCGTACAGATTGCCCAGGATTCCCGCGGAAATGCAGCCCAAGGCGACCGTCATCAGCCAACTTCTGGCGGCTCCGCCAAGAAAGAGCCACCCAAGAATGCCCAGCCCTGCGATCACCGACAGAATGGCCAGCGCCATACTGAATCCCTGGCCCATCCCAAACAATGCCCCCAAATTCAAGCTGGTCTGGAAGCCAAAGACGTCTTCGGCAATCCACCAGACTTGTCCGTCAGGGAACCCCAGGCGACCAAAGATCCAAGCCTTGGTTGCCAAATCGGCGGCGCAACCGGCGATGGCAATGGAAAAGAAGGCGATATAGCGACTGACGGGAACCGCCCTCATGGCTGTTCCTTTATGGACGAAATGGGATTTCGTGATGGTGGGAGTTTCCCGTTCAGCCCCGACGGGCACGCGCGGTCGGGTCAACGCGCTTACGTTTCCTGCTCTTGCTGCGAGGCGCACTTGATACAAAGACCGGCGTAGGGGATGGCGTTCAGCCGGGTTTTGGGAATCTTGACACCACACTCTTCGCACTGTCCGTAGGTGCCTTCTTCGATTCGCTCTAACGAGGACTCCACCAGGCCCAACGTTTCCTCTTCGCTCTGCATGAGACTGAGCGTGAACTCCTGCTCGAAGTTATCGCTGCCGATATCGGCCATGTGGATCGGCATGCTGGAGAGGTCGCCATTGGCCTCAGAGCGACTTTTCTTCAGCGCCGCGTCGGCCATCTGGTCTACGTCACCACGCAGCCTGACCCGAAGTTCCAGCAGCCGTTCCCTGTAGGGTTTCATTTCTGCTTTTTTCATGGCGTCTCCTCCACGTGGGCCTGCGTCTATCTACCGCCTTTGCCAAGGGTACAGACTTCTGATTCTAGACACTCCCGCCGGGCTTGTCAAACGGCTGATGGTACCACCGAAGCCCAACCTGGCGGCGGCGGCAGTCCCTTCAATGCTAGCAGACCACGCTGTGGGGGGGTACCTCGCTGCGCCATGTTGTTGCAGGCCAACATGTTACGAAAAATGCCCTCCAGTCGCGGCTTCCGAAAAAACTCGGTGCGATCCACCCCACACGGTCATAACGAGGGGGCGTTTCGCCTTGATGCGGTTCGCGGCCTAGCCTACATTTACTATATTGCACCGTGGATTTCGGTTTGTCACCGCGGTTTCCACGTCACGAACATGGCTTTGTTAACCAATAAACAACCTACGATTTTAGCGAGTCAGAAAATCTCTCAGACAGCGACCGTTTTCCAACAGTGTATCTCGCCCGCCTGCAAGGCGACGTACTCCGTGGATGAGATCAGGGTAGCCTGCGACAAGTGCGGCGACCTGCTCGACGTGGTGTATCAATGGGACCGGCTGCGCGTACCGGGGTCGCTCGACGAGTTCGAAAAGAAATGGCAGCGCCGCCATGAGCCCCACTGTTTCAGCGGCGTGTGGCGGTTTCACGACCTGCTGCCCTTCGTGCCCGTCGATCAGTGCATTACGATCGGCGAGGGGCAAACGCTGTTGCATCCTTCCGACGGCGCAGGACAGTTTGTCGGTATGAAGCCGGGGCGATTGCTCCTGCAGTACGAGGGAATGAACCCCTCGGGTAGCTTCAAAGACAATGGCATGTCGGCCGCCTTTACCCACGCCCGGTTCGTCGGTGCGACGCGGGCCGCCTGTGCCTCGACCGGAAACACCAGCGCCTCCTTGGCTCTGTATTGCTCGGTCACGTCGCTGATGAAGGCCGTCATCTTCATCGGCTCGGGCAAGATCTCCTACGGCAAACTCTCCCAAGCGCTCGACTACGGAGCGTTGACCGTGCAGATCAACGGCGACTTCGACGACGCCATGGCCCGGGTCAAGGAAGTCACGCAAGAGTTGGGGATCTACCTGGTCAACAGTGTGAATCCCTTCCGGCTGGAAGGCCAAAAGACGATCATGTTTCGGGTGCTCGAAGCGCTCCGCTGGGAGGTTCCCGACTGGATTGTGGTACCCGGCGGTAATCTCGGCAATTCGAGCGCCTTCGGCAAGGCCTTCCACGAGCTGAAGGAGTTGGGCCTGATCGACCGCATTCCCCGGCTGGCCGTGATCAACGCGGCCGGGGCCAATACGCTCTACCAATTGGTCGAAAAGCAGGGCCTGCGATGGAACGACGGCAAACCGCAGATGGCCACCGTCGAAAACTACTTCGACGAGATGGACCGGCAAGGGCGTCGGGCGTCGACCATCGCCAGCGCGATCGAAATCAACCGGCCGGTCAACCTCAATAAGTGTATTCGATCGCTGCAGTGGTGCGACGGCGTGGTTCGAGAGGTCGACGATCAGGAGATCCTCGACGCGAAGGCCCGGGTTGGCGCCGGCGGGCTCGGTTGCGAACCGGCCAGTGCGGCCAGCGTAGCCGGCGCCAAGAAGCTGGTTGCCGAAGGGGTGATCGAGCCGGACGAGCGAGTGGTTTGCATCCTCACCGGCCATCAACTCAAGGACCCCACCGCCACGGTCGCCTACCACACAACCGATCAGGAGCAATTCAACAAGGTCCTCGGCAGCCGAGGCGTACGCCGGGCCGCGTTTGCCAACCGGGCCGTCGCCGTGCCGAACGAACTCGACGAGATCATCAAGGCCATTCGCTTGTATAGTTAGTAAGCAGTACGCAGTAGGCGGTAAGCATGAATCAAACACGAATTGCCATTTCTGGAGCGGCGGGACGTATGGGGCAACGGCTGGTTGCCTTGGCGACGGTCGATGAGGGGCTTGCGTTGATCGGAACCTTGGAATCGCCGAACCATCCGAGGCTGGGAGAGGACGCCGGTAGCGTCGCGGGCGTTGGCCCGATCGGGATTCCGCTGGCCGCCGCGGTTGACGCGGAGATCGACGCGCTGATCGACTTCTCGCTGCCCGAGGCGGTTGATACAGTCCTACAAACGTGCCTCGACCGCAAGGCGGCCCTGGTCATGGCAACCACCGGGCTAAGCGACGAGCAGACCGGGCGGGTCCATGCGGCGGCGGAGCAAGTGCCCGTCCTTTGGGCGCCCAACATGAGTTTGGCCGTGAATCTGGCCATGAAACTCACCGAAGTGGCCGCCGAAGCCTTGGCCGACAAGGACGCCGACGTCGAGATTATCGAGCGACACCATCGCTTCAAAGAAGATTCACCCAGCGGAACGGCCTTGAAGTTTGGCCAGATTGTTGCCCAGGCCATGGGCCAATCGGTTCACCAACACGGCCGAGAAGGTCGCCCCGGAAAAAGACCGCACGACGAGATCGGCTATCACGCCATTCGCGTGGGCGACAACCCGGGTGAGCATACGATCGTCTTCGCCATGCTCGGCGAGATGGTCGAGTTGACCGTCCGGGCGACGAATCGCGACTGCTACGCGTTGGGTGCCTTGGCGGCCGCCAAGTTCCTGGCCGGCAAGCCGCCCGGCCAGTACGCCATCAGCGACGTGCTGGGGTTGTAAAGGAATTTCGTTTAGCCGGCTTTACCGTGATCCGGTCGCGGCGGCCAAGGCCAGGGCACCGTGCAGGACCATTTCTTCGCCGAGTTGGGCCGGGACAATTTCGTACGTACCCCGAAGCGGCGGGAAGACGTAACGATCGACATGCTTTCGGATCGGCTTGAGTACCAGTTTTTCTCCGGCCATGCAGACCCCGCCGCCGAGTACAACGACGTTGGGAGCCAGCAGCGTGATCATCTGCGCCAAACCCCAGCCGAAGGCCTGACAGGCGTGCTCGAAGACCTCGCGTGCCAAGGGGTTTCCCTTGCGGGCAGCATCGGCCACGATGGCGGTCGTTAGGGTTTCCACCTGACCGTCACATCGTTCGAGCAGGTCGGCGGCCGAGGCCTCGTCGACTTCTTCCTGCTCGATCAACCGTTGGCGGATCGCTTCCCGGTTGTGCGGCAAGTAGCCTTCTTGCAAGGGTTCCAACGGATGAGAGACGGGCTCGGCAATCCGGGCTTGGGCGGCGGCCGCAATGGCCCAGCCGCTGGCGATCGATTCGAGCGTCTGGTCGGGCCGGTCCGACTGCAGTCCGGGCCGCAGGTGCCCCAACTCGGACGCTGCATTGCCGCTACCGCAATAGAGTTGCCCGTCGATGACTAAGGCGCCGCCGATCCCGCTGCCGATGTTCGCGTAAAAGACGACCCGATGCCCCTTTCCCGCCCCAAATCGAGCCTCGGCCAGTCCGCCCAGGTCGGAATCGTTACCCAGGACGGTCGGTAATCCGAACTTTCGCTGACACCACTCGGCCAGCGGATAGTCTTCCCAGCCGTCGACTTGATGGCTGAGGATCGTTCGCCCTGTTGTCGCATCGACCGGCCCGCCGAAACCGACCGCCAGGGCAGAGAGACGGTGGTCTTTCAAGACGGGCGCGACCAGTTCCTTGAGTTGCCGGCGGATCCCTTCGGCCCCCTGTTCCGGTTCGACATCGATCCGGCGCAACTCCCGCAAGCGGCCGCCGTCGCCGGAACCGACGCCCAACTGGAGTTTCGTGCCGCCGATTTCTATGGCAAGGAGCATGGAGCAGTAGGCAGTAAGCGGTAGGCAGTAGGCAGTTGACGGCCGACTGCTGGAAGCTGATTGCTATTTCAGTTCTTTGATTCGGATGTTTCGGAATTCGACGGCCGAGTCGTGGCCTAGGAAGCCGATGTGGCCCTTTTCGTTATGCAGGCCGAAGTGATTCTGGCCGTCCATTGTCTTGGTCTTGTCGATCTTGCTCAGGTCCGCGTCGACGATCACCTTGTCATTGAGCGTGACCTTCACGTGGCTGCCTTGGCATGCGATCTGCTGGCTGTTCCACTCGCCGGTCGGCTTCAGGCCTCCGCGTTTGGCCGGGACGACTCCGTAAATCGAACCGTGAAACTGATAGGGCTGCAGTCCCTTGTAGACCTCATGCCCGTCGTCGAGGATCTGGATCTCCATGCCGCCGTATGCCGGGTTGACGTTGGTGGCCGTCCGAATTCCCACGCCGTTGTTGCCCTTCGGGGGCAGCTTGAACTCGAAGCGGAGGATGAAGTCGGCATACTCCTTCTTCGTGAAGATATTGCCGCCGGGGTCGCAGATCAACAGCCCGTCTTTGATCACATAGCCCTTGACCGCCCCCTGCCAGCCGTCGTGGGTCTTCCCATCGAAAAGGGAAACGAAACCTTCTTCGGCGAGCGTCACCACGGGACAGAGCAAGATCAGGGCAACAAGACATGAAAAACGCATGGGTGCTCCTCCTTTGGAAATGAACAGATTACCTTACTCAAACTGTAAACGCCACCACGGGGCTTGTCCCCGTGGAGCGATGATTGACCACTAGCACGGTTCGTTTCCCCTGCGCTTTTCGCCAATCTGGTCCGCCGCTGGAAGCGGCGGACCAGATTGGCGAGTGGTGCTATTCGGGCTCACTAGTTAGTGGCCAATCATCGTTCCACCGGGACAAGCCCGGCGGTGACGGACGAAGCGATTACAGTTTAAGCTACCTCAACATTATGGTCGCCACCCAGGCCGGGTGTCAACCGTCGGAATTCTGCTTCTGAAGCTGCCGGAGTTCCTCGTTGGTCTTCATCGAGCAGAACTTCGGGCCGCACATGCTGCAATGGTCGGGGGCCTTCGCTTCGCCCTCGGCGGCACTCTCCTCGTGCATCCGTTGGGCCGTCTGCCCGTCCAGGGCCAGGCGGAATTGCTCGTCCCAGTTGAACTCGTATCGGGCCTTGCTCAGGGCGTTGTCGCGGTCTTGCACTCCCGGCCGATGCCGTGCCAGGTCGGCGGCGTGGGCAGCGATCTTGTAAGCGATTACCCCCTGCCGCACGTCGTCGGCGTTGGGCAACCCGAGGTGCTCCTTGGGCGTCACGTAGCAGAGCATGGCCGCGCCGTACCAGGCTGCCATGGCGCCGCCGATCGCGCTGGTGATATGGTCGTAGCCGGGCGCCACGTCGGTGACGATCGGGCCGAGCAAGTAGAACGGCGCCTCGTGACACCATTGCATCTGCCGCCGGATATTCATTTCGATCTGGTCCATCGGCACGTGGCCCGGCCCTTCGATCATTACTTGGCAGTTGCGTTGCCACGCACGTTCGGTCAACTCGCCCATGACCTTCAACTCGGCGAACTGGGCCTCGTCGCTGGCGTCGGCGATCGAGCCGGGTCGCAGTCCGTCGCCAAGGCTCCACGTGACG
>SDBV01002163.1_pt1 | contig 29419 bp, 46 predicted proteins | sample 2277081 | NCBI WGS metagenome assembly SDBV01 (sample SAMN10402039, study PRJNA504765) | marine sediment metagenome | isolation source: marine sediment core GS10_PC15, 223 cmbsf | place: Arctic Ocean: Southern Knipovich Ridge | collected 2010
ACTTCGCCGGCACCTGGGTACGCTTTATGAGCGGAATCTCGATCAACGGATCGGTGTGCAGATACCAAGCCCGCTTCTTCACCTCCGACGCCCCGCCGGCGTACACAATGTCCCGCATATCCTCCATGCCCACCGCCCCGTTTTGCTGGAGGATCTCGGCCTGAGTCGCCGTACCGGCGTCAGACCGGATACCCCCCAGTGCCTCGGTATTCCCGGACATGAGGTTGAACCACATCTGAAGCTGGGCCATGTGGGCCTCGTTACTCTGCTGCTGCCCCCCGAAGCTGAACATACGAACGCTCTCCGGGTCCTCCATGGCCACAGCCTCGCCGTCCTGGGCATCCACCACTTCCTGGGCGTCATCCGCGGCCGACCGCTTGTACCCAACCAGATCCTTCTGACGCTCGGCCTGCTGCATGATTTTGTGGGCCATCCGATTCGCCATGATGTGCAGATCGGCCCAGATCCCGACCGGGGCCACCGGCATCGGGTTGTTGGGGAGTGGGGGCGTCAATTTCAGGAACGTGTACGGACCCTCATCCGGGCCGTAATACTCCGAAACCCGCAGGTAGTCCACGAGGTTCATGTCCACCCGAGGAACGGTCACGACCGCATTCGCCCGGGGGATCCAGAGTTCCACCACGTCGATCGAATCGTGCAACTCGTCGGCTTCCCACTCGGTAACACGGGTCCGCGACATCTGATCCGAGTTATCCCGGGCACTACCCATGCCGGTCGCTGAGGGCACTCGTTCGAGCAGGTCATTTTTGTAGAGCCCGGAATCCAGGAGTTGCACCCGTGGAACACGAATCGTGTCCCCGAGAAACGCGGCTTCTTCCAGTTGCCGGGCAGCCGGGTCGAAGGTGAAGTCGTCCAGATCCACGACCTCCGTGTAAACGGACCCAGGGTCAATCTGATCGTCCTCATTCCAGTGGATCACACTGCCGGACTCGCACAGCCCGGTTTTCAGGATGCCCATACAGAACAGACTATCCACGATCCATCGGCGGTAGATGTCCCGAATATTCATATCCCGACCCTGTACATCGAGGGCCAAGGCCAGCATGTCACCGTAGTCCCGGTACGCCGCGATCTCCGAGCGAACCTTGTGCTTCGGGAAATTCATTACGAGATTCGGCACCAGAACGCGGATCGCATTGAAGATCAAATTCAACGGCTCCGTGGCGATCAAGCCATGGTCCCTATCGTAATATGGACCGGCGTACTGCCGCATGAACAGGAGTCGAGCCTTGCGAAAATTCGTCAGCCGCTTGAAGCCGGACTGCACGGCACGCTGGAGGGTTTGGGGGGAAATACTGGTCGGCATTATGGGGCTCCCTGTATCCGGAAATCAAAGGACGTCTGGCGGCGATTTCTCTTCTTGATCTTCTCACGCTCCGCTCGACGGCCGGCCATCGAGTTCTTCGGGGGGCGGGCTCCATCCTTCGGGGTTTTCTGCCGCTTCCCATCAATCGCCCAGAGGGTGAGCATATCGGCAATAACCCGATCACCGTGACACAAACGGGCTCCGGCACCTTCCTCAACCATCACAGCAGGACCGATCCCGCCGGCCGCGTACCTCACGTACGTCAGGGCCTCGTCCAGGGCCTCCGTACTATGGTTGACGAACCCATTGTGGGCGTAGGCCCGTCGCAGGACGCCGAGGGCTTCCTCTTTCTTTTCCCGGGACGAGTGCCAGCCGTACTTTTTTCCGGCTTTTGTTTTAGTGGTTCCGCTCGGGAGATCCGTATAGTAGGTCGGGTAGCGGTACAGTTTCACAACCTGCCGCCCAAAGTCCCAGCCGGGGCCGTTCGCTTCCCAGATCATATTCACCCGCCGGCAGCCCCCGACCCACAGGGCCAGAGCACAGGCGATCCGGGCAAACTCGTACGGCGGGGTGTTTGCATCAGCCCACTCCCCCACCTTTTCCCGGGTCTCGTTGCACAGGATCGAACAAACCGAATTCGAGGCCCCCTGGCCCCTACTGATATCGAACCCGAAGGTGTAGGATTTGGTCTGATCCAATCGGGTACGCACGAGTTGGTGCCACAGTCGTAACGGGCCTTTTATCGCCCGACGAGCGAGGACCAGGTTCCGCTGCTGGCTGCCTATAATACGCGGGATCGCATCGGTCGTGACGGTTTTCTTGAAGTCCACCGACCATCGACTAATCACCGGGAACGGCTTGGCAAACAACGCCCGGTGGGTCTCGATGATCCGGCCCTCGAAATAAGTGTCGCCCGAGGCAATGTGATCGGCCAATACATCAATGGCCATTTCCTTCGGGGAGCGTTCCTTTTCTTGTTGATCGAACCAGGGCGAACGAATCAACCACGGGCCAAGCGTGGAGTACGTCTCGTTCGGCTCAACGTGCCGGCCCTTGCCCTTCTCAGGGTGATCCCAGTACATCAGCGAGAATACTTCGATCTGCCCACTGGTACGCCATTTTGAGAAAGCCGTACCTGGTCCGTTGGGGGTCGAATTCACCAAGCGACAGGCAGAAACGTCCTTCGTAGACCGCTTGATCGACTCACCTTCCAACATCTTTGCCATCTCGTCCAATAGAATCGCGGTTCGGCGATCGGATGATCCAGCGGTCGCATTAGCCGACTCTCCGTCGATCCGGGATTGGTTGCGGAGGTTGACGAGGTGCATTCGCTTACGATCATACGGGGGTAGCATCCACGCTGGCAGAAACCGGTTCAGATAGTCGTGTTTGCCAAACAGGGTGCCCGGATCTGAACCTCTTTCACCCGTCGTGCCAAGAATATCCACGCTATCTTCTTTACGGCTGAGTTCCAGGAAATTCCGATCGTCCTTGAACAACCACTGATGGTGGAAAACGACGATATGATCCCAGGTGGCCCCCATGTCACGGGACTTATCAGTGAGCAGTTCCCGACCCCGATCGACCGCCTGCTCCAGAGCCAGGATGTGCCGATCTTGGATCTCCCAGGTCACGAATGGTACATGGGTCTCCACAATCCCATTGGCATTCCGCACGATCCCATCGGCCCCGATGATAAATTTCCGGTACGTGAAGGCCGCGAAATTGACCCAGAAGAGGATAGACTGAGAGCACGCCGTATACAAGGCTCGTTGCAGGCCGGTGTCTTTCCTGGCCCGCTGGAGTAGCTTCGCCCGCCACGCGATATTCGTTCCGGGAACCTTGGGAACCTTCAAGCCCGTGATCGGGCAGGTCCACGTATCAGGAATCGCCGGGAACGGGGACGAGAGCGTCGGCTTCGGCATTGATTCTGGCTCTTGCGAGCTCATCTACCCTCTCTTCCGCAGAAATACTGCTGTATTCATCCAGCCGAGCGGTGGCCGGAATCCGGCCCTCACGCCGCTCGAAAATAAAGATCGCCACTGAGCGATCGGGCTTGATAATACGCTGCCCGCCTTCACCATCATCCTCCACATAGCCCAGGGCCATTTTCCACAATTGCCCGGCCAGCATCTCATCCCGGGTGGCGGTTGTACCGTCATCGAGAATGAGGACATCGCTCCCCATATCAGTGAGGAACGTGGTCAGCCGTTTTGGGCCGACAACCTTCTTTGCCTTCTTGGGCTTGAATGCCGGGGGTCCTGCCATGGTTACGCCGAACTGATAAAGCCTTCGATGATGCAGGTGCTCTTGTTTGCGGCCGCACCCTTGAACTTCGGGATCACGCCGGCGGGGCAGCAGTAGGGTTGCCGAGCGGACATGTGGAGCCCGCCATTGGCCGCGGCGTTACCCTCGGCGATGTACAGACCCGCGGCCGCGGAATCGGCCACCAGGGCGAAATCGCCGCCGTCCTCAAGGAGGATAGTGACCTCCGTGATATACAACCGGTCCTTGGCCCCAAGGGCTGAGATTGTCACGGTCGAACCGCTCTTGTAGAGGTTAATTACGGTAAGGGCCGAGGCGTTCCCATCAGTGATAAGCTCACCGTGAACCTTGCCCTCATAGCCCTGTGTCGGAAAATGATCTATTGACATAATTTAGTCTTTCTTTACGTAATTTTGCAACATCGCGTACAGTCGTCCCGGCCGGGCGAACAGAGACATCGACTCGTGCGGGGCACCGGCAACAATCGGCATCTTGGTGCTGACTCCGACCACCAGGCCGGCGTCGTTCACCAGGGGTCCGCCCGAATTACCCGGGAACATGCCCGTATTGGCCCCGATATGCCCACGGAAATTCGTCGTAGATACGTGGCCTTTGAGCACCATGAACTCCGGTCGGAGGGCGTTGACCCAGTGGAACCCGAGGACTCGGCATCGGTCTCCCACGTTCGCCACGCCCTGAAGCAACACCAGATAGTGCCTACCCGCCCGCGGTACGGCCAGCAGGGCCACATCGGCCTCGGGATCGGTCTGAACCACTCGCCCCGGTCGGGCGTCGATCCACACGGTCGTAGCCGTCCCCACAACGTGGGCCGCGGTGCCTACGTAGTACGAGGTCTCGTCAGACCCGACTACGAACCCTGACCCGTATCCGGACCCGGGGACCGCGACAGTGACCACGCCGGCTCGCACCGTGCGAAAATCGACAGATAGGAGGGTAGTCTGCATGGGGCCGATACACCCGGTCAAAAGGCTCAGGCAAATCATAGCGGTTATTGCGGATCTCATGCTGGCACCTCCGTCATGTCAATCGTCCTTTGGTTTCTTGGGCTTCTTGGGCTTCTTGGGCTTCTTACCCTCTCATGTGGCTACAGACACCGACCAACCCCGACCCTCCAGTGTCGTCTTATCGGTAAGACCCGTTGCGGACGGGGCGGAATTATTGCCGTGGAGAGTGATAGAGCCGCCGGTGGCCCCGCTCGTCACACAATCGGCCAGTGCTTGATCGACTTCCGTTTCGGTGAGGAGACAGCCCCTGAGAGAGATCGCTATACCGTTGGGGCACCCGGTGAAACAACCGTTCGTACTATAACCGAAGGTTCCTCCCGAGGGCAACGTATTGATACCAAGTACGGCTAGGGTACCTGGAAGAACCAGAGCCGATACGTCGCCGGTCATGCCGGCGGCAGCGACGGTAAGCTCGGTCAATCCGGTTGGCAACGTCCCCCACGCGGAAATATCTCCGGAAACTGAGGTACTGTTGAGTTGCAGAATTGTCAACGCCGCGGGTAGCGTCCATCCGGCTCCGATATCGCCGGTCGCCCCGGTAAACGAAAACAGAATGACTTGGAGGGATGCCGGAAAACTCCACCCGGAGACATCCTCGGCAAAGCCGGCGTTGCTATTCAATTGTAGGCGAATCAAATTCGTCAGACTCGGCAGACTGGCATCACTGAATCCCGTGACCGTATCGTTATTTAGAACGATCTGCGTCAACTTGGAAATGTCGCTGACCGACACGTCATACTGCCCGGTCCCCGTAAGCGTCGGGCTCGGAGTCGCTCCCGTGCTGGTCGTTGAATTATCGGGCCACAGCCAAACGATATCGGGCGAGGCCGTGACGGTCACCACAGGATCAAGAGATGCCCCCGCACTGGTCGTGAACTGGAACGTGGGATCGGTCGTTGTGGTGACGACATTACTGTAGTCTGAGTTATTCCCGCCCGTAAACGCCCGCACCCGCCAGTGATACTTGGTGCCCGACGATACTGAGGTATCGCTATACGCTGTGGCGTCCGCTGCGGCCGTGTCAATCTGAGCCCAGGTCCCAGGGCTGCCGGCGACATCCGGGGCTCGCTCGATCTTGAAGCCATCTTCGTTATCAGCATTGTCCGTCCAACCGAGATCGACCTGCTCCATGAGAGTATCGGTGATCGTCAGACTTGACGGGGCGTCCGGGGACGCTCCAGACACGATAATGCCGCTACCAATTACGCCAGAAAACATCGCGGCCTCCTTTAGGCCATCAGGATCAGGTGGACAACGGCATCGCCCGCGTCATCCGCCACGTTGTTATGGGCCACAATAGCATCCACCTGGGCGTAGTCGGTATCCTCGACCAGCACAGCCCCGTCAAGCCGGGTCGTCGTGGCGTATCCGCCCACGTCGTCCTGTGTCAGGAGGTGCCAGACTCCGCCCTGGAGGTGGATGAGTGCGAACTCGTCGCCGGCAATATCGGTCTTGAGGTTGATCCAAATGTCCGCGTCCGAGTAGATCAGGGCCACCTCGAACTTGTCCATGCCCCCGTCCCCGGTCGCCCACAGGGTCACCGCGGTGTAGGCGTCCGCCACGGTGGCCGAGGTCTCGTATTTCACCCCGGTGGTCAGGGTAACGGTGTTGGGCGTGTAGAGCTCGCCGATATCCAATTTGGACCCATCGGCCATGGTCGCCTCAAACCGTTGCGTTAGCGAGAGTGTTACGCTCATTTCTCTTCTCCGTATCATCAGCCCAACGCTGCAATTGATCCGCAACCGCCCGGGCATTGTCAACATTCAGGTACACATCGTGGTTGTTGACCGTGGAAATATGCAAAAGATCCCGGTCAAGGGGGTTGTCGTACCACACGTACAGATCCCCACCCGGGCAGGGGCTTCGATAAGCTATGGCTAGTCCGTTCGTATCTGCCATCATATCTGCCTCCCGTAGGGGCGGAGCCCCGAACTCATTAGCCGGCGTCCTTATCTTCGAGAACCAAGGACGACACCCGGGCATCCCCCGCATCGTCGTTGGCGATCAGATCATACCGGGCCGGTCCTAGCTTGCTCAGGCACCACAGCACCGTATGATCTTCCTCAGACTCCGCGATGATCCGGATGGCCGGCTTATCGGGATTACTCGGGGCTTCTATAATCTTCACTTTCATCGTTCGTCTCCTTCGCCTAATACGGTCAACAGGGCTTTTCGCTGTTTGTCCCGGTGGCGAATCTCCGCTTCCAGGGCATCCATCCGGTTTTGCATGATGGCCTGGGCTGTCGAGCCCCATGCCTGAAGATTCATGGCCTTCTGGACCCGGAAAAGGTGCCTCATCAGCTTACTCTCGGTCATATCTGACGCTCCATATTGATCCAGTGTACCCCGGCTACTCGGCCAACGGTGCGGAACTCGGTTTTGAGGAACAGTAGGAGGGACGAGGCGTTGGAACGCTCGATATGCGTGTAAACGCGGGTGAGATGCTGCCGACGAGCGGCAGAGACGAGAGATTTGAGGACCTGAGTACCGAGTCCCCGCCGTTGATAATCCGGGTGTACGCCGATCCGGTCGATACAGCCGGCAATCAGGTGTCCATAGGCCAAAATGTGGCCCTGAACGCCGTATCCGACCTTCGTAACCCCGCTCCCCCAGAGGGCGAATGGCTCCAAATCCGGGAAACACCGCAAATCAAGTTCCGCGAGCACCAACGAATCGCTCTTTGTCACCTTTTGTACCTTCATAGCGTCAATCCCATCCAGGTAGCCCCTGGAGCAGCAGTCCAGAAGGTACCGCCACCAATCCAGGTCGTATACGAAGTCTTGGGCCACATCCGCGAGTCCTCATCCGCCATACCTCCATTATACCACCGATCGTACGTGCTGTCAAGGAGAATATCCCAGGATATTGTACAAATTGTATAAATATATAATTTTATACCGATCGACGTGCCCAATGAATGAGGCTCACTGGGCAATGGCCACGCGGAGGGTCCTACCCCGGGGGTATCATACAGTAGGGGCGTTCACATGCCCATACCCGCGTACCCGCGTGTCCACTAGAGCACGTACCACGCCGATAAATAATCGGGCCGGATTCGCTTTTGACTGATCCATGGCGTATAGTGCTAATGGAGGTAACGACAATGACCTTATGCGAACAATGCCACCGGCCGGATGATAAGTGGCCATGCGAAAAGACCTGGTTTCCGTGTATGTATCATCCAGAATGGGCCGAAGAAAAAGAACCCGCGATAGTGCGGCACGCGGAAACCGCGTGATGGAGGATTGACGATGGACCTTATCACTGACCTTGACACGATCCGAACGGACGACGGGAAACTCCCGGCCTATGCCTGGCCGGGCGGATGCCCGATGTACTACGTGGTGGCCGACAACGGCATTCTGTGCCCGGAGTGTGCGAACGAACCGGAAAGCCAGGATACCGACGCCGACTGCCCGGACGATGACCAGTGGCGGATCGTGGCATACGGCGTCAACTGGGAAGATGATTCCATGTACTGTGACAATTGCAACGAGCGTATCGAACCCGCGTACGGCGACTAACGAAAGGAACAGAGAATGAACGACTGGAAACTTATCGAAGTAACCGAAGAGCCCGCGTGGCAAGAGGACACAAGCGGCGTGTACGTCGTCGTACACCGCGTGGTGGCGAAAGATACCCACAAGGGTATCGCGGGCGAACGAATCACCGTACGGGTTGATCTTATGTCGAAAACTCACCACGCTATCCAATCGTGGATTGGCAAGGCGGAATCGGTCCGCAAGGCGTTTTTTCAATGGACTGGTCCCCCCCGTTCTGTCCGGTATCTATCGGCCGAGCACGCATCGTACATCGGCTCTGAGATTGCCCGGGCCGGGATGGATCCGCAGTACCACCAATCCTAGGCGTTAGGCCCCCCTGGAGCCGTCTAGACGTCTTGCGGGGGCATAGCATAACCGCCGACGTACGTAGGGGCATGGAAGCCCGGAAAGGCCGTAGGATGACCGAGGAATTGAATCGAAGAATCCGGGCGATCGAGACCCGCAAACGGGGTCCAATCACGTTCCAGCAGCTTCTAGACATCGCCTACGAGCTTCTGCCCGATGATTCAGCAGCCGAAAGACTGGCCGTAGACACGTATCGGGCTAGAAACTGGTGGAAATCCTCCGGTATACCGAGGCGGCGGATTATACGGTGCCGGAAGCCCACGTAGCTACCTACTATACCCTGCATAATTATACAAAGTGTACACTGTCCCAACACCCCCCCGTGTCGTACGTCCGGCTGTAGGCTCTCTATACATATTTATTCTATTGACTATGTATACTACATTCTCTCCTTTACTCTCTCTCCCCTAATCACTTTCCAAACACAGGGACAGTCAGGACAGTACATATAAAGAGAGAGAGAATAAAGACTTAGGCGTCCCGAAAGCATTATACAGAATCGGGACAGACCGGGACAGCGTGGACGGAACTTACACGACTTACACACAGCCCTTGTTTCCTGCGTTTTCCGTCCCCCATCGGTATATATAAGTCTAGTATCCGGACCACTCTTACGAGTTTCCAGCGTCTACTGTCAAGAGCCCCAACCATATACCCAGCCCGCACCAAGGCTTATATGAATCTCGGATAATCCCTACAGACCAACCCCCGGCGAAACCAATCCCGGACTGTCCTGGTTTTCGGGACAGCCGTCCCTGTTTTCGGGGCAATACGCCCTAACACAACCCGTACAGCAGGGGCTTTTTCGAGCCTTTTTATATAATTTATCATCCCCGGTTTTTGCTTTCCGTATAATCATGTCGTATACTTCAATTGGAAGGACGGTAACATATGAACACAGACCACGAACGACTTGCAGAGCACGCGGCCAAACGCCTACGGGCATGGTATGATCTGGCCGACGTGACGCATCGACACGCTGGCGAAGCGTGGTACGCCGACGCCAGAGCGTTTGCGTGCCGCCTCACGGTCGAGTATGACCACGTGGATCGGCCGTTGACTGGGGCACAAGTCGCCGGGGTCCTCGCGGCCCTATCGCCATCCGTGGTATGGGCGATGAATAAACGAGACGCCGAGCGGATGGTCCGGGCGTATAGTCTCGGCATGGATCCAGCGACTGTCACGGTATCGACGTACAGCGGACAGAAGGCAAAAGCTGTGCAGATACTCCGCGTGTCGGGCGGACCGACGACGGGCGAAGTAAAGGAAATCCTCGGCCGACGATCTTTCAAGACGTGGGCGTTTTTCGACAATATCACCGATTCGAAGTCGGAAAAGGTCTGCCTTGATCGGCACATTATCGGTGCAGCCGGGATTGAGGAACAATGGGTCCAGTCGGCCGTCTGGTGCTACACACTAGTCTCGGCCGCCATTGTTGACCTCGCACATGAGGTCGATCTGCTACCATGTCAGGTTCAGGCCACAATCTGGATAGCCTATAAAGAGATCGGCGACCATAAGAACGTATGGGAACGATCGCGGGAAAAGCCGATCCCGGACGATACGGCCGATGGTATTCCCGTGTAATGTATCGTATACGACAAGCGGAGGTGACGCATGAGAACAAAGGTAGAAAACGGAACAGTCAAGGTATGGTTATCAGCCAGGGATACCCGGCAGTGGGCCCGTAAGCCCAGTGCCGCGTGGCCGTGCAGTTTCCTGTCCGGTCGGCGGATACGGGCCGAGTTCGCCCTCGTCAATGATACTGTCTACGACCTCATTGACGTGGCGATTGACGGCGGACGCGGGGATCAGGACTGCCCGTCCGACGAGTTCAACGCCCTAATGGATGATTACTTGGATAGGAATCCGGCGTGTCGGGTCTGCCCAAGCCAACCGGACTGCACCGGATGTCATAATGACGGCGTGCCGATAATCTGGGGGGACGACGCATCGATCCCGGAGGATGAAAGATGGAATCAAAAAAGTGGTACGTGAAGTGGCCGGGGTCCTTCCATATCTCCGGGCCATATCGGTTTGAGAACGGGCCAATTTCGGACCGGGAGTTTCGGACGTGGCTGCGTAGGGGCGAAAGCGGGAAACGCCTACCGCGTGGCTTGGAAATCTGGACCGAGAGAGGACGTGAATAATGGACGATAAAACAGCCGTCGCCCTACTCACTGCGGCCATAAATGTGCGGCGGTGTCTACAATTGGCCGTGACCGGCCACGGAGACCCGACCACGTACGGAGACCCGCAGGCACGGGCCAAGAAGGCGATTCGTGATTTTGACGCGGTGGTACTTATGCTGCAAATGAGAGGATAAATAATGGTAGACTGCTATGATTGTCATAAAGAAATCGTTCCGCCCGACGCCCGGGCCGCCGTCGGGACCGGCTCCACACGTATGCTCCGGGCCGACGGTGCACACTACATCTGCTACCCGTGCTGTGCCGAGCGGGACCGGGCCGATATGATCGAGACCGGCCGATTCATCGGTTACCTCATCTCCGGTTGCGGATCAATGGATGTCCCCCGACGAGTGACGAATTGGCCGGATTCCCTCAGTTTCAGGGTCCGAGATTTCCGGAGGCGGAAGCACAACTGGTTCGGTATTCAACAGATGTATGTTTGGTTCTACGGGCCGGAAAACCGGGTCTGGCTTGGCCGTCAGGTCGGCGATACCGATTGTATCCGGTGCAAACGGCTCAAGCGAAAAACTTTGTACACCTGATTTGCTTTCGGGCCGAACGTGTCGTATACTTCTAGTATGCGGGCAATGGGCCGGTGTGAGCCGGTTCGCTCCCGGGAGCCGGTTCATTGTGCCGCATAATGGAGACTGACAATGATACGATGGAAAACTCCGATGGTACTCGAATGGGAAACCCCCGATACCGATCAGAATCTCGTGCTCCGGCACGCGGGAGAATTGGCAATTGCCGCCCGGTATTGTAGCGTAGACCTGGACACAAAAATGGGGGAAGCCCTAACGGACGCCGAACGACGTGCCCGGCAGAACGGCCGAGCATTATTGATCGACCTACGATAGCGGAGGTGACGCATGAGAATCGTGATAGCACAATGGCTAACGAAAGCTGCGGCCCGAACGATCCGCAACCGATACATGCTCGACAATCCCGATAAGGTCGCATACATTGCCAAAGCGGATGTTGACGAGCACCACGTCCGATCGTGGATCGTGTTCGGTGACGCCTAACGGAGGATTGACGATGACGGCTGAACGAGTCGGAATGGCCGTTCAGCGGAGGATGAACAGTGTTCAACACCGAAGTAATAGCCGATAAATGTCTGGTCAAGATGCTGTTCGACCAGATACGACAGACCCAGCAGTGGCGGATGGCCGCATATTACACACAGATCAAGTGGCTCCGCGAAGTGGGGGCGTCTACGGCCCTCATACGCTCGGCCCACAAAGCCCGTAGGGAGTACCGAGTGGAGTGTGACAAGCCGATGGAGCTTGAGCACAATGGCCGACGGTACAGTGAGGCGAGCGGTACGGCGATTGTGGAAGTCGAGATTGTCCTGTAGCGAGACTGTATCGTATACTGAAGGTAGAAGGAGCACGAGAATGTTTGCGAAAAGACACTATGAAGCAATAGCCGAAGTGCTGCGATGCACGCAGCCGTGGGGCACCGGGGCCGAATGGGCCGAGCGACGGGGCCAGCATAATGTAGTACGGGATGAACTGGCCGATATGTTCCAGCGGGACAATCACCGGTTCGACCGCGAGAAGTTCCTGACTGCGGCTACCCGTGGAGGATGAAACGATGCCAAAGAAAAAGACCCTATGCGAGGCGGACCGCCTTCTTATCACACAAGCCTGTCGAATGGCTCTCCGGGAGCAATACGGGCTTACACCCACGCCTGGATGGGATGTTGCACAGGGGTTGATCGACGCCATAGCAGTGGTGGACGAACGGTATAGCTTACACCCGGAGGATCTGTAATGTGGCAGGAGTTCAAGCGAATTATGTTCTGGACCCTCGTGGCAACGGGAGTGCTGCTGTGAAAATCATACAGCAATTGGAGGATCAAGACTGCGAAGCCCCGGAGATATGCCGGGGACCCATGGTCCATCCGGGGCCGGGGACATGCGTGCGATGTCAGAAGTTATGGACCCTGTATCGAAGGAAACCTACCGAAGGAGAACAGAATGACAGCGAGAGAAGTGGTTGACGAGGCATACCGGCAGTGTGACCGGGGGAGGGTTCCGATGTTCGGGAACTTGGCCCGTATCCTGCAGAGTGCGGGATTTGAGATCCGGGAAACCGTTCGGGCCGCATGGGAGCGGCGGAATAGTAAGGTCAAGGGGTCCGATCAATACAGCCGACTCCGTGATTGGGTGCGGGCGTTCCGCACCATTGACCGATGGCTGGCCGATCAGATCGACGCAACGAAACAGGAGGTGCCCGCATAATGGATATTCACGAACTCGAACAGAGCAAGGCCGCGATCCAGGATACCATCCGGGATTATATCCGGGCCATCATGACCCAGACCACCCAACCCGGCGTGGTCAACGTATTTACCCGCTGCCTGGGTCTGGTGGCCCCCCAGCAAGCGAACGATGCGGCGGCTCTTCTGCCCGATCCGGTCCACGAAGGCCGCAACTGCCCCAACGAAGCCCGCCACACTATCGTGACGCATGACATCAAGAAGGCGATTATTCGCTTCTGGGAATTGTGCAAACAGGGCGAGACCACTGGCCTTCGGGAGTGCCTGGACCGCCTGCGGGATCACGCCCTGCATGATTGGAAAACCGCCGGTACGCTCCTGGGCACCGAACCGACTGGCTACCATATCTTCTACGGCCAGGCCAAGCCCCTGCCGGACCCGCGTGATGGGATGGTTACCGGCGACCCGCCCGATACCCCGCCGGAGACAGGCCCCGCACCCGCAGCCGATCAGGCGGCGTTCAAGAAGGAGGCCGACGGGTTCGGCCGCCCTGGCTGGGTTGTGCAGGACGTAGACGAGGATACGCCCGTGCCCAAGGAGTTCGAGCCCGTGCCCGCTGGTGGGGACCCGACTCCGCAGCATCACCCCGATGACCCCGCCGGGGCTGCCGGCTACCGATGCAGCTTCGAGCCCGTGCCCGATGATCCCGAGACCGAGGACCCGGAGACCGGTGCGGACCCCCCGGTGGACCCCGAGGCCGGTCTGGACCCCAAGGACTTCAACATTGACGGTGAGCCCATGGGTGGTCCCCCGCCGTTCCACAAGGAGGATGAGGCATGAGCGGATACATCGTCTGGGTCGAGATCGAGAAAGTCTCCGATGGACTCGACCCCGAGACCGTCGAGCAATACGGCCCCCATCGCTTCGATACCCTCCGCGAGGCTCAGGCGGCGGGCGAAAAGGCGGCTGCGGTTGCCGAAGATATGATGTAACGTCGTGACCGCTCGGTGGGAGCCCGGAGAAAAACCGGGCTCTTGCCATTTTACCCCTTGACGGATCGAGGGTTCCGTGTTATACTTGAATAATGGAGGACCGATCATGCAACCCACGATAGACGAGGCCCATCAGCGTGCCTTGGATGCGGACGACCCCGCGTCGGACCTGCTACCCGAGGGTGAATTGGCAACTGATGAGTTCCTGGTCCTGCCCCCGGAGGACCGGCTGAGGGCTTGGGGATGGATGAAATAGAACGTATTGTAGCCGTCGAGAAGGCCCGATTGGAGCAACAACCCGGGATCACCCTGGACATATCCGATAAGATGGGGGACATTATACGGAGCCTGTTGCCGATGGGCACGGACACAATGCGGGCCCACCTGACGTGTTTCGCAATTGTGCTCCGAGTCAGGGCCTTCCGTGAGGCCGCTAGACATCTGTGTGATGCACTCAAAGTAATAGGAGATTCTGATGCCCCGAAGAAAAATCGGCCGTAACGAACGATGCCCCTGTGGGTCCGGTGTGAAGTACAAGCGATGCTGCCTGTCCAAGCTCCAGACGATGGAGACCCAGGGACCGGCGAAACGGCGTCGGAGTGGACTGGCGGGATTCCTGTACGCCCTGGTGGGGAAATAATCCGGGGTGGATTTGCTTTCACCCTGTTCGTATCGTATACTATAGGTAGAAGGAGAATAAGATGAAACGTGTCACCAGTTCGATAGTTTGTCGGGACAAGGATGCCGAGGCAATTGCGGAGTGTTTCCGGGCCTCTGGTTCCGATTGTGCGGTTACCATAGAGAACGTGGAACCGGTGTTCGGGGGATGTCCCCATTGCGGGGGGCTTCTCGTGCCCGTGGAACCAGAGCCCGGGGAACCATGGTACATCGCCGATACACGACAGGTGATGCTGCGTCTAGCAATGCAGGAGGTCCGTACCTCCGCCCAAGAAGCCTGGCTGAATGCCGTCACGGCGATTTGCGAAGCCTACGATGCGGCTCGGATGGAGGGTAAGTAAAATGGGACGACGAGGATACAAAACATGCCCCAAGTGCAATACCGAGGTAGGTGTCCGCACCCGGACCTGTAAGTGTGGCACTGTGTTCATATCGAAGAAGGTCAGTGACGAGTGCAATAAACAGTCCCGGATCGAATCCTTCAAGCACCTGGCCGCGACGGGTGTGAAAGTTCTGCCGTTCAAGCCGAAGGCCGTGGACCTGGGGGCGGCCGCCCTGGTCGGGGCACCCCCGGCGTTCAAGCCGAAGGCCCGGGTAGGCCCCCCGGCGTTCAAGCCGAAGGCCGCGATCCACGAGGCCCCCGAGTTCCAGGTGGTACGGCTGACCGATCGCACTATGGTCCAGCGATTCATCGCGGATCTCAAAGAGGCTCTCAAGGGCTCTATCAACACCGGAGGGAGCTACAGTGCGTTCGTACACCCAGTCCTCGCCCATAAGACCCTCCAGGTCGAGGTCCACGTCAAATGAACAAGGAACAGCAACTACTGTACGATACAATCAAGAAGGCACTCCGTGATATATTCACTCAGGGGGCTACGGCAGCGAGTGTACGAGGAATCTATATTTACTACGGTGTCGGGAAACGTGCAGGTCAGCCCCATGTAAACGTGGAGGCTAAGCAAATGTTGTACGCAGATAGGTGGGGCGGGGAATGACACCTCCCTGGGTCGAAACTTTGGAGGCGGCGGGCTGGCCCACAACGATAGTGGTCTTGGATTTTGAGACCTACTACGATGCGGCCTACCAGATCAAGAAATCGTCCACGATCGAGTTCATTATGGACGCTCGCTTCGAGGTGCTCGGCCATTCTCGGGTTATTACCGATGGCGGGCAGTACCCGTTCGCCCCAAACAAGGCGAGCTTCTGGCATGATTCACAAACGGATCTTCGGTGGTTGCAATCCCAGTTCGGAAAGAACCTCGAACGATGCACGGTTGTGGCCCACAATGCCATCTTCGACATGACCGTATTGGTCCGTCACTTCGGGATCATGCCCCCGTACATCGTGGATACCTTGGGCCTGGCCCGAGCATGGGACCCCCGCGAGCGGAACGACCTGGCCCACTTGTGCGAGCGATATGGCCTCACGGCCAAGGGAGACACGAAACAATTTATCGGTGTCCGATGGGCGGACATGGACCAGGCAATGCGAACCGCCCTGGCCGAGTACGCCAACAACGATGCGGAGCAAGAGTTCAACTTACTTCGCATCATGTTGCCCCTCTTGTCCCGGCCTGGGTTTGAGTTGCCGGTGATGCGGCACACCCTCGGCCTGTTCCTGGACCCGTGCATCGGTGTGGACTTCGAGGCGGGCAAGGCCCTAGTCAAGGCGATGGAAGCGGAGGTACGTAGAGTGGTGCTCGCCACGGGGAAGGCCCGCAAGACCATCAGCGGCAACATGTCATTCGAGCGGGAACTCCGGAAGACCCTTGGGGACGAGGAGCCGCCGATGAAACAAGGGAAACTCAAACCCCTCCTGGCCATTGCCAAGCCCGATGAGGGCCGAGCGTATCTCCTGGCCCACAAGGACCCCGTGGTCCGGGGTCTGATGGAGGCCCGGGTTGGAATGAAGTCCTGGCCGCTGCACATGAAACGGGTGCAGCGTATCATGTCCCAGGCCCATGCGGCCGGGGGGCTGCTGCCCGTCCCGCTGAAATACTGCGGTGCCCACACCGGCCGCTGGTCGGGGGGCGAGGGAATCAATCTACAGAACTTGGGCAAACGGGCCGAGGAACCCCTGGTACGTAAGGTACGTACTCTGCTTGTAGCCCCTCCAGGCAAGATTCTTGTCGTATCCGATGCGGCTCAGATCGAGGCTCGGGACTTGGGCTGGATTGCCGGGCAGTGGGATCTAGTGGAAGCCTTCGCCGAGGGGGTGCCGATCTATTGTAAGTTTGTGTCTGACCTTCTGGGCAAGCATATACGCAAGGCCCGACCCGATGATCCGGCTCCGATCAAAGCATACCTCAAGGACAAACGGCAGTTGGGTAAGATCGGGGTCCTCGGATGTGGATATGGTATGGGCTGGAAGCATTGCATGGTGATGGCCAAACAGCAGTACCAGATCGACCTGACCCCGGCCATGGCGAAGAAGCTCGTGGATCACTACCGGCAAACCAATAAACAGATAATCCGATTCTGGCGAGATGTTGAACATGCGTTCAAGTACGTAATAAAATACCCGAACGAACAGCGGTCGTTGCCCCGTGGCCTGCGGTTCTTCAACCACGAGGACTGTGTATACGTAGTCTTACCTTGTGGCCGGAACCTTCGCTACCCGAAGGCCCGTGTATCATTCGACGACCAGGGCCGGGAGCAGATATGGTGGCCCGATCCCTCGAAGCATGGGGCACGTACACACGCCTGGGGCGGCCTCCTAACGGAGAATATCGTCCAGGCTATGAGTAGAGATATTCTGGCCGAGGCCATCTTCTTGTCTGAGGACTGGGGCAAGGATATTGGCCTGCGGGTGGGGCACCATATACATGACGAGATAATCGGAGTGGTGGACGTACAGTACGGAGCGGAAGCCCTGGAGATTCAACTGAAAGCCCTCCGCACCGTCCCCGAGTGGGCACCCGGCCTGCCCCTGGACGCTGAAGGCGAGCTTAGCGAGCGGTACGGTGCCGCATGAAGTGGCTGGATCTAATAGCGGCCCTGTGTTTTGTAGCCGGGGCCTCGGCAATGTTGTTCAAGGCAATATGGAGGATACTACGATGACACCGGCAGAGCAAGAAGCATTATTCAAGAAGGTACAAACCTACTGGGATACCCCTTGGGGTCCGCTTATGGCGAGTGGCTACGTGCATGGTATCGTGGATGAGGCCCGTAGGACTGAGCCCAAAGACTTGTACGTCCGGGAAGTGCGGGCAAACCCCGAGGGCTTCGATTTCAACAGTTACGCTCGGGGTTACCTATTCGGGTTCGCCGATGCTCGTGGGTATGATATACTCGGGCAGGAGTGGGCAAAGGGGCCGGTTGGCCGGGTTATCTTCGAGGACGGCGAAGATGGCATAGATTTCGAGTGGTGGAAGAAGGAGGACGACTGATGCCGTATATCAAAGAGGCAGACCGTGAGGATCTCAGAATCTTAGCCGATCGGGCGGCGGACCGGGTAAAGTCACCGGGAGAGATGAACTATTTTATCTCTAGGTTCCTACACCAGGCACTCTCTCCCGGTTATCCCCACTATAAGAAATTCAACGCCGTTATCGGCGTATTGGAATGCTGCAAGCTGGAACTGTACCGCCGCCTCCTGGTCCCGTATGAGGACAAGAAGATGGAGGAAAATGGTGATATTGTCTGAGCAAACAAGATTCCTAGCGTACCGCATCTTGAGAGAGAATGGCGATAAATGTGCCTTCTATAGGGCCATAAAACAGGTGAACACCCTCCACGGAGTACACGGGCCAATGCGATTCGCCCCTGGGGAACTCTACTTTGTCGTGGAAGAAACGAAACTCGCACAAGACGGGGGTTCTTGTTGGCCATATAAGCGATCCCTTATGAAGAGATTCGTGAAGGAGGATCAGTATGATCCTGAGTGATCGCCAGTGGCACCAGTGCCGAGCCGCCCTCGTATTCTGGCAGGCAGTGGCCGGGAGTTCCCGGGTCCACCCGACCCAGCACCCTCGGGTGCGGGGTATGTTCGGTGACGACAAGCCGTCCCCCCTGACCGATGCGGAGATCCGTGAGGTATTGGCTCTCCAGGAGGCCCAGGAGGCCACTGGCCACACCATCAGGGCATTTGCAAAGACAGCGGGTGTACCGATCGGACCACTATATCATCGACTCAAGTGGGCGGGAATGGAACCCGTCGGTAAAATCGGAAATACCGGGCTTTACTCCCTGGCCGATCTCCGTTGGGCCATGCGGCACATACGCCCGCGAGAGGGGAAGAACTATGCCATCCCGGCGGTTCAGCCAGAGACGTAGGGCGATTGACCAGTCCGAGATACGTAAGCGGGCCGACCCGTACGGTCGAGCGATACAGGGGGCCTCGGCCCGGCGGAAGGGGCTTTCCCCGGTGATGTGTCCGCACGTATTGGGATCGAAACAACAACAAGCATGGTTTGTAGGATGGAGGGCCATACATGACGATATGGGATGAGCTAAAAGCGGAATCTTGGGTAGAAGCCCGTGCTAAGTGCGGGCCGCATCGGATACGGTCTAAACGGAAGGATCTGGAGGCCGGGGTGCTGCGGGAGTGTACCCGGTGGCTCCGGGCGAACCCGGGGGTGGTGTACGTCGAGCGGCGTAACACCGGGGCCGTCGCATTCGAGGGCGGGGGGTTTATGCGGTTCGGGGCACCGGGGGCGGCGGATCTTTGGTGCCTGGTACGATGCCAGATGATGGCCAAGCAGGTTGACCAGGAGCCGCCGTGTTGGCAGTGCCCCCCGCATTGTGCTCGGGAATGTTGTAGCAGCAGTTGCCTGGTCCACGTCGAGATCGAGTGCAAGAGACGGGACGGCAAGGGACGCCTCAGCCCCGCACAGAAAGCGTTCCAGGATCGGTGCGAGAACATCGGCGTGGCCTATCTGGTCGTCACCTCGGCCGAGGACCTGGCAAGAAAGTTCCAGAGAATCTGATCGACCCCTTGACAGATCCAGCGTTATCGGTTATACTGGAATAAAGGAGGAAAACGATGCCCAGACGAGATTGGAAAATGTCCGCTTCGTGTATCAACGCCTACAAGGCGTGCCCCCAGCGATTCCGTTTGGGATACGTCGAGGGCCTGCGACTGGTCGAGGACTCCGAAGCCCAGCGGGTCGGGACGAACTGGCATAAATGCCTGGAAATCGCCGAGCTTCGGCCGGAATCGGTGTGCCCGTGCATCTGTGAGGGACATCCGCCCAACCTGTGCGACTGTCCCATCTGTAACGGCACCGGCCGGGCGGTGGGCGATCCCCTCGACCGGGTAACGGCCTGGCTGAACGCGGCCTACGAGCACGTCCCCGCGAGCATCGAGCCCACGGCCTGGGCGGTCGAGCGGGCGATCCTGGCCTACTCCGTGGCCGGGTGGCTATGGTACTACGGAAACGATGAGATCACCACGGTCGCCACGGAGATCCCGTTCGAGTTGCCACTCCGTAACCCGGCCTCGGGTCGAGCCCTGCCGCACGTTTGCCGCCTCGGTAAGATCGACCGACTGGGGCGACGGGGTGATGGGCGTCCGTTCCTGGTCGAGTACAAGTCCACGTCGAAGGCGATTGACTCCGGGTCCACGTACTGGGCTCGCTTGAACCTCGATACGCAGATCAACACGTATCTTCAGGCCATACGGGAACTCCAATTGCTCGGGGCTCTTGACTCCCGGGGGATCGGAGCGACCGATCCGCTGATCTCCGAGGTGCTATACGACGTGTGGAAGAGGCCGGGTATACGCCCCCGTAAGCTAACCCAGGCGGACAGCAAGGAGTTCGCGGAATCGGGCGAGTATTGTGGGCAGATGTTCGAGGCCGATCTGCGACTAGGGGGATTCGATAAACGGGTAATTGTTGACGGAATGGAGGCCGAGGTCGAGCCGGGCAAGAAACCTGGCACCTTCGCCCTCCGGGAGACCCCGGATATGTTCGGGGCACGGCTGCTCCAGTCCATCTACGAGGAGCCCGAGAAGCACTTCGCCCGCAAGTTGGTGGTCCGCACCGATGCGGAGCTACGAGCGGCTCAAGTCGAGATGTGCCATATTTATTGGGCCATGCGGCGGATGCACCGGGATGACCTGTGGTGGATCAATGAGAACCAGTGCGAAGCCACGTTCAAGTGCCCGTACATTCCGATCTGCTATCAGAAACTCGACGTGTACGATGGCGAAACCACGCCCCCGGGGTTCCGCCGTATTTTCGACATCAATACCGATGTCACAGAGAAGGAGTGAGCATGAAGATCAACCGTTGGGGTCTGGTCCTCGGATTAGTGATGTATGTTGCCGGCCTTGTGGCCCTAGTCTATGGCCTTTGTACGTAGGAGACTGGTATGAGAGCACCGCCGAAACCGCCGCCGCCCAAGAAACGCCAAGCCGGCAAGGCCCCCACCGCCGCCGCGAAGGCAAAGACCTTCGGGATCGGTAAGTGGACCGGGGCCGGAGAGGGCGAGAAAATCATCCTTTACGGTATGTCGGGCATTGGCAAGACAACGCTCGGAGCCCTGGCCCCGGGGGCTGTATTCATCGGCCTGGACGACGGGGGCCGGAAGATCCGTCACCCCGAGACAGGGGAGCCGATCTCCGTGGTCGAGGGAGTCAAGACCTTCGATGACTTCCGATCGGCCATTGCCCAACGGGATCTATTCCGGGACTACGAAACGGTCGTGATCGACACCGGCACGATGCTGGAGACCCTGGCGACTGACTGGACCGTTGCGAACATCCCCCATGAGAAGGGCCATTGGATCAATCGGCTGGTCGAGTATGGGTACGGCAAGGGATACGAACACCTGTACGATACGATGCGGATGGCGTTCGTGGACCTGGACGGCCTGTCTCGCACCGGTAAGCACGTTCTGATCCTGTGCCAACAGTGCCCCGTGGAGATTCCGAACACGAGCGGCATCAACTACCTAGAAAATGGCCCGAAGCTGTACCACCCCGGCCCGAACTCCAAACAGACGTATTCCATCCGGGGGTTTGCCTGTGAGTGGGCCGATCATGTGTTCCGATTGGACTTTATCAACCGCACCGTAGGGGAGGACAAGAAGGCCACTGGCGATACCGAACGGGCCGTGTTCATCACGCCGGAAGATGCGAGCTATTGTGCCAAGTCCCGCACCCTCGGCAATCTGCGGGACGAGGACGGCGACCCGATCACCCGCGTAGCGTTTGAGAACCCGGCCGATAATTCGATCTGGCGATGGTTATTCACAGAAGGAGACTGACATGGCAACAGACGTGACTCGTGTAGTGCCCCGTGGGGATCAAGTATTGATCCGCCGCAAGAAGAAAAGGGAAACGACCGTGGGGGGAATTTTTCTCCCAGCCCAGCACCGGGACCAGTTCTTCCTGGCCGAAGTCCTGGCGATCGGGCCGGGTGGTTACGGCGATACCAGCCGCCAGCCCCCGGATGACCTGACCGTGGGAGATACGGTGCTGGTTCTGGAGAATAAACCGGCACCCCGGGGGCCGAATGGGGAACAGGTCGGGCCGGAACAACGGCACATGCTCCCCGTTACGGAGGACGAGCAAGTTGTTCTCCTGCTGGAGACGTACATTGTGGCGATCGAAGGGACAAAGGAGATGGTCTCGGCCCAGGAGGCTCTGACCCGTCGGGAGGCTACAGCACAACACATAGCAAAGATTACTGAAAATATGAGCGGTCCCCCGCACAACACTGATGTAGAGGAGGCATAAAATGCCAAGACCCAAGACAAAAGTGACCGCAACTGTTCGACGTGGAATCGTGGCCGGGTACACCCGGACCAAGAATCGCCTGGGGCTCGTGGCCCTGGCCGAGAAGTTCGAGTTGTCCGCCGCTGTGATCCGCCGAATCCTCGTCGAGGCAGACGTGGCTTTGTGCGGTCGTGGTCGGCCCAGGAAGGCAGGCTAATATGCCCCAGAACCTTGACCGAGTAGGTACATTCCGCGGCCGCGTGGTAGACCATGCCGTCAGCGAGACGAAGAAAAGCGGCCTCCCCCAACTGGTCGCCAAGATCGAGGCAACGGAGTACTTCGACGAGAAACCCGAGGAACCCGAGAACCCCGGGGAATGGGTGGACTGGTCCGAGTATGAGATGCAAACGACGGCGTATCTCGTGCTGTTCGGAGCAGACGGTAGGCCCTGCCTGAATCTAGAACAGTGCCAGAAGGCTTTCGGTTGGGATGGCGAATCGTTTGCCAGCCTGAACGATATGGACCTGGCCGGAGTCCGCTTCCAGTTCCGGGTCGAGGATGAAACGTACGATGGCCAAACCCGCCGTAAGGTTGTTTGGATTGACGATTCGGACGCCACCCCAGGCCAGACCATCAAGAAGCTCGATGCCAAGGGCCTGAAGGCCCTGGACGGCAGGTACGCCGGCCAGTTGGGCGGCAAGGCCAAGGCCCCAGCGGGCAAGCCCCCGACCGCGGCCCCCAAGTCCCCGGCGAAGGCCGCTGCACCGACCCCAGCCCCGGCTCCCGAGCCGGAGTCCGATACCACGGTCGAGCCCGAGGCCGCTCCCCCCAAGGCCCCGCCGAAGGCCAAGAAGGCGAAGGCCAAGACCGCGGCTTCGACGCCGATGACCAAGGACCTTGCCTGGGAATCGGTCATGGAACTCAAGACCGAGGCCGTCGAGAACGATGCCCTCGCCGAAGCATGGACCACCTCATGCGATGAAGTGATGGGCGAGGACTGGGATTGGAATGAAAATCCAGCCACCGCCAAACAGTGGACGGCGATCCGAGACGCCACCCTGGACAAGATCCCCCACATTCCGTTCTAATCTCCGGAGAAGCCGGGCTAGATACGTACGCGAGCGGTGGCCACGCTGCCGCTCGCACCCGGCGACTGGATTATTATGGCTGAACTCTCTGAACTATACGACCTGTACCTGAACAACGTCACCCCAGCGATGGTGGACGTGTTGGCCAAACAGTTACACGTAAGCCGGGAGTCACTCGTACAGCTAGGAGCGGCATGGAAGCCGAACGACAACGCCTGGGTATTCCCCGAGCGGGACGCCGAGGGAGAGATCATCGGTCTGATCCGTCGATTCCAGGATGGGTCAAAATTCTGTATCGCGGGCTCCAAGCGGGGCCTTACGTATGTTGCTACCGCTGTAAAGGAAGGCTATGTTCCATCAAGACAGTCCTGGGAGCGGGTTACCAAAGATGACCCCTGCCCTATCTGCGGTCGCGTCAAGTTTTGTAGCCTCGATGGGAACGTTCTTCCGCCTCGGTTTGTCCGCTGTACCGGTAAGGCCGAGGGGGCCAAGCACGGCCCCGATCGCGGGGGGGCCTTTATATATGAATTGGTGCCAGGATCTTTTCGACCGCTCTCTACGCAAATTTCTGCTCTGCCGGAGTCGGAGTATCCCGTCCTCATTGTCGAGGGCCAGACCGACTGTGCCGCGGCAATGGACCTCGGATTCGTGGCTGTTGGCAGACCTTCGGCCCACGGGGGCCTTGCTTTTCTGGCCGATCTGGTGCAGGGAAGGCCGGTGGCTATCATCGGCGAGAACGACGCCGGAGCCGGTCGTGAAGGCATGGAGAAAACCTTCCTGGCCCTGCGGGATAAATGCCCCGGGGCTGTAAAGCTGCTCCCCCCGCCCGGTATAAAGGATCTCCGCGAGTGGATAGGACAGGCGGGCCTGACCACGGAAGCCCTGCTCGACCTCACAGAGCATGGCGACCCTTACGCCGATCCAGACGTGCTGGACAATGCGGACCCGATGCCTGTGGCCCGTCGTTGGCTCCGAGAGGTAAAGAGCAACGCTGCCGGGACCATTCTCCTGCGTACATACCGTGGTGGATGGTTTGAGTGGCGGCGTGGGGTCTACCGCGATGTAGCGGGGGTGGGGACTCACCCCGACCGGGAAGTCAAAGACCAGCTATACCACTGGCTGGAGGATAAGCAGTGCGTGGCGTACAAACCAGACGGGTCGCCGACCCTCAAGGACTTCGCACCGAATAGGAAGAAAATCCTTGACATTTTTGACACCCTGTCGTGTTTCTGTTCCGTCGAAAGTGAGGCCCCGTGCTGGTTAGCCGCGGGCGAGACCCTGGACCCACGTAACCTATTGGTATTCCAGAATGGTATCCTAAATCTAGCGGAGTATTTCTGTGGAACCGATGGCATGAGTTCCACTACTCCTGATCTGTTCAACCTCTCGATTTTCCCGTATGACTTCGACCCGGAGGCCCTGTGTCCGCAGTGGCTCAAGTTCCTCAGCGAGGTATTTGAGAACGATCCGACCCGGGTGGCCCTCCTTCAGGAGTGGATCGGGTACAATATGATTACCGATCTCTCCCGGGAGAAGATGATGCTTATGGTTGGGCGTCCCGGGTCAGGCAAGGGAACCACAATAGCGGTAATGCAAGCGGTGTTGGGATCGGCCAGGTGTGCCCGGAGTTCGTTCAAGAATTTATGTTCCACCTTCGGCCTCCAGTCGCTCCTGGATAAGCCCACGATCATATTCCCGGATGCCCACGTTCCGCGGAGTGTGGATAGTACGCAGGCTTTGGAGCAGATAAAAAAGATAACCGGGGCTGATCCGCTGGAAGTCAATCGGAAATATCTTACGCAAATTCCCTCGGCACTCTTGCCGGGGCGAATCACCATGGCCGTGAATGAACTACCGGAGTTACCGGATCATGCCAGGACTCTTTCCCGGCGGATGCTCATATTACTGTTCGCTCAAACATTCGAGGGCCGAGAGGATATGACCCTAAAGACCAGGCTCCCGAAAGAGGCGGCGGGGATTGCCCTGTGGGCTCTCGCGGGGCTCCGTAGACTGCAAACACAAAACGTGTTCACGGAACCCGAGACCTCAATCCGGGTCAAAAAGGAGTTCCAGAGGTTTGTCACGCCGATAGCCGAGTTTGTGACGGAGTGCTGCGTCCTGGACCCCGAGGCCCGCATAACCCAGGAAAAGTTATATGATACCTGGGCGGTATGGGCCAAGAGTAAGGGGATACGACCGGGTGTAGCGTCCCGGTTCGTGCGGCGAGTCTGCAATCAGCATCCGGAGGTCGTCAACAAGCAGCGGGCTCGGAAAGACGGTGTACGTAAGTTGTTCCTGAACGGCCTGGAGCTAACGTCCTGGGCTAAAGCCAAATACTTAGGAGGATGAGATGATGTTGAAAATCCGGAGAACCAATTATAATCCGACAAGCGAGGTCTCGGTGGGGTCGCTTCGTCCCGGAACGATATTTACTGGCGTGTTCAAGGGCCACAACCCCGGTGTATATACGGCAGTTGGTACGGAACGAGTTACTACCCATATTATTCTTTGGGAGAGTTTTCCCAGCCCCAAGCGACCGGATCGTGAGGCGTATACTATCTGGCGAGTGTCGGCTGATGGCGACTTGCTCGTCCGGGATTTTCAAGAGGTAGACGCGGACCTCGTTATCCGCGATAAGGAGGACTGACATGACCCACGAGTTTTTCGAGCACGCACACTTTGTCCGGGATGGGGCGAGAAACCACGCCAGACTCGATAGAGAGACCCGAGAGGCTATCGCCGCTCAGTTGGAGCTTCCCCCGGATATACTAGGCAGGGTGATCTCCGCGGAGTCACCGATCCCCACGGAGAATGAGTATCACAGGATCATGGATCGTGTTGACAAGGAGCTTACAGAAGGATGGTCGAAGGCGAAGCAGGAAAAGGCGACAGACAACGCCCGTACGATCGAACCCGCTGGTACGACGGATACGCCCGAGTGTTCGGGACCCCCGACCTTCGAGGGGTTCCCGAAGATCCCCCGGTTGTTCAGGGACATAATCATCACCGAAAAGATCGACGGAACAAACGCCCAAGTGTTGGTGACTAAGGGCAGACAGGTCTTCGCCGGTAGCCGCAGGCGGTGGCTGACTCCGGGGAATGATAACTTCGGTTTCGCGGCTTGGGTTCAGGAGAATACAGACGAATTGCAACAACTCGGGCCAGGGCGGCATTACGGTGAATGGTGGGGTCGCGGTATCAACCGAGGATACGGACTTGACGAACGGCGGTTTAGCTTGTTCAACGTAACCCGATGGCGGAATTGGTTGCCGTTTGCGAGTTGGGGTGGCGACGAACCCCAATTCGCGGGAGATGAGAAACGCACCCCCATTCCAATGTGCTGCCACCTGGTTCCAATATTATACGCAGGTCCGTGGTATGACGAATCGGCTATCCTACAGTATGGTGAAGAACCGCGGGTTATCAAGAACATTCTTTACCGACTTAGTGAACCGGTCTGGGGTAGTGTTGCCGCCCCGGGGTACGCGAAGCCCGAAGGAATCGTGATCTATCACAGCCAGAGCAATCTGCTGTTCAAGGTGACCCTGAAGAATGACGAGAAGCCGAAGGGGGTGGCCTGATGGTGGACCCCCCGATACCGACACTGGCCGAATTATCGGCGTGTAATATCTTCAACAATATCGATCAATGCAGCGGCGGGGTAGGGCCAACCCTAAGTGCGTTCGAGGCTGAACTTATCAGGGAATCGGCCGAGAGATGGCTGGCCGAATTTGGTGCCCGGATTTTACAATTCGCAAGAGAGTCTATGGCCGATACGACCAACAAAAAGCCGAAGAGCACCGGGTCCCAGTTCTTCGACGAGCACCAAGAAGTACTGGACCTCGTAGACGAAGCGAACAAAAAAGGAGCGAACCCATGAAAGACCTGATGATTGATCTGGAGACCCTGGGCACTGGATCGGACGCCGTAATCGTACAGATCGGAGCCTGTTACTTCGACCGGCACACCGCTGAGATCGGCCGTACGTTCCGGGTGAACATCCACCCGGAATCCTGCCAAGACGAGGGCCTCGCTATCGACGGCGATACAGTCATGTTCTGGATGGACAACGCCGACAAAGCGACCTGGCGAAATGCCCCACGATCTGGGCTGGTGGAAGCCCTGGATATGTTTAGCATGTTCGTAGGTACGTCCGCGATCAGAACGGCCTGGGCGTCCGCCGGGTTCGACTTCCCGATTCTGGCCTCGGCCTATCGAGCGTGTGACATGCGGAATCCGATCCGATACCGGATGGTGCGGGACCTCCGGACCCTGGCGGACTTGGCAGGAAATCCGTTGGCCACGAGCCTGCAACAGAACGCCCATGACGCCATGGCGGACTGCCTATACCAGGTCGAGTACGCTTCCATATGTTTCCGTCGGTTGAAGGCGGCGGGGCTATAGATGGGTAACCCGTGGGGCGTAGACTACTGGACTGGCCCGCTAAAGTGGGACAGCGATATTTACTCGGACTATGATCTAAGGAGACTACCGATGGAAAGTACCGGAAAGACCAGGACATTCAAGACCGGAGCCGTGCGAGACGGAGCAGCTAAGAAGCCCATGCTTCAACTCATATCCCCCCACCTGTTGTTCCGGTTGGGCGAGTGGCTACGGTTCGCCTGCAAGGACCGCCTGCCCGAGCCCTACCCGCCCCGGAACTGGGAACAAGGAATGCCCTATAGCGAGACCCTCGGGTCGATGGAACGGCACATACAAGCGTGGAAATTAGGCGACACGAAGGAGGATCACCTGGCGGCGATCGCCTTCGGAGTCATGGCCCTTATCCACTACGAGGAAGAAATCAAAGCCGGTCGGCTGGACCCCTCGATCGACGATATGCCACATTACTCCGAGGTCCCCCCTAAGCCCGGGGATACGCGGATCAACCCGGAGACCGGCAACAAGGAGACCTACATGCACTTCGGCGGAAGCCCTGGATATGTGCCGGTAACCCCTGGTCGGCCGCACAACGAGACCCCCGAAGTCCAGAAACTTCTGACCGCGGTGTCGAAAAATGGCGGCTCCGATTGTAGCTGTAGGTTCGGGGCTGTGGATTCCCCCCTGCCCAGGGTCTCCGCGGATGATTGCGACTGCCGCGGAGACAGTTGCGTCGGATGTCCTGCGTCGGATGCGACTGGTACGATCTACATAGCCGGTCCGATGCGGGGCATCGACCAATTCAATTTCCCCGCCTTCGATGCGGCCCGTGACCGGTTCACGGCATGGGGGTACGAAGTCATAAGCCCCGCGGACCTCGACCGAGACGCCGGCTTCGACCCCTTGTCCTCGCCGGAACCCGCAGACTCCGGGGAGCTAGGGACGGTTATCCTGCGTGATGTTCAGGCTATTACCCGCGAACTCCGGCCCGTAGACGGTCCGGATCGCTTCGATGCCATCGCCCTCCTGCCCGGCTGGGAGAAAAGCAAAGGGGCCGCGGTCGAAGTGGCACTCGGTAAGTTCCTTGGCCTGACGTTCGTAGATGCCGAGACCGGCGTGTACAAGGAGGTCTGATATGAAGGTACTCGCCATCGGCGACATCCACGCCCCTGTGTTCCACCCCGGGTATCTGGCGTTCTGCCAGGATCTATACGAGGAATGGGATTGCAACACGGTTATGTTCATCGGAGATGTGGTGGACAGCCATGCGATCTCGTTCCACGCGGCTCATCCCGATTGCCCCGGGCCAGTGGACGAGTATGAGATGACGTGCCTACAGATCGCCAAGTGGCGGAACGCCTTCCCCAAGGCCCGGGTATGTATCGGCAACCATGACGAGCGGGTAGTCCGCCTGGCCGAGTCGGTCAACATCCCCGCCAAGTTCCTGCGGAACTACGCCGATTTGTGGGAGACGCCTACCTGGGACTGGGGCTACGACTTCATCCTAGACGATGTATACTACTTCCACGGAACCGGTAACGGCGGAATCCACCCGGCGTTCAACGCCATGAAGAAGCGGCTCATGTCCGTGGTCATGGGCCACTGCCACTCCACGGCCGGAATCAAGTGGCTGGTCAACCCGCAGAAGCGTATCTTCAGTATGGACGTGGGGACCGG
>SDBV01002164.1_pt1 | contig 29414 bp, 22 predicted proteins | sample 2277081 | NCBI WGS metagenome assembly SDBV01 (sample SAMN10402039, study PRJNA504765) | marine sediment metagenome | isolation source: marine sediment core GS10_PC15, 223 cmbsf | place: Arctic Ocean: Southern Knipovich Ridge | collected 2010
GAAAGTTTGATATGCAAATCATCAAAGATTATGCTTGTTATAATAAGGTGAGTTTTATAGAAGATAAGAAGATAATTGCCTCTTTTGAATCTGGTATCACAGGATGGTCAGCATGGAAAAGAGAGGGTGATGATATTCGAAAATGGAGTTTTGGTGCGGCTGACAGCATTAATCTACACAAATGGATGGATTTAGAAGGTCAGCTATATGATTGGAAAAGGAAGGGACATAAATTGAATTTCATTGGTGATCGAAAAATTGAGATGAAAGAATATACGTGTCTCCACATGACTACAAAAGTTGGCTATGAATTATTTTACTATTTAGACCCTCAATCACACTTGATAAGCCATGTTTCTTATTATGATGAATATCATGACAATTATCTAAACCCTTGTTACAGTTTCTCTGATTATCGAAAGATTAAGGACATTCCTTTTCCACATAAGATACTTCACAGGGCATCATTAATGGGTGTATCTACTTCTGAAAAGATCATAGAGGAAATTTATATAAATGAAAAAATTGACATGGATAAATTAAAATCCATGAAATAAGTGAAAGTTCTTCAACTTTTGGCTAGAGCAAATGCCAAGAATAACCGATCCATGACTTAATCATTTCTGAGTGTCCTTACAGGATTTAATAGTGCTGCCCTGATCGACTGAAAGCTGATCGTTATCCATGTGATAATTAGTGTGATCAATCCCGTTAATGGAAATATCCACCAGGATATAAGGGTTTGATAAATATAATTTTCAAGCCACCTTTCCATGAAATAATAACTCACTGGACAAGCCAATATAAAGGCAAGAATTACCCATTTGGTAAAATCACTTGATAATAGCATAACAATGTGGTGCGTTGAGGCGCCATTGATTTTTCGGATAGCGATTTCCTTCATCCTCCGTTCAGATTCATATAGGGAAAGTGCAAATAGTCCTAATGAAGAGATAAATACCACGATGATTACACCGAGCATTACCGTTTGCGCTACTTTTTGTTCGTTTGTATAAATCCCTTTAATCCGATCTTTTTGAAACGCCCATTCAACCTCATAAGCCGGAAAATACTCCTTTAGTTTTGAATTTAGCAAATCAATCGTTTCCTGTTCTTTCCCGGATTTATATCGTATCCCAAAATTCAATCGATAGAAGGAGAATTGGCCAATTTTTTTATCAAATTGATTGTATCTGATGAGCATTGGTGCAATATCACGACGAAACGATTGCGCATGAAAATCTTCAACAATTCCAATCACTTCGCTTCCACCTAAACCAGCAATAATCGTTTCACCTATAGGGTCTTTCAACTCAAGGTGTTTAGCTCCTGTTTCCGTTAACAAAACCTTTTTATAGATGCCTTTTCTGAAATTAGAACCTTTTAATATATTCAATCCCATTAGTGTAACGGTATTGTGGTCGCCATTTAAGGTTAAAAAAAATTTTAAGTCATCAGGAGCCATGCTTGTTGTAACTCCTTGAGACCCTGTATTGTCTTGAAAGGGAGGAACACGGCCTTCAAAGTATGATGCCACATCAATATGTGAAAAGCTATTGAGTTCCTTTACAAAGCTTTCAATATGAGTAGCATTCGTTTTGTTATTTTCTTCGGTTTGTTTAATCTCAAGATAATAAACTAATAAGTTATCAGGATTGTATCCCAAAGGTTTAGATTGGAAATAATCCATCTGTTTCAAGATTAGAATCGAAAAACTTGTAAGCAACACAAAAATGAATATCTGTATAACAATCAGGTATTTTCTCACTGAAGAGCCCGCATTTCGATTTCCTGAAGTAGCAAGGATCAATGTTGGATTGAGCTTTGAAATATAAAAAGAAAGATATGATCCGGAAATCAATCCTGTTACAATACATAATAGAAAGAAAATAAGAACAATTGGCCAGTTTTTCAGAATATGAAAATCCAAATCTTTTCCCCAGAAGTTATTTGCTGTAGGCAACAATAGCTCAGTCAGAATAATACTTATTGGTAAAGCAATGAAAGCCATGCTCATGGATTCACTCAATGTTTGTATGCGCAATTTTATGCTATCTGAGCCAAAAGTTTTTCTTATTCCAAATTCTTTTAGGCGGTAAAGCGCATTCGCTGTTGCTAATATGGTATAATTGACAATGGCAATTAATAACAAAAGAGACGCAACCGTTATAAAAAGCTGAATTTTGCTTTTATCTCCGGTGATGTAATGATGATTAGCTAAACCAGCACTGTTAAGATAAAAGTCGGAAAAAGGCTGAAGTTCAAAGTTTGAAATCTTAGTTCCATCAAAGTGATCCTTATCCATAGCATCGAGTCCGGCCTGAATGCTTTCCAAATTGGATTGTGGAGCTACCATGATAAACGTATGAAAGAACGGGTGCACATCAAGAATTGCAGCATCATTCAATTTGTCAAATAAATCCATGCTCATAAATACATCAGCCTTTAGGTTGGATTTTTTAGTGAATCCATCAATCACTTTCACAACTGTGACCAATACTTCTTTTCTTAATACTTCCAACTCAATAGTTTCACCTTCAATTGATGTATCAGTTGATATCTTGTCAGCCAGCTGTTTTGTGATCACCACCGAATAGGGATTCTTGAATTCAAGTTCTTGATTGATTCCCGATTCATTTTCAAACATGTAAAAAAAGTCGTTGTCAACAAACATGGATTTTGTGTCAACCATCTTTTGATTGATCTTAATTTTTGCAGCTCTACTACTACTCGTCATTCGTGATACACCAACTAATCCGTCAATAGTGGATTCGATTTGAGGCCCGAGATCTTTGACTGTAACAGCCCAGGTGGAGCTTGTTGATTTCACATTATTTACCACTCGATAAATTCGATCGAAATTTATAAATTCTCTATTAACACTTAATTCATTAATGGCATATATGAGAATAAGAAAAGATACGGTAAATGCCAGAATCAAACCTGAAAGACTAATGAAAGAATATATTTTTCTTTTGTAATAGTTCCGGAGTGCTGTTATTAAAAAATGTTTGAGCATTATTTTTAGTTTATCGGCATTTCGAATATTGATCGGTCTATATCGATGTCGATTTTTACATCTGTATAGTTATATAGCATGGTAGTTACATTGCCTCCATATTTAATTTTCACACACTGTTTATGGGGAAAAATAATTCCATCAACATTTTTATAGTCATCAAAATACATTTTTTCCCAATTCTCATATTCACCATCTTCCTTCACAATTGAAATGAGCTTTACAACGTATGTCTTCGTGTCTAAGTAATAGAACAGATCGACTTCATCATTGGCAGTAAGTTTTATGCAATAATACTTTTTGCCTTCAATGGATTTTTTTCCTTCCATAGAAGGGGTAAATCCTTTTGGCCTACAATTGTAAAGGTTTGGGGTAATATCAAATTTTTGTTCAAAGATTAAAGCGTCTTTTTTATTTAAAGCATTTTTTTTAAATCCGCCTCCATCCTTTGTCCATGACCTCCCATCATTGTAGCCCTGTATATAATTTCCTGCAACACCCTTAAAGCTTGATTCGTAGTATCTTTGGTTTGGCAGCAAAATGAATTCGGTGAAATTTCCAGAGAGCTTGGCCTCCTTATATTTAAACTGTGATTCATTGAGGTAAAACGCAACATATCCTTTCATTTCTAGCGAGTTAATTTGATTCAGCCTTTCGATGTTTATCGCCTTATAATGCTCTTGCATAAGCTGATCGAGAGTTGGATTTTCCTGCGCAAACCAGATATTAATCCATAATAAGTAAATCGTCCACATTGTGCTAGTTTGACTTAGGCATGAGATAAATTTTATTTTCTCTATTAGGGCTTATTTCTGCTACTGACTTTTCATATCCGTCCATTGCAAAAAGTATTTTTTTGGAACCTTCAGGAATGCTAATTTGAAATTCGCCATTTGTTGTACTGATTGTTCCTGTGGTTGTGCCGGGAAGTATGATAAGAGCACTTGCGAGAGGAGTACTGTCATTAGCGCTGAAAACGGTTCCTTTAATCATTACATTTTCAACTTTGGCTTCAGCGACCTCTTCAGTTTCAATGGGTTCTTTTACAACTTTTTTGCCCTTGTTTTCACATGCAAATAATAGGACTAGTGCAATGAATAGAATGGATTTTTTCATAATAAAAATCATGCTAAGTGTTTAATAAAAATGAACAATTCTATCTATGCCAATCTTGTGCCAAAAACATAAGTGATTAATAATGTGTGGCTTGAGCTTGCCCCTTTTCTTGCTGTGTTGGGATATCATACAATGGGTGTTGGATTTTACGACATAAATATAGCCATATATACAACCATGTGGTTTCAATTGTTGTAATTGCCATCAAGGCTGAAAGCTCCGAGTTACATAAAATACTGCAAGAGGTCGCACAAACTTTGAGTACAATGGATCTTTCCAATCGTACATTAGACAATATAGCATCGACAGGCAACAAAATGAAATGTACTGTCGACTTCATCATGCGGTCAGACATCAAAATTCATCGTACAATCAACAAAATTGATCAGTCAGTCAACAAAATCAATGAGTAAGTAATCAAAATCAATCAGTCAGCGAACAAAATTGATCAGTCAGTCGACAAAATCGATCTGTCAGTGAACAAAATTTAACAGTCAGTCATCAAAATCAAATCGTCTCTCATCAAAATCGATCAGTCGGGCATCAAAATCGAATAGTCGGCCATCAAAATTGAGTAGTCGAGCGTCAAAATTGAGTAGACGTTAGTCTTCATCAATCAGTCGGCCTTCCAAATCTAGTAGAAGAGCATCAAAACCCTATAGAAAAGCATCAACATCGATCCGTCAGTGAACAAAATTGATCAGTCAGTCGTCCAAATCAAATCGTCATTCATCAAAATCGATCAGTCGGCCATCAAAATTGAGTAGACGAGCGTCTTCATCAATCAGTCGGCCTTCGAAATCGAGTAGACAAGCTTCAAAATCCTATAGAAAACCATCAAAATCGAATTGACAACAATCCATATCCATCTCACACCCATTGGGAATCTGTAAAGTTGCTTTGGGAAAATGAGGCAAATAGTTTATCATTATGCTCCTTCAATAAAATCCTGTAAATAATTATTTAAAGCCACCAAATGGCATTACTATAAAACCAGATTACCATATATTATATTTTCTTTGTAGCGTTTATACATTTTTTTGCATTTATAAGATATGCAGCACTTATCTACTTTATATGATTGAAAAATTACTGAATTCATTAAGAAGGAATGATCGGAAAGCCCAGCAGGACTTTTATGAAAAATATTCAGTAAGGATGTTCAGCCTTTCATACCGATATGTGAACAATGAGCAGGATGCCGGAAGTATTGTCAACAATGGGTTCTATAAAATATTTAACAATATTGATAACCTTAGAGATATAAATGAAGAAAAGTTGATCGCATGGATGAGGCGGATTATCATTAATGAAGCGCTCATGCTGTTAAGAAGCCGTTCCAGATATCCCGAATTGAAAAACACCGAGGAAGAAATTATTGTGGATGCCGAAGTAGCTGACGAAGGCCTATTAATGGATGATTATCACAACCTGATACGGAATTTATCCGAGGAACTAAGAACGGTTTTTAACCTATATGCCATTGATGGGTATTCACATAAAGAAATCGCAGTGCAGTTGAATATCAAAGAAAGCAGTTCGAGGGTATACTTATCCAGAGCTAGAAAAATATTGCAGGAAAAGATAGCGACAAATATATTGGTTTGAATATTAAATATGTAGACCTGACAGGTTTGCTAGTTAATACAGGGAACACTGCGAGTTGGTAGTAAAACCTGTCAGGTCTTAGCTTATTGTTGTTCCTCAGAGTCACCTGAAAGCCCGCCTGCCGGACGAGGCAGGGGACGCTGAGGAAAGTGGAATAGCTTGGTGTTGTTAAAAAAAATAAACATGAAAAAGAATATCATTGACGATTTGTTTAAGGAAAAGTTGGCACAAAGCAATGATTTGCCTAAAGGTATTCAGTGGAATAGTAAGCTGGGGTGGGATCAATACCAGAAACAATATGGTTCACGTAAAGGGATATCCCGAAGTATGTGGATGTACGCAGGTGCTGTGGCGGCATCCATTTTAGTATTATTCTTTGTCTACACGAATTTATTCAATACAACAAGAACGCGGATTTTATTTGAGAACAAGACCACGGAACTAAAAGAAGTAATGCTGCCGTGTGGCAATACCGTGTGGCTCAACAAAAACAGCTCAATAGAATTTGGCAATAAGGTCGACAAGGATCTTTACGAAATCTCCGTTCTGGGGGAGGTGTATTTCGATATTCGGGAATTAAAGAGCAGGGAATATTTGATATCGGTCGAAAACGCCTATGTCAGGGTGAATAATGCTGCGTCGTTTAACGTTCGGGACCTGATGTCCGAAGACAATATTGATGTAACCGTAACATCCGGAGCAGTAAAAGTTGGTGAACAAAATTACAATGAAGGACTGGCCTTACTCATCACAAAAGGCAATTATTGCTCGGTGCACAAATCACATATGTTGGTATTTGCCTCATCCATTACAAATGAAAACTATATGGCCTGGAAAACAGGAAAATTCACCTTCAACGACACGCCAATAGAAACGGTAATCAGTGTCTTGGCTGAATACTATAACACAGAAATTGAATTGAACAATCCGGGGCTAGCCTATTGCATGTTTGATGGATCGTTTGATGCAGAAAATATAAATATAATCTTAAATAAAATACATAACGATTTTGATGTGGTAATCGAAAATGCCGGCAATAAGATTACGATATCAGGTCAGGGGTGTATATAAACTAAATTTAAATGAAAAATTTCATTAGTATAATACTAATCGTTTTTGTGGCGAATACAATGGTAAAAGCCCAATGCGGTGTGAATCGCAAAGAAATTATGGATAAATACTGTAAAGGTGAATTGCTTAAGTCTAACGAAATTAGAAGGGATATTGAATTCACCTATGTGCTTTCAAAAGGGTATAATTACAGTATCTATTTATTGAACCCGAACGGAAAAGTCCCGGATTTTGATATTAATTTGATGAAAGAAAATTGGGGGATCTACGATCAAAAAACGAATTTAGAAAGCAAATGTATTGCGTTTTATAATTATGAAACGAAAATGGATTATGAAGAGAACTACAAAGTCATAAATTTCAAAACAGCTAAAACAGGTATATATATTATTGATATTGATTTTGACGAGGATAATGATAATCCATGTGTACTTTATGCTATTTCTTTAAAAAGGAATATTAATCAGGACACACAAATAAACTAAAGTAATGAAGAAAGCTCTTTTAATAACTGCATCTATTTTTTTATCAAATTTTTTATATGCCCAATTAGAAACAGCTTACCTTGAAAGTGTTGTTGATCATATAAATCAAATTAAGTCTGCTTCATATGATAGTGAAATCACGGCAAGCGCTCCATACGATACACTGGCTTTTCGTACATTTAGCAAGTTTGTTAATGTGTTTGCTAATCCTTTTGATACATTGATCGGAGCTAAGTTTTTAGTTTCAGATATCGATGATAATACAAAATATGAATATTGCTATGATGGGCAATATTCAGTACGACTCAATTGGGAAAATAGAGAAGCTCAAATTGATACCTTGATAAAAAGTCCTAATTCAAGACCTTTATCACCATTTTTTTGGAACGTCAAATCAATTATTGAATATGCGATACAAAACGAGGATAGCTCAAAGGTAAGCTATGTCGAATATCAGGATTCTACCAGGATAAGTTTCCATTTTCCAGATAAACAAGTTGAACTCCTCAGGCTAGTTCCATCTGTAAAATCAACTCCGGGTATAACCTCGCGATATGTGATATTGATAAACACAAAAACAAACCTTCCTTTTAAATGTATCCGCAAAATGCCACATCAAACAACTTGGGAAATATGCACCAATTTAGAGATTGACAATAAGACAGTTTGGGAGCTTAACGCATTAAGACAAATTCCGTATGATTTTTCAATCAAGGGAAGGGAGCAAAGAATGATTACTAAATCAGAACTTGAAGGGAAACCAGCACCAAACTGGAAGTTGAAAGATGTTGAGGGAGATAGCGTATCTCTTAAAGACCTGAAAAGCAAGGTGCTTTTGATCCAATTTACTGGAGTCGGATGTGGCCCTTGCCATGCATCATTACCCTTTCTAAAAAAGTTAAGAGAGGATAATATGGATAAAGATTTTGAGTTGATTAGTATCGAAACATGGAGTAAAAATATATCGGGATTAATTCGCTATAAGCAAAAAAATGCGTTTAATTTTAAATTTTTTATGGTAAATGAAAAGGTAAAGGAGCAATATAAGGTAAATGGTGTGCCTGCTTTTTTTATCCTTGATGAGCAACGGATCATCCAAAAAGTTATTATGGGTTATAGAAAAGGGATAACTGATCAGGATATCATGAAAGCGATTAATGAACTGATTTGATCTTTAGTATTTGTATTTCAATAATCATCCCCAAAAAATTCGGATAATTCAAGGCAGAATGCTTATTTCAGGCAACTAAAAAGAAAGTACATACTTATGAAAATAATTTCCTGGAATGTGAATGGTATTCGCGCCATTATGAAAAAGGATTTTGCTGAATCGCTTGAAAAGCTTGATGCTGACGTTATTTGCCTTCAGGAAACCAAGGCCAATACGGAACAGGTTAAAATAGCGATGGAATTGATAAACGGATACCATGTATATGCCAATGCTTCAAAGGCCCGCAAGGGATATTCGGGTACTGCAATTCTTTCTAAAAAGGAACCGATTTCAGTCAGCTATGATATGGGTGTAGAAGAACATGATCAGGAGGGAAGAGTGATCGCAGCCGAGTTCGAAGATTTTTTTGTGATTACTGTTTATGTGCCCAATTCAGGCAATGAGCTCGTACGTCTTGATTATCGATCGCAATGGGATTTGGCTTTTTGCAATTATTTGAAAAACCTGGAAAAAACAAAACCGGTGATTGTTTGCGGTGATTTTAATGTTGCTCATCAGCCGATCGATCTGGCCAGGCCAAAGCCAAATTATAATAAATCAGCAGGATATACTCAAAAGGAAATTGACGGGTTTACGCGTTTTATGGATCATGGATTTGTGGATACCTTCAGGTATAAATATCCCGAGGAAGTTAAATATAGCTGGTGGAGTTACCGGGCAGGAGCAAGGGAGAAGAATGTGGGTTGGAGAATTGACTATTTTTTAGCTAGTGAAGTGTTTTTACCTAATGTAAAGGACGCCTTTATTTTGAATGAATTTATGGGCTCTGATCATTGTCCGTTGGGAATAGAATTGTAATCATTTAAAAGCAGTGTGGACCATGTTAATTGTAAGTAGATTTTTTTCATCAACATTAATGATCGGATTCATTTTTACAGTTTCATATTGCTCAGCACAGGAAATTGATTTGAGCAAAATAAAATCGCCAATACTTTTTGAAGGAGATTATAAATTTGCCTTTCGCGATCCGGCAGTGGTTTATCACGGCGATAAATTCCATCTCTATTTTACATTGGTAGAGCGAGCAGCGGATTCCGGGATGTATTTATTTACGGCATACAGCCAAAGTGAAGATTTGGTGCATTGGAGTTTCCCTAGAAAGCTGACGCCCAGGGACAGAAATCTGAATTACAGCAGCCCGGGGAATATTATCAAATACAAGAATGAGTGGATCATGTGCCTGCAAACCTACCCGACGCCGAATAAGGAAACATGGGGAAATAAGACCAGTAGAATCTGGACGATGCGTAGCAAGGATTTGGAACATTGGTCAACACCTGAAATACTGATGGTGAAAGGAAATGAGATTCCTGTTTCGGCTATGGGACGCATGATTGATCCCTACTTGCTGGAAGATGGTAACGAACCAGGGAAATGGTGGTGTTATTACAAGCAAAATGGAGTATCGATGTCGTACTCATATGATCTTAAAAACTGGAGTTTTGCAAGCTCTGCAAATTCCGGCGAAAATGTAACCGTATTATATAAAAATGGCAAGTACATTCTTTTTCACTCGCCGGGAAATGGCGTCGGATTAAAGCGGTCTACATCACCAAGCGAATGGGGAAAAGATGAATCCTTGATCACTCTGGGCCAGAAGAATTGGCCCTGGGCGCAGCGCAGACTTACCGCAGCAACAGTAATCGATTTGACCGAAAATTCAAAATTCGGCAAATACATCATGTTTTTTCATGGTTCATCTGTGGAAGGGGCAACGCCAAAATACAATGCGCATAATAATGCAAGCCTCGGCATAGCCTGGAGTACTGATCTCGAAAATTGGGAGTGGCCTGGTAAAGAATAGTGATACCATTTTCGCAAAAAATCAACCGTTGTTTCCTTTGCGCCTCACCGCTTTTGCGGTGATTTCGGCTTATGGATATTCATAATTTTCTACTCCGAAACCATAACTTTCAGATTCTGCTTGGCATTTTCCAGTATTGGTATTAGTAATGCCAGGTACCTGGATGATTCCTGCACGTTGTAGGTGATGGCATTTGCCGAAATGGTAGCCCCGGATATCGAATCTATATTTTTGCCATATTCGAGTTTAGTTTCACCTTTGTAGCCGACAAATTGTTTCAACCAACCTTTACCACTTACCTCATGCCCATGGGTCGCCTGGTAATTGTAAACCCGAATTTTCTCTACCTCCAAAGATGTATTGAAAATGATGTAGTAATCAAAATATTCGAAATTTTCATCCGCTGAAATCCCATCATGTTCCTCACCTATTCCACAGCCTCCCATTCGGCAGCTATATATTCTACCTACATAGGCAAACCCGAGTTTGTCATCTCCGGAAATTGAATGGTAGATTTTACCATTATCAAGTAAAATATCATTATATAATGAATCCGGAACTTCTATTTCATTTAATTCTACAGCCTCTACTTTCCAAATTTTTTGAATGTCCTTTTTTAAGGGTTTTGGATTGAAGTTAATATCCCGGCCTTTCGCGATGAAAAAAACGGAACAAAAAAGAATAACCAGAGTCACATTAAATTTCATAATTGCTATTTCAATACCATTAAGTCAAGCGTAAAATAGCGCTTGACTTAATGGATATAGTTTGTATTGATAATAATTTAGAACCAGATTCCTATGCCGGCATTAAATGCAGCAGAGAAAGTGTCGTCAGCCGCTGTTTTCAGAAACTGCATATCGGCCTTGAGTATTGCCCCCGAAGCAACTTTCCAACCTAAGCCGGTAGTAATTACCGTTCTGTTATATTTGTCATTTTTTGCCATTTCTCCTGCTACCTGATGATGTGTATCAAATTCAGAATATCGGAAAAATGGTATAAGTTCAGTTTTAATGTTTCCGGCATTTCGGAAAACATTATAGCCGGCTTCAACATAGTACCCAAATAAGGCGCTACCCAGATCATTGGTATTGTCAGAAAGATTGTTATACGCCTCCGTGTTTGTAATGTTGGCGTAGTTTATCTGAGCTCTCACATGCAATCCCTTTTTGCTATATCTGGCATCTAATCCGATCATCGAAATGCCTACCACAGATGAATCTGCCTGTGCGATAGCATCTGTATCACTTTTTTCAAGCCCGTTGTATAGTGTGGATTGAGTGTTACCGAAATAACCAGACAATCCCAGATTTAAACCACTGAATCCGTAGTATTCAATTTTTCCGCTAAAGTTCGGAGAACTCATAAACGATTCAGCGCCTTTTTGGCGTCCTTTTCGAAGGCCGTCACTTCCACGCAGTGTAGCGCCATCATTATAGCTGCTGAAACCATTCACGATATACGCCTGATATTTAAGATTTGCATTTGGAATATTACCGGTAATTCCGGTTCCAATTTCCCTCCAGGTCGATGGCACAATATATTTGTCCAACATGGGCCTTTCGACGCCCATAAATGTTGGGGGTTCATGATATTCATTTACGATTCCCATAGGAATCAACATCAATCCGGCTCTTAAATTCATGAAGTTATTGATTCGGTAATCCAAAAAAGCCTGCTCGGCATAAATTTCCTTTACATGTTCCACTTCCAATTCTGTGATAAACTGAGTTCTGCTATTAAATTTATAACCAAACATCAGCACCATTCTATGTACATCCAGTTTGCCATTGTTATAGGTTTCGGAATTTATGGGTTGGTTATAATCGACCTGGGCATATCCTCCAATAGTCAGCTTTCTATCGGTCTCCATCATTCGATTTGCTGAGTTTTGATATGTAATTGTAGAATCCTTTTGTGCTTTCAAAGCACCCCCACAAAAAATGATAATCGCTAATAATAAATATTTGTTCATTGTATTGATCTTGATTTAGACTTAATATAAATAAAGGACAAAGGTATGAACTGCCTATATGCCTGTCAATCCCAACATGTTGGGATATTTGGTTCTTGAACATCTTCTGTTCAGGAAGAAAGATGCTTTATATTGGTATCGAAACTCGTTTGAACTATCGGTATTATGGATTATTATTTTGCCGGTAAAAGCAAAATGAAGGAACTAAAATTGGAAACTTTATTTGTTCAGAACCGTCATATAAATAACTTTATAATATGAACATGGAAGAAAAAGGAAATCAATTGACTGAATTACTCACTGAGCTTGTTCCAGCAGTAGACTCTCTTGTCGCAAGTCAGCGAAATACGGATGATAACGTCAATCAATTAGTGATGTCGCAATCTAAGACAAATTTAGCCATGGGAGAACTCCGGCAATCAAATATGCGACTTGCCTCAACAATTGAAAAACTAATCAACAAAATTGACAAGGTTGATGATTTTGACTTTCGTTTATAAAAGATTGAAGATCGATTAGCAAATTAAACCACTATAGCATTTTTAATCATTGTAAGTTCATTTTCATTAAAAGCTATCAACTAATAAATTCCACCTTCATCTCTTCTCCGGATACCACACATTTGGAAATAGATATTTCCCCAAGTATTACTTTTACAAATGCTTTCCCGTTTTTCATACCAACCATTCCATACCCTTTTTCTGTGGATAAAAAACTTTGAAAATCAGAACCAACTTTTGAATCCATATAAAGGGTTTGGTCAATGGCATCATAACTCACACCTGTCAAACCCTGCAATAATCCGTAACTTGCAAGCGCCCTGGCATACCAATGGCCACATTCATATTCATTAAATGGATTTCTAATCCTTCCGTCATATCGCTTGCGTACTTCCTCCACGATATCAATGCCGGCATCTGTTTCTCCCATAAGCATCAGGTGGGAAGCTACCTGATATTCGATGCCTGTCCACACTTCATTGCTATACACAAAAGGCAGGGAAAGCGCTCCTCCCTTTGGCCAGGTACATAGCAGCAACCCTCCTTCATTTCCTAAGGCATAGGATGGGCGTTGTGGATTGGCATGGTCAGAAAGGTCTTTTTTCAGATTATATTTGTGAATAGATTTTAAATGACTTCTAACTTTTTCATCATCAATAAAATCATTCAATCCACACATTTTTCCGATCCATGCTCCGAGAATCCCATCTGATAGACATCCTGTTCCATATTGGTATTTCGGTCCTTCCTTCACCAATAATTCTTTGGCTTCTTCTGAGTAATTAATGTTCCACGCTTCTTCCATTTTTTCTATAGGACTAGGGGTTTGAAGTCCTTCCCATTGTATTTTTTGGATAAAATATTCGCCATCGAACAAATCATTTTCAATTACCTTTTTCCCTTTTTCATAAAGCTGAAAATAAGCGGAGATATCGTGGTTCAGGGCTTCACCCATTTTGGTCATGGCAAAGAGCGCCCCCAGATAAAAGCTGGTACACATTCCGTCCGGTCCCCAAAACTCAATATCATAGGTGTTGTGGTGAGGTTCTTCCAGCACACCTTTACCTTTGGGATCCCAGGTACGCATGCAATAATCCATGCTTTTCTGGACATTGGGCCATAACGACTTAAGCCATGCAGTATCTCCTGAAATACGCCATTCCCGATGCATTTTCATTATTCCACCCAACTGCCCATCGGCAGCGGCATGAAATCCATGATCATTGTCCCGAACAGGAAGCGCAGATCTGAATGTCTGATGACCGGCTTCATTTTGATTTTCAAGAAACTCGGCTTCGCGTAAGGTGCGCTCCAATCTTGGAAATAAATGAGGGATAGCCTGTGCGTAATTCCAAACGTGCGTACACGATCCATGGCAACATCCTCCCTTGTCATGACAACCTTCCCACGCCCATAAACTTCCGTCTTTTTGTCTCAGCACAGTTGGTGATTTCAGAATGGCTAAATTTGAGGCAACAGACTCAAGGACTACTTCCGGTAAAGTCTGTGCATAGAAGGCTTCTGAAAAAGATGAAGTCTTCTCTTTCAATGAATTATAATTATTCACCCAGTAAGAGGCAACTTCATGGACATCCTTGAATTTGCCAGAGTACCATGGTTCATAAAATAAAGCGTTGTACTCCGCTGAACAGCAACCAGATGTGTCAGAAAGACATTCGGCGAGTTTTTCTGATAAATCCTCATCATTGGGGCCCCTGCGGATATTGGAGTGTGGCACATACCACGAAAACATCAATGGGATTGTTAAGGTCTCACCTGCTTTCAATTTAATAGGAATATAGAGTGAGGCCCCCGGTGAATTTTCTTTAATGCCATCGTTCGGCAAATTACCTTCTTCAATATCTTTCCAGATAATGGATCGGGCGTCAAACCAGCCTCCTCTGAATAAGCTGTGATCTACAACTACATCTTTGTCTGTTGTGAAAATCCCAAAGTCTCCTTTGTAATGGGGTTTGTCAGGAAAACATTTTTGGGCCAGGACAAATCCATTTTTGATTTTTTGTATCGATCCTCCATTCTTATGTTGTCCTCCAAATTCACTTGGGCGCTCAATTTTCATAAAATTATACGCGTGATATGAAAATACCCCTTCAATGGTTTGATTTGATGTGTTTTTAAATTCGTACTCCATTGCCGCTACCGGTAAGCTGGAATTGTCTTCATCGGTTGGCACGAAAGGGCTCCATCCCGTCAATGTGATTTTCAGTGGGATTTGATCGTCCTGCAATTCGACCTGTCCGAATGGGAAACGGGCATTAAATGAAGCATTTTTAAATCTTGGGAAACCATATGAAGTTTGTCCGGCGCCATTTCCAGTATTTGGGCTTCCAAATATTTTATTTGCCGGCACAGGCCCTTCGAGTACTTTGGCTGCTTTTTTATTTCCCTTAATGGATATAGCAGCAAACATAAATGGTTCATTAAATACTTCCGGGGTATTGCGAACAGAAACATTAGAAATGCATCCGTTGCCTTCCAGGCATATCATTCCGGCGCCCATTCCTCCAAGCGGAAAAGCAACTTTATTTAGAAACGGACCGTGATACGTTTGATTGAAATCACGTGAATAAAAGCCATCTTTCATCGGATGATGTTCCGAAAAAGTTGAAGGATCAAAATCCACTTTCTTTGTTGAGTCATTGCAACTCATACCAAGGGTTGCTCCGGCAGCGGTAGCAACAGCTCCTTTTTTGAAAAAATCCCGTCTGTTTATATTTTTCATTTTTGTGTGTTTTTATCTAAATTAATATAAAACAAATTGGTTCTACCACGAACCTGCCTTCCGCAGGCGGGTTTAAAGGAATAAGTAATACAATTTATTTTGTGTAAATTTCATTATGACATTTGAAGAGAGCAGCTTCATGACAGGAATCAATATCCCTGCGGATGGAGGAAACCTAATTGGCTATTAGAGGATTTCCTACCATCCATGATGCACATATTTCTTTATATCATCATTATAAATCGTATCGATAACTGACATTAAATTTTCATCAAGATCTGGTAATGCGGAGGCTTTAACATTATTCATTATTTGATCCGCACTGGAAGCGCCGGGAATGATACAGCTCACTTCCGGTTTCATCAATATCCATTTCAAGGCGATCAATGCCAACTGTTCAGGATTGGCAATGTGCTGTTTTATTTTTTCTACGGATTCAATTCCTTGTTGGTAGGGTATGCCGGCGAACGTTTCCCCTTTATCAAAGTGTTCTCCATTTCGGTTATTAAATCTATGGTCGCCTTTCTCAAATTTCGTATTCATTGAATAATTGCCGGAAAGCAATCCACTTGCCAGGGGCACACGAACTATAATGCCTACATTTTTTTCGGCTGCCCGCTTGTAAAAGTATTCTTGCGGCCGCTGCCGGAAGATGTTATAAATAATTTGAACTGTTGTTACATTATCAAATTCGATCGCTTTTAGCGCTTCTTCTACTTTTTCTACGCTCACCCCCAGGTTGAGAATTTTACCTTCGGTTTTTAGTTTTTCAAATTCTTCAAATATCTCAGGCCGGTAATACACCTGGGTTGGCGGGCAATGCAATTGAACCAAATCGAGGCGCTCCAAATCCATCCGTTTTAGCGAATCTTCGACATAGCTCCGTAGGGCCTGCGGAGTATACCTTTCATCGACATGTGGGTTGATCTGTCGACCGCATTTCGTGGCAACGTAAATCCTGTCTTTGAATTTTTTCAGCATTCTTCCCACAGCGACTTCGCTTTCTCCAGCTTCATATACATCGGCAGTATCAATAAAATTGATGCCTTCATCAATCGCAGCATTCAATATCTTATCTGCCTTGTTGTGATTAAATCCTGATCCCCATTTGCCACCAACCTGCCAGGTGCCAAGAGATATTTCCGATATATTAAATCCGGTTTTTCCGAGTGTTCTGTAGTTCATTGTTTTTTTGTTAACTTATTAATGGTTTTTGAATGGAAGAAGCAATTGAATTTTTTTTATGTCCCTGTTAAAAATCTTGTGCACCTGGTAGTTATACTACTTGAAAATAAATTAACCACAATGTACACAATGAAGGCACAAATTTCTCAATGAAATATGTATAATATTTGGATAAATTATTGCCTGTCTATAAACTATGATGGGGCATGAATTCAAAAAAATGAATACCTATATTCCCCTCCTTGGAGGGGCGTAGGGGTGGGTTAATATAAAAAACCATTCATTTTTTTGAATTTTGCGACTTTATGGACAGACTCAAATTAATCCAAGTCTTGATGAATTTAAACTAAAAGCTTCTGTAGCTTTAAAATAATAACTGCGCAGGAAAGATGCTTCTCCTGAGCAGTTAACTATGTACGATTAGGTTTTATGGTACCAACTATACTAAATGTCCCAATTTTTCCCCTTCAGCATGAAGAGCATAATCTTCCAGCATTTGAGTAGTAATGGACTTCGGACGTTCCAATGGATAGCCAAGGGCACGATCCCAAATAATGTTGGAAAGTACTCCGATCGACCTGCCCATTCCGAACATCACGGTGTAGAAATCATATTCTGTTATTCCGTAATGCCATTGAATTACACCTGACTGTGCGTCGACATTTGGCCATGGATTTTTAGCTTTGCCATGCTCTTGCAAAATATCAGGAGCCACATCATACAAGACGCTGACATACTGGAAAATAGGATCATCGGGGAGATGTTTTAAGCAGAAATCCCGCTGAGCGGTATATCTCGGGTCAGTTTTTCGCAGCACGGCATGTCCGTAACCTGGAATGACCTGTCCGGAACGCAATGTTTCCCAAACAAATTCTTTCATCTCTTCTTGTGTTGGGATTTTATTATCCATCTTCTTCATTACGTTTTGTGTCCATCTCAAGACCATTTCATTGGCAAGTCCGTGCAATGGGCCCGCAAGTCCATTGATCATGGACGAAATGGAATAATAGACATCGGAAAGGGCGCTGGCAACCAGATGACCTGTATGAGCGCTTACATTTCCGCTTTCATGATCACTATGCAAAATGAAATACAACCTTGAAAGGTCATCATATGGTTTTCCTTTTCCCATCATTCGGGCAAAGTTGCCTCCCCAATCCAATTTTGGATCACCGTTGATGATGTCGCCATTTTTATATTTCTTTCTATAAATATAGGAAGCAATTCTCGGCAGTTTTGCAAGGAGATTTAGTGAATCCTCATAGGTAGAATCCCATAAATCCATCTTTTTGATTTCGCCATTTTTGTATTTGGGAGTAAATATGGATTCTTTCTCCATAGAAACAACCGCTGCCGAAAACATAACCATCGGATGACATTCTACAAGATCATCCAAAACTTTATATACATAGTCCGGTACATGCCTTCGGTGAGACATTTCGTGTTGCACATCTTTCACATCCTGTTTTGTAGGTAAATCGCCGGTAAGTAGCAGGTAGATAAATCCTTCTACATATGGAATTTCAGCATCCGGTGGTTTGGGCAATTTTTCTAGTACCTCAGGAATGGTATATCCTCTGAATCTGATCCCTTCATAAGGATCAAGATAAGATATATCTGTTACAAGGCATTTTATGCCTCGCATACCTCCCAATGCCTGGGCAATAGTGACGTCTCCAATTTTTACATCACTATACTTGTCAAGGAGTGTTTTTATTCTGGGTCTCCATTCCCCGATTTTTTGAGTCAGTGTTTTCTTTAGTTTTGACATGAGAATAAGTCTTAAAATGAAAAATCTGATTACTTATGGTCGGCTAAAAATTGGAAATATAATATAGCAAAAAATCTAATAACATCCTAAAAATTAGGAGTTTGAGTTTGGTGGGATAGTATAAAATATTTGCGTACTAAAATCGATGTCATGTTTTTGGGAAATAGATAATATAGGAATGGATTTATAAAAATATGTTTATTCGATATTCTCACACATATCCTCTGCTAAAGTTTAATGGATCAGGCGAAAAACCAATAATCTTCAACCGGTTTTTTATTCCACATCTTTAGCTGGTTTTTTATTTGAATTTTTCCTTTCGGAGAGGAGACCACTACAAGGATTTGAGGATGGATTAATTTTGGTAATACGTTGAAATCCTCCATTATAACTTCATATATGTGCTTTCCGATTTTCTTTTGATTGTCACAAATCCAATGGAAAGTGTCGCCTTTTCCCAATACTAATTTTGCCATGTCCTTCCCATTTTTACCAGCGCCCCACAGTACCAATGGTCTGTTTTTATCGCGATCCAATTCGTAAAAATATCGGAGCTTCAGATCAAAATATCGATTGTCCTTATAACATTCCCAGGTCCGCGAAATGCGATTTGATCTGTCCCGCCAATGATGAAGCACCTTATCAAGGCCAATAACCGTAAGCCCTGCACGATAAAATCTGAAGCACAGATCATAATCTTCAGGATATACTTCGGGATCAAATGCTCCTACACGATCAAAATCATCCCGGTGAATCATCCAACTGTGCGAAGGGATAACACATTCTTTGTAAATTTCCTGGTAGTGAATTCCTTTTCTGGCAATCTCGTTGATCCATGATTCGTATTTCCTGAATCCATCTCCTACTTCACCTTCATCCACAAAATGCTCCGTACCTCCGGCAATCACATGACCCTTGCCGTATTTTTCCCATTCACTGACCAATACTTCAATTTTATAATCCGGCATTTTATCATCCGAATCCATACGATTGAGCAATGTTCCTTTGGCGTGTTTATATGCTTCCTGAAGGGCGGGGATTAAGAGCTGACGCTTGCTATGATACACTTTAATCCTCTTGTCTTTTTCGGCATAAGAACGGAGGATTTGAGGGGTTTTGTCTGATGAATGATCATTGACGGCAATCAATTCCCAATTGGTGTATGTCTGGGCAACAATAGAGTTGAGACAAGCAGGGAGATAAGGTTCTGTATCTTTTGCTGCCATGATGATCGAAACCAACGGGGAATTGTTTTTCATTCTTTTTTTGCGACGAAATTACGAATTAAAACGAATTATCGAATTGGGAATTCAGTGAAAGCTACATGTTCATGAATGTTGATGGTTTTGAGAGTGATCCAAAATTGTCATGTTTTAAACTGGATAATTCAGGTGGTAATTTTTATTACATATAATGAATCAGAAATCAAGACATTAACTGGCGCTTCAATAGAGAGCTGATAAAATTTATTTTTACTTTTAGTTAGCTATTTGATTTGTTTTCAATGCCCTTTTGCCGAAGGTCCAGGCCATACTTCGCAGACAGGAATGCCTTAACGGCAAATGAGAAATGTTTGTGAACATTTGGATTTTATTCATATTATTCGGTTCTATAACACTTTTTTTGAACGTGAGGAGGGTGAGATTTTGTACCTCCTGCTCCCGCCTTCCGCCTCTCCCACTTATACCTTCCCATAGTGCATATCAAGGATAAGAAAAAAACACGCTTTTTGGAGGACTGACTCCCTTTAAATCCCCAAACCTCCCATTCCCTCAATTATCCCTGCCGTTTAATAATCCTGGCTTGTGCTTAGTCAAAAATTACGTTAACATCGTAAATTATATTGCTATAAATTATTACAGGACCATTATTAACCATGTTAGGAGGTATTCGAAATAATACCTTTATAAAACAGCTTTGGTAATTTAAATAAAACTTTAGTAAATGAATTATGAAAAATCTTAAAATCAGTCAGAAACTAATCGTTAGTTTTATGTCAATTGTAGTGCTCTTTTTATTCTCAGGAGGCTATAGTGTGTATCAGTTATGGGAATTAGGAAAAATGCAGGACGAAGCTGCACAACGTGCCGATGATGCAGTCATCATAGGCGAAGCTGCTGAAATGGGAAATAAATGTTATTCGGTTTATGCCGATGCGATCATTAGCCGGGAATTGAAAAAAAACAAACAAGAATGGGATGAGGTCGAAAAAGAAACCATTGATGATTTGGATAATGTTCAGGGCATCGTAGATACCCCTGAAGAGAAAAGGATGATTGCCGAGGCCAAGAAGGTAATGAATAAGTTCCTTGGCACCTATGACGACCTTATCATACTACTTGAGCAAGATACCAGTGGAGATATGACAGCCATAGCAGAATTAGATGTAATCGCTGACGATTACAAGGACCAAGCTCATGATTTATTAGCTTCCATAGCTATAAGCTTAAACGCTAAAATGGTTGAAGCTGACGCAGCTTATGATATGAAGTCAAGTAATATCATACGCCTATCTATCATCTTAAGCATTGTTGCTGTAATTATAGCAATAGTATTTATAATTGTACTGGTGCAACTTATTGCCACACCGCTCAAGAAAGGCGTCGCATTTGCAAATACCATTGCAAATGGAGATTTAACGGCCAGCTTGCAAATTGAACAGAAAGACGAGGTGGGTGTATTGTCAAATGCTTTAAATAATATGTCTTCTAAATTAAAAGAAATCATGACTGCTGTGATTACGGGGACAGAAAATATGGCCTCTGCCAGTCAGCAAATCAGCTCCACATCAACACAAATGAGCCAGGGGGCAAGTGAACAGGCGGCATCTGTGGAAGAAGTATCGTCGACCATGGAGGAAATGACAGCTAATATTGAGCAAAACAACGATAATGCTGCACAAACCCAAAAAATCTCACTTGCAGCTCAAAAAGGGATTGTTGAAGTAAATGAAAGGACAGGGAAAGCTGTGGAAGCCAATAAGCAAATTTCTGACAAAATTGGCATTATTAATGACATTGCTTTTCAAACGAATATATTAGCCTTGAATGCGGCAGTAGAAGCAGCACGTGCCGGTGAACATGGGAAAGGCTTTGCGGTGGTGGCTGCTGAAGTGCGCAAACTAGCTGAACATAGTAAAGGGGCTGCCGAAGAAATCGTAAATCTATCAAAAAATGGCTTATCGTTAACTCAGGAAGCCGGAGCTAAACTGGCGGAAATGTTGCCTGAGATAGAAAAAACCACCAATCTCGTGCAGGAAATCTCTGCTGCCAGCAACGAACAAACAAATGGTGCAGGACAAGTAAATAGCACCATGCAGCAACTCAATGATGTAGCTCAGCAAAATGCTGCAGCAAGCGAAGAGCTTGCCAGCAATGCCGAAGAGCTGAATTCACAGGCCGCACAGTTAAAGGAAGTCATAGGTTTTTTTTAAAATAGACAACAATTAAAGGATATCTCAAGGTTCGGCATTAAATGCCGGATTTATGAGTTATTAAAATAAAACAATACAAGGTGTAATAAGGCAGGAATCAGTGCGTGCTGGTTTCTGCTTTTTTTATTGGAGTTCTAAGTAAGACTAAAAGGTTGAAGAGTAAAAGCTCTTAGTCAAGAGCTAATCCAGTCAATTTATGCTTATCCAAATCAACGGTTTATGCATCTTGGAAAGATTCGAGCTATAAGTTCCCATTCCCCAAAATATAAAGTAATAAAATGGTGCCGGCAGTAAAGAAGATTCTTAATTTCTTTACTGCGACCTTCTGAACTTACAAGCAAAATGAACTCTGCTACTTTCATGTTTTGGTTCCCGTAAACACTTGATTTATATTGCATAATTCAAAAGTGAAGATCGAAGCCGTTATACCGGAATTGTTCTGACTTTTGAAACATAAATACAATTATTAACTAATATTTTAAATGACTATGAGATCAATTGGAAAAACTTTAGGTGGGTTGTTGTTTGCGGTATTTATTGTCGCTTTTACAACGGGATGTGAAAAATATGAAGACGGAGGATTGGTGCGCAAAGCAGAAAAAAGTTTAACTGCCAATGATTGGAAACTGACCAATTATTATCGAAGTGGAACTGATGAAACTTCTCAGTTGCTAATCAGTAATTTTATAGAAAGTTTTGCTGAAGATGGTACATTAACAAGAAATTTTACGGATAAGGATGGTGAACTACTTAGCCATAATGGTGCATGGCAGTTTGATAGCAACAAACAGCAAATTAAATTATCGGGTGTTGGAAGTATTGAAATAACTGAAGTGGTCGGTACAGTTTCTTCTTCAGATTATAATATCCTAAAACTTAATGATGGGGAATTGTGGTATTCTTACCAAAATGGTAGTGATGAGAATGAGTTTCATTTTGTTGCGAACTAACTAAATCAATGATTGCAAGGAATGGACATATGGAATTAAAAATTAGACAAATTTTATATTCCATATGTCCACTTTATTATTCAGCATCTTATGCAAGTGGCTTCAATTCCCAAATGAAATAGTCACCTTATTAACCTTATTAATTTATGCCATCCAGTTTCTTTTTCGGCTGAATGATTGCGCGTCCAGTATGTCATTTATAATGTTCGCATCCTCAACAACCTGGAAATCAAACATGCCCACACAGGCAAAGTCTGCTCCATTTTCAAAGACATACTTGAATGCTTGCTTTGGATGATATGCTCCGGCAGCCAGTACTTTGAATGCGATCCAAGGCTTGCTGAGACTTTCCATAAAATCAATGGTTTCTTGTGGTTTTCTGGCCCAATAATTATCTATGGCATAATTGTCAATAATCATTTTTTCCTTTGGCTCTTCATCCCTCCATGACCAATAGCTAGACTCATGAAGTGTTTTCATATAGAAATCGGCGTCAATCCCTTGCTCTTCAATGCCCTGGAAAGTAAGCAATTCATGACCGGCGACACCGGCAATTACTCCCTTGCTTTTCGTGTATTCCACTACATTGTTGATCAGCTCAAATTTACCTTCTCTTGCCCACTTATCACCGAGGTTACCAATCAGCATCACTCCCATAGCGCCATTGTCAGTGGCCAGATCGATAATGGCTTTATAGTCCTTTTCATCCGGATACACAGGCGCCAACCATTGAATTTTGCCACCTTGTTTCCAGTGTTTATGTAAAATACTTTGTTCCATTTCACCCGTCCCAATGGCAGTTGTATTGATGCCACTTGCTTCACAAAGTTTGAATGTTTCAATTACTTTTTCGGTAGTGAAATATTTTTTTAGGAAATTGGAAACATAGATCAAATCGCGGCTGTGGGCAAAACCACTGATTAAGTTGCCTCCGCAAATAAGCCTGCCCAATTCCTTGCCCTTAATCAAACCGGAAGGAATTGGCTTTATCAGTTCTGATACATCTAATTGCCTGGCAACTTTTACCGTTGCGCCTGAATATCCATCACTTCCACCCAATTGGTTTTGAAGATGTTTCTCTTCATGGCTTCCCCACCCATAATTTCGAGCTACACTGTACACAAAGCCACCCAAAAAAGGAATTGAGATCAAATTTTTTATCAGGTTTCTCCGATCTATAGCTTTTGGATTGAGGTAATGATTTGCCTCTTTGGGAACATCAACTACATTACCCGGCAGCGCTTCAGATTTATCATGCCAAATATTATCAAGGCTATAGTACCATTGTTTTGGAAGAAATGCCAGTACCAACAAGGTGAGCAGTTCTACCAAATTTTTGTTGACAATCAAATAATGCCCCTCCACTCCATAACCAATAGGATTTATAGAAAACGGTGGGTTAGAAATGTAAAATAGGAATAAAAGCAAGGCCCCTGCCATTGCGGCCACTCTGGTAGAAATGCCAACGAACAATGCCAATCCAATAATGATCAACCCGAATATAGTGGCATAATCAGCCAGATAAACTAAAAATTGATTAGCTGCCATGCTTTTAAACATACCGGCTAATGGACCACTTGAGTTCAATAGATATGATGCGGAGGACCAATTTGGCGTATAAATTTTGGCAATACCTTCATAAAGAAAATGCCATCCAATGACGATGCGAAGGAAAGTATAGAGGTACTTCATAGGTGTATGGGCGTAACTTGAATTCATATTAAAAAATATTTTTTAATAAAAGTGCCTAATGATCATTGTATAAACAATGATATAGATCAGGAATCTGCATTTCGGTCATTTTTTCATAGATTAAACCTTGAAAATAGAAAGGCGAAGGAGGATGAAAAGATTTTAATGAAAAAATGATGGGGTAAAACCTCAATTTTAAAATTAACTTTTGGCTGAAATTAAAAAAATCCGATCAAGCTAAAGTGATGCACTCAAGCTCAATCAGATTTATAAATTGACTAAACGAATTTACTTTTTAACTGTTCGATGACATTTTTCTTGCAAATTCTCTATTGAGCTCACTTCCATAAAGGAAGGGCCATGTGATGGACCGAAATTGCCGGCGAGAACAACTACTCTATCTTGCTTCTGGAGTTTGTATTTCTTTTGAAGCGAATTAAGCACATCAGATAGGAAAGCTTCAGTTGTCTCCCCCATTTTAGAAAAATCAGCGTAAACCCCATAAGACAGCGCCAACTCCCGCATTACGCGCTTGTCATAGCACTGGGCGAAAATTATATTATTTCCACGGTAAGCTGCCAACGCTCTAACAGTTCTTCCCTTATTGGTGTCTGCAATAATTGCCTTTGTATTTAATTCAATAGATGCTTTTACAGACGATATGGCCAGGAATGCAGATATTTCGTTGTTTACAATCAAAAGAGGGGTTTCCTTGATCGGAGGTGTGGCCGATTCAATTTCCCGGGCAATATTTGCCATGGTCTTTACAGCTTCTTCCGCATAATCTCCATAGGCTGTTTCACCGCTTAGCATAATGGCATCGGTGCCATCATATACCGCATTGGCGACATCACTGATTTCCGCTCTTGTTGGTCGCGGATTGTGGATCATCGAGTGAAGCATTTGTGTAGCCGTAATTACAGGTTTTCTTTTCGCAATACACTTATTAACGATCATCTTTTGAACGATAGGAATTCTCTCCTGAGGAATTTCCACCGCTAAATCACCTCTGGCAACCATAACTCCATACACGTGATCAAGGATTTCATCAATATTATCGACACCATCCTGATTCTCTATTTTTGCAATAATTTTAATGTCACTTCCACGCTTATCAAGAATTTTCTGAACGGCAAGCGCATCCTCTTTATTTCTCACAAAGGAATGGGCTATAAAATCAAGTTTATGATCTATGGCAAAATGAATATAATTTATATCCTTTTCGCTGAGTGTAGGTAGCTTTACGTGAACAGATGGAATGTTTACACTTTTCTTTCCGCAGATTTCACCATTGTTTGCCACTTCACAAATAAGAGCTGATTGGTCTTTCTCAACAACTACAAGTTCTATTTCTCCATCATCGATCAAAATTCTACTGTCGACAGGAACATCTTTTACAAAACCACTGTAATTGACATAGATACAATCTTTAGTAGTGATTCCATCAGGGTCACCCATGAATTTTACCCTATCTCCAAATACAACAGGAATTTTTTCAGAGGCTTCGGTTGTTCTTATTTCAGGCCCTTTTGTATCGAGCAGCAATGCAATTTTTTCGGAAACGGACCTCACATTGTTCACCACTTTAAGGGTATCTTCATGAGTTTGATGTGCCGTATTTAATCTCACGACATCCATTCCTAGCTCTCTAAGCGATTTTATCAATTTTATATCACATTTCCTGTCAGAAATGGTAGCAACTATTTTTGTCTTTTTCAGCATATACTTTTATAATTAATTCACAAAATTAACTAGAATTTAAATAATTATATGCAGTTATGTATTATCTGTTTATGATTTCAATCAAAACGATGCCTATTACAGATTAAAATCATGCTCTTGTTTTTTTCTGTCAGGGGGCCTGTCCGCCGAAGGAGGGGACACTGACCGAGGCGCTTGAACCTTTGAAATTTCTTAACTTATTGATATTGGTAGGTGAGGCAGAGGAGTCCGGAAAAAGAATTTTTTGAAAATTCCCTGCCTCCCGACAGGCGGGCTTTTAGGGATATTAGAAGTAAATAGAGAAATTTAGCGTACACCCAGGGGGACCTATCCACTTTTACATTAAAATTTATTCACGTATATTCAAGTCAGATTTCACATCTGATGTTCTCTCTTTTTATAGGAAAAATGTTAAATGTTTGAATAAATGAAGCAGGTGAAAGGGTGGATTAATAAATAAATATTCCATCATCCTTTTATTAATTTTAATTCAGAATTAGGAGTTGAATAAATATTTGCAAATGACAAAGTTGAAGATACTATGTGTTTTAGTTGTGCTCACTTTTTTCATTAATGTGTCCCATGCGCAGCTTCGTGTGGGCGCTACAGGTGGTGTAGCGCTTTCTTCTCTCGTTCGGGATAGCAATTTAAATTCGCGGGCTGGAACGGTTGGATATTTGCTGGGAGCAACTGCCAAATACAACGTCGGGGAACTTGGTTGGTTTTTCCAATCTGGAGTTAACTACACCCTGGAGGGTGATGCAGATCAAAACCTTAATTTTGTCAAGTTACCATTGACAATTGGATTTGATGCCTCCGATGATGTGAATATAAATGTGACCTATAACCTGGCCTGGCAAGTGGGAAATGATAATAATGTGCAAGACTTTTATCATGATTTTGCAAATATTCTAGGCATGGGGTTTGAGGTATATGTATCAGATAAATTTGCTTTTGGAACGAAACTAAATTATGGTTTATCAAATTTGGTAAAGGATCCCGCCGGCGCCAAGAACTTTAACGTAAAGCCTTTTACACTTGATTTATATTTAACGTATTTTTTAAAATAGCGCCTAACGTTTTTTGTATTTATTGACTGGCTAACACTTGAATTTTATGAGAAGAACTATACCAACAATGCCCATAGGAAAAATCCGTACTCACCTTCTTTTGCAATCCATTTTTTTAACTTTCTCATTAATGGCATTCCTTACATCTTGTGTTTATGCACAAATTATGTTTCAAAACGTATTCGCCAAAAAATATCGATGACCTTGACAATTATCAGGGTTAAGTGTAGAAAAATCAGGTTTTATTTTTTTCAATTATAATGAGTATTGTATTTTAAAGGATATTACTATTTAAGACATGGAAAATTATTGTAAGAAATTAATTTAAATAGTTATTATTTTGATGATCGCGTGATAGAATTAATTAAATGAGCAAATGCAAAGGAGTTATATCGGCAGGAGATAAATTGACCTCGGAGGCGGGGGCCGAGATTCTTAAGGCAGGTGGCAATGCCTTTGATGCCACTATTGCAGCAACTTTCATGTCATTTGCAGCAAGTTCGACAATAGCTTCAGCAGGAGGTGGAGGTTTTTTGTTGGCACATCATTCCAACTCTAAGAACCTTTTGTATGACTTTTTTGTGCAGACCCCAAAGAAAAAGCACAAATCAGGCGAGTCGGATTTTTATCCTGTTAACGTAAATTTTGGCGATAAGATCCAGGAGTTCCATGTCGGCTTGGGATCGGCGGCCACACCAGGAAATATTGCAGGGCTTTTTGAAGTACACAAAGATGTGGGATCTATGCCGATGTCTGAGATCATAGCTCCTGTGTTGGATAGAATAAAGCAGGGCATCGAACTTCATAAGCAGACCTTATATCAAGTCGATATTCTTACTCCAATTTTAACTTCTTCTGAGGAAGGGAAGAAAATTTACAAACGAAACAAAGAAAGCTTAGACATTGGCGACAGGTATTTTTTACCACAAATGGCAGATACATTTGAATACCTGGCAAGGTCAGGCCCGAGGGAATTCTATGAAGGCGAAATTGCTCATTCCATTTCAAATCTTTGTGCTGATCAGGGTGGAAATCTCACTGAAGAAGATTTCAAAGAATATCAGGTTATAAAAAGAAAACCACTGGAAATAAACTATCGGGATGCAAAGATTCTCACAAATCCGCCCCCCAATTCGGGAGGTCCGCTGATTGCTTTTCTTCTGAAGCTTGTTGAAAGCGCGTCATTTCAAAAAAGTGATTATGGAAAGGCGAAGCACTTGCAGGTGTTGGCAGATGCGATAGAATTGACAGATTTGACAAGAGTCGAACGGGTTGAAAATAAAGCCAATGCAGAAAATATTCTTGACCAACTTTTTGATTCTGAAATTATAATAACAATGCAGCAGACTCTTCAAAGGTCACTGCATAAATCAGGAAATACAACTCATGTTAGTGTTGTTGATAGCAAAGGAAATGTAGCCGCTTGCACTACTTCGGTTGGTGAAGGATGTGGCTATTTTATTCCTGGAACGGATATTATGCTCAATAATATGCTCGGAGAGGAAGATTTGAACAAGCAAGGATTTCATGAATGGGAGGAAGATCAAAGAATGAGTTCCATGATGAGTCCCACTTTGGTTCTTAAGTCAAATGGTGAAAAGCTGGGTTTAGGCTCTGGCGGCTCAAACCGGATAAGGTCTGCCATTTCGCAGACAATTATTAATTACATTGATTTTGAATTACCATTGGATGATCTTGTGAATAATCCAAGAATACATTTGGAAAATAATCATCTGGATATTGAACCGGGATTTAAGGAAGAGGAGCTTGAAAAAATTAAGTTGTCTCCGGGAGTTGAGAAGTTCTATTGGAATGATCAAAACATGTATTTTGGCGGTGTCCATGCTGTTTTATTGAATTCTGATGAGAATTTGGATGGCGCCGGCGATAGAAGGAGAGTTGGCCATGTAATTAAAGTTTTAGGTATAGGCGTTTAGATAGCAATTTCTTATTTTTAAATTATGGCTGACAGGCATATATTTAGAGGATTAAACTCAATAAAGTTTAATCAACGTTTTAAACAGGAGGAAGATTGTTAA
>SDBV01002165.1_pt1 | contig 29414 bp, 46 predicted proteins | sample 2277081 | NCBI WGS metagenome assembly SDBV01 (sample SAMN10402039, study PRJNA504765) | marine sediment metagenome | isolation source: marine sediment core GS10_PC15, 223 cmbsf | place: Arctic Ocean: Southern Knipovich Ridge | collected 2010
AAAAAAGAGAAGCGAGAGAGGGTGGACCGATAGCTTTCTTGTATACAATCCGTTCCTGGCTTTCAGGGGTTCAATCGGCCCACTTACTCAGGGGGATGCGATCAAGCTGATGATAGCTAACACCGCCATGCTCAAGCAGACAGATCTACTGATCGTCCACTATGAGGCAGGTCAGGAGACATGGGGTACTTCGCAGGAGGTCTTGCTAGCCAGCAACATGCGTATACCCATGCTAGTGTGGGCTGATGGTGCGGACAGTGCCACGCTCCCTACTTATCTGGCAGCGCACATGGTCAAGCCGTTCCCTCATCCATTTGCTAGCCGCTGGGTGGCGGCGGAGGCAGCAGTGCATTTTCTGCTGGAAGGTAACTAATGAGCAACTGGATGAAAATGCAAGACAGGGTAGGCCAATATCGCAGTAAGCATGGCTTCAAAACGCCGAACGGTATCAGTTCTGAGCCGTTCACAGTAACTGAAGCCGATGTGATGCTCGGCAAGATAGCCTTGATGCAATCCGAGCTAGGGGAGGCAGTCGAGGCGATACGGGATCACGATGAGCAGAATTTCTTTGAGGAACTGGCCGATGTGATCATTCGGATCATGGACGTGTGCGACGCCATGGAAATTGATCTGTGGCCGCTGATCGAGGCGAAGATGGACGTCAATGAGAAGCGCCCGTATCGCCATGGGAGGAAGACAACCTTATGAGCAAACAATGGAAGAAGGTTGAGAAGCGGCATGCCGAACTGTATGGTCTAAGCCACTTCAAGACCGCCTTCCCAGCTATGTTCTCACTCGGGGTATCCCACGGCAAGAACTACCCAGACAGCGTAGATGATATATCAGCGCTGGAGAGCAAGAGTGGGAATGACCTAGTACCCAACTGGCTACGGGAGGCCGTGGAGCAGGCGATCATCAACGAGTGGCAGTTCAGTATAGACGGAGACGGTAAGCAGCGCATCCCATATACCGTTCTTCACCAGAACTATTCGCTATACGATGATGACATAGTTTGCATCCGGGCTGACGTGTTCCGGGAGTTCTTCCTCCCGGCCATCCATGCCTTGGGCAAAGTGTTGCAAATGTCATGGGATGCAGAGAAGGGAACCTAAAATGTATGAATCGCCGTTCAGTACCCGTTATGGAAGCAACCTGATGAAGCAACTGTGGTCGGAGGTCGAGAAGCGACGCCACTGGCGGCGGGTTTGGTTAGCTTATGCCCGCGCCCGTGACTTAGAGGAGGTCAATGTAATCCTGGCAAATGTCATGGACGTCGATATCGAAGCCTCTCTAGAACTAGAGGAGAGAGTCAAGCACGATCTAGTAGCCGAGTTACATGTGTTCGCCAGCCAGTGTGGTATCGACGTGGGGCTCCTACATGGAAAGCTAACCTCGTCAGACGTGCAGGATAATGCCGAGGTCCTACGCCAGCAAACAGCAATGGGAATATTGCTTCTGAGACTGGAGAGGCTGTTTGAGGTTCTGAGCCAAGTAATCCAAAATACCGCGTTCACCCAAGTGATGGGGCGGACCCACCTGCAGCAGGCAAGGCCCACCACCATCGGGCATCGGCTATCCGTGGCGGGCATGGGGTTGCTTGAAGCATATCTGGATATGCGATTAGTAAGCAATACCCTTATGGGCAAGGGACTGAAAGGGCCGGTGGGAACCCAGGTGGGGATACCCTTTGAGGTCGAAAAGGAGGCCATGGAAATACTGGGGCTACGCTCCCGGTTGGTGGCAGGGCAGACCTATGACCGGGTACAGGATTATCGGCTCCTATCTGGGTTGGCTGCCCTAGCTGCCACCCTCAGCAAGCTAGCGTTGGACGTGCGGCTAATGAAGGCGTTCGGAGAGCTTATAGGCCACAAGTCCAATAAGCAGGTAGGTTCCAGTGCCATGCCCGAGAAGACCAATCCAATCAGGGAGGAGAAGGTTTGCTCACTGGCTCGAATAGTGATAGCCAACTCCACCACAGCATGGCACAATGCGGCTAACAACATGCTAGAGCGTACCTTGGACGATTCGGCCAATCGTAGGGTGATCATACCCGAGACATTCCTGGCTCTGGATGAGATGCTTAGCTCCACCACGGGTTATCTGCATGATATGGATTACTTTGTACCAATGACAGACTATGGTGATGTGGGAGATGCACCAGATATGGCCATAGCTGTGGCGGAGACACTGGCCGATGTTATGTCCGAGGAGGGCCTATCATGAGCATCGTTGGAAGGTATGTGCTATGTACCCACAAGCAGGCACTGATGGAGCACAGGGATGGCCTCCCGGTTCAACATCTGGGAAGATATGGTTTCCTGCCCGCGGCAGAGCATCATATGCGCTACCTCGGTACCTACATCAAGAATATGGTGGTACTTGATATCAAGGATCGGATAGTCGTGGCAAAACTGGAACAGGAGATGCTAGAGCATGACCCATTGGCTCCACCCATCGAGATGTATCAACGGTATGAAGAGGATCAGATAATAGGCTGGAGGAAGGTTCACTATGATTACCATAACACTTTCGGAATCGCTGAGCAAGAGGAAAATAAGGGTGGCAGTGAAGAGCCGGGGGAGACTGATTAGCGAGATTGTGGCTCTGTCATGGGAGGAAGCAATCGATGAAGTTCGAGCCATCGTTGCTGATCCACCGGAGGAGCTACCACCTACCCGCCGTCGTGACGATACCCCGTCTACGTAGGCGCTATGCCGCTAGAATGGGGGTATGAGCACCAGCACCCGCCTATACCATAATATCGCCACCAGGAGGAACGCAGTATGTCGGAACACCCTGAGGGGTCTTATGGCCGGGAAGTAGAGTTGTTGCATGAGGAATGGGAAGAGTCGGTGAAACCCCTCAAGGAAGCTGTGTCGGAATTACCTCGGTGGGTACGCTGGCTTTTGTACTTGCTTTACCCGTTTCTACGATACAAGAAAGATGATGAGGGATGAAAAGAGGGAGCATGCAGTCTCCCACATGCTCCCTGCGAACGGGCAAAGGAAGGGATAACTTCGCCCAGGATCGCCTTTTTGAGGTTAGGTCCTTCTATATGGACCTATACTCTCCGTCTAGAAAAACTCGTCAGCGTATCCTTCAAACCCAATCCTCCAAGGACTACCAACAGCAACTGTACCGCTGAGGTCGCGATCTCTACCACCTGCGGGCCGAGCCCGCCAATAACGGCTTCCCCAAACAGCAACAGAGACCCTACTCCTGCCGCCACCAACATCGAGCCGTAGCCCGAGATGCTGCCGAACACGGATTTGATTCCTTGGGTCACAAGCAAGACTATGATTGGTGCTAGTGCTGGGTCAAATGTAAACATTTTTAGCCTCCTGGCCAGAACTTCACGATTAGAAACAGTACAACGTTAGCTACAATTATTATCCCTCCTACAAGACCAAGCCTAACATCGATCTTGTCTACAAGCGCGCCAAACTTGGCGTCGATGATTTTCTTGTACACCCGCAAATCGTTGGAAGTTGCGTTCGATATCCGAAGGGCCTTGCTTGCATCCTCAGAAGCTTCACGCGACTTCCCGTACGTTTGGCGCGCTATGGCGGTTTGGAATGCAAACCGACTCTGTGGATTTTTATCTGCCTCTGTGGGCAATTCCCCACCATTCTCCAGAAATTGAAATACGGCTTCAGCTATGTGATCGTCTTTACTCATACGATCTCCTTCACAGTTATATCTACCGGCCCTTCATGCAGGATCTCCACCTTCGCTCGGTCCGTTGGGGGTGGTTGTTCTCCATAAATGAACTTACGGTTGATATCCATGGCGTTGGACTCTGCTCCAAATTCAGCACCACGACCATTACCGTCTGCCGAGTGTTGGTGATAATTCGGCTCCTGCCAGGGCTGCATTCGCATGCGCTCCGCATCGCTCCAAGGATGAAGACGCGAAGTGTATCGAGCAACCCAGTTCAAAAATCGTGCAAACAAACGATGATCGCCTTCTAAAGCATTCCAAAGCAGCGCACGGCTGTAAATGCCAAGCAGATCGTCGGGCAAGCCTGATACCCGCTGCAATTCCTCCATAAAAGCAAGCACATTTCTGAGCTTGCCATTGTAAACCTCTACATCGCAAAATAAACCCTCTTCGATAGTCCATCCTCTGATGGTCTCCCAAAAGAACCTGGCCTGTTTCTTAGCATGTTCATAGCCAAACTCTCTGTAGTACCAATAGAAACCCTTCGGGAGCCCAGCTTCCTCGGCATCTGGCGCATAGGTAGCCACGGCATAATCGGTATAAAGGTTTCCCGTTTTACTGTTGACGCTCCCTGCCCGAATGATTACATAAAACGCACCAGCGGCCTTCATCTTGACGAAGTCAACTACACCGTTCCACCAGCTTATGTCTGTACCTAGTTGCGTTGTTATCATCTAAAACTCCTGTATCATGCGGTTACCCTTTTCAGGGTTCCATTTGCCAATCGACGGGCCATGTTTACCGACGACTTGGTCTTCCATCGCAGCCTGCCTGTCACCAGCTTTCTGGACTGACACTCCGATAGAACTAGTTGTTTTGACGACGACTGTCTGTGCTATCATATCCTGCAGCGTCTTCCAATCGATCAGCAAGCCAGACGGTCCTTCTATGTAGACAGTCACTAACCCGTACCGCCTGACATTAGCCTCGCCAAAATAATCTCAGGCAGGTTGCCACGGTTAGTGATGATCTCTACTTGATCCGTCTCTCCGTCGTATTTTACGGACTCGAAATACACCAGGTTTGGGTCATCATAGTTGTTCTCATAAACTTCGGCATCGACCCTCCCCAAGCCCACAATTTTAGCCCAGCGATTAGGTTTGACTTTATATCTGGGGACTACGTGCCCTGCCGAGTCCAGAATGCGTTGTTCCGGGTCCCAAACGTCGAGAGTGTACGAAATGGGTCGGACGGTGAAAGTAGATGATGGCTGCAAACTCATAATGATCTGCTGCAATAACGTGGCAGCGGTGCATGTCCAAGACATCGTTACTGTGGATGCACCCGCCTCACGTGAGCCAGCACCTTCAATGATCGTACCAAACTCGACATTCCATTCTTCAGATTGGCCCCCTCCAGGAGCAAAACTAACGCCGACACCATTCGTATGTGCGGCAACTATATCCACCACTAAATTATCAGCGCCACTTGAAATGTCTTTGGTAATACTTGCGCCCGAGCCTGTTTGCGTCACGAAACCACTAATAGGATCGATTTGATGTACACCAGTATAAGAAACTGCTCCCGCAGCGATTTCAGCAGTTTTACCTCCTGCGCCCGCGTTGGTGACGACTACGTTATTACTACCAGTAGGCGGACCTATCAAATACCAAAGTTCGCATCTGTCTCGATCGCTCACAAGTCCGGCTACTTTGGTAAGAGCGATCCCATCATAGGTAACGGTATTGATCCATCTTCCAGCATCGGAAGCAACCCAAGCAATCTCAACCACTAAAATAAGATCAGCGCCAGTACAAGTATGCGCCCAGGTGTAAGAAGCAGCGGCACCAGTTTTTGTGGTAGCCGTATCCAAAGCTATTGCCATTGATCAAGCCCCGCTTTACTATTCACTTGCCGCCAACCTTGCCGACATGGCCTTTTCATATACGAAGTGCCTATTGAATTCCCAATAGGTTATCCATCTCTTAGCAGCAAAATCGCCCAGTCTGGCTATGTCTCTCATAATATCTCCGGCTCGTCGGTCCGTTTCATACTTAGTGGAGACGAGAGTGGGGTTTGAAGATACGTCGTAACTGTTTACAAACTGAGCCTTAGTATCTAAAATGTCTTGGATTTGAAGACTCGCTCTCTGATTACCTGCCGCAGCATTTTCGTACACCTGCCAATTCAAAGTATCGTCAAAACCTCTACACAACACTTTGATGTGGGGCCTATCCGTAACTCCCTTGACATCGTAGTCTGCTCGCCTGCCAGCCAAGCCCAGTTGCACTGGAGTAATTTTCGGAGTATGATGTAAGTCTAGGAACCGCTGCACTGGTTGGTCTGCGACAGTAGAATCTTCAAGTTCTCCGCCCGTCATCACGTATTCTCTAATGCCGTACTTAGCTTGACTGTCCGCGTTTTGCAAAGGCGTGGAAATCGTTGGGTCGCCCGCACCGGTAACACGATACCTAATTTTTACGTGGTTGTACATCTCTGACAACGACATCAAGTATACAGCAACACCAGTGTTTAGCTCCATCTCATAAACGAAGCCCTCCCACAAAGGCTGGTTTTCTTCGTCATGAACAAGAACGTCGAGACCCAGGAAGCTGGACATAGCCATCTTCAGGAAGCCAACGCTGCCCGTCAAAAGAAAACCACAGCGCCAAAAATTACTGTCTGCCCGGTCTTCCTTTGAAAAACCGCGAAACCCTTCCTTACCCGGAATAAACGCAGGGCTGAAAGTTTGAGCAAAAGCGACGCTGGACGTAGCAACGGTGTTAGGCGATAAGGCGATCGTGCCTTCAAACATCAATCGTCGCCCCGAAGCAATACGTAACCTGGCTGAGCAAACACTTCGGCTGACATAAGCATACCGCCCCGAGCAACCATAGGGCCAACTCCCCAATCAGAGTTGTAGTGGAGCTGCAATACGTAGATTCTAGTTTGCCTGTTTGGCTCGATCGATGGTAGGGACCCGGAGTAATGCCAATTTTCGGCGGGGATCAAGTCTCCGTCACTTTGCACCAGGAATTTCTGAGCCCGTCTGGCTAGCACTCCGTTGTCAAAATCAAGGGCCGTATCACCTCTCAAAGCGGACGGGCCAGTGACCGTATCGGTCAGTGGATCGTCGAGACCACCAGACCACTCATCTATCGGGCAAAGAAAAACAGCTGCCACATCAAGAAGCGCTGCTCCCGTAATCCGTTCCGCCATTATCTCTATGAAAAGGTCTTCATCCAACTCGTCTACGCTCGTTATTTCACCGAAAGGCAGACCCATTTCTCCTAAAGAGGCTACCGTCCAAATAGCGCCCAACTCGCTTGCGACTTGCTTCGTTAGCCTCTGAGGAGAAGTGGTACTTAGCGAACCTATAGAAAACCTCGCCATCATGTTGATGTCTCCAGCAGCGCCACCAATCTGAAAATACAATATGAACACCTCAAACTTGCCACGGTAATACTGAAGCTTGCTGGTTCCCGTAAATTTAGTCCTAGCCACCATAGAGGATTCGCCAGAGAAAGTTGTTTTGGCAATATAAGCGCCGAAACCGTATATGGTAGCTGTCGCTGAGGTATCAGCACCATACGTTACTGCCCAACCGCTAGGGTTGTCTTGATTACCGGCGTTCAACCATGGCTCGAATTCGTTAGCGCCTAAAGAATGGCTACGCGATCCTAAAATAAACCGGGACGGAGTACTAAACCCCGGACTTGCGCCACCCCCTGAGGGGACTCTCAATCGAATAAGAGTTCGAATAGGGTGATCTCCTATCAACTGCGCTGAAGCAATCTCGAAGTAGTTGCTGCGATGCGTAATAATATCGTTAGCGTTCTTCTTTGGGACTACAGTCGTGGATGTAACAGCATTGACTCTGACATGAATCCAGTACGCGGCTACGCCATTGACTGCAACCGCAACCATATCGGATGGAGGATTTATGTTGATATACCACCTACCCACTCTAGTAAAGAGATCATCCTCACTTGTAACCGGTCCGCCACTCTCCGCGAGGATTGTAAAATCTGTCCCATGCACCATGTTTGTCCAAGAGCCGTTATAATAGCGGACTTGAAGGTCGTGGTCAAAAACTCCAATCACGGTAATGTCTACACAGACATTCTTTGGTGCTCCGTCGATAGAACCGAAGAAAATGCCATCGCCAGCTGCTGGAATGTTCGGAAACAGAGCTTGATTAGCAACGTTGTATATATTGCCACCGTAAGAACCGGGGAAGTCTTCTACAAATACAGTCGTAATGGTTTCGTCGTCACGAAAATTAGCAAACTCCATTTTCAGGCCGTCAGCATCCTGCTGGGTAGCCGTGAGAGTCAAAGCCGTCGGTAAAGCAGCCGGACGTTCAGGTCGCCACGGGAACTCTAGTTCGAATGTCAGCCCGACATTGACGAGGTAATGGATGAGATCGAACGGCTTGAGCAAAACACTCATCTTGTCTAGCTCCATAGCACGAAGCACCGTAGCATACCTTGGGTTGCTTTCCGTACGTCCTTGCTCCTCAATCCAAACCGGGCTCAACTGCCAATCTGTACGATGGTACTGAGCTGCCTTCCGGATGAGGGCGATGAGGGCACTGACTTTAGTTTTGAGCTCATCGTGATCTGCTCCCGTAGTCGCGAGTTTGTAACTGATCACCATGGTTTTGCCAGCAACAGGATCGTCGCCTACTAGATGGGCGTCAGTCAAGGGAGACTGCGATACTCCACCGCGTTCTAGCTGCCAGTCTTCCTCCGTTATAAAATTTATGATTGTGTCGCCGTCCGTGATCCTGCAAAGTTTCCCCATTACGCCTTACTCATGTTCCGCAGGACCTGCATTATTCCCTGCTCATCTCTACCATTATTGATTATCATTTGATCAACCCTAGTAGTGCGGCTGTAATCTCGCGCGTCGGTCGTTGAACCCATGTTACCTCCCGCTGCTTGAAGCTGTAACGCGAACTTGCCTAACTGTGGGGTAAGCTCAGTTTCTAAAGCCTTAGCTATACCCAACATACCTCTTTCGAGTGGACTTGGCGACTCCCCGAGGAACCACTTCAACCAATCAGGTGCTTTCCAATCCTCAACCTTCTCCATCCAGGCGGCCATCGCTTCCGTCGCTCTCTCAAGCGCTTCACCAATGAGTTGACCTGCGCTGGCTAGTTCAACAAACATGGCGGCTTTACCCCCCGCACTTTCATCTATCGATGTGTCTGTTATCCAATCCCAGAAATCTCCTAGAGCTGGTTTCAAAGTCTCGTTCCAAATAAGGGCCAAAGCTTCAAATGCCCCAGTAAGTATGGTCCCTATAGCATCCGCAAGCCCTAGGATGAACAGCATGGCGGGACTTTCGCCAAGCTCGTTCAGCCATTTTACAAGTTTCTCCTCCATAGTCAGTTCTTCTATTGCAGGGATAACGCCTTGTGTGATTCCCTTGTCCAGCCGGTCTAAAGCGGCATTGAGCTTGAAATCAATCCTACGGCCTGCTGTTTCAGCAGAGATTCCAAGTTTATCTGTGAGCCCCATACTCACATCGGTTATGGCGAAACCTAAATCATAGGTTTTTTTCGTTACCTCATCCAGAACAGGTATAAACGCATCTACGAAAATACTACCCAAGATGCTTACACCGCCACCAAGTGCGTCAAAAATAGGTCCCAAAACTCCGCCCATAAAATCTGATATCGCTTTGAGACCCGGCAAGACTTGATGATTCATGAGAGAAATGAACCAGGAGAAAGCAGGAATAAGGCTATGCTCTATCCAGAATACTACTTTAGGAAGCACCTCCTTTGCAAACTCACCAAATTGTGTCACCATGGGTGTCACTACGGGAAGCAGCTTGAGACCGATTTCCGTAGCGGTGTCCGATATGATGCTTTTCAAAGCAATCATCTGGTTTGTGAAGCTGCCGGAAGTTTTCTCGGCGTCCCCTTGAGCATCTGCAGTTTGCCGCATTATAATGGCGTTGATCACCGCAGACCTACTCACTTGATCCAGCTTTGGCCAAGTGCTATCTATGCCCTGATTCAGCATCTCTTGCTTGAGGACTTGCTCAGTGATGACGATACCTAGGGCTTTCAGCGACTCAAATTCGCCAGTGTATGCCCTGGTCAATCTATTGGCTACATCTTCTGAAGGGAGATTATTGAAGGAGCCTAGGTCTACCGCTAGCTCGGTGGTTTGCTTCGCTAAAGCGGCAGCTCCTTCTTCAGTGAAACCCATCGCTTTGAACACTGCGCCCATGTCGGCTGCCATGCCCTGCAACTCGAAGCGCGAACGACCCGTTCTTTTAGCGAAATCATCTAGTTGATTCTGCAACTTCACAGTTGCGCCACCAAAAGTTGCCGCCAGCTTGGAAAGCATCTCTTCGGCGTCAGCAGCCTGCATAACCGACTTGACCAGAACACCTACGCCAACAGCTATCCCAGCCGCAGCGCCAAGCATGCCTACCTTCAAAGCAGCGCCGAGTACCTGCTGCGATTTCTTGGAGAACTTCTTGATTCGGCTATCAGCCTTCTTCAGGCCAGCCTTCAAGTCTCTATCGTCGGCTTCCAGGTACATTACTGCGTCGCCTAAGGTTACGCTCACAGAACTATGCCCATACTAGCTAATCCTTCCTCTGCGGAGACTTCTCTGTACTTTTTGTCTCCGCCACCCATCCAAACTTGCGCTATGGTTTCGACCAAGGCTATTGCATTGACCTTCGCTTCGAAACGTAAACGCCTAACGTGCGCAGCCTCAAGTACCAGGACATCTTCAGGTTCTAACTCTTCGTCGCTGATTCCGAGGACTGAGAAGCAGAATTCTGATCCGTCGGCTGCTCCTCTTGGCCATTCGTTTCCGGCTCTTCTTTGCCCAGTTTCATCAATCCACGAATGGCTTGCCCAAAAGGGAAGGCTAGCCCTAAGATGGCCAGGAAGCATGCAACGATTTCTTCATCGTAGCCATTTTCTTCGATGTACTTCCTGTCCTTCTTCATTTCAGGCGAGTAGTCAAATACAGCATTGGTTATCGTGTCCGCCGACTTGACCAAATGGTCGATTACAGCAGGTAACGAACCCGAGATCGCTTTGCCTATTTGACCGACCATCTTCCCTGTATCTTCGAACTCCGTATCAGCATAGCTGCCAACCTCCGTGAGAAGGCTGGCAGCGTCCTGAATTGGCTTCTCAAACTGTTGCCGCCACTTTCGGTTCTTCTTGATCGGGAGCGAAAACACGGTGTATTCTCGCCCTACTATAGTTACCTGTACGCTTTTCATAGCTTCTCCCTTCACTCCATTATCGCTACGTTACCGGTGCCGTTACCTTCTCGATTACACACAGACGACCCGGAGTTGCTGAGTCGGATAGAGCCTCGACCGTGATAGGAACGCCGGTATAGTCGTCTTCCCTTTTCGAGAAGGTCAACTCTCCGCCTACCTTAGCAGTCGCCCTATAAACGAAAACCCTGAGCGTAAGCTCCACCGCATTGATATCGACATGTATGCCTTCAAAACCAAAAGCATACGATGTCAGCAGCGCGTCGTTTCCGACCGGCAAACTGTCGAATCCTTTCTGGCCTCCAGCTGCAGCAGTAGTCGAAACAGAACCGCCGATCATGAGCGCCAGGTAGTCGGCATCAATTTCTGCCAGTACGGTCTCAATGGTCAAAGCTTCGGATGTCTTGAAGCGATGTATTGACGCAAGATACTCTTCCACGTTCACATCGGATCGCTCATCTTCATACAAAAAAGTGAGCGGCTCCTTGGTCGCCCCCAGCCGTGCCCAGTTCCCACCCCAAGCAGCGCCTGGAGCAACACTGGTTTCGTCGGGCACGGCTTCGCCAACTGGACCATACCATAGGACTGCGTTGGACTTCATGATCTGAAATATGCTTGGTGCACCCATTTATGCCTCCTGGTGGATCATAGTTGCATATTGGGTAAAGGCGTAGATCCACCCGGTTTCAGGTTCCGCCAATACCGTCGATGTCGTAGTTCGTCTTGCCCACTTCATTTTTTCACTGCGGTTGTTTTGCAAAGCTCCATGTAGAACACCGGCCAGCGTATCTGCCTTGGCTCTGGTCTTAGCATAGCACTTGAATTGAACCAGCTCATGCCTTAGCAAATCCGTGTAGTCGTCCCTGCCAGTTGCAGTCATGAGGCATATCGCTTCGCCTTTAGTCGGGTTGTAATCTGCCCCGCGTGGAGGAGACGACACACCACCCCATATCCTTTGGCCCGTCAAGTTCGTGAGCGGTTCGTCGGCCAGCAAGAATGCCACCAAGGTCGCATCCGTAGATACTCTAGTCATGGATCTTCCTTCGATAGACGGGCTCCATGATGCCTTTCACTCGATTCATCACTGTTTGTCCAGCGGGCCGTAGAAAAGGCATTAGAACTTCTTGATAGATGGCATACACAGCACCAACTATCACCGCGGTCGCAGCATATCGATTGGGAAGCCGGAATCTTGGAGCCTTAGTTTTCTCGTCTCCGGGCCAAGTGCCACCAAAAGTGCTGCCTCTCTGAGACTCCACATAAACCGAGTTCAACATGAACCCCGTATCGACCTGATCGTTGACCACGATGTTTACTTTGGCGTGTCCCTCCACTTCCAGAGCGAGAGCATGGAGAGCTTCCTCAGTCGCGTTTTTTACCCGCATCTCCACGTGGTCCAAGTGCATAGTCACCTTTGCTTTTTTAGCCACTACAAAGGCAACCTAAACACAGCCCAGGTTACGTTGGTATCGACGTCGAGATCACACTGGACCATTCCAGACGAGTTATTGTAAATGCCTGGAGGGAACGGCCCAAACAGCGACACCCTGGTTGCATGAATGGCAACCGTCATGACAGGATCACCAATGGCGATGCCATCCACAGTTCCTGGAGTGATGAAGGTTATCGCAGCCGCCGTGCCTGTATTCAAGACAGCGAGAAACGTACGCCCGTCATTAAGAAACTCCATGTTGTTCGCCGCTACAGCAGCAGCCAACGTTCCAGGGTTGCCCGGGGTGGTTCTGATTACATCTGTCGCTACTAACACATCGCGTGGCACTTTACACCTCCGTATCCTTGATCAACTGCAGTACGATGGCAGCATGGCCATGTACCGGTTGACCGACGATTCTAAATACCGGCTGATTCGCATGCTCGATAAATTCTCCAAGCCGGTAAGTAAGTCTGATTCTGTCCCTTCGATCGATGTCTGTGTCATAGGGTAGCCGTAGCTCTGCATCGATCATGACGACTTCGGTTTCTCCCATTGCCTCCCGATTTTTGACAGTTTTGAAGCCACAGGCAGTTTCGTCAGTGATGTCCTGCCAGTAGTCTTCGGGCAAGTTGAAACCGTCAGCTTCATCCCGCATGTACTTCCCTATGACACAAAGGTCATACATCGTTTCTTCCGCATCATCTCGCATGCGGGAGAGTTCGGTCGATGAAAGCGAGGTCATTTCTTCTTTTCGACCTTGGAAGAAAGCTTCTTAGCCGACCCGAACTCGCTGTTAGCCCTTTCAAGCAGATCAGCTACTGCGCCGAGGACCTGGTTGAATCTACTTGCAGGAGGGCCGTATTGAACCTGAAGTTCCTTAGGCACCTCGATACCCAGAGCTTCCGCCAGTTCTCTGCCTTGCTCGATGACGCGCGGATAGTTAGTCTCCTTCATCATCCGTCTCCTCGTCGTCTACCAAATCGAGTTTGCTGTAAAGAAGCGCAGCAATGGCTTTCTTCGTACGAACCGCGTACGGAATGACGATTTCGTTCTCCTTAGCTATTGCACGCAACTCCTTCATGCTCTTTCCCCCGAAGGGGTTGTCGTCCTCTTGGAGAGCTTTCACAGGAGCATGCTTCGCCAAGACCGGTTCCTTGCCTTCACCAGCCGATTCAGCTTCCTCGCCTTCAGTTGACGGGAGCATTTCCTCGTCCTCTTCAGGGGGCGGTGCCTTGCCTTTAGGGGGCAACTCACCGACTCGAAATCCTGCGCGCTTCAGAAGGCGCAATCTCAGCTCGTCGCCTTCCTCCAGTTCTCGAACTGCCTTACTTTTAGGGTGATACAGACTAATCATTGACCACTCCTTCCGTGTCTGGGCTGGTACGGGGCTCTACCCTCAGAGTTGCCGTACCAGCTTTACGCCGTGCTCGATGGATACGAGACTGTTCCTTGTACTGCTTTTGAACATCGCCTCGACTCAGAGTGCTGCCGTCAGCTGTAACGTTATAGTCCTCAGCGACGACAGCACTCTTCTCCAACCAAATATCTGCAGCCGCAGCATGCAAATCATAGGTTGGAATCCACTCATCCTTCTCGCTCAACGTTGGAGGTTCTGTGCTGTAGTCCACGTCGGTTGGTGTAGTGCCAAGGACGTCCATAGTTGGGTATCGCTCTATGTACGTTTCCAACTCGTCGTCGTCATAAGTAGCCTCTTCCGGTTCATCTATCATGCGCCGAAGTTCAGCTACCATACCCGCTGTAGCAGTCATATCAGATGCTCCCTTCTGCTACTGGACTACGCGTTCTCTTCCGTTGTTCGAAGCACCTCAAGGTACAGCGTGCCGACAAATCCAACCAGCGTGGCCGAAGCCGTGAAAGTCAAATACTTGGCCGCAGTCCAGATTGCAGGAACCGTTACGGTCTTGGCTCCAGGATCATTGGCGAAGCAGTTGATCGGCTTGCCGATGCCAACACCATTCATGTCATCGGCATTCAAAACATCTGTGGCTGCCGCAGCAGCAGTGGTGACACCAATGCTCAGATTGGCTGACCCGGTCGATTCAACACTGGGCACGATATACGCTCGAAGGATATTCACATCCACTCCAAACGGATTCGCAAGCGAACCTTGTCCTGCAGCGGCTGCACTGGCTACACCATCGATTTCAATGGCTAGACCAAAGCCGCCTTCATCAGAGATTGCTACTGTCATGGTTTACTCCTTGAACACGATTCTCATCGTATTCGCTAAACTTTCACGATCCCGATTACGCCGGCGCTTTATCCGTAAACCCGGCACCACCCACAGTGTTCCTAAACCAGGCATTCGTGTTCGGGGTATCTCGGTACGGATTAGTTGACAGAGCAGTGGGTGTAGCATCATTGGCGTCATTGTCCGAAATGATCCATCGCGTACCGTTGCCCATGTCAATCGCACCGCCTATGGTATCATCCGCAGTTAGCATGAACTGACACCTTCGAATCCGTCCTGCAGCTATGCCACCCGTAACACTGATGTTCGGCATGGCGATCGACTCAAAGTAGCAGTCTTCAATCAGCGGCCACGATCCGTTAGAAGCATGGAGAATGCCACCACTGGTAAGCGTCGGGCCGAAATGGCACCCAAGAATTGCCAGATAGTGCGAAGGCTGATTAGAAGCCGGTCCAGTCTTTATGCCATACGAACCCAGATGGAACGAACAGTCCACAATGGTCTGCCTCACGGCCGTTGCTTCAACACCGAAGTCAATACACGGTTGCCCGGCAGTGCCCCAAAGCATGAAGTTCTTGAGGACCACGTCACCGTTGGAGATCGTAAATACTCCACCACTTACGTGGTTATCCGGGAAGATCCAACACCGTGCTTCGTTGGCTCCCCTAGGTGAGTTGTTCGGAAGTCCGATGATGTGCACGGCCGTCTTGTTGACCACGATAGGCTGGTCTTCTACTTGGACCGCTCTGGTCACAAAGATCACGTCATTGCGATTATCGACGCATTGGGCAATAGCATACGTGATAGTCTCAAATGGCTTCTCCCGCCTAGTACCACGACCACCGGCGAGACTGTTTGTTCCTTCTTGGGAATTTACATAGAAAATCTGCCCATCAGGGTCTTGGGGAAGACCAGTTGAGATACTTTCTTCTACTTTCGGGTACAAACCCATTTTACACACTCCTTTTTCTGTTTGCCAACTTTTCAGACAAAACCCCTCCGTAAGGATTTACGGGATTAGCGCTGCAAACGGATAACGGTTGGCTTCCACCACCTGCAACTGATTGATGGGATTAGGGACCTGCCAACCGATCCGCAATACTGCACGGAGAGCCACCATGTCCTGCTGCATGAGGTTGTAAACGATACCCCCTGCAGCATCCTGGACCACACCCTCTGTGAAAATCTTGTAGGTGAGGTCTTGACGGATCGAAAACACCAGCTGACTCCAGTCACCCAGAATCATATGGGCCTGCGCCACGTCCCAACTGCCGTTCTTTGGGAAGTAGATTGGCTCACCATCAAGAGCGTAAGGCGTACCGTCCTGCATGGAACGGGTGTAGAGAAGCTGTCCATCCGCATCTCTCAACCCACGCAGGCGCGCCCTCATGCTCATGGCCGCAGCCGCCCCACTGTGTATGAAGCCATCCGCTTCAACAGCCGCAATCACGCCGCCCGTATCGCAAATGTCCTCATACAGATCCGCACCAGCTCCGAGCGTAACACTATTCCCTGCCGCTACTGCAGCAGCTAGAACGTCAGTCGGCCAGGAAGTGGGAGCCAGATCTCCGAAGAGAACTGCAGCATCGATCAATCGCCCGAACTCTTCCTCAATACGAGGTCGAATTTCTCCCCAAATGTCATAGTCGGCATCGTCCAGAACCGACTCTGCAATGGGAACGATGACGGCGATTTCTTCGGCATCGATGTACTTATTCGCCCAGTTGACCTCTGTGGTCTTTTTCAGACCAGTATCCCCATCGACAAAGTACCCGATGGGAAACAACGAGAGAACAGGCATGCGGGTCTGGGCACGCGCCATATTAGCCAGCTTGCGACCAAACCGCATTACGACGGATTGCTCAGTCACCCCTTGGACAATCTCGCGAGAGACCTCCTCAGGGATAAGCGCTGCAGCATCCGTTCTCGAAATTATGTTTCCGTAAGGCATTTCTTACCTCTTTCTTCCCTTCGTCATCTCTTACCGGCAGCAGCTCGAATGGCGGCGTTCATGTCCTTCGTCCTTCCACCAATCTCACCACCCGTTCCATCACCGATGTTACCCTTGACTTTCCTCTTAGCTGCGAACAGCTCCGGGTGGTCTTCCTTCAGTTTTCCGAGGTTAGCATTTCCCCGCTTGTCGAACAGTCCTCCATCCACAGCTGCGAGGTAGGCCAATTTCAGATCGGTAACACCGGCCTTGTGAGCATCTCCGTAGAAATCCGCTTTCTGGTCCGCTGCCTTTAGCTCATCAGCCAAGGCTCCGAGCTTTGTCTGCAACTCGCTGCCATCCTTTGCTTCCCTGGAAAGCTTGCGGACATCTTTCTCCAAGTCGCCCCGAGCATCCCGCTCGGAATCAAGCGCCGACTTCAGGCCCTTTTCGTGGCCAGCTATCAGCTCCTGGACTTCCTTTGGTTGCTCCCCGTGCCAGTCATCCCAACTGGGCACTTCGTCTTCCTTGTCACCTTCGTCTTCCTTGGTGCCTTTGTCCTTTGACTTGCCATCCTTTCCGTCGCCTTCTCCGTCGCCATCGCCACCCCCTCCGCCGTTGCCGTCCGAACCGAAAAACAAGCCGTTCAACCATGGTACACCTAACATCGTGCCTCCTTGGGACATCCCGCCCCTAGTGCCAGCATCTCGCCAGCGCGGATCGTTGATGATTGCATTAGGCCTCTTCCACCCACAAGCGCCCTCCCGATATCAGCTTTGGCAACTTCCTCCAATGCTCATCCTTCGTCTCATTGAATGGAACATCCCCCAACAGTCGCCATTTTGTATTGGCTAATAGTACCTGCATGGCATCTGCGCCACTCCCCTTCCAGGATACACCCTCATTAGAAACGGTTACTATGGCGATTACCTTCTCGCCCGCATCGTCCCTCTCAATAAACCTGTATTTATATTGCATCAGTTAGTCCATTTCAGTTGGAAACCAACTGATATCCCGGCTTCCAACGAGGCTCTATTCTCCCCGATGACCTTGGCATTGAATAAAAGAGAGTCCAGAGAGTCTTCACCAAACTCCGATGCGAACCGCCTCTTGAAGGTGTCATTGGTCGCAAGTCCAATTACGGCATCTATGTCTTTGGCAGCAAACCGCAATACATCGTCGCCTCCCGCACTCCAGTCTGACAATATTTCATCAAGGATGTCCTGTGGGAAAAACCTTGCAGTATCCTGAAAGGTTGAGCCGTTATCAATGGCAGCGATTAGACCATTTTTATCAACCAACCAGTTGTTTGCATGCCTATCATAATTAGTGCTCAAAGTATCCATGAGAGTCATTTGACTGAATGTTCTCTCATCAACAGACCTAACCCACCCGCCCTCCCAATCAAGGCTTGCAGCTGGTTTGGTATTAGGTACCCATTTTTGAATGGAGGCATCATCTATACCCAGCGTTCCATCGGGCATACGGTAGGTTCCAGCCTCACGCACAGTGGTGGGAGGTACGATGTCAAAACCTAGTTCTTCGGACATCTCATACATGAACCTCTCGGATTGCGCTTCCTTGGCCCATCCGGTAGACTCTCCAATCCCCGGTTTCAGAATAGCCTCGGAACCGTCATCCAAGGTTACTTTATAGCTGGGGTTTTCTCCTCCTAAGGTCGCTCCCATTTCCATCATCTCGGCAGACCTAGGATCGTACTCAAGATCCGATTTCAATAATGAAGTCTGCGCTTTATCAGCACCGCTAACATCTACAGCTGCTGTTGGCGGGAGATCTGGAATATCGGGAGGCAAAACATCTAGATCAAGGTCCTTGAGTGGTGTTCGCTGCAGAGACGGCCCCCAGGTAGGGTGCTCGACCTTCTGCGCTAAGTCTTGCAGTTCGATATCTCCGGCATCCCATGCCTCAGAAGCACCTTTGCCAAGTATCTGTTCACGCACTTCCGAATCCTGCTTCCGCAGCCATTCCTCCCCAGTTTCCCATTCGACTGGAGGCGCGCCCCTGACATTGGGAACCATAGTGCACCGATCCTGAGGATGGACATGCATCAGTTCATTTGTTGGATAAGTCTCCCCATCAAGGCCCAAGCAAATAGCGCACGTTTCAGTATTCTTAGCACACAGCCGTCGGTAGCCATCCACCAGGCCGCTGGATTCGTATTGCTGCCGCCCTGCTTCTCGATAAACCCGAAGCTGCTCAGTCCTGGCAACCGTCAAGGTATGATTCAACGATTCCGACGCAACACCATCCAGCATCTCTCGGGCAGTCTCCCTAGGGTTGATGCCCAGCAAAGTATTCTGGATGAGAGTATCAGTCATGTGATCCACGGCCATAGGATAAGCCTGGCTCAACAGCGATTGCACAGGTGCGCCTTCTCCAGTGATGCCTATCATTGTTTCAACAGCAGACATCGGTAATTGGTCGAAGTAAATACCTACCTGGCCACTCTCCATCAACGAAAGCTGTACTGCCTCTGAAGCATGCTCGATGCCTAACTTGGCCAGGTTGCGTTGATTCTCTGCAACTAAATCAGCTACCCAGCCGCTATAAGACCTAAGTTCGTCAGCCATCTGCGCCACTAGTTTCTGATACCGCCTGTTCTCAAATAGTCTCGATCTAGCAATAACATCGCCAGCTCTCGAAGCTTCAAACATGTCTGCAGCCAATAACTGCATGTTAGCTTCAAGTGCACTTTCAAGCCGCACCCACCTATTCCCCAAATGCATAATGGTATCGGCATCCCTGGCTATCAGGTCCTTTTTGTGTTCGAGCATCCGCCTGACTACAGCACTTATAGGGTCTTCGGCAGGCAGAACCACTAATTATCTCCATCATTTTCCTGCGGCCCAATGCCGTCTTCCTCACCCTCTTCTGTTCCTGGCGGTCCTGGTGGCTGGTTGGAGTCTCTCAAACCTCTGGCCAAAGCCAAACCGAGATTCTGTTGACCCGCCTTATCAGCTTCCTTTTTGTCCTTCTCCATTTGGTCAATCCAAGCCTCATCCTTGCCTTCTTCACGCAAGAGAGTTTTGAGCGGTATACCAGCGGTCCTACCATGCTGGCGAATCTCTGCTTCCGTCGCAGGCTGGATGGTCTCTACCTGCTCAAAGTTGATGGCTATGTCTTTCTTCTCAACGTCCATACTCATTAGCTTCAATATGAACTGGGTGACTTCCTTCCATACCGGGGTAAAGCGTTCGATGTGATCGCTACACCGTTTGTTGAGCGGGGCCTCCATAGCCACCAGGGCCTCGCCGCTGGGGTCTCCGCCCTGCTGGAATAGGAAGTGTTTAGGCGTACGACTAATAATGGCTGCCGAACTCGCAAGGTGGTCCACTGCTTCGATGAAGACCTTGAGGTCTGCAGATTCGAATTGCCCCACCGCAGCCTGTTGCCCTGTGCCATCTCCGCCGGGAATCCACCAAATTTTGTTCGGCGCATTCTCCAGGTCGCCGATATCAGCGTCGGTTATGGCATATCGCTGTGGGAAGGCCCCAAACTCTGCTGCTACCATCATATCCGTGACCAGTTTGTTGATGCCATTCTGCAGCGGGATAACGTTGACGATATCACCCTTTACTTTCCTGCGTTCCAACCTGTAATGGAAAATAGGAACTTCGCCGAACTCATGAGTCTCAACGTTGTCTACTTCACCGTCTGCATCCTCCTCACCGGTTGGGCTATACGGGAGCAGATGCCTGACCGATGTAGTGTTCTTGGTTTCCTTTTCGCTACGATAATACTCAAGCCGATCGTCATAATAGAGTGTGATTCTTAGACGGTCCTCGCTGTCCGCCCACCACTTCGCACCATACCACTTTTTCTTAGGATTCGCAGATTCGTAGAATAGGTGCACCAACCGAGGATCATTGTAGACGACATCTATTGCCTCATTGTCCTTCCACACCATGATATAAGCCTCGCCAATGACCAGCGCAGCCTCATGAACATCATCAGCCTCAAGGTTTATACCGAGTTCCTCCCACAGCACCTTTAGTGCATCGTTTGCCGTCTTATCTTCCAGGGTTACGCCTCTGAGATTGATTCGATCGTTGGCTGCATCAATGATTACAGCACACCAATTCTCCACGAAAGTCGCCATATCCAGGTCCTTGAAGATATCTCGCAATCGACCCGACGTATACATCAGCGGCTGATCGCCGTCATAATAATTCCAGATGTCCTCATAGCCGTCCAGCTTAGCGGATAAGGCTTTGAGAGCCCGATCAAGGTCTGGATGGTCATCATCCAGCTTCTCCAAAACAGCATCACCTTGTATTACTCGCAGTTTGAGGGTGTCAGCCATCACACCACCGCCAAATCTGCCGCCGCCGCTTGCACCGCAGGCGGAGCACTAGCACCAGCCCACAGAATTGTGGGTCCAATGGAGCCATCCCAAACTTCTACTGGGCCTGTACTACCTGCTCCAATTGCACTTCGGGCTGACTCGAGATTCCCTGCCCAAGCTCCTAGCCCAGTTAGGGTAGACCCGATCTGCACTCCATTCAGGTAGGCTCTGAATTCATCCCACCCGAGACTCCAAGTAATAATCAATGGCATCCAATCAAGCGACGATTGACCATCTAGATTTATTTGCTTTACAGTTCCGGCCGCTTTATAGTTGAATGCAAGTCTGCCATTTGTTGCCTGTTTGCGTAAATCAAAACGATTATCGTCATCAGCCCGTAGCTGCGCCAGTAGGTGATGAAGGCCATCCGTCCACACTCCCGACCCGCTTGTCTTCCCCCACGTCAACATCCCACCCTCTTTCCCCCCGCTCTCCCGCGTACTCGTGCTGGCGTGTGCCGCGCCGGTCCAGCCATAACGCTCGGCGGGCTCAAGGCTTCCGTCAGTGTAGTCGGTGACGGTGGCGCGGGCTTCGACCTGTACGCCGTCGATATAAAAGAACTTACCGGCGGTGGGAGAAGTGCCTGTTTCCCGCACTATTACTACTCCTTCGAGATCGCCCCCAACGGGTGTCGCAAAAGCGGTGACATACTGCCACTGGTCTCTTGTGGACATATCGGCATTGCCATTAGTGATTCCGGTTGCTCCTACAAACGCCTCGAACCCTGTCCTAACTTGAGTACCATCGTAATCAGACGGTATATAAACCCATGCCCCAAAAGCGTGGGCGGCGGCGGTTAGAGTCATAGCATACAAAGTTATTATCACATCGTCGTTATACGTGCACTTCAGAGAATTAGAGCCAAACTTCGCCTGATCCGTACTCTGGGCAATAGTATTGCTGCCAGCGGCTGCCCACCCCGTAGTGTTCGTCTCAAAGCTCGGGTTGAGTATAAGGTTCTTCGTGTAGTCAAATATCTTGTAGACGTTGTGGATGTCGGTATAAGACGCAGCTCCATCATACAAAGGGCAAGTCATTTCCATTCCGGGAACGCCCGGCTGACCCAACAGAACACCAGAGTAAGCACCGGGGTTTTTATATGGAGAGAGATCGAGAGCAACAGCACCCGACGCTTCGCTTCCTGGCCAGAAACCAATGGGGGGAGCAGCAACAGCACCAAGAACTCTTTCGAGATAGTCCGCAGGCAACCTTAGTTTTCGCTGTTTCCGCAGTTTGATTGGCATAGTTAGTCCTGCATGAACTCGAAATCGATCTTCAGGTCTCCAGCGGCATTGTAATCTGGAGTACCTCTGGACACCCCGATTACATAAAGGTCATCTGCCGTAGTAGTATTCATCTGCAGACCGATGTTGCGCTTAGTTGCCACCGAACTAGCTGCAGCGGCCGCGTAATCGGTTGCTGCAATTCTGACATGACCCACGAAGAGGTCCGCGTCCGTATCGTGAAGAGTAAATACACCATTCGCGGTGTAGGTCCCTGTCGCTGGCTCCTCACTGAAAAATAGCAAATCAAAGGGAGCGTTCTGAGCATGCAAGTCCCTCAACGATATGCTTATCAGCGTGACCGTCCTAGTGTCCTTCCGCGCCACAGCTGCAAGCTCCATATCTGGAAACAAGACATCCCCGTCAGCGTAGATCGCTGTGTCCAAAACGGGCGTGATCGATATCGATTTTACTAGTGGAAACGTACCCATGATTACTTACTCCTTTCCCTTCGAACGACTTTCATCTTCTTCTCTTTGTAGCTCATTGGCGTCAGGCTGTCCGCTTTGCGTTGTGTCCCTGCCCTGCTCTTCGCCTTCCGCCCTGGCAGTCTCGTCAACATCAGGTATGAAAATAACCACACTGCAGCATCCAATCGATCCGGACTAGGGCTGCCATCTTCAGCATCCCAGGTGGTCATCTGGTCTTCGAGTGTTGGGAATATGCCGACGTGATGCACTAGACCTTGTTCATATAACGCCGAGACGGGCTCGGCCCTAGTCCGTTTCCCCCTGGATGCGTGGACCTTCGTATATGGTATCTTCGGGTCCACCGATCGAAGCGTAGACTCTACCATGTCTCCGCCGTTGTTGATCTCAGCTACGATACGATCTGCGTGCAGCAACTCATATAGTTCGATGGCCTTCTTTGCCCAGCCAATCGGAGTGTATCTTCCCGACCTATCGTGCAGCAAATACCCCTCTCCGTCTTTGTCGATGCCACCAGCTATAATCCCCGTCTCGTTGCTACTTTCCCCGGACGTGACGGCGGGATCAATGGCTACTGCGATTCGGACTAACTCAATGCTCTTGAACTCTTCATAGGACACACGGTGCATACTGATCGCATCCAATGTCCACACTGCACCGGGAGTGTCCTCTAGGATTTCCGCATGGATCTCCTGCTGACCTAACCTGGTACCTTCGTGCTTCAGGATAACCGAGTCAAACCACATTTCGGCTAGATTCGCGCGATTCTCATATGAAGTACCCTTTGTGACCACTACCCCCTTCGTTACCATCAGCTCCTTGATCACAGGTATCGGTCTGGGGGTGGTGGTGGCTATGGCCTTCGGGTCTTGGCCGTTATGTCTGAGACGCCACCCAAACATCGCCATATCCCATGTCTCTTGGTACTTCCATGCAGCTATCTCATCTGCCCACAGTAGGCCACACTGAGGACCACGCAGACGATCCGGGCGTTCCCCGGAGAATGTTAGCCCAATAGCGCCATTTGGCCAGATCAACCTTCTCTTCGAAGGGATATACACCGGCATGTTCCATGGAGGAGATATCGCCAGGAGGCCAGATTCGCCCTCGATCATAACGTCACGGACATCAGCCGCCGTCGCTCCTATGAGATGCACCGGGCCATTGTACCCGTTCTCAATCCTATCACGGATAAACTCTGCCCCTGTACGCGTCTTGCCCCAACCACGACCGGACAAGATCAACCAGACGTTCCATAACGCATTGATAGGAGGCAGCTGGTTGGCCCTGGCCCAAAATTTCCAGTTGTATGTCAGATCGACAGATTCTTCATCCGTCAGCTCCCTAAGCCGCTTCTTTTTGGTCCTCAAGGGCAGCGCCCTGAAGGAGTCGGCCTTCGAGAGTGTTTCTTGCTGTAACACTAAGCTCAATGGGGCCTCCATCAGCACCACTCAGTTCGAGGGCTCTTACACGTCCACCGGTTTCCTTCGCCAAGTCATCAAGCAACCCCCGCAAGGCAGTGATGGCCAGCACATCTACCTGAGTCTCCTCAGCAAACTTCCCCCTGCTGACCTTCACTATAGTGCGGATGATGCCCTGGTCTTGGATATGTGCTACCAACAGCTCGGTTAGGCTATTCAGGACCTTGACACGGTTAGCCACTTGGGCATAGGTGTACTGCATAGCCTCGGCAAAGCCCTTTTCTTGCTCTCTCAGGATGATGCCAGTTTGCTTGTCGGTGATAGTGCCAGCACGAACCACCCAGTCGTAGGCCGATGACCATTGCTTCAAGGTATTCAGCTGTCGGGTCGGGGGGGCTTTCTTGTCTCGATAGTTGGTTTGAACGTATCGGTCGGGGTCACGGTATTGCTCTAGAAGCATCGGGATGGAGCGTTGTGGTCCGAGGGCGGAATAGTCAAGAAAAGCCCGTTTAGCTTTCCCGGTCTCTCCACGAAGGCGGAGATTCTCAATTTGCTCTCGTGCAGTGGTCATTCGTTCCTCCATCTCCTAACTGCCCCGTGACCTGGCTGGCCCCACCCGCCAGGAGCAAAGCCAGCCTGGTGTCACGTGGGATTACAAGAGGAGAACCAACTCCGCTCCCATTGTACCACAGACACCCCTCAAGCAGCAGATATATCGCCGAGCAGCCACACCTTAGCCGTGAGAGACAGACCTTGCTGGAAACAGTACAGACGCCACGAAAAATCCATCGAGAGCGTCTTCCGGAAACGTAACAGCCGCAACAATTGGCATACCTTTTTGGTTACGCACGTCCCAACTTGCTGGGTTTCCGTAGATTGTAACAGCGTAACACTGTAACACTCGTAGGTATATAGGGGCTCCCGTAACGTATTGTACGGACATCCCCCCTATCCGAGCACTTTTTTTTATTTATATAGTATATTTATTTTTTTATTTATGTTACGGTGTTACGTTCTGCGGAGACCCAGCGAGTGCGTCCCCTGCGTAACCCATACCTTACTGGACACACCTTTTTGGTTACATACCTAGGCAAATGCGTCTAGGCGGTCCTCCGTCAACGTCGTGTCGAGCCCAGGACGGAGCGAATCAAGGTCGATCACGTCGTCCCCAAACGTCCAGAGCCCTATTTTTTCCATCTAAGAGTGGCGCTGCATGATCCGGGGAGGCTCAGCCCAGTCGATCGGAACCTGGAGAATCGGGCTCGACCGAGAAAACGACGGTGTACGTGCCAAGCTCGAACCAGCACCCACTAAGCTAGAACCTCCCCCGGTATCAAGCTTCTCAGCTGTGTCCCAAGCTGCACTCAGACTCGCGCCGATCGGCACAGCAACCCGCATTGTAAGGGGCGGCTGTCCTGCACTTGTGGGTTACAGCCTCATATGGTACAATTAGGTAGACGGCTGTCCCACCCAGGGATGCCGAGATGTCATGAAGGAAATTCCTGAACATTTCCGGCCTATCGAAGACTTGATCGCTATCACGTGCGAACACGATCAATTTCCTCATTGGCACTTTATCGCAACGATTTCGGGCACGGGCATGGATTTGCCCTGGCCCGTCAACCTGATGATCGAGATGGAAATAGGAGACGCCACTTTCCCTATGACAATTCCACTTACAATCAGGAGCATGAACTGATACGGTTGCAGCGGGCATCCGGCCCAAATCTTGATAAAAGGAAGGTGTAAGATGAAAAGGAAAGCACTAGTCGTTTTACTAGCAGTGATGGGGTTGATGATACCGCTCGGAGCCGCCTCAGCCTCAACGAAGGTTGACTGTCTGTTCCTGCAGGATGGCACTATGACATGGGAGGAACTGGTCATCGTGTGCCAAGAATTCATAGACGGCTACAACTGGGACGAGCCACCTTACGAGATCGACTACCCGCATGATTGTTCTATCTACTCTGTGGGGCAATCGTGGGAGGACCTGGTTGAAGATTGCCTTGCCGGTTATGAGGCCGAGGGCTTCGGCTCTTACGCGGTTCAGGACGGCGATCTCAGTCTATGGTCGATCTCGCAGAGGTACGGGATTTCATTTGGAGCCCTGCTGGACGCCAACGCGGGTCAGCTTGAGAACGTCAACCTGATCCGGGTCGGGGACGAGATCCGATTACCCTAGCAGTAAGATATGACAAATGTCATGTCTAAGATATGACATTCGCCATATTGTGGACGGACGTCCCGCATGGTATAATTGGGGTAGGTCGAGGCACCGGCCCGACCCTGGAGAACCAAAATGAACAAGCAGACGAGCGAGACAACCCTGAATCACACGGACATGGACCTGATCATAGCGCTAAGAATGCTCCACAACGTCAAACGTGATGCGATTGCAACCGACAACAGCTCACTACTGGCCACAGTCGAGATCGCAATCGAAGCGACGCGAGAAGTGGAAAAGGTAGCAAAGAGCTGAACGGGAACCAGCGGCCCGTTCGGACCGAACCGAGCGGGGCGCGGGCATCCGGCCCGATCCTGGAGAACCAAAATGAACGAGCGAATGAGCGACATGGGAACCGAGACCGAAGCAGGCGGCATCCGAATTAGCCACGTCCGAAGTGATGGGACCGAAGCAAGCACCGAAGCGTTCGACATGATCGGCCCAGCTGAGACAACCGCCGAAATCACCGCCGAAATGACCAACATCACAAGCGAGATCGCGGGAATATGGGAAGCAAGCGGCCCCGAAGCCGCCGCCCGAAGCATCGCATGGCTCCGCGACCAGCTGAAGAACAATCCGGACCAAGTCGAGGACGGATGGGGAGCCGAAGCCAGAGCACTCGAAGGCTTTGACCAACAAGCCTACGACCGGGAGACAACCGGACAGATGGGGCTCCCGACCTCGGGGGATGAAGGCGATGAGATCGAGGCCGAAGCGGCAGACGAAGCCGACGAGATTAGGGACATCGAGCTAGATGAGATCGAGGAACGCAGAGCCGAGCAACAGGCCGAGCGAGACGCGGGCGTCATCACACGTGGCGAGTCCTACGACTTCGACCGCCACGGTGGAGCCAGCATCTAACCGGAGATCAGGCCCGGAGGCTGAGCACATCGGCCCCCGGACCGGGCACCCGGCCCGAGACGAACGGAAGGGATACTCGATGGAAGAAAGCATAGACGTGAGAGCAGGGATGAACGCGGCAAAGGCTGAGGCCGAAGCCGAGTTCAATGACCTGATGGCGAAGAGCCCGCCCGCCAAGGCAACCGACCTGGTGGCTTTCCACCAGAAGTGGTACCAAAGGGCAGGCCACAAGCGACTCGGCGCTCTCTACCGGGACTTTGGAAAGGGAAACTGACATGACCAAGAAAGTAGTCCGCAGATCAGGCGCAAAGCCGAAAGCCGTCAAGAAGGCCAAGGTGCAATCGCCCAGCAGCAACAGCCGCAAGCTCGATGCCAAGGCGCTGAAGACCAAGTACCCGCAGATGATCGCAGGCACCCTGGAGTTCGACGCCAGCCGTGGCAAGCAAACGGTCGAAATCAAGTGTGCAGGCGGGCCGAATGCCAAGACGTGCCGCAACCCAAAACGTCGGGTCGCCACATCCGACTTGTTTCAGGTCACACGATGCGGAGAGCACACCCTGGAGACCCGCCGAGCCAGCCGATCGAAGGCGAGAGCGAAAGCCTAATCCAACGGGACTGAGGTCTGGTTCTCCAGACCTCCGCCCCCATGGGTCTGTGAGTCCATGAAGTGGGGAATACTCCAATGCCCCACACCGACTCGCAGACCCCTGAGGGCGATAAGCCCAGCCTTACAATCGAATAGGGAAGAGAGGCTACCATGCGTCGGGTTCGGTAACGGACCAGCGGGTCGGAGGCAATACCTCCCATCCGCGAGCGCGCTACCGAGCGCAGGAGGACACAATGGACACCACACTGTATGTGATCAAAGTCTCGATTTCCCGTGAAATCCGGGATTCAGACGGTAGACTAGTCAAGAACGAGCAGATTTACGCTCCCATGCACCTGAGAGCGTTCAAGAGTCTAGTCCGTGCCATCAAAGCCCGTGACTACCTGTTTGCGTCACGGATAATCAAAGGTAAACTGGAAAGAATCGCTGAATAGGAGGAAGTATGACCAAACAAATAACCAAACAGCTACGCAAGAAACTTCCCGACCGGCCCATCTTGGAGGAGGCGGAGTTGATCGAGCGCTATCCTTGGATAGTGCCGGGGTCTCTCAAGGGGACGGGCAACGACCGCACGATCAGAATCAGCTGCCAATACCCCGGCTGCAGGAAGACACGCATGACCCGGCCACAGGACGCATTTCAGGTCCAACTCTGCGAAAGGCACCAGGCGGAGCAAAATGCGCAGAAGAGTCGGGAAAGAAGGAAGCGTTGGCGGGTGAAGGATAAAGCACGCCGCAAAGCCGTGAGGGAGGGCAAGCCATGAGTGAAGCCCCGTTCAATTTCCAAAGAGACCAAAAGCTTGATCCAAACAAGTGTCAAGGGCTTGTTTTGTGGGGGGATGCAGGAATGCACTTTCACCAATGCCGACGCAATCCGCAAGAGGAAAGTCAGTATTGTTGGCAACATCAGCCCGAGCGTATGGAGGCAAGTCGGCAAGCGATGATTAGCAGGAGAGACGATGAGTGACAAACTGGCAATCGTATTTGATGGACCGCCCGCGAATGAGTCGGGGCGATTTATCGAAGTAGAATTGAACGGCGCAGGTGTGTCGTTTGGTGAATGGCAGCAGAACGGCGACTATTGGGAACTTGTGTTGCCTGAGCCATACGCAGAGCGTGTCGCCCTCGAAGCAAGGCTCTCGAAGATGGAGGAGGCGCTAGAGAGTATTGCAGGTTGGCATGGTCTTGAGAGTGTAGACGATGCATACAGCATGCAAGATGTTGCGACCGAGGCCCTAGCAGGAGAGGAGACATGAAACTCCTACCTGAATCGTTTGCCACACAGCGTGTAGATGATCACACGGAGTGGAGACTCTATCGTATCCGGGAGTGGATACTATACATTGGCAGGGTCAGAGGGCGACGGGACTATAGGCTGATCCACAGCGACAACCGGATAGCCGACATCTTTACTGCTACCCGGAAGCCAACGGAAGACCCATCAAGTCCGGACCAGAAGCCAGAACCATAAGCAGTACACCCGGACGGCCCTTGACCGGCACCCCGTCGCCGTGGTATAATGCGGAGTACGGCCATGATCACAGACATAGCCGTTTGGAGAACCGATGATAACCCTGCTTCCTCCGCCAGTTCGATGCCCCCGATGTAAGACTTCGAATCTAGAGCACCTGGTACGAGGAAACCTATATAACTACAGCCAGGGCCTACCCGCTGCCCGCCGTGGGACGGAGCAGGCAAAGCGGGTTACCGTTCATTGCAATAGAT
>SDBV01002166.1_pt1 | contig 29404 bp, 27 predicted proteins | sample 2277081 | NCBI WGS metagenome assembly SDBV01 (sample SAMN10402039, study PRJNA504765) | marine sediment metagenome | isolation source: marine sediment core GS10_PC15, 223 cmbsf | place: Arctic Ocean: Southern Knipovich Ridge | collected 2010
ATTCCTTTTTCAAAAACTTCTTTCCTGATAAAATTAAAGTCATAAGGCTTTTTCATACAATATTCCTTATTTCCTTATACCCTATACCCTATACCTTATTTCCCTATACCTGAATAGTTACATAAATTTTTATAATTATTCGGGTTATTCTCCCATTATATCTTCATAATATTCAAAAGCATCAATAATATCAAGATATATGCCATCAAATCCTTTAGCAATTATTTTATCAAGGTAAGCATTAGAAGTTCCAAATATCATATTTTTCCATTCCTGTTTCCAGTAATAAACTTTATAATTTCCTTCCCAGTCGGGATTTTCTTCATATAACCAGTCAGGAGCTTTGCTTGAGGGTTTCCCGTTATTTTTTACCCACTCATCTTTCCAGTAATAACGATAATCTTCAGCTTCCCCAATACTCATATATGCAACTACAAATCCTCCATTACCATCGTTTAAGCCGTTTTTTATCTGTAAAATTTGTTCAGATGTAAACTCGTCAATCCCATCATAAGTCATATCCATTATTACCAGATCAAAATTTGTTGAGCTAATACTGTTTAAGTAATTTTCTTTTGAGATATTATCAGGGGGCTGTAAGTAATAAAGAAATGATTTTATATCTAAAATGTCGGAAATACTGTCTTCAACTGGTTCGTGTCCGGGGTTAATCGTTAAATAATTCAAATTTCTTACAGAAGCATAAGGAATATAAGCTTTACTTTCGCAATATGTATAAGCTGCATCAATTCTTTGCTTGGCATCATTGTAATCAGGAACATCTTCTGAATTGCTAAATACATAGTCAGTAACTAAAACAAATTTATTTTCAGCAGTAAACATATCAAGATACTTTACCATATCGCTTTTATCACCTGACGATGTAGCAGCACCATCATTATCATAACCGTAACTGAGGTCTTCTTTACCAATTCCGTCAGCGTAGCTCAGGTAATAGCTCTCTGATGCCAATGATTCACCATTTTGAGGAATAATCAAAAACTCAGAGTTCTTGATTTTTGCATATTCAGAAATTTCACCTACGAATTTTACCATTTCAGTTCTGAAATCAACTCCTTATAAGCTCTTTTTTCTTACAGGAAGATACTATAAGAACTAAAAAAATACTGAGACAAAAAATTAATTTTTTCATGAAAAAATTAATTTGAAAATAATTTAATTGAATAATGAATAACGAACATTAGAACAATAGAATGATTAATTTTTTGTTCTAATATTTTAGGAGATTATACCAAAAAATGGACAAAATTTCTGGTTTAAATAGAAATTTTAACTTGCAAATATAATACTTTTTTTTTAAAATAAAATTATTTATATTTAAATGACAATATAATTCTTAAATTAAATTTAGGAATTTATTTAAATTTAGTGTTAATTCGTGAAATTCGTGTCTAATTATTTACTTTTTAATTTAATAAAATGTCAGGAAATACTTTTGGAAACATATATCGCTTAACGTCGTTTGGTGAATCGCATTCAGAAGCGATAGGCGGAGTTATTGACGGTTGTCCTTCGGGTATTGAGCTGGATTTTGATTTTATACAAAATGAACTGGACAGGCGTAAACCCGGGCAGTCAATAATTACATCAGAAAGGAAAGAAGAAGATAAAGTTGAATTTTTATCGGGCATTTACAAAGGGAAAACCCTGGGAACCCCAATTGGCTTTATTATAAAGAATAAGGATATAAGAGCATCAGATTATGAGCATTTAAAGGATGTATATCGTCCTTCTCATGCTGATTATACATACCGGCAAAAATATGGTATCAGAGATTATAGGGGAGGGGGGCGTTCTTCTGCAAGAGAAACCATTGCAAGGGTTGTGGCAGGTGCAATCGCAAAACAGATTCTTAATAAAACAGGTATAAAGATATATGCTTATGTATCACAGGCAGGTGATATTGTTTTAAATAAAACATACCGGGAGCTTGATTTATCTCAAATTGACAGTAATATTATCAGATGCCCTGATAGTATTGTTGCTGAAAAAATGCTCAAAAAAATTGAGGAAATACGAAAACAAGGTGATACTATCGGAGGAGTGATTACGTGTGTTGCAAAAAATGTCCCTGTTGGTTTGGGTGAGCCGGTATTTAATAAGCTTCATTCGGAACTGGGAAAAGCCATTTTAAGCATTAATGCTGTAAAAGGATTTGAATATGGTTCGGGTTTTGATAGTGCAAAAATGAAGGGTTCGGAGCATAATGATATATTCTATATCCAGGATAGAAATGTCCGTAGCAAATGCTACGGACAACTCAGAACATACACAAACTTTTCGGGTGGTATCCAGGGAGGGATTTCAAATGGCGAGGATATTTATTTCAGAGCTGCATTTAAGCCCGTATCAAGCATAATGAAAGAGCAAAAATCAGTTGATATTGAAGGCAAAGAAATAACAATAAAGCCCAAAGGCAGGTATGATGTATGTGTTTTGCCACGAGCAGTTCCTATTGTAGAAGCAATGACTGCAATGGTTTTAGTTGATTATTATTTAATGAATTTGACCACGAATTACACGAATGAAACCACAGATTACACAGATGAATAAATTTAGACACAAATTTCACGAATTAACACGAATAAAAAAAATTAGTGAAATTCGTGTCTCGTATGTTTGTTCCTTGAAACGTCAAACCAATTAACCATATAACAATTTAACAATTTAATTTTATGAAAAAACTATTTTATCAATTCGTTTTGTTATTATTTGCAGGTATTCTTGCATTTAATAACAGTTCTAATGCTCAGAATGTTTTTATCCCGGATATAAACTTCAGGGCTTTCTTAATTGCCACATATCCAACTTTTATGGATATTACAGGCGACAGCTTAATTCCCGACTCAGCTGCAACGCTTACCGGAACATTGGATTGTAACAGTCAAAACATTGCCGGTTTAACAGGTATAGAATGTTTTATTAATATTGCTCAGCTTCATTGTTATGGTAATCAATTAACCGCATTACCTGATTTATCAGCAAATACTGCTTTACAAAGGCTTTATTGTAATAATAATCAATTAACCGCATTACCAGATTTATCAGCTAATACTGCTTTACAAGAGCTTTCTTGTAATGAGAATCAATTAACCGCATTACCTGATTTATCAGCAAATACTGCTTTAAAATATCTTTATTGTAATAATAATCAATTAACCGCATTACCAGATTTATTAGCAAATATTGCTTTAAAATATCTCTATTGTTTTAATAATCAATTAACCGCATTACCTGATCTGACAGCAAATACTGCTTTACAATGGCTTTATTGTTATAATAATCAATTAACCGCATTACCTGTTTTATCAGCAAATACTGCTTTAACATATCTTTATTGTCATTTTAATCAATTAACCACATTACCTGATTTATTAGCTAATACTGCTTTACTAGAGCTTATATGTAATAGTAACAAACTTGACTTTTCTGATGCAAGGGAGTTAAGAATTGCAGATGCTTTATCAAGTTTGACAGCTTATACTTACTCACCACAAAACCCTTTTGGAGTATCTGATACTTTAAATCTCTGTGCAGGCGATACGGCAGTTTTGAGTATTGCATTGCAGGATTCGGCATTAAGCTATCAATGGTTCAAAGGCACAGATACTATTACCGGTGCTACTGATACATTATTAATAATCCCTGGTATTACCCAGGCAGATAGTGGCGCTTATACCTGCAAATCTTATGGAACTTCTTTATTATTCCCGCCAATGAATTTTGGTCCTGGCATAAGTGAATTTGTTTCAGAGCCAATAACCATTAAAGTAAAACCATTACCATTAGTATTTATACCAGATATAAACTTCAGAGCTTTCTTAAATACCTTTTATCCGACTTTTATGGATTCCGACAGCTTAATTCCCGACTCAGCGGCAACGCTTACCGGAATATTGGATTGCAACAGTCAAAACATTGCCGATTTAACAGGTATAGGATGTTTTATTAATATTAATACGCTTTATTGTTATATTAATCAATTAACCGCATTACCAGATTTATCAGCTAATACTGCCTTACAATATCTTTATTGTTTTAATAATCAATTAACCGCATTACCTGATTTATCAGCTAATACTGCTTTATTAAACCTTGGGTGTGAAAATAATCAATTGAGTAGTTTACCTGATCTATCTGCCAATACTGCATTACAGTGGCTTGTGTGTCTTAATAATCAGTTAACTTCTTTGCCTGATCTGTCACCAAATACAGCTTTGCAAGGATTTCGGTGTGAGAATAACAAATTAGACTTTTCAGATGCAAGAGAGTTAAGAATAGCAGATACTTTATCAAGTTTGACAACTTATACTTACTCACCACAAAATCCTTTTGGAGTGTCTGATACTTTTAATCTGTGTGCAGGCGATACGGCAGTTTTGAGCATTGCATTGCAGGATTCAGCATTAAGCTATCAATGGTTCAAAGGCACAGATACTATTACCGGCGCTACTGATACTTTATTAATTATCCCTGGTATTAACCAGGTAGATAGCGGCGCTTATACCTGCAAATCTTATGGAACTTCTTTATTATTCCCACCAATGAATTTTGGTCCGGGCATAAGTGAGTTTGTTTCAGAGCCAATAATTGTAAATGTATCTCCAGCTACTATCAGCAATGATTTATTCAATGTAAATTCTCAAATCCGGCTTTATCCTAATCCAAACAAAGGTGAGTTTAACATTATTGTAAATACTGCTGCTCAAACTGATTTAATTATTGAATTAATGAACATTCACGGGCAGCTCATTTACAGAAAAGATGTTAAAAATGTAAATACCTTTAAGGATGCTATTGATGTTTCAGGACTTGGTAAAGGAATTTATTATTTAAGAATAAATACGGGTGAGCAAGTGAAAGTTGAAAAGGTGGTGATACAATAAATTAAAGCTAATTTAAAAGTAGAGCCGATTTAAAATCGGCTCTTTTTTTTCTATTGTGCTTTGTTCTTTGTATTTTCTTATCAAACATCAAACCATTTAACCATATAACAATTTAACAATAATTTTTACTTTTTAATTTTTATTTCTAATTTTTTTATTATTTTTGCTTTGAACTATTAAAGAAATATAAAATAGAATACTATGAAAACTCAACAAGAAATACCCGAATGGAAAAAGGAAGTCTCTGAAATTTGGAAACTGTTTAGAGAAACTGATAAACGATTAGATAAAAAGTTTCAGGAAACAGATAAAAAAATTAAGGAAACAAATAAATCTATTAATGGGATTGGTAAAAGCAATGGAGAAATAGCTGAAGATTTTTTCTTCAATGGATTAATATCTACTATGAAAATCGGAGATATAAAAATAAATTTTATAGATAGAAATTTAGAAAGGTTTTCAAAAAAATTACAGCTTAAAGGTGAATATGATATTCTATTATCTAATGATAATTTAGTAGTTATAGTAGAAGTAAAATATAAAGTACGCACTGAAGATATAGAGGAATTATTAAATAAAAAAATCGCAAATTTCAGGAAATTATTTCCACGATATAGTAATTTTAATATACAGGGAGCAATAGCCGGACTTACCATTGAAAAAAAAGCTATTGAATTAGGTAAAAAATATGGATTTTACATAATTACACAATCAGGTGAAAATTTCAAATATTTGAACCCCATAGGCAGTATGACCAATGGGGTGAATGACAAAAATTTAAAAACATATTAAGAGCCGATTTTAAATCGGCTCTTTTTTTTCTATTGTTCTTTGTTCTTTGTATTTTCTCATCAAACATCAAACGTCAAACCAATTAACCATATAACAATTTAACAATAATTTTTACTTTTTAATTTTTATTTCTGACAATTTTTGCCTACTGTTAATTGTCTACTGTCAACTTGCATCAAATAGTTTCAAAATTTATGAATTAATCAGGCTAAAACCTTATCCCAACAACAATAATATCATCAACTTGTTCCTGGTTGTTCATCCATTCTTTAAGGTTTTTATCAAGAAGAGCATCTTGTTCTTTCATTGGTAAGTGTTGTATATCTAATAATAAGTTTTGAAAATTATTCAACATAAATTTTTTACCATGCTTGCCACCGAATTGGTCGGTATATCCGTCAGAAAATAAATATAAAGCATCACCTTTTTGAATTTGTGCCGTTTGGTTAAGAAAAATGCTATAACGTTCTATGTGTGGGTCGCCGATTGTAATTTTATTTCCCTTTATTTTTGTTAATTCACCTTTTGAAATTAGATATAAAGGACGATAAGCCCCTGCAAATTCAATTGTGTTATTATCGTCATCAATAGCACAAAGAGCTATATCCATTCCATCATAGCCTTCGTCTTCCTGTTCTTTTTGGTTTAAAGCTATTTTTATGTCAATGTGAAGTTGATTAAGAATTTTAGCAGGTTCATAAATTCTTTTTTCTAAAATAATCTTATATAATAAATTGTTTGCAATTAATGACATAAAAGCTCCCGGGACCCCGTGTCCTGTGCAATCAACTGCAGCAAAGAATCTACGTTTTTTTTTCTTTGCAAACCAGAAAAAGTCGCCTGATACGATATCTCTTGGTTTATATAAAATAAATGAGTCGGAAAATTCTTTAAGAAATGCTTTGTGAGTAGGTAAGATTGCTTCCTGAATGCGTTTTGCGTATTGAATACTGCTTGTAATATCAAGATTTTTTTGTTGAAGCAGTTTAGTTCTTTGAGCAACTTTATTCTCAAGGATTTTTTTCTCCTTTTCTATTTGTTGAGTTCTAATTCTTATAAATAAAAATACAAGGGCTATTCCTATAATAATAGTTAGAATTATAAACCATGCTGTTTGCCAGAATGGCGGAGTTACTCTTATAAGTATTTGTGTGCCTTTATCGTTCCATATACCATCATTATTAACAGCTTTAACTTTAAAGATATAATTACCCGGTGCCAGGTCAGGATATGATTTATAACGACGTGCAGATGGAGTACTCCAGTTATCATCAAGGTTCTCCATTTTATAAGAATATAGAAGTTTTTCGGGGAAAATATAGTCTAATGCAACAAATTCAAAAGCAATAAAGTTTTCTTTATAAGAAATTTTAATTCTTTTTTTATAAACAATTGAAGTGTCAAGTTCAACCTTTTTTCCGTGTTCTTCAAACAGAGTAATATGGACAGTGGGTATATTTGTATTTTCAGTAATAATTTTTGGAAAAAAAGCATTAAAACCATTAGTTCCGCCAAAAAACATTTCGCCGGTGCGTTCGCTTACAAAATAAGCTCCCTGATTAAATTCATTGCTTTGTAATCCATCATCAACATCAAAATTTCTAAATGCTTTACTATCAGTTTTAGGAATGTTGGGATTAAATCTGCAAACACCTTTATTTGTACTAATCCATAGATAGCCGTCTTCATCTTCTAATGTTGCATAAACATTATTATTTGGCAGTCCGTCTTTCATGAAATATCTTGTAAATGTTTCTTTCTGTTTATTAAATTTGTTTAGCCCGTTTTTAGTAGAAATCCATATATTTCCATGTCTGTCTTTATAACAATGAAGTATAGTATTATCACTTATACTTAAAGGGTTGTTTTTATCAAAAGTAAAAGTTTTGAATACCCCGGTTTTTTTATTAAAAATTGAGAATCCCCCTTTTTTTGTTCCAATCCATAGTGTATCTGAATTATTACCGATTATGGAAGTAACTTTATTAGTTCCAAGTCCATGTTTTGTAGTATAAGCTTTAATTTTTTTTGTTTTTTTGTCGTATCTGTTTAATCCCCCGCCAAATGTACCAAACCATAATATATCGTTTTTATCTTCATAGAGACATATAACAGTATTATTGCTAATAGAATTAGAATCAGGAATATGAATATATGTTTCTACAATGTTGTTTTTTCTGTCAAAAGCTTGCAATCCGCCACCCCAGGTCCCAAGCCATAGTATTCCTTGTTTATCTTCATAAATTGCTAAAATATCTTCATTTAAATCACTATTTATTTCATTATAATTTTTGAAAATATTATTGTTTCTGTTAAAAGAATGTAAACCTCCGCCCCAGGTACCAATAAATAGTAATCCGTTTTTATCTTCCCAGAAAGAATGAACCAGGTTGCTCCTTAAACAATTTTGTGTATATCCTTCTTTTTTATAATGAGAAAATTTTATCAGTGAACTATGAAATACATTAATTCCATTGGCAAAAGTGCCAATCCACAAGCTTCCTGTTTTATCTTCAAATAATGATATTATACGATTAGAGCTTAAGCTGAAAGGATTTTCGGTTGCTTTATAATAGGCGTTAAAACCACCGGTATTATTATTATAAAAGGTTAATCCTGAATATGTAGCTACCCAGAGCTTACCATTTTGATCCTCAATAATTGAATGAATCTGGTTTCGCAATCTCATATCAAGGGTTTTGTAATATTTTCCATAATCTTTAAAACTACCTGTTTTTCTGTCAAACAAATTAACACCGCCGGCATTAGTTCCAATCCAGAGATTGTTTTTTGAATCTTCATAAATCACATTTATATCATTATTTCTTTTATTCCACGAGATATATCCCTGAGAGTATTTATAGTTTTTGAAGATTTTTGTTTTCTTGTTAAAGCTAAATAACCCATCATCATAAGTTCCTATCCAGATAATACCATATTTATCCTCATATAAACATTTAATTTTTTTGCTTTGCAATGTAGAGGCGAGGTGCGCCTCGTCTCTACTGTTATTAGCCTTGTCTCCCCTGTTATTCGTATTTGTATAATCCGCCCCACGAGTACCCGGGGTTTTGACAGGCAGGTATAAAGTAAATTTATTTGTTTTAATATTGTATGAATTTAATCCGCCATTTTCAGTTCCAATCCATAAAATATCATCTTTATCTAATAAAAGACAGTTTATGAAATTATCACTTATAGTGTTATTAGTATTTTGTTTTGAGCGAATATAATGAGTAAATTTATTAAAATAAGTGTTATAAGAATTTAACCCATATTCGGTTGCAATCCAGATGATACCATTTTTGCCTTCAACTAAATCATTAATAATATTATTAGAAATAGAATTATTCTTGCCAGGTTTTTGTAAAAAGACAGTAAAATTATATCCGTCAAATTTATTAAGTCCGTCGTCAGTGCCAAACCACAGGAAGCCATTACCATCCTGAATAATGCAGTTGACCGTTCCCTGTGATAAGCCCTCTACTGTAGTATATTTAAAAAATTTTGGAGAGTCCTGGGCTTTTGAAAAATAGACCTGATTAAGGTTAAATAATAAGAAGAAAATTAAAGTATATTTTAGAGAAAGCTTCATAATGACAAAAGTTATCAGATTAGTGTGAAAAGTTATGAATGCAAAATTAAAAATTATAAATTATAAATTAAAAAAATAATGACTTAATGACTAATTACAATAAATGACACGAAATAAATTACAGCAAAGCGAATGACTATAACAATATAACAATATAACCATTTAACCATTTAACTCAATCACTTCTAAATTTTTAATATCGTCTTTATCAATAACAAAGCGAACGATGGTAGATACTTTATGAGGACCAATTTTACCTGCTGCACCTGGGTTAATATGTAATAAATCTAATTTTTTATCAAACATTACTTTTAAAATATGAGAATGACCTGATATAAACAATTTTGGTGGATTATTAATAATTTCGGGCTTTACCTCTTTAGCATACCTTTTTGGGTAACCACCGATATGAGTGAGCCATACATCTACCTCTTCGCACATAAAGCGTTGATGTATCGGATATACTGAACGAACATCCTGCCCATCCATATTTCCATAAACTGCCTTTAATGGCTTGAATGCTGCAAGCTTATCAGCAATTAAAATACTACCTATATCACCTGCATGCCATATCTCATCACATTCATTAAAGTATTTAAAAAATTTTTCATCAATATATCCGTGAGTATCTGATAATAAACCTATTTTTGTCATCAGTAAATAATTTTTTTTCTCGCAAAGACGCAAAGGTCGCAAAGAACGCAAATTTTTTTATTTATAACTTTAATTTTGTGATTTTTAAAAATCATGTAAGTTTCATAATTTTGTATTTATTTATCTACAAAAATAAAAAATGCATTTATTTTACGCACCAAATATTAAAACTAAAATTCCTGCCTGCGCTAAAGCTTCCCACTTCGCCAAAGCTTCGTGGAACAGGTCGGCAGGCAGGTTTACATTAAGCGAAAGTGAATCAAAGCATTGTATAAAAGTTCTACGGCTGAAGATTGATGACACTATTAATTTAGTTGACGGAAAAGGTGGTTTTTATAAAGCAAAAATAATTAATGACCATCCGAAAAGATGTACTGTTGAAGTTATTGAAACTATTAAAGAATATGGCAGACGTGATTTTTATTTACATATTGCAATTGCACCTCCAAAAAATATTGAGCGAATGAAATGGTTTTTAGAGAAAGTTACTGAGATTGGAATTGATGAAATTACTCCAATAATATGTAAACATTCGGAAAGAAAAATTATTAATACCGAACGGCTTACAAAAGTTATTACTTCGGCGGTTAAGCAATCAATAAAGGCATATCATCCTGTATTAAACAATACTATAAAGTTTGACGAATTTGTAATGTCTGAATTTTCAAACAATTTTCATAAATTTATTGCTTATTATAATGATAACAACAAAAAAAGTTTAAAAAACAGCTATAGAACAAAACAAGATGCTTTAATTTTAATTGGTCCGGAGGGTGATTTTACTTCAGAAGAAGTTAAGTTTGCAATTCAAAATAATTTTACTGAAATTAGCCTGGGAAATAGCCGTTTACGAACTGAAACTGCCGGCATTGTTGCCTGTCATGCTATTAGCTTGTTAAATGATAACTAAATATTCTATGAAAAAACTAATCTTAACATATTGTTTACCACGCAAAATGATTTATCTATTTTTCTGTGGCTTACTGCTAACTGCTGACTGTTTTGCGCAAGATACAAGCGTAAAAATTGCCTTGCTAAAATATCGTGGAGGTGGTGATTGGTATGCCAATCCAACTTCGTTGCCTAATTTAATTAAATTTTGTAATAAGAACCTTGGGACAAATATTTTTCCCGATTATGCTACTGTTGAAGTTGGTAGTGAGGAAATCTATGACTATCCTTTTATCCATTTAACAGGGCATGGTAATGTTGTTTTTTCAAATCAGGAAGCAATGAACCTGCGAAATTATTTGATTGCCGGCGGATTTTTGCATATTGATGATAATTATGGGCTGGATAAGTATATAAGGCGTGAAATGAAAAAGGTTTTTCCTGATATTGATTTTATTGAGCTTCCTTTCTCCTTTCCAATTTATCATCAAAAATACGAGTTTACGAATGGCTTGCCTAAAATTCACGAACACGACAAAAAACCACCTCAGGGATTCGGAATTTTCTATAAAGGACGACTTGTATGCTTTTATACTTATGAATGCGACTTAGGAGATGGGTGGGAAGACCATGAAGTTCATAATGATTCGGAACCCACCCGCCTGAAAGCCTTAAAAATGGGTGCGAATATTATTAGTTATGTTTTTCAGAACTAGTGCCTGTCTATAAAGTAAATGTTTCTCGCAAAGACGCAAAGGTCGCAAAGAAAAAATTTGAAAAACTATTTCGGTTTCTCGGTTTTCTGTTATCGGTTGCCGGTCAATCAGTTAGTCGGTTTTCAGTCATTCAGTCGTGTGAACAAAGAAAATATTTGAAAAACTTGGCGCTCTTTTTTGCCGACTGCCGACTTGTTGCTTGATGCACAAGACCTAAAATATTTTGTCCCGATTTTATCGGGATGAAGATTTCAAAAGTAAGTTAATATGAATGTGCTCATTATTGATAATTACGACTCGTTTACCTACAACCTGGTTCATATTGTTGAACAATTTACAGATTTACCCTGTGAAATTACTGTTATCCTTAATGATAAAATTGATATAGAAAAGATAGATAAGTTTGATAAAATAATACTTTCACCAGGACCCGGATTACCTTCTGATGTAAAGATATTGAATGAAATTATAAAAAAATATGCTCCCACCAAGCATATTTTAGGCGTTTGTTTAGGTCATCAGGCAATTGCTGAAACTTTCGGTGCAGAGCTTGTTAATTTGAGTGAAGTATTTCATGGGATCCGGAAAAAAACAATCGTAACAGAAGAAAAAGAACCGATTTTTAAAAATATTCCAAAATATTTCTTTTCAGGCAGATATCATTCGTGGGCAATTAGCACTGAGGAATTTCCTGACGAACTAAAGATAACAGCTATTGATGAAGATGGAACTATTATGGCAATAAGCCATAGAAAATATAATGTAAAAGGAGTTCAGTTTCATCCCGAATCAATAATGACACAGTTTGGGAAGGAATTAATTAAGAATTGGTTGGATTTGTAGAAAATAGACACGAATTAACACGAATGAAACCACAGATTTCACAGATAACACAGATAAATAAATTATTAAATAATTTTATATAAAAAAATCATAAATTTATAAAGATTGGACAACTAATGTTCCTGCTAAAAAGCTTTGTGGGCGGTAATCCACTATGATTTTTTAGCCATTGCTATATGAAAGTGCAATTTTTATTCAACTATAAATTTACCTTTTACTGTCTCTTCGTTGTTAGAATCAGATATTTTAAAGAAATACATTCCCTAAATTTCTATTCCAAAATAATTTTTTCAGTTCTATTTATTTTATTACTCATTATTTTAACAAGATAAACTCCTTTTGGATATTTTGAGAGATCAATCTGGTAAATTATCTTAGTCAAAGGTTTAAATCCTTTTCTAATTATTACCTGTCCGTTGATATTCGTTATTTCAAGAGCAAACTCCTCTTTTTTCCCGCTTTCAATGACCAGATTGAAAATTCCATCATTCGGGTTAGGGTAGATTGAAATGCTGCCATATTGCGGTGAAATAGTCAAAGAAGTCAAAGGGTCAATGTCCTTAACACACCTAACAGAACGACCGTTCGTCTTGGAGTGGTCGTACCTGCACACATCTGCATTAATATAGTGCAGGTAGCGGTACCAAGCGTTAGATGCAGCGCGCTCGGTAGCCGACCAGAAGGTGGCGTAGTTGCCCAAATAGTCGAACGAACCATCGCTGTAGCCCCGGCTAGCGCCAGGCAAAGCAGTAAATCCACTTTCATTTGTTGCTCCTGTGTTTGGTGAAGTCCAATGGATTGTGCCTGTTTCTTTTAATTTACCGCCTTCATCTGTTCCCTGCCAGCCATAAGTTGTGAAATCATAAGGAAAATCAGGAGCACAAGTGCCGCTTGTACAAATTGCTCTTTCAAGAGTTGTCCACTCGTGGTGGGTTGGAATGTGCCAGCCGGCGGGGCAGATGCCCTGGGTTGTGCCTGTTGTATCGTTATCTGTGGGATTGAACTGCATCATTTCGTCCCATTCGTATAAACCGCCGTAAATGTCGCAATTTGCCGTATTATTATCATAACAATATTTTTCTATTGTGTCGTTATCGGTTTGCAATTGTCCTCCTGTTGTGCTGCTTATCATTGTACCTATATTCAGATTTTCAGCCATCCAGCATTGCTCTCCTATCAAAACTGTTGCATATTTTTGTCCGTCCCGGACATCGAGCAGCGAGTCTCCGCAGGTGAATTGTGCTTTAACCGTATTAATAAATAAAATTACTGTTAAAAGAACTGTAAATTTTTTCATAATAGTTTGAATTTATTGTTAGCAGGCGTTAATTTATTTAATAAGGTCAATCATTTTTTTATCTAAATTTAATTTTTTTGATGCCCCATCCCTAATTTCTGAGTCTAATACTCTCAATAATTCAATTGAATAAGCGCGATTCATATTTGTTTCCTCGCCACCTCGAATTCCTTTAACTATCCAAGCTTCTCCTATCATTGCAATTACATGTCCGTTTTCATTAAAAACTGGCCCTCCTGAATATCCTGGAATTGCTTTTCCAGGAAAATCAATAAAATCAAGCGAACATTTTCCGTTACCTTGAGCAGACCCTTTTGCTTGAACAACAGCAGACCAAATAACATACTTATTAATTCTAGTATCCCAACCCACATAATAAATTTTGTCCCCGGGTTGAGTTTTTTTAAAATTACCAAATTCTAATGTGCTCTTTTGTTTACCTCCTGTCCGTTCTAAAAATGCAATGTCGTAACAAGGAAGATCATACTTTGGAACTATTCTGCAAAGCATCTTCGATCCAATACTTTGAAACCAAAGAGTGTCCTTGATTACAACATGTGAACACGTATAAATGGATTTAGATTTACCAGCAACAAATGCTGAACCAATTGGTTTTTGCTTATCATATGTAAGAATGCGTCCAATTGCATTCGTATCAATTTGGCTAAATGCACCATTGAATAAAATGGTCAAAGTAATTATACTGATTGTTTTTTTTATAGTATTTTTATTAATGCCTGCTAACGGTAAGTATAAGAATAGTAGCCGATTGCGGGCTTCATTCCTGTCAAGTTACAAAAAAGTTTAAGTGGGCTACAACTCTTGAATTTACTACTAAACCGGCTATTATTTTTATACTTTGTTAGTTGCAGTGGTTTTTGTCGTCTGTGTCGTGCTGTCTGATATATTATTTTATTGTCAATGTTTCAATTTGTTTGCTTGTCTTATTTTGTACAGAATTAATTATTATTAAATATGTTTTGTCAGCTATAAAGACGGAATATGTAAAGTCAATTTTATAATTGGGATTCCAATTTTTTAACTCGATAAATTTCTGTTTTATTAATTGAAGTTTGTCTTTATGGTCTTTTGATATAATAACAATTTTTGTAATCGGGGTCTTCATCATTTTTTCAATAGAGTTTTCAGAAATATTATCTTCATATTGAGTTGTTGACTTATAAGGGAAAAATTGATTTATATAATTGAAATCATCTGGATTTTCAGTAAGAACATAACGATAGGTCATTATATTGTCTAGCTCTGAAATCCAATATGAGAAGTTGATGTCGTATATTTTAATATAATTATCTACAAATGATTTGTCTAACGATTTCTGATTATATATATATTCTTTAATCATAGGATAAATTTTCTTTGCCATAAGGTTAATGTATTTTTGATTATACCATTCTGTATTGTCTTCTTTCCCACTCAATTGTTCATAAACATATCCATTACCTAATGCAGTTGCTACTGCTTCATTTAATAACAAATAAGCGTAAGTACTATGTATAGAAGGATTGGAATTAAACCATTTATCAATATCTTTTTTTACTGAAAGAGATTGTTCATTATATAAAATGTGAAAAATTTCGTGAAGCATTATACTTAGCAACAGATTATAATCCTTAAAGTCTGTTGGAATAGCACTGGCAGCATTATTACAGAAAGCCTCGGCAGTAAAGGATTTTGAGTTTGGCAATGGATAAAGAGCAATTTCAAAAGGAATAGAGTTATCCCAGGATGAATTATAAAATTTCTGTCCAATTTCAAAATAGGATGCAATATTTTTAGAAGGTATAAAACTTGAAATATCGTTTAATTGTTTCTCAAATTTTTCCTTATTTGGTTGGTAAACCAATTCCTGATAAACAGGTTCAAACATGCTTAATATTGAAGTTAGCTTGATTAATTCTGTATTAGGAATAAGACCGACTGAACTTAATTTAAATTCGTCCAAAGAGCCACATTTTATTAAGTTTCTTTTTAATAATGAACCTGTCATACCTGGAAATTTCTGTCCATAAGGATATTCTGAATATTCATAAGAATAGTCTATTTTCAGAGTATCAAATTCGGCAATAAGGTTTTTATATTTATCTTGATTGTATTTCGAACTACTAAATAACTTTTTAAAAGGATTGTCAGGGTAGTTTGCGGAAAGATTTTTCACAAAAACAAAAACAGCCAACGGTTCAGAAAATTTGATTTCAAACTTAGTTACTTGTCCCCAAGTTTTAATAACAGATAAAAATATTACTAATAAAATGCTGATTTTTTTCATATGCTGAGGTTGTTTTCTAATATATCACATAACTGTCCCATTATCGCTATCGTTTTTTTACCATTGCAACTAACTCTGAAATAGTAGGAACAAATTTAGTAATTTATTCCGTTTATACCACTAAAAATACTTGTATAAACGGAAGTTCTTGTTCCGCTTTATATTTATTTATTTTTTCAAAGTACTTGTCGTAATCTTCCTGCGTATTAATATTAATTAAAATCTTTTCATCTTTCACAGAAACATTTTTTCTTTCAAATTTGGATAAAACAACCTTCAAATTTTCATTTTTCTTTTCTGAAAGGATAGGTTCTATAATATTTTCGCCTAATAAAACCGGATGCCCGCCTTTATTTAGAAAACAAGGAACAACATAACCCTTATTAATTTTATTTTTATATAGTTCGTTTAAAATCTTTAAATTAACAAAAGGATTATCAACATTTTGAATAAAGCAAGGAATTTTTTTATTCAGGGCTTTTAAACCTGATTTAACTGAATAAAAACGTTCATATTCGGGATGTTTATTGATTATTATATTAATATCATTAAGAAAATCATACTTTTTTTGATAATAAAAATCAAGCCCACCTGTATTTAATACAGTTATAATATGCTCACAGCCATAATTTTTGTATTCCTGAATAATTTTTTCAATAAATGTTAGTTTATCATTCCACAGAAGAAATGGCTTTGGAAAATCCATTCTATGCGAGCTGCCCGCAGCTAAAATTACTACTGCAAAGTTTTTTATTTCCTCATTAATTAAATTCATTCATCAAATTTACAATAATTTATTTTTTATTTAGTAATTGTCAAAAATATATGATTATTTTGTAATTATTTAATTTTTATGTCTTAACTTTACTGAACCGTAGAAAAAAATAAATTAATGAGAACATTTTTATTTATACTTATTTATATTATCAGTTTTTACTCACATAGCTTTGCTCAGAAGAAAAATGCAAAATGGGGATTAGGAGTCTCTGGTATTTATAATTTTCAAACAAATAGTTTTGGAGCAAGTTTTAGAGGACAAATTTATCTAAGTAAATATTTTTCTGTTGCTCCTCAAGCATCATATTTTTTTTCTTTTAATCCTATTCATGAATGGTATGCTGGTGCAACTGTACAATATAATTTTTTAACATTAAATAGATTTGATGCTTTTGTTTCAGGTGGCTTGTTTTATAATAACTGGATTAATTATACTTCATTTAATGTGGAGTCAAAGGATGCTGTTAATTTAGCTCCTGAAATTGGTGGTGGCATTGCAAAAAATATAGGATGTGTAAGACCATTTGCAGAATATAGATATGATGTAAAATGGAAAGAATGTAATATAAGATTAGGAGTAATATTTTTCTTTGGTGATTGTTTGGATAAAGGAAATAAGCATCGTAAAGTTTCTTGTCCTGCTTATGAATAATTATTACCTAATATTAGCAAGTTTCAATAAGAATTTCTCGCAAAGACGCAAAGAACGCAAAGAAAAATAAGAGTAATAAATAGTATATTAACTTTGCGACCTTTGCGCCTTTGCGTGAGACATTTAATTTATAAACTTTGCGACCTTTGCGTGCTTTGCGTGAGACATAATTAATTTGATTTCTTGTTTGGTTCTGGCTTGTCCAGATTATGTATTAACTAAAACCATAAATTATGAAAACACAAAAATTATTTTTAAAACTGTTTTATTTTGTATTGGCAATAACTATTATTACTGCTTGTTCTAAAGAACGTTTAGACAGTGAGAAAGAAGAAGAAGAAGAAGTAGATGAATATGGTTCTATGGATTCCTTTTATGATCAAAATAAACAGGAAGAGCAGGAATTTGTTATTGATTCTGGCGGAACTGGTCCAATTATTGGTAATATGGATACAAAAATCTATGTTAGTAAAGATTTGTTTATGCATCAGGATAGCTCTGATGTTGACTGGCCTTATATAATTAAATTAATTGAAATATATCCTGTTAAAGATATTATTCTCTGGGAATTGCCAACAGTTGCCGGAGGCAATATTCTTGAATCTGCTGCTCAGATACGAGTAAGAGCATTTAAAGGCAGTGAAGAATTGCTTCTAAAGCCAGGAAAAAGTTACTATGTAGAGCTTGATACTATGCAGAATCTAAATAGTAATATGAAAGTTTATTATGGATTTAATTTAACTAATTATATTGACTGGGCAGTTGCTACTGATTTTCTTTCAAGTGTAATAACCGATTCAATTTTCTATTATAGTATGTTTATTTCAAAAATGGGATGGGTTGATTGTGCAAGGTTACATTCTTCAGGCTCAAATACAACAATTACATTCTCTGCCCAGGGTAACCATACTGAAAACATAGATATTTTTCTTGTTTTTAAAGATTTTAACTCTGTTATGCAGGTTTATAATCTTCAGTCCGGACAAGTGCCTGTTGGCGGGGAAATAACTGTTATTGCAATGGCAATGAATCAGGATGACTATTATGTGCTACATAATGAGGATATTACTGTTACAAGCAATCATCAAATAACACTTAACTTACAAGTTGTTAGCGAATTAACTTTGTTGAATACTCTGGATGGGTTATAGTGGTTCAATGTAAATATTAGGGGGATATAGATTTATTTTTTTTATCTTTGTATTTTTATTGATAAATATTTATTTATGTAATCTTTTTATATTTATTATTACTTTCGCATTAAATCTAAAATCATAAATGACCCGTCCTTATTCGCTTATTACAATAACTGTTATTCTAACAATATTCTATTTACTTACCTATATTTTATCAAAGCTAAACATTATTAAGCTAATTACTCACAGAAAAATATGGAATGTTTTGCTTTTGCTTACCTTTATTGTTACAGGTGTTTTAGGAATTATACTTGTTATACAGGTTAATTACAAATTGGAAATTCCTTTGATAAAAGAAATATTGGTATGGCATGTTGATTTTGCTATTGCGATGTGTATTATTGCTATATTTCATTTCACATGGCATTGGAATTATTATAAAAATATTATTTTTAGTAAATCAAAAAAAGAAAAAATTAAAAAATCTACTACCGGTGTGTTAGAATATAAAGCCGGGCAAAAAGAGACACCGGTAAAAATAGAAAGCACTCTAAAATTACCAATAGTTGTTTTAGGTATTTCAGCAATTATCACACAAATTATTCTACTCCGTGAATTTTTATCTGTATTTTATGGTAATGAGCTTGTCATTGGAATTATTCTGGCTAACTGGATGTTATTAACAGGGGCTGGTTCTTATCTCGGAAAATTTTCCGATAGAATAAAAAACAAAAATCATTTCATTACTTTTTCCCTTATTTTTATTGCAATACTTCCAATTATTACTGTTTTTCTGTTAAGCTCATTAAGAAATATTGTTTTTCCTGTCGGCAGTATGATAAGCATTATTTCAATTTTATACAGTTCATTTATTCTTTTAATGCCTTATTGTCTTTTGTCGGGTTTTTTGTTCACCTTATTTTGTAATGTTGTTTCCGAAAAATATCAGTCAAACCTTATAAGCAAAGTATATTCGTATGAAGCAATCGGAAGTATTGCAGGCGGATTATTATTTAATTTCATACTTATTTATTTTTTTAAAACTTTTCAGAGTCTTACTTTATTGATGATAATCAATTTCGGTGCCTGCCTTCTTTTTTCATTAATAAAAGCAAAAAGAAAGAGCATAAAATATATTGTCTTATTTTCGTTTGGTGTCTTTTTATTTTTAGCACTATTTTTTAATCTGGATACTATTTCAAAACAACTGCTTTTTAAGGACCAGGAGTTAATATTTCAGAAAGATACTCCTTACGGAAATCTAACAATAACTAAAAGCGGAGAACAGCTGAATTTTTATGATAACAATGTTCTGCTTTTTACTACAGAAAATGTAACTACAAATGAAGAAGATGTCCATTATGCAATGATACAGCACTCCGAGCCAAAAAACATACTGCTTATTTCAGGAGGTATTTCAGGAACTACACAGGAAATTCTGAAATACAATATAGATAAAATTGATTATCTTGAAATAAATCCCTGGCTTATTGATATTGGTAAAAATTATACTTCTGCATTAGATGATAAAAAGATAAATGTTATTAATCAGGATGCAAGACTATTTATTAAAAATACTTCCGAACATTATGATGTTGTCCTTATAAACCTTCCTGAACCTACTACTGCTCAAATTAACAGGTTTTATACAATAGAATTTTTTAATGAGCTAAAAAGAGTATTAAATAAAGATGCCGTTGTTTCGCTTAGCTTAATGTCAACAGCAAATTATGTAAGCGATGAGGCACGTCAGATAAACTCTGTTTTATATAATACTTTGAAAACAGTATTTAAAAGTATTCTGATAGTTCCTGGAGAAAAAAATTATTTTCTTGCTTCTGCTCAAAAGTTAGACATTAATATTGCTGAAATGATTGAAAAAAAAGGAATTGACAATATTTATGTTAATCAATATTACCTTGATGATGAATTGCTCAGGCAAAGAAGCGATTATATTATAACCAATTTAGATAAATCAGCTGATATAAACAAAGATTTTTCACCTGTTTCTTACTATCAGCAATTACTTTACTGGTTAAGCTACTTTAAATTCAACTACTGGATATTAGCAATAATTATATTATTTGTGCTGATTTTAATAATATCAAGGCAAAATCCCATAAGTCTCGGTATGTTTGCCGGTGGATTTGCTGCTTCATCTATTGAAGTAATATTATTGATTTCTTTCCAGATAATTTATGGTTATGTGTATCAGGTTACAGGGATAATAATTACAATATTTATGGCTGGTCTTGCTATTGGTGCATTATACAGACATAAAATACTTTCTGCCATTAATATCAATAATTATATAAAAATACAATTCAGTATTGGAATTTATTCTGTATTATTACCATTTATATTATTGTTTTTAAAAACTTCAGATATAAGTCCCTATATTTTTCATTTTATTTTCTTTTTACTTACTTTTATTATAGCCACATTAGTCGGGATGGAGTTTTCATTAGCTTCAAAATTGCAATCAAAAAAAATATCAGCTATTGCTGCAGAAATTTACAGCATTGATTTAATAGGTTCAGCCATTGGTGCATTATTGATTACAGTTTATTTAATTCCTTTATTAGGAATAATAAAAGTTTGTATTATTATTGGATTGCTGAATTTTGCAAGTGGGGTGGTTTGTTTTATAAAAAGGAAGAGATATTTATCATAAAAATTATTGAAAAATCTAAATATAAAGCTTTTTATCAGCGTTAATTCGTATTACCCGCTGATTTGGGTTTGCAACCCAAATCTATTAAGCACTAAGGCAAGCTACAAAGCACGACAGTAACAATAACCAGCAAACAGTAGGCTTTGCCTACACCATTGCTTTGAAAAAGTAAAACAATTATTTTTGCAGGTATGGGTACAAAAGGTACAACAAGTTACCGGATAGGCGATCAGAATGCATTGCATTACATAACCGTTACTAATGTTGAGTGGGTTGATATATTTACCAAACGAAGGTACAAGGATATAATAATAGAGAGCTTGAAATATTGCAGGGAGCAAAAAGGCTTAGAGTTATATGGCTATGTAATAATGACCAATCATATCCATAATTGAAATAGATTTACTTTGAAAATAAAAACATATAGAAACGAATACTGGTTTTTATATACATTGATTGTCTGTAAAGGTAAATTAATAATCTTTGCTTTATGAGGAGGGGAGGGGAATTTTAATTGGTTATAGGGTTTGGGTTTGGGGTGCAACCCCAAACCAGCGAGGTTCTAAAATATACTTTATATCTTACTGAATCACAATCTTTTCTAACATTATCACTTCCTTTCCTTGAATTTTAATAAAATATATTCCTTTAGAAAGTTGTGATAAATCAATTCGTTCAACAAACCGGGTTTCATTGCTTTGAAATTGTATGCAATATATTTGCTTGCCTATTATATTTGTTATTTCTATAGTCAGAGCTTCTTGAGCAGCATTATCAATCTCAATATTAATAAAGCCGGTAGTTGGATTTGGATATAGTTTTATAATACCGCTTTCTATAGTTGTGTCGGGTATAGCATAAGCCCTGATACACAAATCATATTCTTTTCCCGGAATATTTCTTCCAACAGCGGTCCAGGAATCTACTGAGCTACTAATCCAGCATACATCAGATTCAATAGTTGGATTAGCATATATTATATCATTCTGTTCGGAATATTGTTCAAATGGTATTGGGAAATTATATTGTGGTGTGTAATATTTTATCTTTATATAAAAATCATCGCCTTTATTAAATTTTACAGGCGAAGGTAAATTAAAAGTATAATAACCGGGAAATTCACAAAACTGGTTAGTTAATGAAGCTAATTGATTATAGAGCTTATCTCCTTTTTTATCATAATAAACTGAAATATCAAGCTCAGAACACGCAGTATTTACATAAGTTCCTACTTTAGTGATTTTTTGATTAGCATTTACCTGGAATTTTATTAAACCATAAGCAATATTACTTCCGTAGCCGGTATTTGAAATGATGCCTAATTTATCATACATATAAATAGTTTCATTCTCATTATAGTTTAATCTTGCCGGGAAGCAGGCAGTTGAAGTTAATACTTTTTTATCGTAATAAGAGATATAAAAATATCCGTTCTCGCCCCACGAAGGACCCCTGGTATTTTTAATAATCCACGCACCAGTGCCGCCTGCTGTAACCATAGTATCGTTCCAGCCGGCAAGGGATACTCCGTGATTTACAATATTATTTCCATTATAATAATAAGTAAAATCAGAAGAATTGTATGCACTTTCTTCCCATCGCATATTTGTGTATAAAGCTCCGTAATCAAGTATTGCCTGTTTTATTACATCAGGTTCGCCGGGAAAAAAGCGGGCTTCAGAAACGTAAGCAACAGGAATAAAACTATTATTACAGGTATCATCAGGATTTGTGCTATATCCATCGTCAGATTCAGATACAGGACCTGCTCTTCGTGTTAAATATGCAGTTGCTATCAAATGATTGCCACCTGAACAGCTGCCGTTTATAGTATTTTCAAATCCATGGCAGGTTCTTAAATTTTGCTCGGAAAGGTCGTATTCTCCTATGCCAAACTTTTTCCAGTATGATTCAACAGAGCCCATAGTAGCAAATGCCCAGCAAACGCCACAGTTTCCCTGATTTTTTACAGGAGTTACAAGTCCTTCAACTCTTAAATCATATACAGGAACAAAAGATTTTGCCTTCTTAAGATATTGTCTGGAAAGAAAATAATCAAAATTTGGTAATACAGGTGCAGGAATTATTCCTGAGCTGTATTCTTTTTCGGTCAAATTCAAATATTTTATAAAATCAGGATTAACCTGCCTGTCGGCAGACGAGGCAGGGGCTTCTGTATCCTGTTCCTGGGAAAAAGAAAAGAAAGCGAATACATTTAAAATAGTAATGGTCAATAATAATTTCTTATTCATAATATTATTTTGACAGGATTAACAGGATTCACATGATTTTTCTTTTAATTCATCAATGTTCTTCATAATAATTCGTTTTTTATTATCTTGTAAATCCTGTTCTTTTTCATCTGTAAAATTAAAAATTAAAATTAACCCTGTGAAATAATTTTTATTTTATTTCTTCTTGACTTGCATTTTTATACCCATTCTTCACTAAGAATATTACCTTGTATTCCTACTATTACTGACTTGACCGGTACCTTACGTTGGGCTTTTTTTGCTGCCATTTTTACCATTTGCTGTAAACCACGGCAACAAGGAACTTCCATCATCATTATAGTGATAGTATTTATTTTTGCTTCATCTATTAATCTTTGGAGTTTTTCAATATAAATTTCTACATTTGAGTCCAGTTTAGGACAAGCGATAACCAGACTTTTGTCTTTAAGATATTTTTGATGAAAATCGCCCAAAGCATAAGCAACACAATCAGCAGCAAATACCAGGTCAGCATTTTGAAAATAAGATTCAGCCGGATTGATAAGGTGCATCTGTACCGGCCATTGTCGTAGTTCAGATCTGACATTTACCGGAGCAGATTCATCCTGTTCTTTTGTTTTTGGTTCAAAGCTCATAGCTTGAGCTCCCGGACATCCACAAATATCCGGTTCTTCCTTCTTTTTATCTGCATTATTGTGAACAGCTCTGACTATTTCTTTTGAAGTAAAATCCAGTTCTTTTTCATTCTCACTTAAAAAACCCACTCCCTGGCGTAAATATTCCATCTCATTATGGTCTTTTAGATGTTTGAGATGAGCAATAACCACATTTTTTCCTTTTTTTACCATTTCTTTCATTACAGTAACTTCGTCATAGGGCTGTGCTTCTCTTTTTTCGATGGTTATTGCACCTTCAGGACAATGACCTAAGCAGGCACCAAGTCCGTCACACATAAGTTCACTGATAAGACGGACTTTACCGTCAATAATCTGTAATGCTCCTTCATGGCAATTTGGTACACATTCACCACATCCGGTGCATAATTCGTCGTCTATTTTTATAATATCCCGTTTCATTTTTTTAATTTTAAGGTTTAATAACTAATTTCTCCCATAGATATCCTATGGCATAATGTAAAGATATAGTGTATTAAAACTAAAAACAGTAATATATGTTACAAACTCTGATTTTTTTTCATATTTTTAACAAATATATTATTCTAATTTAATTTATTATGTATGAAACTTTACTAGATTCATCTGTATTTAAAGGGATAAGCACAGATGATATTTCAGATATTATAAATAAAGTCCATTATCAGGTAAAAAAATATAAGAAAGATGATTTGATTGCTTTGGGTGATGATACCTGTAATCATTTGATAATTATAGTTAAAGGTAGTGTAAGAGGGGAGATGATTGATTTTTCAGGAAAAACAATTAAAATAGAGGATATTGAGGCACCGAAATCCATTGCATCTGCTTTTTTATTTGGAAAAAATAATAAGTTTCCCGTAGATATAACTGCCAATAATGATGTGGAATTGCTCTTTATAAATAAAGATTCAGTAATTAAGCTGTTACAGTCAAATGTGATATTTCTTAGTAATTATTTAAACACAATATCAAACAGGGCACAGTTTTTGGCAAATAAGATCAAGTTCCTGTCATTTAAGACTATCAAAGGAAAAATAGCTTATTATATTTTACAATTGTCTGAAAAAAAATTGAGGACTGTAACTTTACCCAAATCTCAAAATGAGATTGCAAAATTGTTTGGGGTGGAAAGACCTTCTTTTGCAAGGGCTATTGGGGAATTAGAAAAGGAAGGAATTATTGAAGCTGACAGGAGAAATATCACTATTATTGATAAAGAAAAGCTAAATAGATTATTATTATAATTCTACTTTCCGGAGCTGTATTCTTTTTCAGTCAAATTCAAATATTTCATAAAATCAGGATTAACCTGCCTGTCGGCAGACGAGGCAGGGGCTTCTGTTTCTTGTTCCTGTGAAAAAGAAAAGAAAAGAAAGCAAATACATTTAAAATAGCAAGAGTTAATAATATCTTTTTATACATAATTGTAAAATTAAAAAAAATATTATTACTTTTATGCTATAAATATATACAAAACAAAAATAATCGTATGTTGTAAACACAAATGTTATAACACATTTTATAGATTATAGCTTTAGAAGATTTTCGCCACGCTTTTTTCTATTATATTTTTTTCTAATTTTATAAAACATCTATCTCATCCATAATTCAAAATATTTACTATTTTTGTATTTTAAAAATAAAGTATAAAGAATGTAAAAAGTCCATTTAATGATTTATAAAATTAAAAAAAGATTATTTTTGTAAAAAATAAATAACAACTTGTTTTAGAAAAACTGTTATTTACCCCGTTGGATATACATCCTACGGGGTTTATATACTTGTTTGGCATGTAAATAACAACTTTAGTATAATAAGTTGGTTGTATAAACAAGTTGTGCTTAATAATGTTAATTAACATTAAAGTCAATAATTGAGTTACTATATTAGAGAAAACAAAATCAAAAATTTAATAGATAAAATTATGGGAAAAGGTAAAGACGCAAAGAAAAACGTAAAAAAAAGTCCAACTAAAACTCCAAAAGAAAAAAAAGAAGAAAAGAGATTAAAAAAATCTAAAAAGTATTAATTATTTGTTGGAAAAACTAAGCTCAACACGCGCTCATAAATAATTACCGTATGTTAGTAAATTCGAGTGTTGTAACCCGCATTAAGTTCGGTGTAACTTGACAGGGAAACACTCCGCTATCGGTAACTATTCATAGTGCGCAACCGTTATATGCAATTCTGGGCTGGTCTTTTAAATAAAGAAAAGTTCTTGCTCAGAAAAATATAAATTTAGATGGTAAATTTTTTATAACAAGCTATAAATGCAATTAAACCTTATAGGAGAGAACAATCATGAAAAATTATGATCGGAATAATAGATCTGAAAGAGCAAAAGATTTCAGTAAAAGGAGGGGTAAAGATTCGGGAAGATCTTCGATGCACCAAGCTACCTGTGATAATTGTGGCAAAGAATGTGAAGTCCCCTTTAAACCTACTAGTGGCAAGCCTATTTTTTGTAGCAACTGTTTTGAGAAAAATCAATATGAAGATACAAAAAAATTCGGTAAACAAAGAAGCGATAGAAAGTTTAGGAGCGGAGATTCAAGAAAAAGGAGTTTTGATGATAGAAATTCTGTAATGCATAATGCGGTGTGTGATAACTGCGGAAAAGATTGTGAAGTCCCGTTTCGACCTACAAAAGGGAAACCGATTTATTGTGATAAATGTTTTGAAAATAATAAAGAAAAGGACACTGATCAATTAAAAAAAGAATTTGAAATATTAAACAAAAAACTTGATAAAATTTTAGAAATTTTAATACCTGTTCTTTCTGTAAAAAATTATCAAGAGGAATTAGAAGAAGAAACAGAAGAGCCAAAACTTAAAAAAAAGACTAAAAAGAAAGTGGTGAGCAAAAAAGAAGTAAAAAAAAAGGTATGAACTTTTTACTTCTTTTTTTATAATTTTGATCAAGAAAAGACTTTTTGGCTAAAAAGCCCAGAACAGCATATAACATCGCATCATAGCCCATTGGGCGCAGATGGAAGTAAATTAAATTTAGTAACTTTGTATAAACGATACTAACATATTGACAGTGAAACGCTTTTTAATGCCCAACGTGCCATATTATGCGCAACCGTTGTGCTCCATAAAAAAGAGAGAAAATGCAACAAAAAATAAAGTATCTGGGAAGTGTAATTGTATTTACCATTTTTATCAATATGAATTTAATGGCACAAAGTTTATATTTTTCCACACCACAAGAATCAGTTGAATTAACATCTAAGTTGCTGATTGAGGAAGATTGGGAAAAATTATCGAATTATTACTTTTTAGAAAATTCTGATAAAGAAACAATTGTATCTTTGAAAAACGGAAGTTATTTTATAATAGATAAAAGACCGGAGGTTTATCATCCTGCGTTAGATTGGAAGTACAAAAAACCATTTCCACCTAACTTTAAGTATTTGAGTCATATTGAGATTGGAAAAGATAGCATAAAAGTAAATGTAAGCCTTGAAATAGATCAGGGAAATGATATGATGCAGCAAGGAATATCATCTTTTTATTTAATAAGATCAGAAAACGGATATCAGTTTCTACTTTGAACAATGTTTGAAAAAAAATAGACACGAATTAACACGAATTTTCACAAAAAAATATTTACATCAATATCCCCGCCTGCTTCGGTGGACAGGCAATTTCAAATTTCAAATTTCCAATTTCCAATATCTAATTTCTAATTTCCATTCCTTGTTCAAAAACAATATCAACAGGTATTTTAGCTTTTTTTAATCTGTCTAAATCATCCTGAAGCTCTTTGCCAATAATTCCTTTTTCTTCTATAATTTTTTTTGTTTCAATTGAAAAAAAATTAAATTTGCAACTATGATATATGAAGCTAAAATAGAAACTAAAAACAAGCTCTTGAGTTTACCCGAATCTGGTATGGGCTACCAGATAATTTCTGGGATTAAAAGAGGTTCATATAATTCTCAGAAATTTGTCGCCTTAAATACATCATTGATTTTTGAATATTCTGATGAAAATACATTGAGTTCAACTATTAAACAAATTCTCAACGAAGGATTTGAAAAATTAATCACAAAATCACCATATATTGAATTAAATGATATCAGGTTAACAAATTTCGGACAAGTATCAAATGTATTGAATGAAGAAACTGAAACTAAAAAAGGAGCGAAAGATAATAAAGTGGAATATGCCGATGGCGAAGAAATTTTTGTACGGCTTTCTGCTTATGAAGATGATAAAAGGATTGATAAAATAAATAAAAAACTAATACCCGGTAGTTATACCACCACTTCAGAAGATTATGTATATTGCAAGGAAAATGATTTAGACCCGATTGACCGTTATGCTTTACCCAGTGACGACTCTATTCAATGGGCATTTCATATTCAACCCAAAAAAGTGTGATACACTGCAAAGAGGAATTGTACAACCAGCTTTCGGTCATAATGGAGGAGGTGATGAAGTGTATTTTGCAAAAGGCACTTCAAATGGAACTTTTATACAACAAACTTCGTATTAAATATAAATTATAATATAATGATAACAAAACGTATAGAACTCCCTGAAAAATTTGTAAACCTTCTTATTACATTGCCCGAAAATGGAATGGGGTATCAGTTAGTTAAAGTTTTTTTAAAAAAAGGCAACATTCTTCACAATCTTAAAGTTATCAATTCTTCTATGTTAATAGTGGAACAAAATATAAAATTAAACAAAGGCGATATTGAAAAAATTGAATTGGAATAATACCTCTCTCCTCACAAAACTTCTCAGTGAATATTTTACTTTGTTTGAACTTCTTCAATCTTATTAGCAAGAACATAGACAGATGAACGTTTCTTACCGTCTTTATCTTCCCACATATCTGTTTTTAGCTTTCCGGTAACTTTAATGAAAGAACCCTTAGTAAATTTTTCAGAAGATTCTTTGGCGACTTTTTCCCAGGCTTTAACATTATGCCAGTCGGTTACCTGTTGTTCCTTACCGTCTTTTATATACTTCTCATTTGTAGCAAGAGAAAAGTTTACAACTGCTTTTCCACTTTCTAAATCGGTTAGTTTTACACCGTCTTTACCGATGTTTCCTATTAATTCTACTTTATTCATTTTTAAAAGTTTTTTAGTTAATATTTAAAATTAATAATAGGCAAAAGTAATATTTAAAATTAAAAAGAAAAAATTAAATAGATATTTATTAAAAGTTGTGTTACTATTCAGTAACTCCTACGAATTACGAATGAAACCGAATTACGAATCCTTCAGCTGACAGCCTGATTGCTTTTTTATTCGTAATTCGCTCAATTCGTAAT
>SDBV01002167.1_pt1 | contig 29402 bp, 18 predicted proteins | sample 2277081 | NCBI WGS metagenome assembly SDBV01 (sample SAMN10402039, study PRJNA504765) | marine sediment metagenome | isolation source: marine sediment core GS10_PC15, 223 cmbsf | place: Arctic Ocean: Southern Knipovich Ridge | collected 2010
GTGCGCCTATTCCTCTTGGGACGACGGTTCCATCGTGCGTTTAAGACCTATCACATCTACAACCCGCTTCACCGTTTTCTCAAAGGGAGTTGGCGTTTTTCCCGGCACCTCGCCAGGAAACTCCTTCGAGTAGGTCATCCACTAGGGCCATCGACTGGCGGAAGTCTGATCGCCGTGGTCGGAGCCGACGGTTCGGGCAAGTCGACCATCGTATCGGAACTGACCGGATGGTTCGAGGAACATTTCGCGGTGGAAGCGGTACACGTAGGCAAGCCACCGGCAACCTGTTTGACTTGGATACCCAACCGATTGCTGCCGTTGTTCCGCGCGTTGTTCCCACGCTCCCGGCCCAACACGGTTCAATTCGATCTCCTGGAGAAGAAAGACCCACAAGCCGATCGGCGTCGATTCTCTTTGATGTACGTAGCCCGCTGTCTCTTCGTATCGCACGACCAATGGGTCTTGCTCAGAAAATGCTATCGAAAGTCACGGCGCGGAAAGATAATCATTTTAGACCGTTTTCCGGCCTCGAACCTTGGCGGCATGGACGGGCCGCGGATCCGTCCCGAGTGGTTCGTGGGCAAAGGAAGACTGAAGCGACTGCTTGCCCGGTGCGACGCTCACTACCAACGATCCATACCGGCGCCGGACGTCGTTCTGTTCACGTCCCTTCCCGTCGAAGAAGCAGTCCGCCGAAATGGAGAACGCAACAAACCCGATGACAACGATACGGATGAGACAATCCGATTCAGGCACCGTATCGTGAACAACTGGGAGCGATCCGACACGGTCGTTGTTCGAATCGACACGAACCAGGAATTAGAGGCAACGCTTCGGGACGCAAAGGCCGCGGTATGGAGTAACCTCTAGTAACAGAACTTGGGAATATGTAGGGTGGGTCGAGGAACGAAGACCCACGCGTCAAGAATCCACAAAGACCGCTTTTGCGTGGGTCTTCGTTCCTCGACCCACCCTACGAGGATTCCCCGAATCACGAAATCCAACTAGTGTAATACCATACGGTAAACAATCCGGAGAAAATGGCGATGCGAATGTTGCAGATTGTGGGTGACTCCAAGTACGGCGGGGATTCCTTCCTGGTCGTTCGGTTCGCCTTGACTGCCATGAAGCACGGTTGGGAGGTAGAAGTCCTGGCAACAGATCCGCCGTTTGTGGAATCGCTCGCAAACCACGGGGTCCCATGCGTTGATCTGGACGTGATTCATCGTTCGATCCGGCCGATTAGGGATTGGCGTGGCTTGCGGGCGCTTACGCGATTCCTGAGGAAACACTCGTACGACTTGGTGCATACGCATACATCCAAGGGTGGTGTTATCGGGCGACGGGCGGCACGACTGGCCGGGATTCCCGCAATCGTGCATACCGTACACGGGTTTGGGTTTCACGAGGAATCGGGCTGGCTCAGCAAGAGGCTGTTCTCGACAGTGGAAAAAGCCGCCGCCAAATGGTGTGATCGGATCGTCACCGTTAGTAACTACCATCGCGATCTGGCGTTGGAGTTGAAAATCGGAACCGAAGAGCAAGTTATTGCCATTCCCAACGGCATTCCAATTCCCCCTTTCACGGACGAAGAGGCAATCGACAAAGTGCGGCAAGAATTCAGCCTTCGCGAAAACGAGAAGCTCCTGCTCTCCACAGGACGTCTCTCGGAACAGAAGGGCTTGATCTATCTCGTCAAGGCGGTTAAGCTGATGATCGATGGTGGGTGTGAGGTGCCTTTTCGAGTGGTGCTTGCCGGTGATGGCCCTTTACGCTCCGAACTCGAACAAGCGGTGTCGTCTCTGCAATTGGAAGAGTACGTGCAATTCCTGGGGTTTCGTCGCGACGTTCCGGCACTGCTGGCGGCGAGTGACATGGTCGTCATTCCAAGCCTGTGGGAAGGGTTGTCTATCGGATTGCTCGAGGCACTTGCCCTGGCCAAACCGGTTATAACAACAACAATTGGCAGCAACATGGAAGTCTGTCGGGATGGGCAGGGCGCGGTCCTGGTGTCGTCCAAGGATCCGATGGCTCTTGCAGAAGCAATGCGACATCTGCTGACATCGCCCGACGCTTGCTCCGACATCGCCCAGATGGGGCACCGGATCTATCGAGAAACCTATACCGAGGAACGAATGCTAGACTCGTACATGCACCTGTATCAGAAGTTCGCAGCATAGCCGGTAGGCTCTGCCTCAGTCACGCTCGCGGAGGGTAATCCAACTGTGACAAAACGTATTGTCGAGCAACCGGTTTGATGAAGGGAATACAGAACTTGCACATTGTCTGGATCGGCTTTCACATGGAGGGGCAGCCGGCGTTGGATGCCCTGTTGCAGGAGGGAATCTCGATTGATGCGGTCGTTACGCTCGAAGACGGGCAATTGGCCAAGCGGAGTGGTGCCAGTTGCTATGAGGGTATCTGTAATCGATACGGCGTACCGCTGCACAAGATTCGCCACATCGACGACCCCGATTCGATTGAACTGCTTGGGAAGCTGGCACCGGACGTGGCATTCGTCATCGGTTGGAGCCAGATCGTCGGCCCCGAGGCATTGCGAATACCGCGGCTGGGTATGATCGGCGCTCACGCCGCCGTTCTGCCGCATAACCGCGGTAGCGCCCCGGTAAACTGGGCCATTATTCGAGGTGAGACCGAAACAGGCAACACGCTGATGTGGCTTGCTGAAGGGGTCGATGAAGGCGAAATCATCGACCAAGCGTCTTTTCCGATCACACCCTACGACACCTGTGCCACGATATACGATAAGGTCGGCCTGTCCGGTAGTGATATGATTCTTCGCCTGATCCCCAAGCTGCTGGCCGGCGAAAGGCCCGGCCGGACTCAACCGCGCACGGACGAGGCAATCTTGCCGCGTCGCCGCCCCAAAGACGGTTTGGTCGACTGGAACCGCAGTAGTCTTGATGTGTACAACTTCATCCGCGCCTTGACACGCCCCTATCCCGGGGCGTTAAGCTTCCTCGAAGGCACACAGTATCTGATCTGGGACGCCCTGCTGCTGCCTGGTGACCCATACCGCCATGCCAAGCCTGGTGAGGTCGTTGGCGCGGCATACCATCCTCATCCTTCCCATTCGTGCGGCCAGGTCGTCGCGTGTGGAGAAGGCGCAGTGCTGCTGATGGAACTGGAATCGGTAGATGGTACAATACTCAAGGGGCGAGAACTGAGCGAACAAACCATGAAAGGAAAAACCTGGTCCAATGGATGAAGATGCGAACGAGGGTCGTAGAGTCCTAGTCATTTCCGCCCATCCCGACGATGAGTTGCTTGGATGTGGAGGAACCGTGGCCTTGCACGTCGACGCTGGAGATGCGGTAACCGTGGTTATCGCTTGCGAGGGAGAATCCTTGCGCTACGGTGTCGGCAACGTCAATCAGGAACAGGACACTCGAGAGGCTGCAAGAGTTCTCGGTGTTCAGGACGTGCGAGCGTTGGGACTTCCCGATCAGAAACTCGATACGTTGAATCTTGTAGAAATCATCAGCTTGCTCGAGAAAGTTGTCGGCGAGACACGGCCTCACGTCGTGTATTGCCAATTCGGCGGGGACATCAATCGGGATCATCGCCTGCTGTTCGACGCGGCACTTGTCGCCACGCGGCCTCTTGAGGAGTCGATCGAAGCTATCTACGCGTTTGAGACCGCCAGCAGTACCGAATGGGCCTACCCTCGAACGTTTGTCCCCGACACCTGGGTCGACATTTCAACGACCTTGGAGCGAAAGCTGGCGGCCATGGCATGCTATAAGAGTGAGGTGCGTGACTATCCGCATCCACGGTCGCTGGAAGCACTCCGTAATCGGGCCGCCCACTGGGGAAATCAGGTGGCTTTGCCGAGTTGCGAGGTCTTCATGACAGTTCGAAGGATCCTACGAAGTGGAAAAACGCCTGTTTGACATCATCGCGTCGCTTACCGCGATGATTCTGCTCTGTCCCCTATTCCTGTTTGCGGCTATCGGCATCCGTTTATTCAGTCAGGGGCCTATCCTGTATCGTGCTGAGCGAGCAGGGCTCAACGGAACCCTGTTCGTCATGCACAAGTTCCGAACAATGTGCGTCGCCCAGGGCTCTCAAGCTGGTAGAATAACGTCGTCTGCCGATAGCCGTGTCTTCTGGTTCGGAGCCCTCTTGCGCCGTCTCAAGATTGACGAACTCCCTCAACTCTACGATGTGCTGCGAGGCGCAATGTCCGTGGTTGGTCCACGGCCCGAGGACGCAACGATAGTCCGTGACCATTATTCTGCGGAACAAATGGAGACGCTATCGGTCCGCCCCGGCTTAGCCAGCCCGGGAAGCATCTACAACTACACCCATGGCGAAAGGATGATCGGCAAAGAGCACCCGGAACAAGATTACTGCGAGAATCTCCTCCCTGTGAAGTTGGCCGTCGACTTGATCTACATACGTGAGGCCACCTTTCTCTACGACGTTTCGATAATCTTCCGTACGCTGTGGGTGATTCTACTAACCGGATTGGGCAAGCGGCAGTTTCCCGATCCGCCGGAAATGGGTAGAGCCAAGCAGCTTTTGGACACTTGGGGCGGATTCTGCGGAAAACCAAAATCGACCAACTGCCGCAATTGATCAACGCGCTCAGGTGAAGGGGCCGTTCCCCTTCTTGATTCCCGCATAGTCAATCAGCGGTTCCGGGCCGACACGTCGGAGAAACGGGCATGGCAACGAGCCTTCACCACATGCTTGGTGTAGCAGAGTGTAGTCACTTGCCCTGAATTTGCCCTAATTTGACGTGATTCCCCGCAATTTGCAAACGGCGTGAAGAGTCTTGAATTCCCGTGTCTTACCGGCATTTCTGACGCATTTCTGCAAACCGCTGCTACTTATCGTCGGTGATCACGAGAATCACGTTGGGCCGACGGTCCGGCTCGGCCGCGTCAGCCAGCAGGGCTCGAAACAGGATGACGCCAACCACGCTGAGAAGGAAGATATATCGCGAAAGCATGGTAGGTTGTCCTCGATTATGGTTTCACGGAGATTCCGGACGCCACTTGTTCGACAGCCACAACATACCTCGACGACCGCCCTACGGCAATAGGCGGCGTATGGCCGCCGGGGACGCATCGATTTTTTTTCGCCGCCGGTGCAATAAACTGTCGTCATGCCCGTTATGTACTTTGGAACCTATCTTTTCTCACATTCGACAAGATCTCACATTACCCATGCTGGTAGGGAGCCATCCCATGCAACGCCTTGATGTCTTGGTTTTCGTCGCGATTTACTGCCTTTCGATCCCCTCGACCCGGGCTGCTACGTATACGATCGTCGACACGGGTCAAACGGCCTGCTACGACGACGTCGGCAACGTCATTTTGCCACCGCTGCCCGGCGGGGCGTTTTACGGCCAGGACGCTCAGGTCCAGGGCACCCAGGCCGCTTACCAAGACAACGGCGACGGGACGATCTCGGACCTGAACACCGGGCTGATGTGGCAACAGAGCCCGGATCTGGTCAACCAGTCGACGTATTCCGAAGCGATCGCCGGGGCCGGGACGTTTGATCTGGCGGGCCACGATAACTGGCGCCTGCCGACGATCAAGGAACTTTACTCCTTGACCGATTTTCGCGGCAGCAGCTTTTCTCTGACCCCCTACCTCGATACCAACTACTTCGACTTCCGGTTCGGCGACGAGAGTCTTGGGGAACGGGTCATTGACGGGCAATACTGGTCGGCTACCGAGTATGTGGGGACCGTCTTTGGCGGTGACGCAGCCGTGTTCGGGGTCAACTTCGCCGACGGTCGGATCAAAGGATACCCCAAGCAACATCCCACCGGAGAGGAACTAACTCAGTTCGTTCGCTACGTGCGAGGAAACACCGACTACGGCCAGAACAACTATGTCGACAACGGTGACGGTACAATCACCGATACGGCCACGGGCCTGATGTGGATGAAGGCCGACAGCGGCACGGCGATGAACTGGGAAGAGGCGCTCGGGTATATCGAGAACCTCGATACGGCCGGGCATGGCGATTGGCGGCTGCCTGACGCCAAAGAGTTGCAGAGCATCGTCGACTACACGCGTGCCCCCGACGCGGCCGACGTCTTGATGCAAAGTGCGGCCATCGATCCGATCTTCGAGATCACCGACACTGAGTCCTATTTCTGGACCGGCACGACGCTCTTGGAAGGACCTCCGCATGTGGGAGCGGCAAGCACGGCCGCGTATATCGCTTTTGGCCAGGCGTTCGGCGTGGTGACCGATCCCCAGGGCAACGAGGTGCTGATCAACGTCCATGGCGCGGGAGCCCAACGAAGCGATCCCAAGAGCGGCGACCCGGCCGACTGGGCAGGTGGATTCGGGCCGCAAGGTGACGACATCCGCATCTACAACTTCGCACGAGCAGTACGCACTGCCGTGGTGCCCGAGCCGGGTACGTTCGCCTTGCTGGCCGCTGGTCTGATAGGCGGCGGCTTGACGGCCTTGCTTCGATGGCGACGTTTCGCTAACGACTAACGCGGGTGGCACGGACACTTTGCCGCAAAGGGCGTTGCTATCGGATAACGTTTGTTCGGCAAAGGTGTCCGTGTTGCGCAGCCACCAGAGGACCTTCGACCGTCACCGACCCTCTTGTTGCTTCGCAACACGGACAGTTCTCCTAACGAGTCCACCCCAAGGGCAACGGTCTGAAGCGGAGAGCTGTCCGTGCCGCCCGTGACGCCCTCACCCCCGGCCCCTCTCCCAAAGGGAGAGGGGAGAAAGTCCTGGCGTAACGCCGATTTGACCGGGCTACTGCAACGAAGGCATGACCACTTCGCCGCGCTGCTGGGCCGCCGCGTTCTCGTAGGCGCCGAGGAATTCCGAATTGCAGTCGAGCCAGAGCGTCAGGCGGTGGAAATCTTCCGGCGGGAGTTTCACGCCGTAATGCGCTTCGCCGAGATACTTCAGTAGCCTCGACGCCCGGGCGCCGAACCTTCCGGCGATCGTTCGACTGCCGCCGTGCACGCCCTCATTGATCGAACCGTTGCCTACGTGGAAATAGAAACCATACTTGCCGGCCAGGTTGTTGTACGACCGCGTGAAGCGACCCTCGACGACGCCCGTCAGATCCAACGCCTCCTTTTCCCGATGGCAGTCGACGCAGTGGCGATCCAGCACGGGTTGAACGAGTCGGGGGTAGTTGAACGGATTGGAGCCGTCCACGTCGCCTTGGATCTGCGAGGCAGCTCGCTGCATGGCCAGCGGAAGTGTCTCCGGCACCTTGGGCGGTCGGTGCTTTGGCTCGTGGCACCCCTGGCACGTGAGGTTCTCGCCCGGGTGAAGGTACGTGGCCGAGCGCATCGACTGCACCGCCAGCCCGTCGGCGTCCAGGGCCTGGAAGTAGATCGGCATCTCGGCGGGCGCCTCGAAGTAGGCACTGCCGTCGGGTTCCACAGGCACGGTGCCCAGCACGGCCCGGGCGTTGGTCTGATTGGCCACCCCGACACGCGGCTCGTTGGGCGGTGGCGTGCTCTTTGGCAAAAGTTGGATCACCCGCAACTCCTTGATCTCGGTCCCCTCGGGCCATGCGAAATCACTGTCGTAGACGTTCATCACGCCCACCGTGGCCGGGCGGTCCTTGTCGGACAATTGCATGGTCCGGTCGGGGATCACCGGCGGGACCGGACGCGGCCGAAGCGGCATGGGGCTTAGGCACGAGATCTCCGGATCGCGATAGATCAACTCCTTGGCGCCGTGGCCATCGATCCAATAGATTCCGCGATTCTTCGCCTTCGCGTCGTAAACGCACAGGTAGTCGTCTTCGCTCAGCGGCCAAGGTGTGCCGTAGCACATGTAGTTTCGCACGGGCCGGCCCTCGGCCTCCGGGAATGGAACGTCGGGGGTCAATCGGGTCAACTGCGACATGGCGTTGTCGTCTTCGATCCGCGGGTCGATCAGCACCAGCGAGCCGAACGCATTGCCGTGATGGGCGCCGGTCGCGGCCACGTACTTGTGCGAACCGGGGATCGCACGGATGCTCATCTCCATCCAAGGCCGGCCTTCCCGACGTGTCGGATAGTTGCCGTGGAACGAACGCGGGTCGCGGCCGTCGGGGTAACAGGTCCAGATGTGGTGCGCGATATTCGTATCGCGGTCGACATAATCCCAACGCGTATAGACGAGCATCCCGTCGTGGTTCACACTGGGCTGCCATTCGTGCGTTTCGTGAAAGCTGATGCAGACGATGTTGCTCCCGTCAGGTTCCATCGAGTGCATGGTGTAGACCGGGCAGTGGCGGCCGCAACGCAAATACCCGCCACGCCGCAAGGAGACGAACACGATCCGGCCGTTGGGTAGGAAGCAGGGGTCGAAGTCGTCGGCATCTCCGTCGGTAAGCTGGACCAGGGCGGTCCCGTCGGCGTTGACTTTGAAGATATGATAGCTGATCTCGGGCCCCCACTCGTAGGCTTCCTTGCCGCGATGTTTCTCATAGGCCTTGGCCTGCGTATAGGCGAACAGGATGGTCCGGCCGTCGTACGAGACCTCGGGCGAAAGGAACGCACCGCCTTCGAGCTTTTGCCCCTTCAGCCGGCCGTTTTCGACGACCGAGTTTTCGAGCAAGTTGGTCAGTGTCGGATTCGGTCCGAACGGGTTTTCCAATACGAACAGCCCGCCGCCCGGCTTGGCGTTGCAACCGTAGTACTGATCGCACATGTGAAACACGCCGACCGAGTCGTGTCGCTTGATGAACAGCAGCCGGTCGATATCGGCAAGCAGCGGCTTGTTGAAGGCGCTCTTGGGCTCGGCGGCACTCGCGATGCAGGCACAAGCTGCCAAGATCGCGGCTAGAAGAAGGTGACCAACTGAAATACGGTTCGGACATTTCATTTGGGTATTCCCTGCAAAAGAACGACAAAGGACGTTACATTCTCCTGGAATCACGCAAGGCTGCTCAGATCCCATCTGGCCGGAAGAGGAACGAATCCCAGTAGGCTCGGTCGACTGCGTAGATGTCGATCGGGCCCTCCGGCTTAAGATCCTTCGGTAGGAATCCGAAACGTTGCATCTCGCGGATGTAGTGCTCGTTGGGTCGGAAGTCGGGCATATCGAACCGTTTCTGCTGCATCATCCGCTGTTGGGCGTTGCGTACGGCGGCCAGGATCTTCTGATACCCCGGATCCTCCGTGTTGGCGAAGACGGTCTGCTGGCACAACCCCAGCCCGCCGGCCTCGGGGGCAAGCGGCGCCAGCAACAAGTACGACTTCTCCGGACGCGAGAGGTTGGTCAACGGCTCGAGCTGATTCGGCCATCCGCCGACGAAATGGTGTGTGGACTTGCCGTCCACCTCGCGGACGTGACACTTCGAGCAACGGTTGCCGATTTCCCCCCAAGGCAGGTGCACGGGAAAGAACCCGCACCCCAACGAAGCGTACGTTCCCGGGTAGGTGGCACTGGTCTCGATCCACAGGCGAACCATCCGGGTCTCATGCTCGTCGAGCTTGGCGTCGTAATGGCTGCCGTCGATCAGCGTCATCAGGCGACTCTTCGCACTGCCATAGCTGTTTGCGGGGCGGTTGCCATACGGCTGATTGCGGCCGTCGGACACGAGTCCCCGGGTTTGCATGGTCCAATAGCTGATCGTGTAGCGGGCCGTCTTGTCGCCGGTCAGGTCGACCTTGCCGTCGCGACGGTCGGGGCTGTGGCACTCGACGCAGTGCTTATCGAGAATCGGCTGGATGTCGCGCGGGAAGTCGATCACCTTCGGTACGTCGGCGATCGGCTCGACGCGTGCGGGACGATGCCGCAAGGCCATCAGGTCGGTGCGGATCGGGTGCGGCGTCTTGACCCGTTGCTCGTGGCACCCCACGCAACTGGTTACTTCGCCGGGCTGAAGCACGACGAAACTGTGCATGCGTTTGACCGCCACATCGTTTTCATCCAAGGCGACGAAGAACAGCGACTGCAAGGCGGGCAGTTCGACATGGGCCGATCCGTCCGGTTCGACGGGCACGGTACCCACGATCTCGGCCAAGGTGAACGACCCGCCGATGGTCAACGGCTCCATGCCGCCGGAGAAGTTGACCGGCTTGGGAAGCTGTTTGAGCACCAGCAGCTTTTTGATTTCACCTCGGGTCATACCCTCCGTATTGCGACCCTTGTAAATGTCTTCGAGGATCAGCGTGCCGGTGGTTTTCTTCAGGTTGGTACGCGGCGGAATCACGCGCTCGCGCGGACGCGGTAGCAAGGGGTATGGCTCGTGACACTGCATGAACCGATCGGGCTCGGGTAGTTGGTAGAACATCTCGTGATGGCCTTGGCCGTTCATCACGAACAGGCCGTGCGAATGGGCGACCAGAAAACACTCTTCGTTAATGGCGTACGGATCTTTCCATTGGGCGTGCTTGCTGATGTAGCGCACGAACGACTGATCGTCCGGGCCGTTGCTCGGGTCGACAACTGTCACGCGCCCAAGGTGGTCCGGTAAGCCATGGCCGGGTGAGAACGACGAGACGACCTTGTTGGTACCGTAGATCGGTTTGGCGTCGAGCATGGCGACTCCGCCGTGCAGGTTGCCGAAGTAGGTCATCAGCCCGGTGCCGTCGGGGTTGGTGGTCCAAAGATGATGGAAGTGGACCTGGCTGCGATCGACGTATTCCCAACGCATGTAGAGGATCCGGCCGTCCGGCAGCACGGAAGGCGTGTTGTCGTGGTCGTTGTTGCTCGAGAGCATGCGGACATCGGAGCCGTCGCCCTCGCAACGGTACAGCGACGCGACCCGCGAGTGCCAGCAATTGACGAATCGTCGACACCGCGAAGAGCAGAAGACAATGCTTCCGTCGGGACAGTAGGTCGGCTCGATGTCGTCGTCGGACCCGTCGGTCAGTTGCTTCAGGCCGCCCCCGTCGATATTGATTTCATAGAGGTGATAGGCGTGCGTTCCGCCGGGTCGATAGGAGAAGAGGATCTTCTGGCCGTCGTAGTGGACTTGCGGGTCGCGGATGCCGCCCTTGGTATCTTCCAGGATCACGTTCAACTGCCCGGTCCGAAGATTCAACCGGCACAGTCGCCCGCCTTCGCCGTAGCCCCAGTAGACGCCGTCTTCTTTCTTGAAGCCCAGTTGTTGTGCCGGACTGGGGGAATCGCTGGCGTAATTTCCGAACGTGACATACCAATGATCTCGGCCGGGCACACGGACCGCAAACACGATCTCGTCGACATGCGACATCGGACCGTCGAGAAACTGCTTCAACAGCGGCCCGGAAGTGAAACCTGGCGCCGGCTCGGGATCGGCCATGGCAGGATTGGCCGACAATCCGCACAGCAACCACCCGGCAGCGAGCAGAGTCATCGAGAAAAAGAAACACCTTCGACCAAAGAGCGTCATAACGGTAGTCTCCTATCTGGTGCATGCGGCCCGTCTGAGCCATCCCTGATTGTAACTGTTAGAAAGTCGTCTGCAAAGAGGCCATAATCGCCAAATATCTCCCGTTAGGGGAACAATTCAGGTAAGGATCGTCTCTTTCGCCCAACTCACGACCGCTTCAGCCAGTCGCACTGCTTCACGATATTCGGATTCCTCGACGGGCTCGCTGATGCCGGGGTAGCGGCTGGTGACCGCATAATCCGCCAGACCCGCAGCCTCGTCTACTTCCGCCGGAACGGCAATCTCTCGGGGTAACAGGTCCAGAAGCATTCGGATGCTATGCGTCTTGGGGAAAGACAGACCCTGAGCAATCAGGACCGCTTTGAGTGCCTTCTCAGCGGCTTGCTGCGCGTGAAAACAGAGTCCTTCCAGCAAAACGTCCGTGGGAGGAGAGATTCGAGCGAGTTCCAAATCGCTTTGGGCATGTCGCAACCAGGCATCCGGGCTTCCCGGTGAAGCTTCCTCAGGCAGCATATACTTCTTTCCCTTCCCGCAGGATCGTGTGGTAAATCAATCCGACGTTGTGTTTGTGTTCTTCTAAGTCACCGGGCGTTGCCACCAGGATATCAAACGGCACGCCGATCCCGCGGATGTTGCGATACAGCCGTTGCGCGGTTTGGCGTCGTTGCGTACCTTCGGGCATGACGACCAGCATATCGAGATCGCTATCCGGCTCCGCTTCGCCTCGGGCGGCCGAGCCGAAAACGATGATTCGCAACGGATGAACTTCGTCCACGATGCGTCGCACGAGATGTTCGACAGCTTCATTGGCTGTCATGTTTCGGCCTCGCGATTAGGGACTGTTATGTGTTGCCGTTGCGGCCTTCACGGGAGAAATCGCCGACCCCATTATACCGGGCTTTGAGATCATGCAAAGATAGGCAAGAGCCCTCCCAGGCAGAGTTTTCTAGGAATCTGACGTTTTTTCCGGCCAAACGGCGACGAAAGGCGGTAGTCTGACGCCTTCCCCCGGGGATTGACGGCGAGGGCCTCGCTTCGTAGGGTGAGACGAGTTGAGCAAAGCCCATGCGGCCACAGAGCCGTCCAAACCATCAGGAGCCCTGCCATGTTCACAGAACCTTACGTTCCGAGGAAACTGCTCATGAGGATCTGTCTCCTTGCCTGGATGCTTATGGGGACCGCCTTGGCCGTTGCCGCCGAACCGACCGGGGAGGCACTTCTTGCCGGGGCCGACGCGCGGATCGAGAAGCACCGTAAGGCCGACGCGACTGTGGTCGTGCTCGACGCGGCCGGGAATCCCTTGCCTGATGTGAAGGTGACCGTCGAGCAAACGCGGCACGCCTTTCTGTTCGGCAGCAACATCTTTGTTTGGGGTAACTGCTCGGACGAGAAGAGCGAGGCCGCGTATCGGCAACGTTTCGACGACCTGCTGAACTTCGCCACCTTGGCGTTCTATTGGCCCATGTACGAACACGAACAGGGCAAGCCGAGACACGACCCCACGGAAAAGGTCGCCCGCTGGTGTCAAGAGCACGGCATTATAACCAAGGGTCATCCGTTGGCCTGGAACATGGGCGATCCACCCTGGCTGCCGGACGACTTGGAGCAGATCCGGCAGTTGCAGATGGCTCGGATCGAGGACTGTGTCTCGCGGTTCCCCGGTTTGATCGACCGCTGGGACGTGGTCAACGAGGCCACGCACTACGATCGGCCCGAGTTTGCCGATCGGCGTGCCCCGAAGCATACGGCCATGTGGAAGCAGGTCGGCCAAATCGAGTTCACCCGGCAGTGCTTCACCCATGCCCGCAAGGTCGGCCCGAAAGCCACGCTGCTGATCAACGACTACCGCACCGACCCGGCCTACGAACGGGTGATCGAGCAATTGGTCGATGAGGACGGCAAGCGGCAGTACGACGTGATCGGCATCCAAAGCCACATGCACGGCGGCGCATGGCCGACCGAGAAGATTTGGGAGGTCTGCGAGCGGTTTGCGCGGTTCGGCGTGCCGTTGCACTTCACCGAGACCACGGTTATTTCCGGCAAGTTGGGCTGGCAACTCGGTGAAGGGAAGCCTTGGGATTCGACGCCCGAGGGCGAAGCTTACCAGGCCCGGGAAGTGGTGCGATTCTACACCATGCTCTTCTCCCACCCGGCGGTCGAGGCGATTACCTGGTGGGACTTCAGCGACTACCACGCTTGGCAAGGTGCCCCGGCCGGATTCCTGCGAAAGGACATGACGCCCAAACCGGCCTACGATGAACTCAAGAAGTTGATCAAAGGACGATGGTGGACGAAACTGGAGACCCAAAGCAACGCCACCGGCAAAGTGACTTTTCGCGGATTCCTCGGCGATTATCGAATCACCGTTACGGCCGCCGGAAAAGATCCGATCCAGAAGACGTTCGTCCTAAGCCCGGGGGATCAGAATCGCGTGGAGGTTAGCGTCAAGTAGGTCAATCGACCACTTTGGTGGCGCTTTCGAGCACGATCTTGATTTCTTCCGGCCCGCTGAATCCGGGCGGCGGATTGCTCAGATAGCTTGGGTTGTGGATCAGGTCGAGACGATTGGCGACTTCCACCGAGTTGGCCACTACGACCCCATAGACCGACGGACTATTTGCGAAACGCAGGTGTCCCGAGACGTAGACCACGCCTTGGATCAGCGACGGATAGATGTCGAAGAGGTCGAGATCCTCGCCTAGTCCTTCGTAAGACGTGCCGGGCGGATTGAAGTTGGTGCGGGTTGCGAATTCACTGAGGCCCGTGTTGGTGGCCTCGATCGCGAAGTCTCCGTCGACCAACAGCGCGGGAAAGTTGGCGGCCGCCGGTTGCCAATTGACCGCCGCTGCACGGATCGAAGACTTCTCACCCGGATTCAACAACACCAACGTGCCGACGATGCGTGATCGCTCGATGTGGAGGTCTTGACCTTTGCAGTCGATCACGTAGATCCCCTCGGGATTCGTCTCGTTGCCGAAGGGATTGCTGGCCGGGCTGATCAACTGGCGGCTGATCACGCGACCGGAGAGACCGACTTCTCGCAGTTCGGCGTCATCCATGTAATAGTCGTAGGTGTGGTAGCCGGAGAGCGCATACCACTCGGCCCGAATCAATGTCCCGGCCCAAGAGACCGTACGAACTCCCGTCAGATGTTGCCAGAGGTCTCCCGCCGGCCACGAACCCCAAGGCGTCATTTCCACCCACTTGGCTTCCATGGTCGTCTCGACCCAGAGGAAGCCAATCATGGGGGAATTGTAGGGATACTGTTTCAACCAGACCGAACTGCTGTAGGTTCCCCCATTGACCAGCATCCCGGTTACGTTTTGTCCGGGACCGGCCCATACGTCCAGACGCTGGGTCACGGCCATCGAGGCTTCGCCGGTGTGGGCTTGTTGCGTGGTCTGGCCCAACTGGCACCAGCCGAAATAGGGAAACCAACCGATCGTTCCGGACTCGATTTCGCCGTTATGGAGCAGGTTTTCCGATCCGGCCTGCGGGATGGTCGTGATGTCGATCCATGTCCCCTGGGTCTTGTAGTAGTCGAACACGTTCTCCGGCGGCATTTCGCGGGGTTCGATTCCGCTGGTCACCCCGCCGTAGAACTCGTTGCCATCGATGCTGCCGACCGCTTCGACGTCGCAATAGATGGCCGAGAATCCTTCCTCATAAACGCTGCCGTTGGAACTGATTATACTCCAGTACGGCATATAGGCCGAGCGTAGCACGATCTCGTTGCCGGCTTGCATGGCGACTTCCAGGCAGTTCAGTGCCCGATTCTCCGGGGCCAGGCTGACCTGCATTTTCTGGACCGCATTGCCGCTCTTGCCGGTACCCACCAGCACCAGGGGATCTTCGGTGGCGTCGGCCAGATCTCCATCCGATGGGTCGAAGCCTTCCAGGGTGTATTCTTCGGTTGTTTCCCAGGCACCGTTGGTGAAGTTGTATCGCCAATCGGGATCGTTCTCGATGCGCAACATGCCGATGCGAATGGCCCCTTGCGCGAACAGCCGTGCCTGTTCGATGTCGGCGGTGGCGGTGAAGCTGCGCCGCTGAATCCTCTGGATCGTCAGTGCCGAGAGGCTCAACACCGAGACGATCAGGGCCGTACCCACCACGATGATATAGGTGCTGCCTCGACGTTTCGTTTCGCGATTCTTGATCATTGTACCGTAATCGTTACCGTATCGAAGCCCGCGCCGCCACGATCGTCGTAGACGACCAGCGTGACGACATAAACGCCGGGAAACATGTAGTAATGGCTGGTAACTTCGCTTGTGGAGGTCACGCCGTCGCCGAAGTCCCACCAGTAATTCAGACTTTCCTGGTCCGGGTCGGCGGACTCGCTGGCGTCGAAAGTGACGTAAGTGTAGGTCGACGTGACCAGCGGAGCGGCCACGGCCACGGCAGTCGGGGGTCGGTTCAGCAGCGGCTTGCCGCCGGTCGCGACGTTGTTGCCCGGCTGAGGAATCATCTCCAACCAGGCCATGGTCTGAACGGCCCGCAATTGCACCAGCAGTGTGTCCTGATAGGAAACGCTCACCGTGATCAGCTTGATCCCTAGATCGTCCGCGTCGGACAGGGATTGGCTGGGATCATTCGGGTCGATGTGCGTGACGGTCACCTCGCGTCGCCAAGACTGCCGATAGTCCAATTGTTTACCCGCCTTGGTCTGTGGGGGCAAAGCGCTCCAGCCGTCGTAGTCGTCGACGTCGTCGAAGCCGGCCCGAGTGCCGTTCTGTTCGTCCGATTCGGGACCGAATATGGCAGTATCGTCGTCCGGTTCAAGATACTCGGTCCCCAAGATTTCGGCCATCAGATCTCCGGCCAACAACGTGGCCTGGCCTTGCCGGCTGGTGGATTGGCTCGCCCGCAAGGCGGCGCCCAATGTCTGCAACGACACGACCAGCAGCAGGCCCGTGATCAAAGTCGAGACCACGACCTCGATCAGGCTGAAACCGGCCCGGGCCATGGTGTGTCGGGATGTTCTGTTTGAGGTTCTGTTCATCATTGAATCGGCTCGATCTAGAAACCTTCTATGCCGGGCGACTCGGGCTCACAGACGCGAATGGAAATCCAATCGAACTCGGCCCCGCTCCCATAAGGAAAGATGCTGGCAAAGCGCTCGGTCACGTTCCCGGCCTCGGGGGTGTAAGTCCTTGCTCCGCGCAGCACGTTGTCGACCCAGACGGCCACCGTGTTGCTGACCGGCTCGATCACCAACCGAAGGCTGACGTAGTCGGCGGACAACCCCGGCACGATCACCAGCGGACGCAGCTCGGACAGTTCGCTCCATTGCGAAACGGCCAGGATCTGCGTTCCGTCCGGTTGCAAGGTCAACGTAGCCACCAGCGGCACGCCCGCCATGTTGTCGGACCAATCGGCGTTGATCCAAAACACGGCGCCCAGATTCTCTCCCATAGCAAGGCTGTTGTTTTTGAACCGCACGTCGATGGTCGTTACCCCGTCAAAGTCGTGCGAAGGACTCGTATCCAAGATACCATCGGCCCACCATACGCTTCCCCAGAGAGACGCGATATTGAACGGCGCGCCGTCGCGACGAACCCAATCACCTTGGCCGTCGCCATTGGCATCCGCGGTGGTCGGGTCTGCGTCGAAGTCGAGTTTCCAATACCCGGAAAGCAACTCGGGTGTGTTCAGCGTCGACGCGCCCGTGTCAACGCGCGAGGCCGGATCGTCACCCAATCGCAGCGAGAGGTGAACGCAGGCGAGATACTTGCGCCGAATGATCAGGTCCTCCGGGGCGGGCGTGGTGTAGGTGCCGTAGAGCTTATAGTACATCTTCCGGCCCGCTTCGTACTTCCACGACGCCCCAGAATCCGACGTCTCCACCCAGCCGAACCCTTGCTGGTCGTCGCGACGGATCCACCCGGCGTCGGCGCCGGCTAACCATTGAAACACCAGACACGCGTTCTGGTTAGGGGCAAGGTTGTCGGCCGGCTCGCCAAACACGACCTCTTTCCAGGCCCAGTCGATGGCCAGACTGCTTTCGGCCAAGTGTTGTTCGGCTAGGACATTGCTGGTGGGGAGTCGATCACCGCCGGCCTCGCGGATCTGAAGGGACAACTCACCGTCGGCCGTCTTCTCCTGTTGGGCCTGAAATGCCACCTTCGTGATTTTCCAGTGCAGCGTGCCCTCGGGCAGACTCGTGCTGAAGTAGTCGGGATGAAGATACTGGCCCGGCCACTTGTTCGCGTCGACTTTCAGCGCATGGTCGCCGTCCAGCGCTGTGTGGCTGTCCAGGAGCGTCTCTTCGCTTTCCTGCGTGGTGGGGATCTCCTCGGTCTGTTCTTTGACGTCGTAGGTCAAGGCGAATTCGCGCACGTCGGTGGCAACGGTCATCTCCTCGCCATGGTTTAGCGTCCGCAGCAACGGATCGCCGGCCACTCCCGACCACTCGTAGCGAATCGTATCGCGTTGGCCGTCGCCGTCGCGATCGCTCACCAAGAACTCGATCGCCTTCTCCGATCGCTCGCGTACAAACGTGGCGTAGGTCAGCTCGTCGACGATGCTGTTGGTGACAGTCGCGGCCGCGATCACCTCCTGCGTGGGTTTGGTCGACGTGGCCGTTCGCGTGGCGATATACATCGTCGATCCCAGACCGGCCAACAACATCGATCCGGCCGTCACGCTGACGACCAATTCCAGCAGCGTATGCCCACCACGTCGTGCCCCGGAGTATCTTGCAGAGATTTGCCGTCGGTTACGATGGTTCATTGGATCGTGGCCTCGCCCGTTTGTCCGTCCAAGTTGATCGTTCTCGTGTATTTGCCCGAGGTGACGACGACCTGACCGCCGTCGTTGGGGATGCCGTAGCCGTTGAAGACGGCCGCTGCGAAGTTCCCGAATTGGGCACTGACTATCGAAACTTCATACGGCGGCTTCGCCAGGTAGACCCTGTATGCATTGGGTTGGCCGCCGAGACCCTTCACACCCCCAGAAATCCAGTACCAGTTCGAATCGCTGTAAAAGAAGACGTAGACGTCGGCGCTCTTGCTTAGGGCCTGTCGTCGGGCTAACGTCAGATCGGCCTTGACGCGCTCGGCCGCCGATTCGACCCGATGGTACGACAGCGCGTCGGCCACCTTAGGGACGGCCACCGCCGTGAGGATCCCCATCACCAGCACCACCATGATCAGTTCGATCAAGGTGAACCCGCCGACGCGTCGTCTGGGCCGACGACCTCGACGCGCGGTTGCGCCACAATGTTCGCGATCGGAGATGCTCATCATCGTCATGTTGCCGTCTGGCGAGTGGTGTGGTTTCAACCTGAGAGTCATGGGACTTGGGTCGCATTGACCGAGGTAGTAATCGCGTCGGTCGCAACCAACGGACTCCCGTCGTCGCCCGAATCATCTCCCAGGCCCAATAACTCTCGCGTATGGGCCTCCGATTCGGCACACAGCACACGAATGTCGGGCAAGGCACGGAAAAATGCCTCCATCACTCGATCGTCCCACTGCGTTCCCGCGCCGGATCGCAGGATCGTTTCAACCTTCTCCTCGGGCATGGCTTGCCGATAGGGACGGTTGCTGCTCATCGCATCGTAGCCGTCGGCCACGGCGATGATCCGGGCAATCAGCGGGATCTCGTCCCTTACCAAGCCCGAAGGGTATCCTTTCCCGTCGTAGTGTTCGTGATGATGCAACACACCCGGCAAGGCATAGCTGAGGTGATCCAAGTGCTTCAGAATCCGGCGTCCTCGTTCGGGATGCTCTTTCAGTACTCCAAACTCATCCTCGGTGAGTTTCCCGGGCTTCAACAACACGTGGTCGGGTACGCCGATCTTGCCGATGTCGTGTAGCAATCCGGCCAGGAAGAGTTCCTCGCACTCTCGGTGATCCAGTGCCAGTTCCTTTCCAAGTCGCTGCGCAATCAGGGCCACACGATCACTGTGACCGCAGGTGTAGGAATCCTTCGCATCGACCGCATTGACCAACGCGCGAAGGATGCCGATCAGCAGCCGCTCCTTGTCCTGGAATAGCTCGACGTTTCGCTGATGCGTAGCCAACATGATCCCCGCCGAGGAAGCCAGGCCCGCCTCGACCGTGCCAAACTCGTAATCGCTCGATTCCCACCGTCCGTCGCTTACCGGTATCGCCTCGTTATGCATCGCTCTTTGGCAATTCAACGCCAGCAGCCAACCCACGCAAGCGTCGCTGGTGGATGCCGACGTCAGCAAGAAGCTCTCCACACCTTCCGGATAGGGGCCTTCGGGATAGGAACCTTCCGAAGTTGGTGAAATGTGGTTCTCAACCACCGGCTGCGAAGCGGCGGCCTCCTTGAAGCGATCGATCAACTCGCGGCATGCCGATTCATCAATTACACGACGCCCCGCCCAGATGGCAACCGAGCCCACCTGCAAAGTGCCCCGATGGGGACCGTCGGACGTCTCCTCCGGCTGGACAAATACGAGTGCCTCGGCGTTCAACAGGTCTCGCAGCAAGGGAATCACCGATCCGGCCACGTCGGCCGCCGACCGGGAAATGTCGCATACCTCGATGTGTTCGGCCAAACCCTGCAAATAGGTCAAGGCCTCGAAATCCGAACTGATCTGTTTTGCGCAGCTTTCCAGATCACTTTCTCGTAAGTCCAGTGTCTGCTCGAGTTGCATCTGACGGCCGGCACAACGGGCAAGCCGATCGAGCCACTGCTGCGATCGCGACGAGACGGTTCCCACGCCGACCACACCACCGCCACTTGTGTCCCGGCAGCAAACCGCCACCAGATGCCGTCCGTCCGATTGCTCCCGAATCAGCGGCGTCTCGGGTTGCTCCCAGGCCGCTTCAAGAATCTCAACCAACTGCGCGTCTTCACAAACCGACTGGTCGTCCGATGTTGCCGGCCAGCGGGTCCATGGAGAACGGGTCCTTGGAGAACCTGGCGCCCAGAAGTCGAACGACACGCCAAAGGCATCTCTTAATGCCCTCTCCGCGGCTGCCAAGAGAGCGTCTGTCGGAACCGATCCGTCAGAGGATCGGGAATCTGCGCGCATGGTAAGTCCTTTATTCAATCGCCCCCCCACAGGCTGGAACCTTTGCAACATCAATGGTCATCCGGCTCTACAAGAATACGTCATCTAGGAAAACTGGCAAACGACGGCAATGTGGGGCGCATGGGTAAATTCCGTAGCCGAGCCGACGCAAATCCAAGCTTCACACGCCAATCGTCAATCTGGGGGAGGTGTGTCGTTTTTGGCGATCAGGGAAAGATTTCCAAAGTTTCCGATTGTATCGTGTCGATTAGATGCGAAGACGTGTGGATGTTAGGCTGAAATACTCGGGAAGATGTTCCGCAGCCGCCGTTTGCCGCACGAGAAGACTCTTCGCAAGACGTACGACCGATGAACGAATCTCGGCGAAAAAGCGATCCGCGGAAGCCCTCAAGCGTTGCCAAACGCCGCAGGTCTTTCTGGGCGCTGCTTGCCATGGCCGCCGTGTTGATCGGCTGGTCCAGTCTGGCTGATGCCCAGAAACCCGGGCCGCAGCGGTGGCAAGAGCCACCGCGATCGGAAGCTCCACGCCGTCTTCCGCCGCTTCAGAACGTCAATACTCGACGCATGGTTCGGGTTCGGCCGCTGCCGCCGCGGAATCCTGTTCCGATCTGGGACCCGAACGTCCGGCCGGTCCGGCAAATTGTCGGGCCGAAGCCGATGTCTCCCTCCTCGAACCGGCCTACGCCCGCGAATGTTCGGCGACAAGGTTCGCCCAGTGCGGAGCTTTCCGTTGTTCCACGCGAATCGGCCGATGTCGGACCGGCCTGGGGCGCCGTGCAAAGTCTCCGCGATGCCTTAATGCCGGGAACCGCGGCGCCTAGTTCAACCATCAAAATCCCCATGACCGGCACGCTGCCGCCGGGCTCAGTGCAAGTGGACCCGAGAAACGGCCTCGTGTCGATTGTCGTACCCGATGCGCCTTTGAACGAAGTCCTCAGCGCCTTGGCTCGAAACCAGGGGTTAAACCTCATCTCGGCCGAGGATATTACGGCCCGCATGTCCATTACGTTGCAGGACGTACCGTTCGAGCAAGCACTGACGCAAATCCTCTCGGCGGCCGGATATACTTGGACGCGACAGGATAACGTGCTGATCGTGACGGCCCTTTCTGCCGATCGCAGGTTGGCCCCGCAAGCACAAGGCCGAGAGGTCCGTGTATTTTCGCTGGACTACGTTGCGGCCACAGACGTCGACCTGATCGTCAAGGGACTGCTTTCGGTGGCAGGGCAATCGTTTGCTACGGCGAGCGCCGACAAGGACACCCGAAAGACTCAGGAAACGATCGTCGTCGAGGACCTTCCGGAGTACCTTGCCCGGATCGAACAGTATATCCAACAGATCGACCAGCCGCCTCGGCAAGTGCTCATCGAGGTGCACATTCTGAGCGTCGAGTTGAAGGACGACGCGAAACATGGGGTCAACTTCGACTATTTCAAGAATCTGGGGAGTCCCACGATCTCGTTAGAGACGGCTGGCTTTGCCGACGCCGGCGCTTCGCCCGCCTTCCTGTTCAACATTGCGGCAGGCGAGTTGACCTTACTGTTGGAGGCACTGGAGACGACCAACGACGCCAAGACGTTGGCTACGCCTAAGGTGTTGGCACTGAACGGTCAGGAAGCACGGATCCAGATCGGCGAACAGTTGGGGTTCCGCGTCACGACGACCACCCAGACCAGTACCATGGAAAGCGTCGAGTTTCTCGACGTAGGGGTCGTGCTGAGCGTTACTCCGCGAATCACGCGGGATAACAACATCGTGATGACCGTCAAGCCGGAAGTCTCCAGCGGCGAGATCAATCCCGCTACCGAGTTGCCTGAGGAAGAAACCACCGAGGTCGAAACGTCCCTGATGTTACCCGACGGCCACGGCATGATCATCGGCGGATTGATTCGAGAATCAGACATCGAGACGCAGACCAAGATCCCGCTGCTCGGCGACGTGTGGCTGATCGGTCGTCTCTTCCAGAAACGCGAGTTGAAGCGAAAACGAGAAGAAATCATCATCGCCCTGATTCCGCACATCGTCCCCTACGCACCGGTCCGGCAGCAGATGGAGTGCGATCAATTCCGCCGGGCGACCACGCCCTTGCTCTACGGCCCGGTACTCTCGGCCCCACGGCCGGACGAGCCGAGGTTCCCGGACGCGGGACAGCCGATCTTCTCGATTCCTTATAAGACGCGGCACCTGCGGACCATCCCTGACCCGGGCTGCTGGTCGCCGCGGCCCTCGCTGGAGCAATGCTACCCCGGCGGAATGCCGATCTCCATCATGCCCGGCGACGAAGGGTTCATGCCGACGGAAATCATCCCCCTGCCGCCTCAGGGCTGAGCTCGAGCCCGGTTCACCTCTCGTTCCCACGCTCTGCGTGGGAACGCCATGCCACGATGCTCCGCATCGCTGAAGCGAAACTCCCGTCGGCGCAACGGGTTGCGTCAAGACGGGGCCGCAGAGCGGCCGGAAGGTCCGTTCCCACGCAGAGCGTGGGAACGAGATGGTCGTTAAGCTGGCACACGCATCCTGCCAATGCATTTCTTGCATTCCCGTGGTCTGCCGAACCTGGGGGGGCTTCATTTCACACAATTTGCTTGTCTGTGGGCTGGCACCGTTTATAATAGATATTATGCCCCAGTCAGCGGGCATTTCACCGCCCGCTCCGCCGGGTGCGAAAACCTTTTCTCGCGTAGACGTCTCATCACTGTAAGAACCTCCCCCATGGTCTCCGATTCACGTCAGGTTGACGGTTTCTGCCGGTTCGACGCTAAGCTGCTCGCTCGCTCATCTACTTCCCAGAGGATGCCACCATGTCTTATGAGCAATTCTTCGATCGCTTCATGGCCCGACGTCGCAACGTGCGTCGCCGCTCGTTACGCCTCAGTCTGGAGCCGCTGGAAGACCGCCGCCTGCTAAGCGCGGTTTCGTTTCAGGCGGAAGACCTCAGACTACCAGATGTCGCGCCCGACGCCGTGTTGGAAACTGCATTAGCCGAGGGGATTTTCTCTACCCCGAAAACGGGTCTCTTGGGTAAGCTCAGCAGCACGCTGACTTCAACCTTCGGGCAATATGGGACCTACCTGAGCGGAGCGGAGCTGCCCGGTTTTCAGGCGGCCAATTCTCTGGTGCAAGTGTCCGACGGATCGATTCAGATCAACGCCGTCGCTTCCAACGATACGGATACCTTACTGGCCGATCTGGAATCGCTCGGTTTCCAAGAAAGTTCCACCTGGGGTTCCCGCATCTCGGGCCGGCTTCCGTTGGAGGCGGTCGACGAGTTGGCCGAACTGGATAGCCTTCAGCTTGCCTCCGCAGCCTTGCGGCCGTGGACCAACGTAGGGGCAACCGACAGCCAAGGCGATGCGGCCATGAACGCCGACCTGGCCCGCGCCCAATTCGGCATCGACGGCAGCGGCGTAACGGTTGGCGTGCTCTCGAACAGCTTCAACACCAGCGGCAACGGCAGCTATGCGGCAGACGTGGCCAGCGGTGATCTTCCGGCGGGCATAAACGTCCTGGCCGACTACCCCGGCAGCACCGACGAAGGCCGCGGGATGATGCAACTCATCCACGACGTGGCGCCGGGCGCCGAGATGGCATTCCATACCGCCTATAGCACCGAGGTCGACTTCGCCAACGGCATCTTGGCCCTGGCCGGTGCGGGAGCCGACGTGATCGTGGACGACATAATATACCTCGAGGAACCGATGTTCCAGGACGGTGTCATCGCCCAGGCCGTGGATACCGTGGAAGCGGGCGGAATCCCCTATTTCTCCTCGGCCGGCAATTCCGATCGGAACAGCTACGAGTCGGCATTTGTCGACAGCGGTATCTCCCTGGAGGTCGACGGCCAACCGCGAGGCATGCTCCATGACTTCGACCCCACCGCAGGCGTGGATCCACTGCAAAGCATCTACGTGCCGTTCTTCAGCGGTTTCCTCATGAGCTTCCAATGGGACCAGCCGTTCTTCTCCGTCAGTGGTGGAGCCGGGTCGGCCAACGACTTGGATATCTATCTTACCAGCCCCGACGGGACCAGCTTATATGCACAGAGTATTACCCGGAACATCGGCGGCGATCCCGTCGAGGTCCTGCAGTTCACCAACAACGTCGACATATTCGGCCAATTCAGCCTCCTGATCGCCAACTACGGTGGTCCCGATCCCGGGCTGATCAAGTACGTGTCGTACGACACCGGATTCTCACCGATCTTGCTGAACGAATACAACACGGACAGCAGTACGACGTTCGGACACGCCAATGCGGCAGGTGCCGAAGCGGTCGGAGCGGCGTTCTACGGCGATACGCCCGCGTTCGGCCAAGACCCACCGCTGTTGGAGTCATTCTCGTCGGCCGGCGGCACGCCGATCCTCTTTGACACGGCCGGCAACCGGCTGGCGACTCCGGAGATTCGCGAGAAACCCGAGATCGTGGCGCCCGACGGTACGAACACCACGTTTTTCCCGCAGGGGAACGATACCGACGGCGACGGCTATCCAAACTTCTATGGCACCTCGGCCGCCGCCCCGCACGCGGCTGCCGTGGCCGCGTTGATGCTTCAACTCAATCCGTCCCTCTCCCCGGCGGACATCTATTCGACGTTGGAAAGTACCGCCATCGACATGGACGTCGCGGGGTTCGACTTCAACACGGGCTACGGTCTCATCCAAGCGGATCTGGCCTTGGCGAACATTCCTTCCGATCCGCGGTTGTCCATCTCGATTGGCGGAGCGGAGATTAGCGAAAATGGCGGCAGCACGACCGCCTCGGTCACGCGCTTGAACACCGATCTCGGGTCGCCGCTGAGTGTGGCTTTGGCCAGCAGCGATACAACCGAGGCCACCGTCCCCGCGACAGTGACTATCCCGGCCGATGCGTCCTCGACCACTTTTGTAATCAGCGGCGTCGACGATAGCCTCTCGGACGGGGAGCAAACGGTCACGATCACGGCCATGGCCGCCGGGCTTCTCGACGGGCACGACACGCTGCGCGTGAGCGACGACGAGCCGCAATTGATCAACCAATGGGCCGCCACCGTGATCGATTTCAGCACGCAGTGGAACGACCCGTTCAATCCCGGCGCCTGGCAAGCCATCCAGGCCCTCGGTCCGCCGGATACGTTCCAGTACGGCGATATTCAGACCGCCTGGGAAGCCTCGACCGCGGACGGCAACGGAGTCGAGTACTTGACCCTCGGTTACGCCACGCCCGTGCTGGCTACCGGTGCGATGGTCCGCGAGACGTACGGCAACGGATTCGTCACCCGCATCGAGGTCCGGGAAGCCGGGACCAACACCCTGCACACGGTCTGGTCCGGCACGGATCCCAGTCTGCCCGGCGCGCCGGTGGATTTCGAAGTCTCTTGGCCGCAGACCGGCTTCTTCGTGGATGCCCTGAAGGTTACTGTCAACTCCTATCAGGTGATGAACGATTGGGAAGCGATTGACGCGGTCCAACTGGAGGGTTGGAAACAGCCGCCAATCAGCGACACCACCCCGCCCGCTGCACCGGGGGGACTCACAGTGACTGTGCCGGTGAACCTCGTCGGGGTTCTGGAGTTGGACTGGGCCGACAATACAGAAGGCGATCTGGCCGGATACAACGTCTACCGCAGCGAAACCAGTGGTGGTGCGTATGGCCAAATTGCAGCCGGCGTGATCAACTCCGATTACACCGACACGGGACTGACCGTCGAAACCACTTACTACTACGTAGTCACGGCCGTGGACGCCTCAGGCAACGAGTCGGGCAACTCCGCCGAAGCCTCGGGAACTCTGGATAGCGTGGCGCCCTTGCCGCCGATGAACTTGACAGCCGCGGACCGCCTTGCAGATCAAGGTCAGGCAATCGAATTGACTTGGACCGTTTCCACCTCGGCCGATGCCCTCGGACAACGGCTATACCGGGGCATCACTGACGGCGGGCCGTACGCGTTGGTCGAGACCTTCGGCGATAATAGCACCAACTCTCATACCGACACCGGCGCCACCTTGACCAACGGCATGACGTTCTATTACGTCATCAGGGCCTACGACGGGAGCCAAGAGTCCATCGATTCCAATCAGGCCTCGGCCGTCCCGATCGATGACCTCACGCCCGCGGCCCCGGTGGGACTCGCGGTAACAATTCCCGTCAACCTCAGCGGCGTGCTGGAGTTGGACTGGGCCGACAATACGGATAGCGATCTGGTGGGATACAATATCTACCGCAGCGAAACCAGCGGCGGTGCGTACGGCCAAATCGCAACCGGCGTGATCAACTCCGACTACACCGACACGGGATTGATCGACGGAACCACTTACTACTATGTAGTCACGGCCGTGGACGCCTCGGGCAACGAGTCGACGAACTCCGCCGAAGCCTGGGGGACCCCGGACAACGCGGCACCCTTGCCGCCGATGAACTTGACTGCCGCAGACCGTCTCGCCGATCAAGGTCAGGCAATCGAGTTGACTTGGACCGTTTCCACCTCGAGCGATGCCGTCGGACAACGGCTATACCGAGGTATAACTGACGGCGGGCCCTACGGGTTGGTCGAGATATTCGGCGAGAATACCACCAACTCTCATATCGACACGGGCCCCACTCTGTTCAACGGCATGACGTTTTATTACGTCATCAAGGCCTACGACGGCAGCCAGGAGTCCATCAATTCCAATCAAGCCTCGGCCACGCCGATCGACAACCTCACACTTGCGGCCCCGGTGGGGCTCACGGTAAGCGTTCCCGTCAACCTCGGCGGAACGCTGGAGTTGGACTGGGCCGACAATACGGAGAGTGATTTGGCCGGATACAATGTCTACCGTAGCGAAACCAGCGGCGGTGCGTATGGCCAAATTGCAGCCGGCGTGATCAACTCCGATTACACCGACACAGGACTGACCGACGGGACCACTTACTACTACGTAGTCACGGCCGTGGACGCCTCGGGCAACGAGTCGGCGAACTCCGCCGAAGCCTGGGGAACTCCGGAGGGCGCGGCGCCCCTGCCACCGATGAACTTGACCGCCGCGGACCGCCTTGCCGATCAGGGTGGGGCCATCGAATTGAATTGGACCGTGTCCACCTCCGGCGATGCCATCGGGCAGCGGCTATACCGGGGCATAACTGACGGCGGGCCCTACGCGCTGGTGCAAACCTTCGGCAGCAATAGCACCAACTCGCATACCGATACGGACGCCGTCTTGACCAACGGCGTCACATATCATTACCTCATCAGGGCCTACGACGGGAGCCAGGAGTCGATCGATTCCAACCAGGCCTCGGCCGTTCCGATCGATAACCTCACGCCCGCGGCCCCCACCGGACTCGCGGCTACAGCCGGGGACGGGCAGGTCGCGCTGAATTGGAACGGCAACGGCGAGTCGGACTTGGCCGGCTATAACGTCTATCGCGGCCAGACGTCGGGCGGACCCTATTCGCCGGTCAATCCGTCGCTGCTGAACGTCACGGCATACACCGACGCGAACGTTACCAATGGGACGACCTACTACTATATCGTCACGGCGGTGGACACGTCCGCGAACGAATCGCCCGGCTCCGCCGAAACCTCAGCCACGCCGCAAACGAGCACCACCCCGGTCCTGGCTCTCGCTACGTCCGATATTCCCGTGGCGGGGAGCGTCGGCAACAGTTATACTGACACGCGGGCGCCCGACGGTCTTTACGAATCGATCACCGAACGCGAGTCCGGCGGCAGGCCGCGGAATCGCTATAGCTACCTGGAACATAAATGGACCTTTGATGCCACTCCGGGAAGCGCGGTCACCTTCTACCTGGAAGCTCACGCAACGGCCAGCAGTGACGACGACGCGTTTGTGTTTGCCTACTCGACCAACGATTCCAATTACGTCGACATGCTCACGGTCACCAAGACGTCGGACGACAACTCGTACCAAGCCTACGCCTTGCCCGGCTCGATCGACGGGACGGTCTATGTTCGCGTTCGGGATACCGACCGTACCACGGGAAACCGCAGTCGGGATACCGTCTTTGTGGACCATATATACATCGAGACCATACCCGGAGAGGTCGACTTCGCTCCGACCGTCAACCTGGCTCAACCGATCGACGGCAGTTCCGTTTCGGGAAGCCAACTCATTCAGATCGATGCGACCGATCCCGAGGACGCTCTGGGGACCTTGGCCGTCGAGTGGAGCATCGACGGTGCTGCCTGGCAAACCGCTGCCTACAATACCCAGACCGCCTACTACGAGGCCACTTGGGACACGACCGCGGCGGCCGAAGGCAGCCACACGATCAACGCCCGGGCCACCGACTCTGCGGCCAACATCACCACGAATAGCGTGGGCGTGACCGTCGACAACATCGTCACCAGCAGCATGCACGTCGGCGATATCGACGGCCGTGCGAAGCTCAAGGGCAAGAAGTGGCAAGCCTTCGTGACCGTGCTGATTCACGATGACGCGGAGTCACCGCTGAGCAACATCATAGTGACCGGCACGTGGAGCGGTTCGTTCGGCGGCACAGCTTCCGGAACGACCGGCAGTGACGGCACCGTGACATTCAGCACAGGCTCCATCTCCAACGGCGACAGCGTCACGTTCACGGTCGATGCCGTCAACGGCAGTCTCGTCTACAGTCCGGGCGGAAACCACGATGGGGATCTCCCGGCAGACAGCAGCGGCACTGCGATTCTCGTGAACAAGGACAACACGACCATGGTGCCCTTGTTAGCGAACCTCGACGCGGCACTGGCCGACCTCTTCGTGAACGAGGACGACGGGAACCGAAGGGATCAAGGCTGGGATTTCGCCGGCAACCTTAGGGCCGTCGACCGACTGATGGCGACCTTTGGGTTGTAAACGGACGATGCTGAAACCGGACACTCACTCGGACGTCGGCGGGTCTGTCTGGCGGCGGGAGGTGGTTCTGCGAGGCGGCTCTTCTCTGCGATCGGTACCCGAACGCAGATCCTCATCGACCTCTGGTCGGCGGACCTCATCGACCTCTGGTCGGCGGACCTCATCGACCTCTGGTCGGCGGACCTCATCGACCTCTGGTCGGCGGACCTCATCGACCTCTGGTCGGCGGACCT
>SDBV01002168.1_pt1 | contig 29400 bp, 50 predicted proteins | sample 2277081 | NCBI WGS metagenome assembly SDBV01 (sample SAMN10402039, study PRJNA504765) | marine sediment metagenome | isolation source: marine sediment core GS10_PC15, 223 cmbsf | place: Arctic Ocean: Southern Knipovich Ridge | collected 2010
GCCATAGAGTTTCCAGGTAAAGAGTTTGCAACCAAAGAAGATTTGTTTGAATACTTGAAAGAAAACGAAAACGCAATCATTGCTGACAAAAAAGCAACTGTAAGACCTTCTGACAATTGGGGGTTTCCGGTAAGCACTTCTAAAAACGACTCTATAAAAGCGTTGGACCTAGACGAAGGGTTTGTTTATGCAGTGATTAATACAACCAACTTCATGGATAGTCACAACGACGTTCATTTGCCTAAAATTTGGAATAAATCTATCAAGGAGCAAAAGGGTAAAATCTATTATGTTGCTGATCACGATTTAAAGATTGCCTCGATCATAGCCTTCCCACAGGACGTTGAAATGTTATTGAAGGAAATGACATTCAAGGAGCTTGGTAGTGACTTAAACGGGACCACACAAGCGTTGATATTCAAAGTGCCTATTGACAAAATCAGAAATGATAAGGCGTTACAAATTATTGAAGAGAAAATTGATATTGAACATTCAGTACGAATGCAGTATGTAAAAATATTCTTAGCCATCGATTCAGAAGCTAAGGAGGATAAGGAGTACAAAAAAAGATTCGATAAGTTTATCGGAGAGGTTGCGAACAAACAAGACGCAATCGACAAGGGTTATTTTTGGGGCGTAACTGAGGCAAAAATCTCTCAGGAAGGTTCTATGGTTTTGTTTGGATCAAATGAAATTACCCCATTATTACAAGCAAAAGAGGAGTCGTTGGAAGACACTCAAAAAGATGAGTCGGAAGAAATTGCCACTCGAAAGGAGAAGAAAAAGAAATTTTTGCTTAGATTTGTTTAATTATTATTACAAAAAAGAAAAAAAGATGAAAAATTTTAAATCAATATGTATGGTTCTAGGAATCATATTACTAGCAGGAATCACCGCATTTGGTGTACCTGGTGTTATAGAAACGTTTACAGGCATTGAGTCTGTTGGATTAGGTACTTGTTTGGCTTTAGTGCCTACTTGGTTTGTAATCAAGGGTGAGGTAAAAACCTTTAAAGAGTTAACCGATGAAGAAATTGAAAAGATGGAGGTTGAAGAGTTGGCAGAATATTTAAAAGCTAAACATGAGTCAAGTCAAAATAAAATGATGGAGCTTATTAAAGAAGGTAATGACGAGTCTAAGGCCATTGCTGAAAAAATGAGACTTGAGATTGAAGAATTGAAAACTAATCAAATCAAAGTTTTACATGAAGCAATGGAAAAGCAAGGCGTCGTAATTGCTGAGCTTAAAGAAAATGGAATTGAAAAGGATTCAGAAACTTTCGCAGACCATTTGAAAAAGGCTTGGGACGATAACTTAGAAGAGCTTAAAGGATTACAAAAAGGAGAAACAATCGGTTTTGAAGTTTCCAAAGCAGAACAAACTTATGGAGACATAAATGCTGGATTGGATTTCGCTCAATTTAAACCAGGAATAACTGACATACCAGTTAGAAAGCCTATATTTAGAAGCCTATTCCCTGTTATTCCATTGTCTACTGAGTTTTTAAAGTACGCAGAACAGGATACAGTTGTTAGGGATGCACAGAATGTTGCAAAATGTTCTCCAGTTACATCTACAACTAAGGAAACTATAATAGTTCGTTCTATCGAAACAAAAGTAATTCAGGATGAGATTGATTTCTGTACAATGTTTATTGCGGATTATCCGTTCATGCAATCACGAGTTAACAAGTTATTGAACGAATCAATAATGTTGAGAGCTGACCAACAATTATTGCTAGGTACTGGAGCAGGTGAGGAAACTTTCTCAATCAACTCTGTATCGTCTGATTTCTCAGCAGCTAATCCAGCGTGTGTATTAACAACTTCGATACAAGCACCAAACTTAGTTGATTTGATTTCTGGAATGGCTACACAAATATTTGAGTTAGGACAACAAAATGGTTACATCCCAACGGTTGCAGTTGTAAACAATTGTGATTGGTTTAAGGATGTTGCAAGTTTGAAAGATCTTAATAACAATTACCTAGACGCTAGAGTTGTTGTACAAGGGGGAGAAACATTTATCGTAACACTTGCAGGAATGCTGAAAGTTGTTACATCGCCTTTAGTACCTCAAAACACTTGTTATGTGTTTGACAATATGAAGGGCGAGGTTATTGACAGACAAGAAGTTCGTATCGATATTTCTTTCGAGAATAAAGATAACTTTGTAAACCACATTGCTACAATGCTTGGATATGAAAGAATTAACTTCTTAGTTGAGAACAACAATGCTAATGCGTTCATGAGATGCTTAGACATTGGAGTTGCGTTAACAGCAATCACAAAACCTTAATTTAATTTTAACCTAAAGGGCTACTTAAACGGTAGCCCTTTTTTTACTTTATTATCATGTACGTAGAATTTATTAAAAATCACCCTGTAGGAATTGAGAAAGGAACTTGTGCAAAAGTAAATCCTATTGATGGTGAAAGACACATTGAGAATGGCTATTGTAAAGAGGTTGACGAAAGCGAGCACAAAGCATGGGTTGAATTATTTAAGGAGGACAAGGCGATAAAAAAGGAAGCAGTTGCAACCAAGAAGGAAGAAAAGCCAAAAGAATCTAAAAAAAAAGAATAAAAACCTTTAGGGATATTGAATTAAAAGTAAACAATGTCATTAACAAAGCCATCGGACTATAAAGGAACTGTTGCAATATCAAAAAATAAGTATGATAAGGCTGATCTTCAATTATATTTGGACGAGTTAGAGCCTGAGTATCTAAAAGATTTATTAGGATGTGATTTATACGATGCGTTTGTTGCTGATTTAGCACTAGCACCAGTAGGACAACCAACCGCACAAAGATTTATTGATATTTATAATGCATTTTGTATTGACATAGATACAATCTGTTACACTTATGATTGGTATAACACATACTACGCGTATTATTCTTTAAATTCTCAAAACAGAAGCCGAGGTATAAAGGAAATGCTAAAGGGTTTCATGTATTTAGAGTACGTAAGAGACCAAGAAAAAACAAATAGCAGTGTAGGTGTCAGTAAGTCCAAAGGCGTTGCCAGTGACTTGATAGGAGCAAACAAAGCTGGATTAAAAAAAGCCTATAACAAATCTATTAAGGACTATTGGAACATTCAATATTTCATTTGTCAAGATTTAACTACGTATCCAGAGTATAACGGAATAAGAAAACAAGGACTAAGCATAATATAATGGGTAAAATATTAACTATAATACCAGAAGTTGCAGGAGTTCCAGTAGTAGCACGTGATGCTTCCGTTGCGTTTATTACAGATACATTTTCACCAATAGGATTTGATGAGTCTTACGAATGGACATTTGTTCCAATAGATAATTCAAGTGGTGGTAATCCAAGATACACACTCGAAGCAAGTCAAGACGGTGTAAACTGGACTGACTATAGCTCGGTAACTATTAACGTTACATTGGGTACTCCATTAGTAGGGAGACAATTAGCGTGGAGACATTTAAGAATAGATTATGATGGTGGCGCAACAGGTGGAGACGTAACAATGAAATGGGAGGGTAAACAAAAATAATTATGCATACTCCAATAAACGCAGATAGCATAATTGGTCAAGGAAAGATATTCAGTTATTTTGCTACAGATTACGCTGAGCTTTTAACTAAGGCACCAAACCCATCGTTAAACCAAATAGCATACATATACAATTCACAAGGCACTCCATATTTACCAGGGTCTTGGGGTGGTAATTATTACCCGCAAGGAACATACATTTATAATGGAACTAATTGGGTAAACGATAACAACGCACTTAACAACCAGCTGCAAGATAACATTGACGAGATTTTAACAAAGTTGGATGATGTAACTGCAGGAACTAATATAACAATTGATAAAACAGATCCACTAAACCCGATCATTAGTTCAACTGGTGGAGGCGGTGGAGCTACAACAATAACCCTGGCTAAACCTCAAGGGGATGCAATAGCAAGTGCCGGCTCATCTTATCTTGCTTCAAGTGGAAGAACTTTCTTTAGTCATTCAGGAACGGGAATGAGTGACGATGAATGTGCGTTTAGTTTTCAACCAAAAGGATGGGTAAGCGGTGCAAAAGTTTGGGTGGATATTGCCTCAGCAAATGATGGAGCAGATTTCATGAAGTATAAGGCCACTATTTCAGTCAACAATGGAGGGGTACAAGTACAAGAAACAATTGAGTTCACCAAAGTATTAACAGACGACACTTCTTTATTTGAGAAATTAAGTACTGACAAAAAAACATTTAGCAGCACCATAACGGATGCAATAACATCGGACAGCAATATTACCGTAAAAGTAATTAGGGACGCTGGGGATGTTGAAGATGATTACTCAGGATTATCGTATACAGAATTTTTTAACTTTGAATATAATTACTAATGGAATTCGTAGGAGAAAAAGAAAGGGTTGATTTTACTATTATCAATGGTCAAACTACAAAGGCGATTGTATTTGAGAAAACCTATGCGGAAATACCAAGCGTAAAAGTATTGGAGTGTGACGGCTCTTTAAACAATCCGGAAGATTGTACTGTTGTTGGCTGCAATGTTGTTGCGCCAGATACTAACGGAAGAACAGGAAAATTAGTAATTACAGTATAATGGCAGTTAGACAAATAGTTGACATTGTAGGGGCTTTAGTTGCTCAGTTAGGGTTTACTATCACTATAACCAATAACGTTGATAACGGGGGCGGTAATCACGTTCTATCAATGGATAATACTTATTACTTGACAAAGTTGAAGGTCGTCATCATAGGAGGGCTTGAATATACAATAGGTGAGGAGGACACAGATTTTATATTCAATAAAGCAATAACCGTGTCGCCTGTTGGACACACTACACCAATAACGGCAGATACATTTGATTTACCAGCTCCATTATATTTCCACGGTACAGTAAATAGCACAGAAAAGGAAGTACTATTAGAAATGGAGGCTAAACCAGATTCATACCCAATAGTATATTTATTCGAGCACATCAAAGAAAATTTTATCTTAGACAAGACTCAACAACTTGAAAGAGAAAGTCCAATCCAATTATTCTTTTTGGATATATCTAATTATGCAGACAATCTAAACGCATCATTTTTGCAAGACGTATTAAAACCTTTGAGTAATATAGAGACAAAATGGTTTGAGTTATTGAGAAAAGAAAGGGGTATTGGTCAATTGACAGGAACCTATGACAGAATGAATTTACCAAGGTTTGCAAGGTTTAATTCTAACGGAGAAACAGAGCTTGTATTCGAGGAAGAACTAACCGCTTTAGAGATAGATATAACACTTCCTATTAAAAAATGTTGAAATATTGAAAAGATTTACTAATTTTATAAAAAAAAGAATTTAACACTTAAAAATAATTACCATGAGTTTATGTACAATATGTAGTGATTCGTCAAAGAATACAGGAAGAACCCAAAACCCAACCGTATTTGGGGTTGTTATTGCAATGTTTCTTTGGTCTATTAAAGATAGTGCCGGAGCGTTTAACGGATTTGATTGTTCTGTCCCATTAACACCAGCGGTGTTAACAGCATTGTTAAATCAAATAGATGTTACCAAACAATTACTTCCTGTCAATGATTTAGAAAATTGGGATTCACCTCTTCCAGCAATTCAAGAAGAATCTTTTGGTAGTGGAAATGTTACGGTACTTGGTACTGAGTTGAGAGTAGGTAGTGCATTAGTTCCTAAAGTTTCAGCAACATATTCACAACGAATAAACTTAGCAGGATCTTGTGGGGATGTTGGAATCATATTTATGGATGATTGCGGTAACCTTAGAGGAGATGTTAGTACTCCGGGGTTTGTGAGACCAGTTAAGATTGCTAGAAATACATGGAATGCAATTTTGGATTGGGCAAGACCTGGTGCAAATGCTCAAAACTCAATGATTAATTTCAGGTTCGATAAGAATGTTCAAGACGGTGATTTAGGACACATCACTCCAGATTCTTATACAGCTGATTTTGCAAATGCAGAAGGATTGTTGGATGTAGTGCTTTCAGATGTTAGCGCAACCGCTGCAACTGATCAAATTCTTTTTACAGCCAAGGAAATTTATGGAGATTCTTGTGACCTTAACGGAGTGCTTGGATTGGTTGCAGGAGACATGACCATTATTATTAATGCCGTAACCTTAACCATTACAGGAGTAGCGGAAGCACCTGGAGGTATTTACGTTGTTGATGTGTCAGACGATATATTAATTACCGAAACAGGAACGGTAACAATCACTAAAGACGGTTTGGCACCAGTAACAGCAAACGTAACTGTAGGAGCTTAATTTTTTTTTAACTCATTAATTTAATATCATGAAAGTACAATTAGCAAAAGGTGGTGCATACACCATTAACGTAGAATCTTTTAGAGGCGAAAAGGCTTTGAAGAAAGATAAATTCTTAAAGAAATACAAGGGCAAACTTGTCGACGTTGAAACAGTATGGTCAAATATCCAAGCCAAAATAAAAGAATTGAATGCTGAGGATGCCAAAGCAGAGAAGGAAGCTGAGGCTAAAAGCAAGGAAAAGGCTAAAAGCAAGGAAAAGGCTACATAAGAATTTCTTAATTCATAATTTCTATTTTAAAGTAGCCCCTTCATTGTGGGCTATTTTTTTTATATGGAAGATTTAGACAGAGTAATAACCAACATTAAAAATTTAGACCCTATTGAAATACTGGTAGGCGTTCTAAATCAAAAGGCAGTTAAGGACTTTCTGATATTTCAAAACACAGAGAATCAATTAAGGTTAGGACTAGATTCAAAGGGGAACTTATTAGAACTATACAAAACATTTAGTTATGCATCATTCAAACAAAGAAGCCCAGGACGCAAGGCTTCTTTCGGTGTTCCCGACTTACATTTATCAGGTGTTTATTTTCGTTCATTCAATGTTGAGATATTAAAGGACGCTACAATTGTAATTGATTCTGATACTCAAAAGCCTGATCGAGATTTAGCAGACCAATACGGCAAGGACATTGAGGGAATAATGGATAGAAATTTCGATGATTTTATAGATTTTATACAACCACTTTATGCAGACGGAACAGAAGAAGCAATATATAAATAGTTCATCTAAAATAATTCTACATAATTGGTGGATGATTCAGGATACTGGAAACTTCAATTACTTGACCGAAGAATTGAATGTTGAGGAGGTTGACAATAGCGAGGAGGGCTTTGAGGCTTATAAGTTTTTAGCAAACAAAAGGATTGATAAGTGGGGCGTGGGTAAAACCTATATGAAATTCTTAAAGTTAAGAAAACGCTATTTAATAATGATGAACAAAGCTATTTTAGATAAGGACGATCATTTAAAATGGAAAGCAGACAGGGTAAATAAACAAATCCAAGAGTTCTTTAATGCAGAAACTAATGTGAAAAGGGAAGATGGATTAATTAAAATTGGTAAATTTGTATATAATAAACCGATTTCAGCTATGGAAATAACATTAGAGCAATACGATTCAAACATGGACTACCTTGAGAGAATGTTAAAAGAACAAAGCAGACAAAACGCAAAAGCAAATGGCTAAGGAATTAAAAGTACCTATTGATGTCAGCTCATTCAAAGCCCTTAAAAAGGCAGCAAATGAAGCGGATGAAACTATTGAGAAGCTAACACAAACATTTGTTGATAGTAAGAAGGTTCTTGAATCTATTAGTTTTGGTAAGGATTTGGCAAAAGATATTCAGGTAATCGATGAGGAAACAGAAAAGTTAGTTGTCAATCAAAAGGAATTACTCAAAGTTGAGAAACAAAAAATAACTTTAGAGAATAAATTATCTCAATTACGTCAAGGTCAATTAGATGAACAGGCAAAATTAAGGATTGAAATTCAGGAGGAAAACAAATTGGTTAAGCAAAGGGCCAAGGAGTCTTTGGGATTGGTTGGAGCTTACGAGAAGGAAAGCAAGCGATTGGTAAAACTTCGAAAAGAATACAAGAATTTAGTAATATCAGAAGGTAAGGCCACAAAGGGATCTAAAAAGCTTAAAAAGGAAATCACCAAGCTTGACCGTGAATTAAAAGATGTCGATGAATCTGCGGGACAATTTGGGCGTAGTGTAGGTGAATACCCAAAAACATTAGGGGATGCAACCAAGGGTCTATTGGCACTAGCTGCGGGCTTGTTTGCTGTTGATTCTGGATTGGGTGCTGTTAAGGATGGATTGGAGAGCACAGAAGAAGGAAGTGAAGACTTAAGAAAGGTTACATCATTTCTTGGCGGTGCTTACGACCAATTTAAAAATACATTAGCATCAACAACGCTTGGTGTAGTCGCTGCGGGGAAGGCATTGTTTGCAACAAATAATTTTGCGTCTGGTCAACTATTCAGGGCTGGAATTAATAGAGCTGCGGGTGCTTGGGATAATTTCGGGGATAAAATAGTTAAGGCAGGGGAAAATGCGGTTGAAGCTGAATTGGATTTGATTGACTTAGAAAAACTGAATATAGATCTAGAAATTGCTTTGGCGAGAGTTAATGCAAGACTAGACAAACAGAATGCAATCGCTGGAGACACAACTAGAAGTTTTGATGAACTTGAGGCCGCAGCTAGAAGAGTTTTAGACTTACAGGAGTCAAGGGGTGAAATAGTTGTAAGGATTGCCGAAGAGGAGTTGGAGCAAATACAAAAGCAAATCGAGAGAAGAAAGGATTTAGCGGGGGAAGAATCTAATCTAATTGCATTACGACAAGAGGAGGCAACAGCCTTAAGCACATTAATTGGAGCAAGGGGAGAATTAGTTGCAACACAAATTGAAAACACAAAACTATTAATCGAAATAAATAGAGATAGATTCGAACAGGAATTAGATTTTGCTTTAGATGTGGCTGATAGGCAGAAGTCAGTAAACGAAAGACAAATTGGAAACGAAAGGATCGGATTTAAAGAAAGGGTTCGATTAATTAAAGACACCGAACAATTGTTAGAGCGCTCCTTCGACAATCAAATTAAATTAACAGAAGATTTTGTTGCTGAGACTTTAGAACTGAGAGGAAAAACAGAAATTGAAATAGCAGAAGCGATTGAGAAAATCTATCTAAGGAAATTAACCGAGCTAACTGACGAAGCCGAAATAAGAAAGCAATAGATTGATGCGGGTATTGCTGACGAACTTACACAAAATAGAATTCGTGAAATCATTATCGAAAGGAAAGCAGCGTTACAAGATGTGGCAGACTTACAGACGGATCTTAACGAAGAGTTGTTCGATACTGAGGCAGAATTACAAACTTTCAGAAGGGATTTAGATGTAATCTTTGCCGAGGAAGAAAAGGAACGAAGGGAAAAAGATTTCCAAGACGCGGAATTCTTTAGTCAGAGAAAACTAGATTTAACATTGAAAGCCCTTGACGAAGAGAAGAAAGCAAAATTGGCAGCGGTAGAACTTGAAGAAGATTTGGCAGAACAACTTGCCAAAACGGAATCAGAAAAGACTAGGATAATTGAGGAAGCCAATGAGAAAAGGAGACAAATTGAAAAAGATAGTGTAGAACAGAGGATTGAACTGGAGAAACAAGCAAATCAAAAGATACTAGAATTTGCGGAAGATGGTATTGAATTCATAGAAGGACTAAAAGAACGTGAGAACGAAAGGAGATTAAAAGCCTTGGACGATGAAGTTTCAGCAAGACAAACACAAATTGAAGGGCTAAGAGCAGCCGAACAACAAGGCGTTGCCAATGCTGCTGATAACCTAGCTATTGCAGAACAGCAAGAGGCAGAAGCACAACAAAGAAGAACACAGGAATTAAAAAAACAACAGAGAGACGAAGCTAAATTGGTATTCTTAAAGATATTAGCGTCCAAAGCTGAGCAAGGAGATAAGAACCCATTTGTAAGTGCAGTACTTGAGTTTGGTAAAACAGAGGCTTTCTTAAATTCATTAGATTCATTTGACAAGGGTGTTGATCGAATGGGACACACCGACAACCCGGTAGACTCAAAGGGTGGAAGAGTGACGATAAATCATCCAGACGAAATGATTGTACAGGCAAGTATGAATAAGGAAATGGGATTCCCTACAAGGGACAAGGTACTTGAGAACTTCCATCTAGCAGAAAGAATGAAAGCAGGAGACCTTGAGAGCGCGCACAAAGACCTAACTGTAGTAAATCAATACAGAAGTAACGAAGGAACAATAAAAGCTCTCAAAAGCGTTGAGGATGCTATCAAGAAAAACAAACCACCAATGTTAGTACCTCAATTTGATCCGTATAGCAAAGCAATGGTTGAAATTATAAAACAAGAAGGGCGTACAGATGTTTATATTACTAAAGTAGGTGGGGGCGGAATAATGGGAACTGACTAATGGCATTTGTACAAATCATAGCGTATTTAGATGGCACACCGTTAAATGGTGAGTCTATATTAAGGCTTGACGAAATGTCGATTAAGACTTCTTTTATTAGTAAGTCAAGAAATACAGACACGGCACAACCAGTAATTTCAACCAATAGCCTAACCTTTGTAGATAGGGCAGCGGTTCAAATAATCAACTATCAATTAGGAGGGTTGACAGGCGCAAGTGTAGGAATAACAGAGGGTATGCCGTTGGTTATGTTTGTTGACGATGGTATTACCATAGATAAATTCTTTGATGGGTACTTAGATTTCAATGATTACGAGCAAGTGTCAAGTAATATGGTTACCTGTGGCATCAAAGAAATTGACGGGATTAACTCATTTGATATACTTTCAAAGAATACATATTTTAATATACTCGAATTTCAAGGGGTTTATACGGCTGCTGATTTCATTAAAATTAAAGCTGTAGTAGAGAACCCAGATGCTTTAGGTGAGGCTGCAAGTTTAATGCTTACATTGACAGTATTGTTAATCGAGGCTATAAAGGTAGGCAGGGATTTAATAAAAGAAATATTACCCCCACCAATACCCTTAGCCGTTACTAACAACGCAGTAGCACATACCACAGGGGGTGCTGGTGGTCTAGTAGCGGGACCAGCATATATATTAACAATGGTTGCTATAAACCTTGTAATATTTGGGATAATAGTTATTCAAATAGTTGCATTAATGAAAAAACTAGCAAACTTGTTAGTACCACCTGTTAAAAGGCATTCAGCGATATTTGAACATACATTATTAGAAAAGGCTATAAATAGTTTAGGATTTGATTTCGAAACTAACATTGTTGAAATGAGAAACACCGTTCACTTGCCAGGGCAACCCAATGCTGTATTTGATAATAGTTTAGGGAGAAAAGTAGTAAAGGAAATTGCATCGGGAGTTCCGAAGGTGGGGCAACCAGGAGATACTTTGGCAGGTCAAATAAATTTAATGTTAAATAAATACCGTGGATTGATTGCTATAATTGGAAACGTTGTTCATATAAGAAGTAAAAATGACCCGTTTTGGATAAAAAACAGCACATTAATACTTGAGGATTTCGGAGATATTGATGTTGATGCGTTGAATCTAAGTAGTGAAAGACAGAATTTCAACCTAAAAGATTTATTTGCAAATAGATTAGTTTCGTTTACAAGAGACCAAAGCGACTCATATACAATAAGCGAAGCGCAAGGCACTAGCTTTTTAGCTATCACTAATCAGAAAAACATAAACGACCCCAAAAGAGTTGTATTAAAAGGACTTCAAGAAACAAGGATAGCTTTATCATTGGGTGCCAGAAAGACAGAATTGACCCAAGTGGAAAACTTACTATACCAAGTTTTGAAGGCAGCCGACACATTAGCAAGCGTTATGTTCCTCAATAGGAATATGGCGGGACTTATTGATGGTAGAATTGGAGCACTAAAATTATCTAATACAGCGTTTAATAATCCTAAAACTTTATATGTTGAGTTTATTGATGGAGAATGGGAAATACCTAAAAATCACAGAGACATATTAAGCGCAAGGGCGTTGTATGTTAAGTATCATGCCGAAGGTTCTTTTGTAAATACTACTCCATCATTATCTATTACTGCAAGTACTGACTCGTCGGTGGAATATAAAGACACGGCAACACCCGATTATGGCAATCAAAAATTATTAGTCAACGAGCCAGACTTCCCTTTTGGATATAGTCAGTATTTGAAAATGAAAAATAATTCGTATTTTGCAACATCGGACGGAAGGCGTGGTAAAATGGAAAACAACGATTGGAGGATTAGGGAGTCTTTAGCGTTATTGGATTATTGGATTGAGCATGTTTGGACAAAGAATTTAAAAGAAACATTTGTAGAACCTAAGTAATGATTGAGCAATTAAAACAAGTAGAAAAACAATTTGGTCAAGTATCAGACCTATATACTGGGGCGCACAAAATGTTTGCGGATGAACTTAAAAAGGCAGACATACCAGAAGACGTAAAAAAAGAAATTAATGAGGGTGTGTTGGAGCTTAAACATGCTGTTGCTAATATGGACGCAAAGAGAGCAGAAAAGGCAATGGCTAAATTTGAGATGTTAAAAAAGAAATACTTATGATTACTACTATTTTACCAAATACTAATCCTACAAGCTACATAGGCGCAAGTCATAAGGAGGACGTAGTTACTATTAGTAGAGAAGAGATTGAAAATGCTTCATCATTTAATTTATGTGATTTTCAATGTCCCTATGTTGAGCCTGCATTTTCTGAGGCTGGAGCAATAGTTGATAGTTATAAAAATGATACGACACCGTTTTTACAACAAATATCTTTAGTTACTGATACGGTTGTATTTAAGTTATTCAAATGTGAAAATGGGCTAGATGTTGATTTAGAAATTGATTTGGACGACAATACTTATGGAATATATTCTCCACCAGCACCAGCAAGTCCTTTGAGATATGGATTCATAGTAGATTGGAATTTAGTATTTAATGATATTGATTTAGGACATGGAACATATTTTATAAAAACTGAACGAATTTTAATTGGTATAGCAAGCGAATTAAGATCGTGGCATTATACGTTACAACTATTTAGCGAAATAGCAGCTGGAGAAACTGTATTAATAACGGCTAACCAGAGAGGAACGATAGAGGGTGGTATTGATTACGAGGGTGCTGAATGGATAAATATATTGAGAATATACGGGACATTTGGGAGTCCAGCACAAACACTTAATAAAACCCATTATGCAAATCAAGGTAGAAGAGACAAGCAAGTAAAAGATTCAATATCTACTACTTATACATTAGAGACCGAACTAATGCCACATGAAGTGATTGCACCGTTTATTTATGATTCGATGCTCGCTAATGACACTAGTATAATGAGTTATGATAATTTTGGTTTTCTTCCTAAGTATTCCTTTTTCCGAGTAGTGGTAGACGAAATAGAAGAACCAACTTATTACCCTAGAAACACTAATGGTAAGTTTACCTTTAAGTTCAGCGATAGAGTCAAAACACCCGTAAAAACAAATTTTAACTAATGGGATTAATATTAGAATCGACAAAGGTATTTAATGAGCTTAGGAATGGCTCTGACTTTCTTACTGTTCCTGGTGAGTTTACAACGACAATAAAAGCAAACGTAGGTGAGAGGATAAAGGTAGTCACTAAGTTTAGAATATTTTGGGATGCTATTGTTACTCCAGCAAGTACTGATACATTTGTGGTTGCCGTGGTTGATGGTGGTCACTCGATAACGTCTACACAAGGACAGAATTTTGAGAATTTAGGGTTTAGAGTTGATGATGTGTTTGACTTTATTGATAACTTAGGTCCAACTACATACAGTGGGGGAATCATTACACTTATATCGGGTTCTTATATAGAGTTCACAAATACGGGTGCAATTCCATCGGCACCTACAACGTTTACAGATGCTAGAATAGTTGGTACAAACCTACTCAACAACTTACAGTATTCGTTTAATTTGCCTGCTTCCTCAGATAGTGGAAATCTAATCAATGAAGTGTTTAACGTAATTATGAGTTACGAGTATTCAAGTATGGTTGAATCGGGTCCATTCATTACAGGAGTTTATAAAGCTAGTTTGTTTTCTCAAAGTGGAAGCTCACAAGCAAGGCAATTACCAACTGTAAATACATACGAACAGGTTTTCGAAATTGAAACTATTTTAACAGTACCTTTTTACCAAGAAGGACAAATAAACAACGTAGAACAAGCATTAAAGCCAGCACCTTTTAATGTTGAAACTCAATTTTATGCGGAAGGAATTACTCTTGGCGTTGGTGGTGATGCAGCAACAAACAGGGAATTTGATTTATCGAGGTTAGCAAATGACTCGGTAGGTTATTTTAACCAGAACTTTGACGGAGGAGCAAGGGATTATAGTATTATTTCGGTTGCTTATGAGGAGTTAACTAGTGGGGACGCAAGGGATGTGCCAGAAATTACCGAAGTAACCAAGGTGACGGTTATAATGGCTGCAAACAATGTTGTATTTCTTGAGTTTGACCCGATAGTTTTAGGATTTAGTTATTTACCTACTCAATCGGCTTATCGATCAGGGGACGAAAATTTTAATGATACTTGGAATTTTGAAAGCCTAAGAGGGAACATTGCTGGAGTAATAACAAATGCAACAATACTAACTAATTTTAGCGTATTGTTAGACAATCCAAACCAAATAGCATTTATATTTCACGTAACATTAACACAAGCACAACAAGACATAATGGTTAGTGGCGAAAAACTTATGCTTACAATAGATAATGAAGATTCTGCATTAGCAGTTGAAGATTCAAATAGATTAAACCTTATTATTGATGTAACACCATTTACTAAAAATACAGATATACCAGGATTGTTTAATGTTGTTAAAGATGAGGTATATTACCATACAAATACTTTTGTAGCGGATGTTAGTACTGGATTTACTAATCTGGAAGCGTGGAACCAAGATTTTGTAATGAGAGATATACATTTTGAATTAGTAACAGACACTACACTAGTTGAGGTAAACAGACTTTGTGCTCAAATTATAGCTTATAATCCAACAACACGAGAATATTTTATAATCCAAAAAGTTGAAATACCATTTAATACTGACAATGTTTCTTCTATATCTGGAAAGCTAGTACAACAAACAGATTTTGATGGAGAAAGGGGATTCTTGTTTCCAGCTAGTTCACAATTTAATTTCTTAAAGGTTCAAACAAGTACGTTTGTTGACCCAGACCAATTATTTAAAATGCAAATTGGCATATTTGTAGACTGGCAATTTTGGTTAGAGAATGTATTTGTGGATCCGGTATTTTATGATCCAACAAAACCAAACGACAATAAAAATCATAAATCCTCAAATTATTCCTTGTTGAATGGTTATGAAATAAGACTAAGCTTATTGAGTGAGGTAGAAAAGAATGATATTACTACAATATACCACAACATACAACCAACAGGAATTGCAATAGATTTCGAAAAAGACAAAAACACGACACCAAAATATATTGGAACAAATGTATATAGAGATGAAAATGATATTGTATTACCAAAGAAATTTGTAAAAGACGAAAACACAAAAATAATTGCAACCCATACCGATGGAACAGTAAAAACGACTATTGCTGCTTTCGAGTGTGTTATAATGTTAGAGAGAAAAGAGCAAGGCACGGAAAGGTCGGTACACATTATTTCTTCTTTGTTTGGCGTATTGCTTGGCGATATATTACAACCCTTAAGTGGGGAAACATTATTGAAAAAATCAATAGTTGGAGACAATTTTACCTATGAGTGCTTAGTAGATGGTACGCAGCTAGATACAAAAAACTGGTCTGTCACTTCCCATATTTGGGAGGTTCCATTTATACCTACTATATGTTTTGATGTTCTAGGTAGTGTATCGTTTGATCCACAAATAGGGGCAGCATCTGGATCAGTTACATGGGATTTTGGTGATGGTAGCCCAAAAGTAACATCCTTAGGTCCGGTGCATGTTTATGCAGACACTGATCTGTATACGGTTTGTGTTGAATTTACTAATGTAACAAGTGTATCAACAATAAATATAGGAGATGATTTTGTAGTTGGTAAAATTGACTTGTCAATATTAACGGATTTAAATTCTTTTAGGTTTGAAAACGACCCATTATTAACGGAGATAGTGTTGCCTGAATCAATCCAAGGATTTAGCACAACAGACACATTTATGTTTGGGACAGGAATAGAAGAACTTGATTTAAGACCAATGTCGGCTATCGGTGGAGATATTTTACTTCGTAATACGGCAAGTCTAAAACGAATAATAACAGGAAGTAGTACAACGTTAATCACTATCTGGTTTTCCCATACGTGTAGTTTAGAGTTAATATTAGATATGAGTGGATACCCTAATATCAATAGGTTTAGAACTGAGAGCAACCCATTATTACCAGGCATTATAAACCCAGTAACTTCCCATGTCTGGACAGAATATTTTGCTTCTGATTGCCCTAATGTGGGATATGTAGATTTTACAAAGTTTTCATCGGCTTTAGATGCAATAGTAATAACGCTAAACAACAATCTTTACTCAGCAGCAATAGTCAATCGTATATTAGTTGACTTAGATGCAAATACTGGAATTAATGGAAGTTTAACAATTGACGGAACTAACGCAGCACCAGATGGAACGAGTGGAGGGTATGATGGAACAACGGCAAAAGCTAATTTAATTGCAAACGGATGGACCGTAACGACAAACTAATATGAGAGATTTAGAAGTAACAGAAAAAGGGGAAACCTTCAATAAAAGCAAAAAGGGAGAGTTTGTTGTTGTGCATGACGGGAAAATCCTTAAATATTTTGGAAAACCAACAGGAACGACTAGCAGCAAAAAGACTATGTTTGTAGGAACAGAGGCCGAGTGTGACACGTATATAATAGATAATAGTATCATTATAATAACTGACGAAATACCAGAAGATTAAAAACCAGATTGGAATGAAGGTATTTAACGATAATATATTAGATACGGTAATTGCACTAGGAAGCGGTCAACTTGCAGCGGCTTACGTATTCTTTAATAGTAGTATTTTAGATTTTGGGCTTACGCTTGTAAGGGCTGTTTTAATATCCTTTGCGTGTGCTATTACATCGTTATTCGCTAAGTGGTTATGGAAAAAAATAATTAAGAAATGAAAAAGTATTGGGACAAAGCAGATAGCATTTATAAAAAGATTGGTTTAATCATTGGGTTTGTTGTATTGTTTCCAACGGCTCTTGCAATGCTTTCGGGAATGATAGCAAGTGTAATGATTGTTTGGAACATAGAAGATTATGTTGAAAGATATGAAACCGCAACCAAGCACGTTTTAAATACTCAAGGAATTATCATTGATGGTTTAAAAGCTGAATTTGAAAAACATAAAAAAGATGGAATGGTATATTACACTTCAAACGCTGGTGACATTTGGATAATAACTTGGGAGGTTATAAACGGGAAGAAAAGGAAAGTTATTTACTCTGGTAATTACAGAGCAAGCGAACATAACATAAGTTACATTGATTTTAGAGGTCAAAACCATTGGGTTAAAGAATAGAATTATGAAAAAAGACAGAAAAAAATTTTCAGAATCAAAAGTTGGAATGTTCTTAAAAGAGAAGTTCCCGAAAGTATTAAGTATTGTTGGTGATGCGTTACCAGACAAGGGCGTTATAGGTTTCATTAAAAACATGGTGACTAATGACGATAGCCAAGACAATGAAACTCGCTTAGAAGCTATGCAAATGCTTCAAGAGTATGAATTAACAGAACTAAAAGAGGTGACAAAGCGATGGGAAAGCGATATGAATAGCGATTCATGGTTAAGTAAGAATGTGCGACCCCTAACATTAATATATTTATTGTTATCCGTTACAATATTATGTGTGTTAGATAGCTCTAAGGTTTTAGACGTAAAAGAGCATTGGGTAACGCTGTTTAGTTCGTTGTTGATAACAACATTAGCGGCATATTTCGGATTAAGAGAGGTTGGTAAGTTTGTAAAAAACAAGTACAAATAAATAATTCCCTATATTTACCCAAACAAAAAACCAAAATTATGAGTTACAATTTAAGCAATAGGAGCGAGTCAAGACTAACAGGGGTTAATCCGTTTGGAATAGAAGTATTGCAAAGAGGCATTATAGATAGTCCTTTTGACTTTGGAATACCTCAATACGGAGGGCTTAGAACGACTAAAGACCAACAGGGCTTATATGCCATTGGTAGAACGGTTGATGTCGGTACACGTAAGCCAGTAACCTATACGGACGGAGTAAGAAATAAATCTAATCATCAAATAGAAATGGGATACGGTCAGGCTTTTGACATTTACATCTACATTGCAGGTCGAGCAAGTTGGAATGTAGATAAATTGAGGGCGGTTGCGGAACATCTAATGAAAGTAGCTGAGGAATTAGCAGAAGAAAAAGAAGAGTACAAAGGAATGTATTTATCATGGGGCGGTAATTGGACAAGATTTAAAGATTATCCACACTTTAGTATCAAGCGAAAATGATTAGAGTTGACATCATAAGTATTGAGCACGAAGTTAATGATTCTATCTTTCATGTTCAGTATAAGGTAAACGGACATTTAAGACCCCTTAGACCGACCAAACACGAAATTGCTCACTATCTATCGGTTAACAACGACAAAGACCGTGAGAGTGCCTTAAAACTCTTTTCAGAGATAATACAGGATATTAGGAGAAAGTCTGATTTGTTTACGTCTTATTTACAGTATTTCCATAGAGTTTAGTATATTTACATTCTTTATATTTCATAGTGAAGCCTCTTGCAGTAATGTAAGGGGCTTTCTTTTTGTCATTTGCGTAAATCAGTAATAATAAATACTAAATAAATTAGTATATATAAAAAATAGTATTACCTTTGGTTATTGAAACTAAAGAAAACTATGAAAAATAAAAGGGGATATTTCGGTATAGGTATCGAAAATACTAAAACAAAAGCAAATATAGGTACGTTGTGGCGTTCTGCGTATGGTCTTGGAGCATCATTTATTTTTGTTATTGGGAATAGATATAAAAAGCAAGCAAGCGATACTGTAAAAGCAATGAGGCATATACCGATGTATCATTATGATACGTTTGAGGAATTTTATAGCACTATGCCAAAAGATTGTTTATTGGTAGGTGTTGAATTGGATGAAAAATCAAGAACCTTAGAAAGTTACGGACACCCCGAAAGAGCAATATATTTATTAGGAGCAGAGGATAGTGGGTTGAGCAAAAGAGCACTTGAAAAATGTCATAGTTTAGTTCAATTTGAAAGCAAGCATTGTTTAAATGTAAGTGTTGCAGGAAGTATTTTAATGTATGATAGACAAGCAAAACAAATAACGATATGAAAAACGAACAAATACTAAAACAGATAAGAGTCAAGATGGCTGTTATGGAACTTAATCAGAACGAACTATCTGAAAAAAGCAAAGTTCACAGAACGTTATTATCACAAGTATTGAACGGTTCAAACTGGACACGTGACACAATGGTTAAGATATTGGAAGCCCTTGAATTGACTGACTTAATAAAGTTATTAAAGTAGAAACTATGGACAAACTATTAAAAAAAGACTTTCACAAAATGGTATTAACTGAGGCTAACCATTTAAGGGGACACGCTACGGATGAAGAAAAGAGTAAATTGAATTTTGACAGTCTTGAGCCTGACCTCGCTAGTAAATGTATTTATGGGCAAATGACTGGGTGTTGTGAATCAGAAAGGGCAAATGACTTATATTTGAAAAGGTTTGATGATAGGTGTACACGTGGAAAAACAGGGTTATATTCCTTTAGTAGTTTATTTAAAAACGATAATTTTTTAGATAGAGAAATACTTACTCCAATAGAAGTATACATTACCCTTAAAGGCTCTAAAAACAAAAAGCTAATCCAGTATATCAAGGGAGAAATAAACGTATTCAAGCCATGATTACATTTATAGAGGTTTGTAATTCAGAAGAGATTAGATTTCTTCGCCGAGGAGACTTACAATTCCAAATCGAGAGCGTAGAAAAGTTCATGCAAGCAATACAAGAATACGCTTTATTTGATAGTAAAGAGCAGGAGTATCTAGACGAATTAGGACTAGAGGCTTTTCACAAGGAATTCGATTTTAAGAACACGTTAAATATGCTAGACAGATATGATGTTAAGGTATTACAAAAACATTCAGAACAAATCAATTAATTATGGAAATACTAGACGCACTATCAATAGCTCACGAGGAAACTAAGTCTATTGAATTACACGTAGAAAAGATATTAAACTATGTGGGATTACTAAGAAGTTGTAGGGTAAGAATACATATTTACAACTATGATGTTCATCGTAGAGCCACATTAAAAAGAGCTGAAAGAAGGATTGAAAACAGGATAAAGGTATTGGGTAAAAGCCTATAATGTACAAATCTAAACAAAGTTGAACGGATAAATAACTAAGAAGATGAACAGACCTAATATTAAAGATTTCTTTGCGGAAAAAACAAACATAACAACCGTACATAATGAGTACAAAAACAGCCCCCACCTTTACAGTTATTCATCTGAATTAGATAGGTATGTTGATTTTTTAGAAGATGAATTGGCAGCACTAAAGCAAAGTGAAAATGTTATTTTAGATGGTATTGTGAAATGTTGCAATTGCGATAGTGTATTAGATGAAGATGAACATGAAATGTGTTCTCCCTGTCAATATAAAATAAGTATGTAATGTTTCATAACGAATTAGAATATGAATTTTAAAAATTACGGATTATGAGATATATATTATTTGGAATAGGCTTATTAAATTGGATAGCCTTTGCGTATGACATTGAAAATGATAGAGACTTTATGACTTGGATTTGGCTACTAACAAGCCTATTCTTTTTCGTTAACTCTTATGTAAGGTATAAACACGATATGAAGCAGAAAAGTAAGTAATTTTTATTATTTATATTCTGTGTTAGGCATCTTTTTTAATTGTGCCTAACACCAAGCTAAAATCTGCGAGTTTACGAGGTGGTTATTTAGCAACTGTTATAGTAGGAAAACAGAGTAGAAATTAGTAAATTAAAGTAAAAATAAAAAACCATGAAAGAAGAAAAGAAAACACATTACAGGCGTGTGTTCAAGTCAGACCATTTAGGAGTCGCAGACCTGGAGGATTTTATCGAGGAGGGCAAATCTTTGATATTCACTATTAAGATTGTAAAACAAGAAATAGGCGTAGCGGTTGCGGGAAGAAAAGGTAATCATAATATTGCTTATTTTAAAGAGAGCATCAAGCCACTTGTTTTAAATGCTACAAACTCCAAGACGGTAAAAGGATTTAATAACGGTAGTCCCTTTGTGGAAGATTGGAACGACACGACTATTGAATTGTATATCGATCCAAACGTTAAGATGAAGGGAGACATTGTAGGAGGTGTTAGGATTAGACCTATACAACCAAAAGAAAAGCAAAAGGCAATATTTACAGAAGCTAACTTCGAAAAGGCAAAGGAGGCTAATGCAACAATTGAAATGATTAAAAACGCCTATTCTATAACTCCAGAGATGGAAACCAAATACAATAGTTATGGAGCAGCGTAGTAAAGAATGGTTTGAAGCCAGAAGAGGAAGATTTACAGCCTCTAATATCAACCGCTTACTAGGTAAGGAGGGATTAAAAAAGACTAATGATGCAATAGATTCATTTGCACATGAAAAGGCCGTAGAAACGATTTATGGGGTTGAGGAAGATGATTTCATTTCATTTGATATGCAAAGGGGAATTGACCTTGAGCCAATGGCGTTTAAACTGTTTAAGGATTTGAAATCTTATGAGTTTATTGGTGTAAAAGAATCTACATTTATTCCGTATGGAGAACATGCAGGAGCAAGCCCAGACGGTGAGCCAGACAATGCGGTACTAGAGATTAAATGCCCTAGACGAAACAAGTTTTTTAAATTGGTAGCAAATGGGGGTTCTGAAATAGATATGGTTTATATGGCTCAAATGCACTTACAAATGTTAGCAACCGAAACTGAAAAGGCTTACTTCTTTAATTACTACATCGAGAACGGTTTCGAGTTTTGGCATGAGATAATTATACAACGTGACGAAGAATCAATTGATTTGATTAAAGAGAGAATCAAAATAGCGACAGAAATAAAATTAAATTACATCGAAAAACTAGAAACCAACAAACAATGGTAACAAGAATAGATAGCGAAAATGAACTAGTAAGGTTTCTTTATTTATTAAAAGAAAGTAACGTGGAATTACCCGAAAACTTAACACTCCAAATTAACAGCGAACATTTAGAAAAAGACATTTTACATTCAATGTTAAATATAGATTGCAAGGTAGATTTAAACTTTTACAAGTTTGAATATATGGGGGTTAAGTGTTCAATCAAAAAACAATAAAACTATGGCAACTAAATCAAGCATAAAAACATATAACGATCAAGGCAATGAGATTGCTAGAATATCGCATATACAACAAATCTTTAATTTATTCAATGAGACTAATTGCTCCTATACTATAAGAGAAGTGGCAACGGTTTTAAAATGGGATTATACCAGATGTCAAAAAAGAATAACTGATTTATTTAAAATTGACTTATTAAAGATTGACGGATCCAAAGAGGAAGATGGAAACCCAAATAGTGTTTACGCTATAAATAGAACTCCTCAAATCTTCAAGAAGAAAAGAAGCACAAGGATTGAGACATTAAAAAGCGTGATGGATAAGTATTTGGACTCTGGGACTTACGCAGCTATAATGGAAGAGTACGAGCGAATGCTCAAGTTAGAAAAGAAAAATAAAAAGTAGAATTATGACAAATGAACAACAAGAGTTTGAAATGCAACAAGCAGAAACGTTAATGGGAGGCGGGAACAAAAGGTCTGGACAAATTGTAGAAACAAAGTCTGGATTAGTTGGGAGGACTTTTTCTCATGAAGAATTAATCAACGGAAAAATACGGGTTTACACCTCAAAAGGAAATATCTTATGTAGCCCATCAACACTTAAATTAAAAGGATTTATAGACTAAACAAATATATAATTATGAAACCATTACATTTTAAAGAAGCTCAAATTGAGTTAAAAAAACCATCCTCCATGACTGAGGAAGAGTGTGGGAGCCTTTGGATACACAGAAGTAAAAAGAACGAGTGTATATCATTGTGGACAACCTCATTTTGGGAAAGACTAAAGTTTTTATTCCATGGTAAATTATGGATAGGAATACTTAGCGGACAAACTCAACCTCCTGTTTGGTTGGACATGAGAAAGACGGTTTTCGTTAAAGAAAAACAAGACTAACCCTTTGATAATAGCAAATAAAGATTCATCTTTGTGTTGGATATGATACTGGTTGCTCTTTATCAGAAGCGGGAGGTTTTTCGAACTTCCTCCCCTCCAACACCCTTAAATAGTTCGCTAATTAAAAAGTTCGACAATGGCAAAAGAATTTAATCTAGAAAAATTTACTAAATGGCTCAAGCAAGGAGGCGTTGAGATATTACCCAATACTAATGAATATGAATTAGTTAGGTTTAAGGGTAAACAAGTTGGAGTAATTTATAAAAGCGGAAAGTATAATACCGATTATACTGGAAATGCCTTATTCTGTTATAAATCTGGTAACAGTTGGAACGGTGCGCCGATTAGTACTAAGCGCAAAAACTACATAAAGAAAAAAGAGCAACTTTTAGAACGCGATGGAGATAAGTGTTTCTATTGCAACCTTGAATTAGTCGAGGACATAACCGCAGAGCACCTAATAGAGCTTACGCAGGGAGGTAAAAACAATCTTGCTAACATGGTATTAAGCCATGAAAAATGTAACTCAGATGTACAAGGTTTTTCAGTTGTTGAAAAGGTTAATTTAGTAATTCAAAATAGAATGAATTATGCAAGATAAAAGAGATACATTCATTTTCTACCGTAGTTTCTACGAAGCTATAAGCGATTTACCAAAGAAAGATAGACTACCAGTTTACGAAGCAATTGCCGAATTAGGTTTGAATTTTACTGAAAAAGATTTAAAAAACTTACCGAAAACAATTTTTACTTTAATTAAACCTCAAATAGTTGCGAACACCAAAAGATACCTAAATGGGCTTAAAGGTGCAACGCATGGGGAAAAGGGAGGAAGACCAAAACCCCTAGACAAACCCCTAGATAACCCCAAGAAAACCCCTAATAAGAATAAGAATGTTAATGTAAATAAGAATAAGAATATATACAGGGATTTTGCCCATTTATCTATTACTAAAGATGATTGTAATAAATTAGTTGAGTCTGGATATACTAAGATTCAAATTGAAAGTATTTTAGATGATATTGAAAATTACAGTAAAAACACAACTTACAAGTCTCTTTTCTTAACAGCAAAGAAATGGTTAAAAAGAGAACACGGCGAACCTAAGAAAAAGGAAACATCCGCAGAAAGAAGCGCAAGAATTAATAATGAAATCCAGACAAGCAAAGTAGCATAATGGATTTTATAAAACTAGACGATATTCAAACTAGACTTATCAAGTATATGAATACTGACATAATCACTAAATCAATTGGTTTTCCCTTAATGGATAATAATTATCAAGTGATGCTAGGTAATTGCACAGACATAACGGGTTATCCGTATTCAGGCAAAACACTACTCTTAATGGAAATCCTTTATAATCTTTCACTCGAACACGGTTATAAGCATTTACTACACTTACCAGATAGTGGAAAACCAGAAGAGGTTATGGCAACATTGCTACAAAAACATACGGGTAAAACGTTTGACAAGAGATATTTAAACAATCAAATAGATGAACCAACGATATTAAAAAATATTCAATGGATAGATGAACACTTTAAAATATTATCTTACAAAGATAGACCAACACCGAAACAGTTTTGGGATTATGCAGCTACGTTAGGCGTTCAGTGTTCTGCTATTGATAGTTGGAATTACATGAAACACGAGAGCAGCGGAACCGACTACCTAGCGCAACAGTTGAGTTATAGAAATGAATGTGCTGAAAAAACAAATATGCACCACTTTACGATCGTACATCCAAGAAACCCTACTAAACAGGATTATGACGATAATGGAAGATTAAAGCCCCCAACGGTTTATAACATTATGGGCGGTAGTGAATGGAACAACAACGGTAAAAACATAATTGTAGTTGATAAAATAGAATCAGAAGGAAATGAATATGACATTTATTTTAGAAAGATAAAGCCTAGAATAGTTGGTAAGTTAGGAATGCACACACTACAATACGACATAGTAAACCAGAAATTTTATACAGGAGACAAGAGTAATCCACAATTTGCATTTAGTAAACAAACAAATGTATTCGATGGATTTCCAGAACAAACAGAACAGAAATTTTAATTATGGAAAAAACAAAAACTATAATAAAAAAACTAAAAATTAGTAATGCATCATTAGCGGTTATATTAAAAGAAAAAAGACTGTTAAACAGTTGTTATGAAAAACACATAACCCTAAATAAAATACTAAACGTTGTATATGATTTTTAATAATGACTAACGAAGACAAAATAAATACCGCCTTAGAAGATTTCCAATTCTTAGAAGAACAAGACAAGGAAAACAGCATGGTAAATGAGCAGATTTTATATAGAACCGCTCATAAGTCCCTAATGTTTCAGATTGACTTAATAAACAAGAGCACTAGGAACGATTCTAACGCCACCAATTTTAAATCTAGCGTGAATGTATTAATGCAATTTTACAAAGCGGCTAAGGGTGTTTTAAATGAGTCTATCAATAATGAAAAGAAAGCCTTTTACTGGAAGATGAAATACGATGGGGTAATTGAACAGGAAAAAATAAACCAAAATCTATTAGATAGCATTGCTATACTAATGGACGAAAACGATAGGTTACAACAAACTAAAAAATAGAAAATATGGAATTAACAGCAAGACAAAGAATATTATTTGAGTGGGTTAAGCAGCAACACGGAGAGCAGAAACGAAAGTACACAGGCGAACCTTATTGGAATCATCCTTATGCAGTTGCTGAAATTATAAACGAGCATTATCATAATAATCGAATGATAGAAATAGCTTTGTGCCATGATTTACTAGAAGATACTGAGTGTGATTTAGTAGGATTACTTAATTACTTGGTACATAGCGGATATTCAAATGAAGACGGCTTATTTATTACTTCAGGGGTTAATGACTTGACGGATGTTTATACTAAAGAAAAATTTCCTACACTAAATAGAAAGGAGCGAAAAAAACACGAAGCAATTAGACTATCTGGAATACATCCATATTCTCAAACAGTTAAATATGCTGATTTTATTGACAACACTAAATCTATTATTGAACACGACAAAGGTTTCGCAAAGGTATATTTAAGGGAAAAAGAAGCCATATTAGTAGGTATGAATCTTGGTAATCAAATTCTTTATGAGCAAGCAAAAGAACTAATAAATCAACCCCAATAAAAACCAAGTAACTTAAACAATGAAAGGATGAAGACTGAAGAAACAAATTTAGAAAAAGCAAAAAGGTTATTAACAGATAATGCATATATCCAAGGAATCGAATTAAAAGAAAATAATTATTTATTTAAAATGTTAGACTTGGCTGCCACTCCTGACACCGTAAAAGAAAATAAACTTTTACACAAGGGTGTAGGTAAGTGTTGCGAAAACCCTAATCATAAAACAGAGATTAATTACATGTTTGAAAGTTGGGTAATATGTAAAAATTGTAATAGAGAAATACTTTAATAATTATTGTGAAAACAGAACAGTATAACATATCGAATGAAGATAACATGGAATTAATGGCTCGTTATCCAGACAATCATTTTGACTTGGCTATTGTAGACCCTCCTTATGGGATTGATGCAGATAAAAAGAATAGTAAAAAGGAGTTAAAGACCAATAAGTCTGCAACACTATCAAAGGATTATGGGAATCAAGAGTGGGATTCTGATATTCCATCTGAAGAGTATTTTAATGAGTTAAAACGAGTAAGTAAAAAGCAAGTTGTTTGGGGTGCTAATTTCTTTGGTTTAAAAGGAGGTTATTTATATTGGCACAAGAACGTAACTATGCCCACTTATAGTACTGGAGAGTTAGCGTGGATTAGTTGGTTAAATAAATTAGACTTTGTAGAATTAACTTGGCACGGAATGTTACAAAGCGATATGAAAAATAAAGAACATCGTATACATCCAACGCAAAAACCAATTAAACTATACGAATGGTTATTTAAAAATTATTCTAAAGAGAATGATAAAATACTTGATACTCATTTAGGTTCTGGAAGTATAGCAATAGCCTTAGACAACATGAATAAATTCGATAAGATGAATCTACACCTTACAGCTTGTGAACTTGATAAGGAGTACTTTGATGCAGCATGTAAAAGAATAGATAAACAAACTAGACAGCATACCATATTTGACTAATGAACACGATTAACATAAAACCATTAAGTATTAACGAAGCTCTCAAAGGTCGAAAATACAAGACTGAAAAGTACAACTCCTGGCGTTTGGAAATGTCCTTTAAATTGCCTAAATTAGAAGTACCAAAGGGTAAGTTAAAACTAAGTTTAGAGTTTGGATTTAGCAGCAAAGGAAGCGATATAGATAATCCAGTAAAGTTGACTACTGATTCATTACAGCTACGTTACGGGTTTAACGACAATCAAATTTACCGTTTAGAAGTAGATAAGAAAATAGTACCTAAAGGCAAAGAATACATAAAATTTAATTTGGAGGCTTTAGAAATGATAAGAGAATAATGCCCATGAGTATCGTACGTGGAGCAAAGCGGAATGTACTGATAAACGATATTGTGTTTTACTATAATTTAAAAATAAAATGAGACAAGACGAATATATAATATGCTCCGCAGTTTGGTTTGATGATGGTATAGACCATGAAGACCAAACTATAAAGGGAGAAACGGGCTTTGTAGTATGTGGGAGAAGACATCATAATTGTTTTCATACAGCCTGCATACTTGATGATGAAAGGAAATATAAAGCACATGAAAAAGCGCAGGGATTTGTTACAAATAAAGATAGGTTTGTAGATAGAATTGAAGGTGCTAAAATAGCTTTTGAGGCTAAACAAATAGAACAACCAACAAACCACCGATTAGGCTTATTTAGTGAAGACCTTTGGTAGTGACACACAATATCGGAATAAGAGCCGTTTTTCAATGGCTTCTTATGGAGTATTATCACGCGTTTTAATGCGTGGAGAGAATAACTAAAAATAAGAATTATGGACAAGACAGACAATCAAAAAAAAGAAGACGTAAAGAATGGGGATAGGTATTGCGCAAAGTGTGGAGAATTTCTTGGTGCAACATGTGACCCCTTTGGTAGAAGCGAATGTGTTTCTGGGTGTTTTAGTGAGAAGAAAGTTAAGGCGTAATGTTATATAAGCTTGAAAACGAAATAGAAAAACAAAAGGCAGTTGATAGGTTTAAGTTGTTGTTAGATAACAAACAATTAATTGAATTAAAGCAAGTAACTAATAATAGGAGCCAGCAACAAAATAAGGCTTTGCATGTCTACTACACTTTGATAAGTGCTGAATTAAACGATAAAAACATGGAATATCAGTATACCGGAATAACCGGAAATATATTTGAGTTGAGATATACGCCCGACCTCGTGAAAAATTTCGTGTGGCGCCCGATTCAAATCGCCTTATTCGATATTAAGAGCACAACGAAAATAAACACCCAGCAGATCAATGACATAATAGACGTTATCTCGAACTTTTTTGCTGATAGAGAGATAGTAATAGAGTTCCCGAGTATAGATTCACTTTTAAATAAATAATTATGACAGTAAAAGAAGTAAGAGAAGCCGCTAAGAACAGTAAGTATTTATTACTAAGGTTTGCAAGTGGGCATAAAATGGGAGTAAATAGTAAGTCAGTCTTTTTAGGGAATAACAAAAATAAAAGGGATGGTTTAAAGACTGATTTCGTTAGTTTTAAACCAATAGATATAAATGAATACATTAGCGTAAAGCACCCATTTATGCTTAAAAAATAAAATTGAAATATAAAGATGGAAAATGTGAATCGTGTAAAAAGGAAAAGAAAATCTATTCCAAGGGATTCTGCTATTATTGCTACTGGAAATCTAGAAGAAAAATATCTAAAAGCAAAGGAAGGACAAGCGGAAAGGTTAAAACTTATCGAATCCCTAAAATAAGTTCTTCAATGATCAAGAAACTATTAAAATACAGACCTTTAAGGGACAAATACATGCTAGAGCACCCAAGATGCGAGTTTAAGGGGTGTGATCAATTAGGTGAGCAGCTACATCATAAAAAATCACGTGATTTAAACTTGTGTAATGTCGATATATTTATGTCAACATGCAATTTTCATCATATTTTTATTCACGATAATCATGCTAAATCGGTTGAAATGGGCTATTTGTAAATATAAGTGAAATAATGTTAGGTTTGTATTATAAATTGCTATACCTTTATAC
>SDBV01002169.1_pt1 | contig 29383 bp, 37 predicted proteins | sample 2277081 | NCBI WGS metagenome assembly SDBV01 (sample SAMN10402039, study PRJNA504765) | marine sediment metagenome | isolation source: marine sediment core GS10_PC15, 223 cmbsf | place: Arctic Ocean: Southern Knipovich Ridge | collected 2010
TCTTAATTTCTTCTTGTTCTCCAATTCAATTTTAACTTTTTGATCTTTAGTCATAAAATCCTCCTTAGTTTAAAAAAATTAATATCCGTTTATTTATCCCAAAACAATCATTCCAATCAGATATTAATATATATAGACAGAACACATTAATAGGAATATTTTTCTTAAATTAGGAACAAAAAATAAAACACAATCAAAGGAGAATTTCAATGGATGATGGGAATGAAAAAGATATTCAAGATCTAATTAAACAATTTGGTGCACAACAAACAAGATCAATGCCAAACCCTCAATTTACGGGTAATCCAAATCAAGGATTAGACGCTCATACTGGTATTGATAATCAAGGTCCTATTAATGAATCTACTCCAGTTCCTCCTGGTATGTTACAACCATCAAGAGCTCCTGTACCTGCCCCTACTGGCGATGTTTGCCCACAATGTAATATGGTACATCCTCCTATTAAATCAGGAGAAAAATGTCCAAATGCTGTAGTTAAGGAAATGACAGAAGAAAGCGAAGAAGTTATAGTTGATGTTAATAAATATTTAAATACAATTCAGAATATCTTAATAAATCAAATTGAAAAGAAAAATATTAAGCATATTAATAAATTATTTCAGAACATAACAATTGAAATCAATAACTTTTTAGAAGGATATAAAGAATGAACGAATGTTTAAATGAAGAAATATCGTTATTTTGTAGTTCGGATGTCATTGAAAATATTTATATAAATTATGAAAAGATTGTTGGTATTGAATCTAATTTGAATATTATAAATGAACATAATAAATGTGTTGGAAAAATAATATTAATCTCTAATACTAAAAAAATATCTCTTAATTCTTTCGTTGAATTTAGCAAAGATAAAATAAAATGGAGATCATCTAAATTCGATTCTGATGAAAATGGATTTTATTTAGTAGATCCTTATTGGTGTAAAAAATATATTTCTGAACCTAAAATAGATGTACCCATCAAAGTTTATAAACCAATAACAGATACGTTTGAAATTGAATTAATGGGAATGTATTATAAACAATTTCTTAAAAGAAGGTTATTAGATCTATATGGAGATTGGAGATATAGAGTGGTTGCTGCAATTCGTAATTATGATAAAAACAGAATCAAAGGACATTGGACTGCAATAAATTCTACTGTTAAACATTATCATGTTGATAATAAAACTTTAAAAACTGCTCTTGCAAAAAGAAATAAATATATAGCTACTATCAACAACGAATGGACAAAATTATGTAATAATTATTATGAGCAAAATGAAGCAGCTAAAAAAATAGAACGTTTAACAAAACATTATAAAATTGAATTTAATAGCTCAAATGTCTTGAAAATGGTCTCAAAAAGGCCTCTGTAAGTTATTGAGATAAGAGGTAAATTTGGGATAGATGATGAAATCTTCTATGAACCACATTGAATAGTCAGTTAGAATCCATAGTAGTTGGAACAAGTTAACTAAATAATATGTATAATAGAGTATTATCTAGATCATGGTATTAATTATTAGTAAGAACTTATAGTAAACAAAAATAATTCAATTATTAAAAGTATCAAGGTAGAGCCTAGCGGCTCAAGTATTTCTTCTATCGCCCTGCGCGGGCAGCGCAACCCTTTGGGGTTGATCCAGAGAGTATATGGAACAAACTAATATAGAGAAAAATATTTCAAAGGAGATCTAAATGTACGGTAATGGAGAATCAACAAAGTGGTTTAGTCAAACCTTAATGACTCATAAAGACAAATTTTATGGAACAGATGGATATCTAAGAATTTCAATTTCTACAAACACTGAAGATTATAAATCTTTCAATCCACCTCTATTTAATATTTCTATTAGTAATAACTATCAAAAGAGTTGTAATTTAAATTATCATAATACAAGTGATCTATTAAAAACTTTACGATTAGTTAAAACTCAAATGAATGGAGATAAATCAGAGATTCAAAGGAAATACCAAAAGAACATGATCTTATACATTCAGTTTTTTGTAGAAGCTAATAATAATAATTCAGTTGTAGATATTAGACTACTTTCAAGCGAAACAGATTTTACTAAGATTATAATACCAATAGAAATGTTTTCAACTTTAGGAAAATGTTTGAGGTATTTTGTAGATAGTTATTTTGATATATGTACTCAATTATTAAGAGAATCAATTAGATCAGAATCTACACAGATAATACATCAACTTCCATCATTAATCAAAGGTATATCATCTCAGATTGTCCACCAAGGAACAATCTCAGATTCCCGCGCTCCCGAACCGGAAGTTGAAAAAGTTACTAAAACACAAACAACTATTGATGATTTAGACGATTTCTTAGGCAATGATATGGAGAATATTACAGTTCCTGAATTGAATGAGGAAAAGAAAGTTCCGATAGTTGAAGTTGATAGTTTATTTGTAAAACATTTATTAAAGAATGATTTATCTAATCTTGAAAATATGATGAATAATCATATGATGAATCCAGATCCGATTATGACATTTGCATCAGAAGTACAAAATAAACTAGGACCAGAAATAAAAGGAGATTTTACACTTTTACCTGATATAAATAATGATGATTTAAAATCATTGCTTTATATGTCAAAATTATATAATTCAATAGCTTATATGAATCATTTTGCAAAAGATATACCATTACCAAATAGTATGCCTGTTTTTAAATATAATCCGAAAACCGTTAGTCCAGAAAATATAGAAATTGCATATGACCTTCTTTTATTTAATCTATATATAAGATCTGTTAGAAGTAAACTTGAGGGTAAATCTACAGATATAGCTCAAAATAAAGCGTTGTTTTATATTCAACTACGATGTTTTACAGATCCATTTACATTTAGTTTTATTGGAAAAGAAGAAATTAATAATCTTAAATCTGTTATTTATAATAGATATAGATATTATGATAGTATTGGAGTGTTTGATAAATATAAAGATTTATTGAAAACTATGCATTGTCCAGAGATTAAAGATTACGATATTTCATCTTCGGTTATTGAAGCAATAGATAAAGTAATAGGTAAAAGCCCAAACATTAATATATTACATTCTAAATCAACAGAAAACAATAATTTCAGATTAGCATCTAAAAATAATTTTACTTTAGAACAAATTATAAATGAGATTATCCCGTTAGAAGTTGCAGAGAAGTTAGGGAAAGATATTAAAAATGAAGAAGTGTTAAAAGAAATTAATCGTAGTACATCAATATCTGATGAAATTTTAAACTTTTTTATAAAAGGAAAGACAAAAATTAAAATCAAAAAAGAAAATGCTTTTAATAATAATTTGGAAAGAATTATAAACTTCTTTTCAGATGAAATTCCTGACCAATACAAAGAGAAATTTATTAAACATATTCAAAAATTAAATCAAGATAAGTTTAACTTGAAAACAGATGAATTTCCTTTAGATGAGTTTGGAGAAAATATTATTAGAGCTTTATATCTTTGGGATCCAAAAGGAAATCCACAAAGTTATAAACAATATCAAATAAACATTAAAGAAGAATTCATGGATAAAAATTTAATATTAGCAAAAGTAAAGGCAGTAGAACCTAAAGAAGGTGAATCTAATGAATGGAATTTTCTGTCTAAATAAGGAGTTAAATACGAATGGCTTTGAAATTGGGAAAATCATTTGATAGAAACTACAATTTAAGAATACCGTTTCTTAATGGATTTTATAATATTGGAGTGTTTTTAAATAAAAGATCTACATTCCTTCTATTTAGTGTTGAACCAGGAATACAACACAACAGAATAGAAGGTAGTAAAATTAATATGTTTAAGAATCTTGAATCTTCAAAATTTTGTGAGACATTTCTTGAACTTCACAATTTTAGAAAAAGCAGTTTAGATATCTTAAATCAATTCAAATGTATTAAACCAGAATATTTTCATGAAGTTTCGTTTATATTAAATGAGACTATAAATCTTTCAAAAGTAGAAGTAGCTGGAGATAAAACTTTTTTTGATTGTTTGAATATATATGGTTTTACACTAAATTCATATCAAAATGAATTTATTTTCTTAATAACAGAACGTCAAAACATTGTGAAAAAATTGAATCGAAAAATAGTAAGAACAAGCGGAATTCAAATAGCTACGTCACAAGCATTACATATGCTAAATGATTATCATGAAGAAAGCAGAACAGCAGGGAAAGCAGGTTATGAATATGCAGTTCCTCTTGATAGTTCAGTTAGAAAGATTATTAAATTAGATGAGGAATAAATAAATGGGAGCAACCCCAGAAGGATTAGATAGAGAGCCTCGCCGTGATCTATATTTTTTCATACATAACGTATATGCCAATTTTTTTAAAGATAGTCTTGATTACTTTTCATTACATCTTTATCCCAGATTTGAACATAGAGTTGTCGGCACATATGATAAAGCTGTAGAATATATTCAAAAAGAATGTCAATATGATAGAGAAACTGACAAACCAATGTTACCTGCTTTGATATTAAATCCAACCGGAGATTTTGATTTAGCTGATGGGAGTGCAGGAGGAAAACAACTTTGGAGATTTCCTAATCTTGCACCAGGCATGATTAAAAGAATGTTTGATCCTGTATATCAAGATGCAAACACACAAGTTACAGTTGGATTTATTAGGATGCAAGGTGATATTGAATTACTTATGTTATTAAATAGTTTTTATGAATATTGTGACTTAAAAATGTTATTTATGCAGGTATTTGGTGGTCAGGATCGTTGGATTTATCCTGATTTTTTTACTTCATTTGTTATTTTACCAGATGAGCTTATAAATTATCAGTATTCAAATCCATATACAGGATTAACATATAAATTAGATTGGGTAAGTGCCGGAGCATATGATAAATTAGTTAAAACTACAGCAAGGAATGAATTAGTTATTCCTTGTAAAATTAAACCAATATATAAATTAACAGGTTTTAACGATGCGAGCACTAGATATGGTGGAGCAGATGCTCTTGCTGACTGGAGATTAGGAGCAACAATTAAATATGAAATTGAAATACCTTCATATTTAGTATTACAATCTGATTGGTTAGTTGAACAAATATCAATTAATATATCAGCAGGTTCTGCATATTCAGCATATAGTAATTATGATGTTCCTACATTTATGATTACTAAAACAGGAACTAAGGATTGGGGATTAGATGAGACTTCTAACTCTACAATTAATATGGATGCAACATGTGATGTGGCTGTTGAAACTGAATATGAATATCATACAAGATATTTTCATATTATTACACAAACACAAGTTGATGCAATAGCTAATGTACCGATTGCAATTCCTGAGCAAATAGATGATTTAAATGGATTTATTGTAAATAGTAAATATGGACAAATGGATTATGGAGATCATTATACATTAACTGATAACGGTAATACTTTACTAATACGAATTGATACGGTTGAGTTGGAGTTAGGTATGATAATAGAGCTCTATGTTTATAAACGAACTAATTAAGAGGATAAATTAATGAAATTATATAAGAAAGTTTTGATCGAGTCATTGATTGGAGAAGAAGTTATAGTTGATTATGTTATGAATGTTGCTGCGGGAATTGTAATGAAAATAGATGAAGATAATCGTAAACAAATATTGTTAATCCAGAGAGCAGCTGATGATCATTGGCCTCTACATTGGGAATTTCCTCGGGGAAAATGTGATAAACCAATTGGTGAAAGTCTTATAAAATGTGCTCAACGAGAAATAAAAGAAGAAACAGCTCTTGATGTTGAAGTTCTTACACACATTGATACATTTGAATATATGGCAGATCGGGGTAAAAGGAAAAGTATATGTCATAATTTTTTATGTAGAATGAAAGATCCTAATCAAAAAATTAAATTGTCAAAAGAACACCAACAATATAAATGGATAAGCGAACTTGGTGAAGCTGAACTGCTGGTTATGCCTGATCAAAAGAAATCTATAGAAAAGGTTCTTAATACTGATCGACCTATAGCTTCACAACCAGATAATGATTTTACTAAAAACAATCAAATTGAGGAATATTTACAATGGTTACAAAAAAAGACTTCGACGAAATTACAGTAAAAGTGAGAGATTATGAAGATCAATTAGTTAAAATGATAGATCATATCATGCGCGCTGCGAATCCTGGTCATTCATTTGAAGTAATTGTGGATCCTGATTTAAGAGAACGAACAACGAAGTTTTATTTTGATGGTGATGGTGCATTTTATATAAAAGAAGTAAAAAAGAATGGTAAGAAAGTAAATATTAAAGATGAAAAAATACTAGAGACATACTTGGGAGATATACAATGTTAAATGAAGGGTATTTACTATCAAACAAGACTATATCAGTTGATCTTAAAAATATTAAAAATGAAAAAATATTAATAGTGGGTATAGCGGGTTCTGGAAAAACAACATTAGGAAAAAAATTAGCTAACCAGTTTAAAATACCATATAGAACTACTGATATTTGCCCATTTAATTGGAATAAAATCAAACTTAATCCAGATCTTAAAGAAAAACTTCTTGTTGATTATATAGATTGTGTTGGTAAAATGATATTGGATAATAAAAAAGGAATATTGGAAGGGGTTGGTTTAATTGAAGTATATACAAAAAGACCAAAACTCAGACGTGCTATTTTAAAATTACCAGTTATTATTTTAGGAATATCAGTTTTGAAAAGCGGACTCAGGTCTCAAAAAAGAAGTAAAAAAAACACATTTGATTTATTTTTCTTTAAACAAAATTTTAAATTTTACCAACAAATGTTTAATAAATTTAGAAAAGATAGGATTGCAGTACCAGGTGCAAAAGTTGAAGAGTATTATCTTGAAAAAATAAATAATGAAACGGTCGAATGGTATTTAAAAAAAATACAATGCAAACTTTAAAAATAAAGAAAAAAGGATTCTTTATAGAAATTCCGGGGATGCCACCATTCAGAACTCCAGCGGATGTAAATATATCTCATGTTAGTATTCCTTTAGTTGCATCTGTATTGAAAGCACAAGGAATTGAAAGATTTGAAATTATCTCAGATACAAAAGGAAAAGAAAAAGTATTAACTCAGAAAGATTTTGAAGTTGATAAAAAAGAACCTACAAGAACTGATTATGAAGGGAGATTTAATAAATTAGAATCTTTAATGAATAAATTACTTCAAAAACAAACGAGTGATCTACCTTCAAAAGAAGAACAAATTACTAATAGACTAAATAATATTGAGAAGTTATTAAAAAACAAAACTAAAGTTATACATATTTCTCAAGAAAAAGTCAATAAGAAAGATAAAGAAACACATGATACTTTTATTCCTGAGATTGATTTAGAAGGATTAAAAATGAAAGGTAAAGTGTCACAAAAAACAATCAAACAAGATAAATCAGATATTGATAATAATGCTGATTTATTATCAAGTATTATAATAAGAGGAGGTAAATAATGTCAACAGATAAATATTTACAACAATTACAAGAAGGGGCATTTTTTAAATCAAGAATTGCGTTTTATGAAAAGACAATCCCTGGTTTTATAAAAGCATTGCAAAAGGCTTTGGGTATAGTAAAAAAATATAAAGTATGGCATGCACAACAAAAGAAGAAAGAACCTGATAAATGGGATCCACCTGCAATTGAATTTGTTATTAGTCAACAAAGTGTAATTGGGAATGTAGCAGCAACTCTTTCTAAAAGACAAGCTGGTAATGTTGAAAAATATCGTTTTGAAATTCATGATGGTGATAATGCAGGAGCATCAGAGTTTGGTAAAACTAATAGAGAGTATGTAGCAGCTATTCTTGATTTTTCATTAAGAATATAATATGGAGGATAATATGAGTAATGAAGTGAAGAGTGAATTAAAAAAGAGAGATGAAATTGTATGTTTGGGGTTAGATGCGGGTACGATGCATCTCGTATGTTCAAGATCAGATTCTGATGAAGCTAAAATAACAAGGAATGTCTTTCTACCACTAGACACTGATGATATTCAAATTTCAGAGTTGAGTGAAATTAATTATGTTAAAACTGAGGATAATGAATGTTTCATTATTGGGTCTGATGCATTTAAATATGCAAATATTTTTGGTCAGAAAGTTTCACGTCCTATGGAAAAAGGATTAATATCACCAAAAGAGATTTCTGCAATTGATGTATTAACTTTAATGATTCGGGAATTAATTGGAGATGTTAGAACAAAAGAAGCATATTGTTCATATTCAATTCCTGCTGAAGCAATTGATGAAGGACGTTCAATTACTTATCATGAGAATGTTTTTGCAAGAATTTTAAAAAGTTTGGGAGTTAATTACACTTCAGTAAATGAAGGTATGGCAATTATTTATTCAGAATGTGCTAAAGAAAAATTTAGTGGTATTGGTATTAGTTTTGGTGCAGGTATGGCAAATGTTGCTGTGGCATATAAAGGCATTCAAGCATTAACATTTTCAACTGCAAGAGCGGGAGATTGGATTGATAATGAAACTGCTGCTTCACTTGGAATGGTTCCAAATAGAGTAACTAGTATCAAAGAAAAATATATGCAGCTTTCTGGAGCAGTTGAGATAAAAAATAAAAAAACAAAAAGAGTTTTAGAAGCTCTTTATTATTACCATAAAGCACTAATAGATTATACTGTTAAGAAGATCATTACGGAGTTTAATGAGAAAGTTGATATTGAAGTTGATGAACCTGTTCCAATAATAATTAGTGGTGGGACAAGTATGCCAAAAGGATTCGTTGAATTATTTAAAGATGTTGTATCTGGATATGATCTACCATTTGAACTTTCAGAAATTCGTAGAGCAAAAAATCCATTAACGGCTGTTTCTAGTGGTCTTCTTATAAGAACTATGTCAGATGTTAAAGGAATGAAATAAATGTTATATAGATGTGGGTAAGAAGTGAAATATCAGTTTAAAAATGGGCTCGAACGATTTAATGAATTTAAAACTCATTATAAAGACGGCTGGGATTTTGGGAAGGGTAAAGCTCTTTCCCCTTTCTCTACAAGATCTTTGATAATGTTTTTTGATCGTGTAGGATCATTTAATAATGAACCAAGTCTATTTCTAACAAGAAATGGTAATCTACAAATTGTTTGGGAAGATAAACACAACAATACGGTTGAGTTAGAATTCTTCAGAGATAAAATTGATTATTATATTGAATCTGAAAATCTCGAAGGTAAAGTTAGCCTTGATGATATAGATGATCTTGTTTCCTTGTTAAAAATCCAATGTCTGTAGTTGCAAATGGACTTTTAGTCCGTACAATATCAGATGTTAAAAATAAATAGAAAGGATTTTTATGACCAGAAAAGAAAAAGCTGGAATTATGATGGCAGATTCTTTAATTGAATGGGTTATAATCATGGTACTGCTAATGGAGTAATTACATCTGTAATTAAACAATTACAAAAAAGATTGGATGAATATATTCCAATAAAAAGAGGTAAAAAATAATGTACGGAAAAGGTAAACATGGTTGCCCAAGGGGATTTGAATGGTCAGAGTCCAAGAAGGAATGTATCCCTGAGAGATTGGGTGTAGAAGATAAACTTACAGTAAAATCTGAAAGATATTTTTTTAAAAATGAGGTAAATAAAATGACAAATACAATTAAAGAAAATGGTTGTCCAAAAGGAACTGTGTGGTGTCCTATGAGAAAAAAATGCATCCCAGAAGAAGAGATGAAAAGTAAAGGACAAGGTAAAGGACCAGTTGGTGGTCCTAAAAATGAAGATATAGATCAATTGGTTGATGAAGCATTTGATGGAGGATTCAATCAGTTTGGAAAAGTAAGAAGTTCTGAAAAACAAATTGATATGATTCTTGATAAAGTCGATCTTGGTAAGGGAACTATCAATACTACCGGTCGCCCATATGATCATCCAATTAAAATGAGAGTTAAAGTTGATGTGGATGAGTGTGAAGAACCATCTAAAAATGATGATTCAAAGAAAATTTCAAATGATATTAATCATGTACCAGATCAGAACGTAGGTGGTTTATTGAAAAGTGTTCATGATGAATTAAGTGAAGCACAAGTATGGAAGATGATTGCTGAAATGAGAATTAATGAAGATTATAAATCATATTTTAGTTCTATGTTAAAGAAATATGGTTATAAATCCCCAGCTGACATTCCAACTGACAAGAAAAAGGAATTTTTCAATGCTATTGATGCAGGGTGGAAAGGAAAGAAAGAATCTGACTAAAAAATAACGAAAGGAAATTGAAATGCAAATTGATTTGAAAGAAGAAATGTGGGATCAAGATGTAACCAAAAGAAAATTTAAAGATATTAATAGATCTGTTATGAGACAGTTCGGACTTAAACTTGAAGATCTTAAATATGTGGGTAGTTTGGAAGAGTTAAGAAAAAATCCCCCAAATATTGTTATTGCTCAATCACAAAAAACATTTAAATTTACCCAGAATTTTTTTAAAGAACAATCTTTAAAGAAGAAAGGTAAGTATGTTATGGGTCTTGGAGTTTTTCACCAGTTATGGTGTAATAAAGCAAACAAAAAACTCAAACTACTCAAACCAGCTCCAATGAGTTTTAAAAACATGTATAAACCATATCTAGGACAAGAAGTTGATGATAAAACGATTTTGGTTTTTAGAACAGGAGGTATTGGAGATTTATTATTTATACAACCCAACCTTATGTATCTTAAAAATAAATACCCCACATGTTATATCAAATTTGCCTGTGGTCCGCAATATCAATCAATGGTTAATACTTGGGAGTGTGTTGATGAAGTATTAGATTTACCATTTTCATTTAGACATTTACAAAAGTCAGATTATCATATGTTATTTGAGGGTGTTATTGAGAGATGTAAAGATGCAGAAATACAGAATGCATATAACCTATTTTCAACATGGCTTGGTTTAAATTTATCTGATGATTTATTGATACCAAAACAAGACCCTGATGAAGAACTTGTTGATAAATGTTTTGATAGATTAAGAAAATGGGATCTTGAAGATAAATCTTTTATTTTAATGCAAGTAAGAGCGAGTTCTCCAATTAGAACTCCTAGTCATGAATTTTGGACTAAACTCATAGATGAATTAAATAGTAGGGGATATTATGTTATTCTTACTGACAATCCAACACAAGCAAAAAATATTGATGTGGTTATGAAACCTTTAAAGAAACCGGAAATGACTTTCAATTTTTGTCGTCATTCAGAATCAATTGCACATACAATAGCTTTAACAAGTTTATGCAATTCTACATTTTCTACAGATTCAGCATTGGCACATATTGCTGCATCTTTAAATAAAAAATGTTTTGGTATATACGGACCATTTCCTGGACACATTCGTTTAAAAACATATCCTAAAGCTGCTTGGGTTGATGCTAAAAGACATTGTGCACCGTGTTTTGTACATAGTCAAGAATCATGTCCACAATCTCGGGGTGGATATAGTCCTTGTTATAATGAACTAATAGATACGGAAGAAAAACTAAAAGGTGTTATTGATAAATTTGAGGAGTTATTAGAACGATGATTAAAATTTTTCTTACTGTAAGAAATAGACTTGCTATAACGAAAAAATGTATTACAGCAATACAGAAACATACTACCATACCTTATCAACTTTATATATATAATAATCAAACAAACTATAAAATAGAAGAACATTTTAAATATTTTTCTGGGTTGTATAAAGATGGATTAGTGACACAAGTTGTATTTAATACTAATGAATCTACGTTTAATGCTTTTAGTAAAGCGGCAGCGTGTAATATGTTTGGTTTACTACATCAACAAGATCCAGAAAAAGATAAGTGTGTATTTTTATTAATGTTAGATAACGATGTAATTGTTACTCCTGGTTGGGATCAAATACTAGTAAGTGCATGGAAATATGTAAAAAAGAATAAAAGAACCGATATTAAAGTTATAGGACAGTCGCCTGGAGGAGTTAAGAATAAAAAAGAAGTTATAACTATAAATAAAAAACTTTCTGGAAGAAGTGGAAAATTAGGAGGTTCTGGTTTATGGTCTGTTCGTTCTAATTTTTTTGAAGATGTTGGTTTACTTGATCTAAGAAAATTAGTTGGTCATAATAAAAAACATGATCAAGATTATTGGTTACTTTTAGATAAGTCTACTAATGGTAAACCTTATATACTTGCATTGAATCGGAAATTAGGAATTCATTGTGGGAGAATGGCAGGATCTGTTTGTAATAGATTAACTAGAGGTAAAGGTAATATGAAGCAGAAGTTAGAACTTATTAAGTTTGAAAAACCAGAGGATAAAATAGATAATGTAGATTTTGATGAATTTTTTAAGACAATATATAATAATAAAGAATTGGTGGGAGACTGGTAATCGAAAGGAATTAAATGGAAGTGTTACATATAACAGCAACTGAAAATATTAAGAATATTATGAACAGTAAAATATTTAGATGTAAACCTATTTTACCTCAATTTGATGATGTTATGGAATATGAATATAATTCTGATTATGATAAAGAGAAAGGATTAGTATTTGGATTTCCTGAAAGTATATATAATCGTGATAAGATGATTAAAGATTTTGCTTACTGGAAAACTTGGGGAGATGTTAGGAATAGATTTCTAAAGAAGTATGATGATAATGAGTTTATAAAAATGCAAGAAGAAGGACTAAAAATATTTTCACATATTAAACCAAAGTCAATACATTTTTCTATTTTACTTTTAGATGTTGAACATGAACCATTTTTTGATAGATATAAGCATATGCAAAATGCTGATATGGGACCATATTGGACAGATATGGAAACTAGATATGAGCATGATGATAAACCTCTAGTTCTAATGAATTATGATGTTGAATCAAATAATATAAGAAGAGTCATCGGAACAGTTCAATCTATAGTAATAAAAGAAAATAAAATAAATACATTACTACAAATATAAAGGATAATTATGTCAAAACCTAATGCTATCTTGATGGGGCCATTTGTTGGTGAGTTATATTGGGAGGCAGGTAGATTTGCGCCCATACTTCCACATATGATTAAAAAAGAGTATAGAAATAAAGGTATAAAATATATTATTTTAACAAGAGAAGAAAGATTTGATTTATATGGAAAATATGCTGATGTTTTAGTTCCACTAAGAATACCCGGAGACTATAAAAAACGACAACCAAATTGTTTCAAATTAAATGGTTTGAAAGTCACAGAATATTTAAAAATTGCTCAAGATTTTCATGCAAAATATACTGATAAATACAATATAATTAAACAGATTTATCCTAATATTAAAAAAAATGCTTTCTTAAATAAAAATCAGTTTCTACAAAAAAAGATGTATAATGGTTTTAGTCCGAGACAGGAAAATTATGATATAGTAAATTCTTATTTGCCAGAAGAAACTAAACCATTGGTTGTATTAGCTCCTCGTTATAGGAATGGTTTTAGGAGAAATTGGAATGTTTGGCCAGAGTTTTATGATAAATTAGCACAAGATAAAAATTTAATGAAAGATTTTCATTTTATTATATGTGGAAAAGATGGTGAATATGTACCTGATAAAAAGAAAAGATTTTTGGATCTTAATGATATGATACCAAGAGAAAAATCTTCTCTTATTGGATTGTTACTTGTTGTATTAGAAAATACATTTTTTACATTTGGTTCACAGAGTGCAATACCAAATATATCTTTAATGTATAATATAGATGTTTTGGAATTTGGATGTCAAAAATCATTACATACAAGAACTTATAATATAAGAAATACACCTATAACATTTCTAGTAGATAAGCAGTATAATATTCCAGTAAAACGAATATTTCCACAATTTAAAAATTTGTTATATAAGAAAAAGGAGAAACACAATGCATCAAACAAACAACGCATGGATTCAAACAAAAAAACATGAAATAGAAGCTATTAAAAGACAATTAATTGAGTATGATTATGCAGGATCATATGGAGGATCAATTAATCTTATGCAAGTTAATAATATGCTTGATGGATGTATGATTGAAATATTAAAACTTCAACTGGAGAATGAAACATTAAAAAAGGAAATTAATAAACTTACACCAAAAAAACCAGTGGAAGTAAAAGTTGAAACCTAAAACTATTTTATTTGGTCCTTTTGTGGGAGAGTTATGTTGGGAGTTTTTTAGATTTGCTCCTTATGCGATTAATTTAAAAAAAACTAATCCATATTTGAAGTTGATTGTTTTAACTCGTCCATCCAGATTTGATTTGTATGGTCAATATGCTAATATTTTAGTTCCATTAAGATTGAGAGAAAAATCAAACTTTGATGGGTTTGGTATGACAAGATATTTAGATGAAAATTATTATGAACTTGTTGAATATTTTAGGAAGAAATTTAAGAAACGATTTCGTCTTATATATCATCACTATCCAGATGTTAGATCATGGAGGCGTAAAGTTAAATGGCAATTTCCAAGAGATCAAATGGATTATGATTTTCGTCCAAGAAAAGAAAACACACAACTTGCAGAAAAAGTGATGTCTAAAAAAATAGGAATAGTTGAGAGTAGTGCAACTGAAAAAAATATTAAACGAGATGATATTATTGATACAGTTGATTTAATGTGCCTGACAACTGATAATTCTACATCCTTGGGTACTATAATAGAATGTATTAAACTAGCAAAATTTGTTGTTGGTGATATACAACATGATATTTCACATTTATCTCTTTTATTAAAGACTCCATTAATACATGTTGGAAAACCTATATCAAAAGATTATATAAAATTAATGAACCCTCTTGAAACACCTGTTATTATGTCTGAAAATATGAAACAGGGAGTGAAAATATATGAAAATCTGTGATTACGGATGTGGAAAAGGAGCTAAACATCAATTCAAAAATGGTAGGTGGTGTTGTTCTGATAGTCATAATAAATGTTCTAAAGTTAAAGAGAATAATAGAAGAGGTAATCTTGGAAAAATTAGAATTGAAAAGAGTCGAATAAAAAGCAGAATTAGCCACTTGGGGCAGATTCCATGGAATAAAGGAAAGGAGAGACTCCAAATTGCATGGAATAAGGGTTTAACTAAAGAAACAGATGAAAGGGTTAAGTCTTATTCAAAAAAGCTTGAAGGAAGAAAAACATCTAATAAAACTAAACAATTGATTGGTAAATCAACTAAAAAAAGATTTAATAGACCAGAAAAAAATCCGATGTATGGTGTTAGAAGATTTGGTAAAGATAATCCATTTTTTGAGAAAAAACATACATCTAAAACGAAAGAAATATTATCCATATTTGCAAAGACAAGATTTAAAGATCCAACAAATCATCCTAGTTATATAGATGGTAGTTCTAGATATCCATACCCTTTTATTTTTTTTAATAAAGAGTGGAGAAATTATATATATGAACGAGATAATGAAAAGTTTTGTTGGAACCTACAATGTGAGGGAAAAGGAAAAAGAGAGACTTTACATCATATAGATTATAATAAAGACAATTGTTCATATATAAATATTATTAAAATTTGTGATGTATGTAACTCACTAGCAAATTTTAATAGAGAATGGTGGGAGACATTTTATGTAGAAATTATAAGAAGGAGAGAATTAAATTGAAGATTATTTTTAATTTGGTGGGTGTTGGATTAGGAAATCAAGGTGGGTCCTTAACGATTATAAAGTCCGCAAATATATTGAAAAAACTTGGTCATGAAGTTATAATTATCAATTCAGGTAAGAATCAACACACATGGACTCCTTTATATACTAAGCATTTAATAATAAAAGCAGAAGAAAATATTCCTGATGCTGATGTTGTAATTGCAACAGGATTTAAAAGCTGGAAACATACAATAAAACTTTCAGATAGATGTGGAAAAAAATATGTCTGGTTAAGAGGATGGGAAGTTTGGAACTCTTCAGAAAAAAATATTATTTCTATTCTGTCAGATAAGAATATGATAAAGATAGTAAATTCTATTTGTCTCCGTAATAAATTATTATCTTATAAAATAAAGTCTCATATTATTAGACCAGGTAATGATTTTGAAGATTTATTTCCAACCAATACAAGACAAACTAATAACAATATTATACTGGGTGGGTTGTATCATATAAAACATAAAACTAAAAGAAGCGATTGGATAATAAATATTACTAAGTCATTGAAAGAAAAATATAATAATATTGAATTACATATGTTTGGAAGTAATAAAAATCCAAATAATAAAATTATTGATAAGTATATATCACAACCAAATATTATTAAGAAAAATAAATTTTTTAATAACATTGATATTTTTTTATCTCCTTCTTCTTTAGAAGGTCTCCATATAGTTCCCCAGGAGGCCATGATGACTGGATGTTCGGTAGTAGGAACAGATGCAGATATGTCAGGAACAGAAGATTATTTAATTGATAATTATAATGGTATAATATCAAAGGATGATTTTAAATCGTTTTCAACAAATGTTGAAAAGTTAATAAAAAATGAAAAAATGAGATTTAAATTTGGGAAAAATGCAAGAAAGACAATTGAAGAATTGGGCGATAGAGAAACTAATATGAAAAGGTTGATAAAATATTTTAAAGGAATCATTGAATGATATATAAAATAGAAGATATTTTATCTAAACTTGAAAATTGTATTGAATATAAAATACCCTTTTCACATATTCGTTTTGGGGATGGTGGAATAAAATTTATTGATTCTATATTAAATGGTAACTTTGACCAGTTGAAATTAATTGTTAAAAAAGAAGGTATTTCATCTTCAAAAATTATTGAGGTGTTTGAATTGTGGGGATATTATGCGAGACATGCAGACTTTATTGATACCCCAGAAGTTTATTTTAATGATACTTTTTGGCCACGAATGAAGAAAATAAACAGAGATATTAACGAATCGACAAAAATTAAAATGACAAATTGGAAAACTTTATATCATCAATCTGAATTTGATAATGAAAAATATTGTAATCCAGAATCTAATTATTTAATGATTATAAAACGACCTGGACATAAAAATTTACTTGATATAATGAAAGATAAGAAAATTGCTTTAATAACAGCAAAACCAGAAGTAGGTAGTTTGTTTCAAGATTATTCTGTTGATATTATAAAAATTGTCGGTCATTATGAAAATCAATATAAAAATTCATTTCATAAAGTAATGGATCTAATAAGATATACAGCTACTAACTATGATTTTTGGATGGTTGCGGCTGGGGAACTTGGTCGTATATATACAGGTTCAATAAAAGAATGTGGTGGAAGAGCAATTGATATTGGCTTTGTTGTTGAATTTTGGTGTGGTGAAAAGTTACACCCAAGACTACAACCTTATTTATCAAATAGTATTGATAATAGATTTGAATTGCGGCTTACATCCGAGGGAATAAAATATGCCAAATATATCTAAAATTGATATAACCATGACAGCTACTTTAAGACCAGATATTTTAGTAAAGACATTAAGGGGTATAGTAAGAAATATAGTAACTGATAAACATGAATTTAGACTTATAATCAACATAGATCCTGTTGGTGAAAATATTAGATCAAAGATAATATTAAAGGTAGTCAAAAAATACTTTGATAATGTAGTGTATAATTATGCTAAACAACCTTCTTTCACAAAAGCAGTAAAATGGGTTTGGAAAACTTCGGATGCTCCATATATTTTTCATATTGAAGATGATTGGAGTATTAATAGAAAGATTGATGTAACTAAAATGATTGGTATATTAGATAGACATGAGAATTTATCTTCATTAAGGTTATACAAACTTTCTACACCTAAAAAGAAAGTGATCTCTACATTTGCTTGTAAATGGAGATATAATAAAGAAGGATTTTATGTAGCAGATGGGTGGCAAAAACAGTTTGGTTTAAACCCAATATTAATTAAACGCCAATTTATAGATGAAGCTTTACCTAAAATGAGGGATGATGTAAACCCAGAAAAGCAATTTAGGGCTTCTCAAAAATGGATGGCACCGATTATTAAGAAATGGAAATATGGATTATTTACTTCACCAGGCGACAAACCTTCAGTTTCAGATATTGGTTTAACCTGGAGGAATAAAAATAAATTTGTAAAACCTAGAAAAGTTCCATTTATAACATGGGAGAAAAATAAATGAAAAGAACTTTTAAGTCTATATCAAAACATGGAACTTATAATTATCTTAAAGATCGGTATAAAAAAGGAAATAGGATTGTTGTTTCGAGATATGGTGATGGTGAATATCTAATTATGTTAGGAACGAAAAAAAAGAAAGGAATTGCAGGACAAAAGGTAACAGAAGAATTAACTAGATTATTAAATGAATCTATAAAAAAGAAAAATCAGCTTATTTGTATACCCAATAAAATAAGAATAACACAAGATACTTTATATATTAATGAGGATAATGAAAGACTTTCTAATAAAATTGGACGTTATATAATTAGTAATTCTAACCATAGTTTGTATGGTCAAGTTCAATGGAGAGATATAGATTTAATACGTTATAATAGTGAATTTGTAACTGAATTTTTTATTGGAAAAACTTTAGTGATTACTGGTCATAAAGAAGTTTGTGAAAAAGCATTTCATAATAGAAAAAAAGTTAGAGTTGATGTTTATGGGATACCGATGAAAAATGCTGCTGGTGATTATGAGAATATAAAAAGTGATCTTATTTCTATTTCTAAAGAATATAAAAATATAGTTTTTGCTGCTGGTCCAATTGCTAAAGTTTTAATTACTGATTTGATTGATGAATGTGAAGCTCATTTGATAGATATAGGTAGTAGTATTGGAGTTATAATTAATCCATATTCTATTACTTATCAGGTTGTAAGATATTGGCCTAATACTTTAAGAAAGAAAGATCCAAAAGTTGTAAAGATTTATTCAGATAAATTTTTTAAAACACTAAATAAAAAAATCTAAGGAGAGTTAAAATATTGAAAAAACCTGAGTTAATTATTTTATATGGAGATATCTTAGATAAAAAACAGGCAAAACACCAACTTATGATTGATGGTAAAGTTACATGTGGGTATAGAGAATATGCAAGAGAATTCGGTTGTATAATTTATATGACTAAACAAAATATTAGATTACCATGGGAATATGTCATGGTTCAGCCAAAAAATATTATAAATTTTATAAATAAACATCCAGATGCAGTAGTGTGGTCTGTAAAACATTCTCCCAAAAAAGATGGACAAATTTTATCAAAAATAAAGAACAAAAAAATATATTATTCATGTAATGCAAAAAATATATATAATCTTAAATGTAATGCGAGTTTAGTTGATACTCCAAAACGAGTTAAACAAAATGGTAAATTATGGTTTAAAGGTAAAGACCCTGATTATTGGTTACCGTTAGAGGAAAAACAAAAAGAATATGATTATTTATTGGTCGGTTTAAGAGGTGATAAAAATGAGAGATATTTTATTAAAAAATTAAATGAGATAAAAGAAAAGAGAAAAGTTTTATGGATAGGGGGATATAGATTTAAAAGGAAAATTCCTAAAACTCACCATGAAGTTCATTTAACAAAAAAGTTAGGGCAAAATGAAGTTAGAAATAATATTCCTAAAGCAAAAGTTGGAGTATTGTTTACCGAATTAAGAGTAGAAGGATTTCCTCAAGGTTTTTTAGAGATGACTATGTGTGGTGTGCCAGTGGTTTATAATATAAAAGCACCAAGAAATCAATTTTATTTTTATAAATATAATTCATTACTTTGTTTAAAAAAAAATATAATAAAAAGCGCTGAAACTTTATTAAAAAATAGAGATCAAGTTAAGTGTAGAAAGGTGGCTATTGAAAATTATAGTTTAGAAAAATCTTATGAAAGGATACAAGAATGTTTAAAATAATAACTTTAAGCGATTCAAATTATTTCGATTCTGGTAAATTATTTTTACAAACCAGAGATGTTGTTAAGGATATGGATATTGTTTTATATGGTCCTGATTTAAATAAACAACAATTAAAACAATTAGACAAACATAATATTTCATATGAGAAACTTGATAAAAAAACATGGGATACACAAATGCAGTTTTTGAAGTTTGATATGATTCTTAATGAATTAGATAAAGATGTAAATCGAAAATATGAAGGTTTTCTTTTAATAGATTGGGATATCTTTTTGGTGAATGATTGGTCGCATATATATAACTACGATTTTGATTTATGTATTATTGGTAGACCAGATGAAATAAAAAGAAGAATAATAAGAGCATATGGTTGTGGTGGAGGATTCTTTTTTAAACATAGCGCAAAGAAATTATTTGAATATGGGAAAAAAGTAATTCTCAATGGTGGGGATGAAGTAAACCCAGAATATAATAGAATTTGGAAGACATTAGAAAGTGGAAGACCAGCTCATAAAACACATTATAGAACCACATTAAGATGGTGGGTTGATCAAATTTTTATATCATCTATTGCTTTAAGATTTATGGAAAAAACAAACTATAAACAGAAACTTGGGTTAGACCCAGTCTTTACAGAGTTTAATGATTTTAAGATAGCTTTTGTAAGTGAAAAATATTATAACGTATTAAATTCAAATCCAGTAATTAGAAAAGAAAAAAGTAATATATTTATCAGACATTTAAAAGAATCAGGTAGGATAAAATTAGTGGGACCAAAGAAGGGAAGAATAAAGGAGAAGCTAGATGCCAGTGCTGCTTACAAAACTATCAAATAAATATAAATGTGACAAATCTGATAAAAACCACAAATACACAATCAGATATCATAATTATTTTGAAAAAGATAGACATAGAAAATTTAACTTATTAGAGTTGGGATTCGGGACAGGAAGTTCAGTTAAAATGTGGATGGAATATTTTACAAAAGCTAATTTAATTGTTGTGGATAATATGAAAGAATTACCAAAAGATCCTTTAATTGAGAAACATCTTAATTCCAAAAGATTTAAATTTGTTAGTTCAGATCAAACAGATATGCACAAGATGATGAATATTTTTGAAAATGGTAGAGGGTTTTATATTATTATAGATGATGCCTCACATATTGCAGAAGACCAACAATATTCATTTTATCATTTATTTCACTTTGTTGAACTTGGTGGGTGGTATGTTATTGAAGATTTAAAATGCAAGAGAAACCATAATAAAAACTTTTCAATTCAAGCAGATAAAACTTTACAAGTGTTAAATAAATATATAGAAACTGGTAAATTTAACAGTAAAATTTTAACTTCAAAACAGAATTTAGATTTAAATGATCTTATAGAAAGTGTGAAAATTTATGATAAAATTGCATTTATAAAGAAGCGAGGTTAATTATGGATATTGATTTTATAACTTTTATAGGGCCAAATTCTGCTGACTATGCAGAGTATTTAAAATATACATGTGAAACTTTTGCAAGCGGAAAACATAATATATATTGGAAAGCTGTAGAGTCAGTGGGTGTTGATAGAATGCCAAAAGGATATCAATATTTATTTAAAGCTCCAAATACAAAACATAATTCATTAAATCATGGAACTGCAATGAATATGGCACTTGAACATATAGAGTCTGATTATGTTGTTTTTATTGATGCTGATATGGCAATTGTTTATAAAAATTGGGATGATGTAATTGTAAATGAATTAAATAAAAATGATTGTTTTGGAGTGAGTTATGCACATTCAAAAAAATATAGAGACTTTCCAACTGTTTATTTATTTGCATTTAGATCATATATTTTAGATAAAGCAAAATTAGATTTCAGACCAAAAATAAAAAATGGAGTTGACTCTCCCATACGATATAAAATTAATAAAAATGAAGCAAAAATGTTTGGGATGAAACCAGGGGCGATAATTAAATGTGATACAGGGTGGGAACTTCCTTTGATTGTTAAGGATGCTGGGTTTACTAGCAAATCAATGCCTATGGTTATGATGACTTCTGAAAAAGCTCAATTACCATTTGAAAATTATAAACATAAAAAAATATGTATGAGGAAACCGGGACATATGTATGAATGGCATTATAAGGGAAAGGTTTTTACTACACATAAACAAGCAAGTAGAGTGCATCCTTTAAAAGAAACCTGGGGTGATGCTTGGAAAAAGAGAATAGATTTATATATTAAAGGAGAGAAATAAGTGAAAATAGATTTCTTTACATTTTTGGGACCAAACTCCGCTGACTATGCGGAATATTTAAAATACACATGTGAAAAATTTCTTAGTGGTAGACATGAAATAAACTGGAAATGTGTTAACTCAATTGGATGTGATAGAATACCTAAAGGGTATAAGTTAGTAGCTAATTCTGAAGATATGGGACAGGTTTCTATGAACCATGGTAGAGCTTTAAATTTAGCTCAAAAATATATAGAAAGTGAATATGTTATATTTATTGATGCTGATATGGCCATTTTATATAAAAATTGGGATCAGGTAATAATTGATGAATTGAATAAATATGATTGTTTTGGTGGGGCGTTTGGAAATGGATTAAGAAAATATAGAAATTTTCCATCAGTTTATTTGTTTACTTTTAGATCTTATATTTTAGATAAAGTTAAATTAAATTTTTTACCCAAACTTCGAGAAAATAAAAAACATATTTATAGACTTAAATTGAATGAAAAAGAAGCTGATTATTATGGAATGCAACCAGGAAAATCTATTCATTGTGATACGGGTTGGAATATTCCTTTTATAATTAAAAAAGCTGGACTTGCTTATAATGTAATGAGTTCTGTACCAATAACATCTAGATATATTCAATTACATTTTGAAAATGTGAAACAGGAGGAATTATGTAAGCGAAAACCTAAACATATGAGTGAATGGCATTATAATGGAAAATTATTTGCTACCCACAAACATGCAAGTGGGGCAGCTGCTTTAGATTCAGAATTGGGTAATGCCTGGAAAAGAAGAGTTGATTTATACATTAAAAATTATAAGGAGTAAATAAGATGGCTCATAGAACACAAATAGCATGGTGTTTAAAAGTTAAGGAAAAATACCCTCAGTATTTTATAAAGAAAAGAATTTTAGAAATTGGTTCTTTAGATATAAATGGAAATAATAAAGGATTATTTGAAAATTGTGATTATATAGGTTTAGATGTTATTAAAGGAAAAAATGTTGATGTTGTATCTATTGCACATGAGTATAATTCTGATATACCATTTGATGTGATTTTATCTACAAATGCTTTTGAACATGATATGTATTTTGAACTCACATTAAAAAAAATGGTTGAATTACTTAAACCATCGGGTTTAATGTTTTTTTCTGCTTGTTCTAATCATAAAGTACATGGAACAGAAAAAACTAGTCCTTGGGCTTCTGGAACAGCACAAATAAACAATAAAAAATGGGCGAATTATTATAAACATATGAGAATAGAAGATATTACTAATATTTTAAATCTCAAAGAGATATTTAGTAAATTTAGTTTAAAAGATGAGGAAAAAGATGTACGATTTTCAGGAATAAAAAAACTGCTGTAGAGATTATACCCCTATTTTTAGAACATAATTTAAATATGGTTAAATTATGTTCTAAAAATAGGGGTATCTAAGTTATGAAATATACAAACCATGAATATATAACACATCAATCTAAATTAATTTTTAAAACACCCACAGTTGAAAAGCAATACCTATCAGATCTTGAAAAAAATAAATTATCATCGGTTAAAAATGAGATGTGTTGTTTACGAAAATTTTCTATTGATAATGTTTATGCACCTGAAATTATGGAAGTTAATAAAGTATCTTATATTATGAAAAGGTATGACTTCAGTTTAGGTAATACAAAAAGGATTTCTGAGAGGAATATTAGGAGGTTATTATTTTCATGTTCTTTAAAAGAGATTTTTAGACAACTTGATGAAATTGAAAAGATTTTAAAAGAGAGAAAAATTATACATAAAGACATCAATCCAGGAAATATTCTTTTTTGTGAAGAAGATTTAAAATTGAAATTAATAGATTTTTATTGGGCATCAACGGACAATATTAATCTAGATTTTGTACGAGGAATTAATGGGATTTATGGAGAAGATTCTAAAGCCTTTTCTACAATCAAAAAACAAATAGCTAATATAAATAAGAAAGTGATAAAAGAAGTAGAAATGTCAAAAAAAGATATATTACCCCAATTAGGTAAAGTATATTATGATGGTTCTGCTAAACATAAGGGAAAAACATACCACCCAATAGATATTCATTATTATAAAGATAATTTATATCATAAGGATATTGATTATGAATTTAACAACATAATGAAAAATATAAAAAATTCAATTGAATCGGTTATAGATGTTGGCTGTGCTGCGGGTTATTATTCATTTAATCTTATTAGGATGTATAAAATACAAAGAGTTATGGGATATGAAGCTGATCCTATTATGCTTTCTTTTTTAAAAACAGCGAAAAAGATTTTTTGTTTAGATGAACTTGTATTAAATAGTGGAATTAGCACCAAGACTAAATTTCAAGATGTTGACTTAGTAATATGTATGAATGTTCATATGTGGTTAGAAAAACAATTAGGAAAGAAAGTTGATGATATTATATCTAATTTAATTAAACATTCTAAAGAAATGTTTTTTCAAACTGCCCATGCAGAAAGCTCTGGAATATATAAAGTTAATAGATTAAAATCTAAAGCAGACATCCAAAAATATTTGGAAAAGTTGGGTGGTAAAAAAGTTACTTTTATTGATAGTTCTAAACGTGGTGGAAAGAGATATTTGTTTAAAATAGGAGATATTTAATTATGAATGATCATCCAATAAATGGTGAACTTTATAACTTTATATATACGAAGATTTCTAATAAATTAGTTTTTGATATTGGAGCACATGTAGGGAAACTTACTAAAAATTTTATAGATGTAGGTGCTCATGTAGTAGCGGTAGAACCTCAAACTGATTTAACAATGAATAAGAATTTTGATGATGCATTATCTATAGAAAATATATGTATTTCAAATGAGATTGGTAAAATTAAATTCTATCAGTGTAGTAGATCAAGCTTATCCACTTGTGATACTTCTTGGAAAGATTGTCATAATGGTGAATGGAATGAAGTAATAGTTCCTGTTTATACTTTAGATTATCTTATAGAGAACTATGGAATACCAATATATATAAAGATAGATGTGGAAACTTTTGAAGAATATGTTTTAAAAGGATTAACTTATAATATTGATTATATAAGTCTTGAATATACTAGAAGTTTTAGAGAAACATTTATAAACTGTTTAGAAGAAATAGAAAGATTGGAGTATTCAAAATTAATTCCTTATAGGAAAAGAAAACGAAACAATTCTAAAGATGGTGAATTTAATAATACAATTGAGTTGTTAAAATATTTTGATAAATTACATAAAGATTCTCAAGGAGATTTACTAATTATAAAATGAAAAAAGTAGTCTATACAACAGTTCTTGGAAAGTATAATCTTAAAGAACCAACATATATTAATAAAGATTGGGAACATATATGTTTTACGGATCGAAAACTTAAAAGTAACATCTGGTCAATGATTCATATTAAAGGGGGTAATGACTTAAGAAAAAAAGCTCGAGAAATAAAAATTAGATATGATAAATATTTAGATTTTAATTTATTATTTTATATTGATTCTAAGTTTACTATTACTTGTAATCTTGATAAATTAATAGAGAAATATCTTAAATATGATCTCTGTTTATTTAGTAATCATAAAAGAGATTGTGCTCATTTAGAAGCTGAATTTTGTATTAAAAAAGGTGTAGGAAATAAAGAAGATATTATTAATCAAATAAATTTTTATAAAAAGGAAGGATTTCCAAAAGGATTGGGTAAGTGTGCAACAGGTATTTTAATTAGAAGAAATACACCTGAACTTCTTAATTTTATGAAGTTGTGGTATGATCAAGTTGCTAAATATAGTAATAGAGATCAGATAAGTTTTCCATATATTATGTGGAAGAATCCAATTAAATTTACCATATTACCATTTAAAGAAACTTATAGGAAATTTATGATATGAAATTTACCCAATTAGTTCGAACAGTTGATACAAATAATTATTATGAAAAGATGATCGATCCAAAGATTTTGAAAGCACAATACAACCCTGAGAGATTTCATTTATGGAAATCATTACATAAAGATCTTGATAAAGAAGCATTGAATATGTTGTATTCTCCACACTATAGATTTTTAAAATATATAAATAATAGGGCTTACTACCAATTACAAAGGTTATATGGTAGGAATGATAAATGGATTGAAGAAAAAATTAAGAAATTTCTTGAGGTATTTCATAGTATACGGGATGAAGGATTTAAAGAAAGTTTGATGATACTTGAGAAACCATTAGTTAAAAATAAATATAATGATGGATTTGAAATATATGAAGGTCACCATAGAGTTGCTTGTGCACTATTTTTAAACATTAAAGAAATTCCTTGTCAAATAATAAGGAGAAACTGAAATATGATTGACTCAACTAATAGTATTGGTATTATATTAAGAGGAGAATCAATTGAGAGGTTGCCATCTATAATTGATAAGTTTGAAACATGCTTTATAGTAAATTGGCATAAAGCAGAATTTGATTTATTAGAAGATTGTATACTAGGAAAGAATGTTATACAATATACTAATTTGAAACATAACGCAATGTTTTCTGAAGAAGTGTATAGAAAATTTAATATTACTGAAGTTGTAGTCCCTTATTGTAAAAGTATGTTAGATGCAAAAAAGATAAACGAGTTTTTTGAGCAACAAACAATATATGGTGTAAGAAAGCTTGATTTTTTACCTGAAGAATACATTGAAGAACTTGATCCACGTCCTAGAAATAGTGGATTAACTTGTATATTTTATTCTAGTCAAGTTCTTAAAGCTAAAGAAATATGGATAATTGGTCTTGATTTTTATTCTACGAATTATATAGGAAAAAGCACTGGAAAAAAAGATCTTAAAATACAAGAAGAAAGAATGATGAAAAGATTTGTGAAATATATAGAAAAATTTTCACATATTCAATATAATATTTTATCATATAATGAAAAAATACTTAAATTTGATAATTTAAATATTATAGGGAGAAAATAATGAAAACAATTGAAAGTTTGATTAACAAACATAAAGGAAGACGAGTATTGATAATTGCCGCTGGTTCGTCTGTAAAAGTATATGAAAATAAAATAAATAATTTTATTTTAGAAGAGAAACCGATTGTAATAGGTATTAATAATATTACAAAATTTTTTATGCCTGATTATCATCTTTGGACAAATACTCAGAGATTTAGAACTTTTGGTAAGAATATTTTTCTTGATGTAGAGCTTTTACTTGGAGCGGGTATACACTTGAAAACTATAAGAGAGGTAATTGGTAATATGGAATATACTTTAATAAACTTTAATGACATGAAAGAAGGAGCTCCAGTAGGATATAAAAAGGGAAAAATTCTGGGTTATTTTAGAACTGCAGGATGTTTATCAATTATGATTGCTCACTTAATGGGAGCCAAGAATATTTCTATTGTGGGTATGGATGGATATTCATATTACAAAAAAGATGAATTATTATCTGGTAAAGAATCCCACCATTGTTATGGAAGTGGTTTTACAGATACTGCATCATGGGAAACTTGTATTGAAAAAGACAGACTTATTAATAATGCTTTAAAGGGTTTAAAAGATTATGGGATAGAATTTAAAATTTTAACTCCAACTAAATATGAAGAATTTTATAATGGTTCTATTTTTGGAGGAAAATAAATGAGTTTAATTGCCTTGGATTGTACAATACGTGATGGGGGTTATTACCCAGAGTGGGACTTTGACTTAAAATTAGTTAACAAATATCTTAAGGTTATGGAAGAATCAAAAATCAATGCTATAGAAATAGGGTTTAGATCATCTTCAAAACAAAATTTTGCTAATATAACTGATAATTTTATTGAAAATAATTTATATATTCCAAATGTTGAATATTTTGGAGTTATGATAAACTCAAGTGAATATGATTATCATTTAGTGAGAAAATTATTTTGTTATGCTGACGAATCTCCTATTAATTTAGTTAGGGTAGCTGTTCATTTTCATAAACTTGATGAAGTGGAAATTATTTTAAAACAGTTAAAATCAATGGGATATACTGTTACACTGAATTTGATGCAAGCTGCTAATAAGAGTTACGATGAAATAAGAGATGCTGCTAAAAAAATAAATAAATGGAATTCTGTAGATGTTTTATATTTGGCTGATTCATTAGGAGGAATGAATCACGATTCTGTAAATTATTCATTTAAAGCATTAAGAGAAGGATGGGATGGGTTACTTGGTTTTCATGGTCATAATAATAAAGGACAATCCTTAAGTAATAGTTTAGAAGCTGTTGATATAGGGGTTGATTGGATTGATTCAACAATTCTTGGTATGGGGCGTGGACCAGGTAATACAGAAACTGAATATTTATTAGGAGAGTTAAATAAAAGAGGATTTGGGGAATATAAATTAGAAGATATATATAAGTTAGTTTTGGAAGAATTTTTACCATTACAAAAATGGTATGGATGGGGGCCTTCTTTATTATACTATCTATCAGCAGAATATAATATACATCCCACTTATATTCAAAAAATGATATTATATTGTTCTATGGATGAAATTTTAAACTCTATATATTATCTTAGAGATAAAGAATCTATGTTTTTTAATATAGAATTACTTAAAGAGTCATTAAAATGAATGAGGTGATAATAATTCCAGCAAGGTGGCAGAGTTCTCGCTTTCCAGGAAAACCATTAGCTAATATTTTAGGAAAAAGTTTAATTCAAAGAGTTTGGATTAAATGTGCTATAGTAGTTGATCCTAAAAGAGTATATGTTGCTACAGATGATGAAAGAATCAGACAACATTGTGTAGATAATAATATGCAATATATTATGACACATGATTGTGCAACAGGGACAGATAGGGTTTCTCAAGCTTATAAAAAACTTGGAGAAAAATATGATACTATAATTAATGTTCAAGGAGATGAACCTCTTATTGATCCTGAAGATATTTTAAAAGTTATTGAAGCTTCTTCTGGAGTTAATTCTACTACTATATGTTGTGGGGTTTGTAAAATTAGATCTAAAAAAGAATTTAAAAATCCCAATATTATTAAAATAATTACAGATTCTGAAAATTATCTTTTATATGCAAGTAGAGCAGGAATACCAACAAATAAGAAACTGGGTTTTGAATGGGCATATAAACAAGTTTGTATTTATGTTTTTTCACCAACAGCACTTTCAGTTTTTGATAGCAGTAATAATAGAACTTCATTAGAATTAATTGAAGATATTGAATTTTTAAGATTTTTAGAGTGGGGATAT
>SDBV01002170.1_pt1 | contig 29380 bp, 21 predicted proteins | sample 2277081 | NCBI WGS metagenome assembly SDBV01 (sample SAMN10402039, study PRJNA504765) | marine sediment metagenome | isolation source: marine sediment core GS10_PC15, 223 cmbsf | place: Arctic Ocean: Southern Knipovich Ridge | collected 2010
TTCCGCACGGTGAGTAAGGTAATACGGATCAACGCCTACGCAATGTCCGCCCACAAGGCCGGGCCTGTACGGATGAAAATTCCATTTCGTGGCGGCGGCATCTATCACTTCGTTCGTGTCTATATCCATGCGGCTGAAAATCATCGCAAGTTCGTTAACAAGCGCAATATTGAGATCGCGCTGGATGTTTTCAATAACCTTGGCCGCCTCGGCCGTGGCTATATTTGACGTTGCGTGCACCTTTGTAATTTTTCCGTAAACGCTTTTTAAAAGAGCCAAGGTTTCTTTATCTTCCGCGGCTATTATCTTCGTTATCGTCTTAAGCGTATGCTTCTTGTCGCCGGGATTTATACGTTCCGGCGAGTAGCCAAGCTTGAAATGCTTGCCGCGCTTTAGGCCCAGCTCCTTTTCGAGTATTTTTTCGGAAATCATCTCCGTCGCGCCGGGATAAACTGTGGATTCGATAACCATGACCGAAGGATTATGATTATTTTGCCCAACCATCCGGATAGCGGATTCAAGCGGGCCGAGATCGGGCGTTTTGTGATTTGTGATCGGAGTCGGAACGGCTATTATCACCAACGGGCAATCGGCGATCTTTTTTGGATCGCTTGTGTAATCTATCCGAACCTTCGAGAGAAGCTCTCCGCTTTCGCCGGTTACATCATTTCCCGCTTTAAGTTCGTTTATCCTTTGTTCGTCGATGTCAAAACCGACCACCGAAAAGTGTTCCCCCAGCGCAAGGGCAAGGGGCAAACCAACGTACCCTAAGCCGACTACGGCTAAAGGGTTTTCCTTATTTTCGATTTTTTTATAAATATCCTCAAAATCCATCAGCGTTCAGTTTCCAAGTGTTTCGGATGCAACTTTTCCGACGGTTTCTACGATGTACTCAATTTCTTCATCTTCAAGTTGAGGGTAAAAAGGAAGAGTAATGGTGGAGTTACCTATCGCATTTGCATTTGGGAAGTCTTCCGGTTTCATGCCCAGCTTTTCACGTAAATACGTCAGGTTTGACAAAGGCCGATAATTTATCGAGCAATTTATGCCGTTTTCAATAAGTTTGGCAAGAAAAGCATCCCTTTTCCCTTCGTTCGCCACCCGTATTGTGTAGAGATGAAGAGCGCTTTTGTGGCCTTCCAGTATCGGAGGTATGATAATTCTGGGAATATTTTTCAATCCTTCATTGAGTTTTTCAGCAATTTCTTTCCTTCTTGCATGGCGTTGTTCAACTTTTGCAAGTTGAGGCAACAAAAGAGAAGACTGCAAGTCGTTTAAATTCGCCTTATAACCTATCTCCTCAACGTCATATGAAATAACTTTTGAATCAAATCTAGAGGCTGCATCTTTGTTCATCCCGTGGTTTCGCAAAACCCTTACCCTGTCGGCAACCTCTTTGTGCCGTGTTCCCAGCGCGCCACCCTCGCCGCAAGTCATATTCTTCGTGGCGTAAAAACTGAATGCAACGGCATCGGACATGGAGCCGGGCCTATAACCCGGACCGCTCCCCTCTATACAATGGGCGGAATCCTCCACAAGTTTTAAACTATGTTTCCCAGCCAATTGTGAAAAACGATCCATCGACGCCATGTGGCCGTAAAGATGAACCGGGCAGATTGCTTTTGTTTTTCCTGTAATAGCAGCTTCACAAAGATCGGGATCCAATATCCCCGTTTCCGGGTGCACATCTACTAAAACAGGCGTCGCTCCTGCGTGTATTACAGATGAAACTGTCGCCACGAAAGTAAGGGCGGGTACAATTACCTCGTCTCCTTTTCCGATGCCCAATGCAATATAGGCCAGGTGCAAGGCGTGGGTGCAACTCATGGTGCCGACAACATGTGATAAACCCAGGTATTCGGCAAATTCTTCCTCAAACTCTGCGGTTTTGGGACCGGTAGTTATAAACAGTTTTCTGCTCGTGGCAGAAAATTCGGCAAGGCATTCCTCATCAAGGTTATGCCTGAAAAATTCAACTACCCTCTTTTTCATGTTCCCATCTTAAAAAACAACCTTGTAGAACCTGGTATATTGCCGCAGCAATTCGGATCATTATTAATCTAAAGAACTAACATACTGCATTCTGTTTAACGCATAAATATACCACATACTTTGTTAGCAACGGCATTTTTGGCCGTAACTTAACTCATAAAGTCAGCCATTAATAAGGGATTCCACTTCTTCGATTGTTTTTTGCATGGCGCCCCTGTTCTTCACTATCACGTCATGACCTGCCAGACCGGCGTTCTTCCTTTCATTGGGATCGTCAAGCCAATGGGTAACTGATTCAAATAATTCATCGGCGTTCACTGACCTTCGCGCGCCCCCGGCTTCAATTAATTTATTGGAAATTTCCTTGAAGTTCTCCATATGCGGCCCGAATACTACCGGCACTTTCCAGCTTAATGCCTCAAGGGGATTTTGGCCCCCGTGCGGGATAAAGCTTCCGCCTATAACTGCAACTTCAGCCGCCCCGTATAGCGTTGAAAGTTCGCCCAATGTATCCAGGATCATTAAATTGCCGTGTTGTTCTTCCCGTTTGGAGCGCAAAGTGAACTCAAAACCGTTTTCCATGCAAATTTTCTTAACTTCATCCGCTCTTGAAGTATGACGCGGAGCGATTATTATCATTATGCGCTCGTACCTCGAAAAAAGCTTTTTCGATAGATCGATAAATATTTCTTCCTCGCCCCGGTGCGTACTGGCAAAAATCAAAACAAGGCGGTCTGCCGGGATATTAAATTCCGCACGGATATCCTCTTTGCTCATAGCAGTAGGAACCGGCCGGTCGAATTTAAGATTGCCTGTTATTGCAACGGATTCCCTTGGGGCGCCCAACGATAAAATCCTTTCCATATCTATATCGGACTGCATTAAGAACCGGTCGATCATTCGTATGAAGGGAGCAAACAAAAATTTGACCGTCTTGTATCTACCATACGAAGTATCCGATATCCGTCCGTTGACAAGAACTATCCGAACATTCGATTTTTTTGCACGGGAGATGAAATTCGGCCATATCTCAGTTTCCGTCAATACCACAAGGGAAGGGCGAATGTATGACAACGCCTTTTTCACAGAAAACGAAAAGTCGTATGGAAAATATATCAGTGTCGCCTTTCCTTCAATTTTGGATCGCGCCACTTCCATTCCGGTTGAAGTTCCGACGGAAAGAATAATCGATGTTTTCGGATGCCTTTTTATCATTTCCTGCACCAGCGGCATTATCGTATTAACTTCGCCAACCGATACGGCGTGAAACCAGATGCCGCCTTCATGGGGCCTTTGAAACCGGTAATTCCCAAACTTTTCAATATTAACGGCAAGCGTATCTTTTTTGGTAATTAAGCGGTAAAAAGCATAGGGCAAAGCCGCGGCAAGTCCGATTAAAAGGAGGAAATTATAAATGTAAATCATGACAGGAAACTAACCCATTTTCTTTACTCATAAATTCATCACAAATCCGCCGCATTGCAGGGTTCAGATAATTCTCATGCGGAACTATTTTCCCGGTTTGGAATAGCTTGGCAGCCGCTGCCTTTCAATACCGCTTAGCGGAAGAGCCTGCGAGTCCTTGTCGGAGACAATCGGTTCGTTTACCGGCCACTTGATGCCTATATCGGGATCGTTCCACAATACGCTTATCTCCGTCTTAGGATTATAAATGTCCGTGCATTTGTAGGAGAAAAGCGCCGCGTCGCTTGTAACGCAAAACCCGTGGGCAAAGCCGGGTGGGATAAATATCTGCCGGTTGTTTTCCTCCGACAACGATACCCCCAGCCACTTCCCAAAAGTCGGCGAACCAACCCTAACGTCCACAACTACGTCGAACACCTCGCCCCGAATAGTGGAAATGAGCTTGCCCTGCCCATTCGGATTTTGGAAATGCAATCCACGTAAAACGCCCCGCGTGGAAAACGAAAGGTTGTCTTGAACGAAATTTGCGGACATTCCGGCATCCCTATAACGAGGCATGTTCCATGTCTCCAGAAAATAACCGCGCTCGTCTGTATATATCGCGGGTTCAATAATAAATACTTCGGAGAACTCCGTTTCGGTTACCTTCATTCAGGCGCGCCGTGTCGAAGCAGGCTTATGAGATATTCTCCGTAGCCATTGCCTTTATACTGATGCGCAAGCTTTCCCAGCTGTGTGGCGTCAATCCAGCCGCGTGAAAATGCTATCTCTTCCGGACACGCCACCTTAAGTCCCTGCCGCAACTCTATGGTCTCTATGAAATTAGAAGCCTGTAGAAGCGATTCATGCGTTCCTGTATCTAGCCATGCAGTGCCACGCCCCAGCTTTTCCATCACAAGCTGCCCTTTTTCAAGATAGCATGTGTTAAGGTCGGTAATCTCGAGTTCGCCCCTGTTCGAGGGAGCAAGCTTCGACGCGTAATCCGCAACATGATTGTCATAGAAATATAGTCCCGTAATGGCGTAGTTGGATTTCGGCGACGAGGGTTTTTCTTCTATATCAATAATATTTCCATCTTTATCAAATCCCGCAACGCCATACCGCTCAGGGTCTTTTACCCAGTAACCGAAAACCGTAGCCCCTTTCTTCCGGTTCCTGGCACGCATCAGTTTTTCCACCAGCCCGTGTCCGTAGAATATGTTGTCTCCAAGAATAAGACAGCAGGGGTCGTTCCCGATGAAATCTTTGCCGATTATAAAAGCATCCGCCAGTCCACGCGGTTCTGGCTGCTGGGCATAACCTATTTCAATGCCCCACTGCCCGCCGTCTCCGAGCAGTTCACGGAACAGATTCTGATCATTCGGCGTTGTTATTATCAGTATGTCGCGTATGTCCGCAAGCATTAAAACGGTTAACGGATAGTAGACCATCGGCTTGTCGTAAATCGGCAACAACTGTTTGCTTATAGCTTTCGTAATTGGGTAAAGCCTCGTCCCGGCGCCACCGGCTAGAATTATGCCTTTAGTCATAAAGAGGATTTTTTTCTATTCGCATCTAAAAGTCAAGAAGATACAGACTTCATGCACGGCATTATTGATTCCTGCACGTTCTTAATTACCGGGATTTTTTCCCAAAAGGCGCTTTTCCATTTCTTTTGCGTGTCCCGTACGGCCCGCCTCCATATTCAGTTTAATTGCTTCAACGATAACTGACGGCTCTAAAGTATCAGATTTGAACATCTTAAAAAGTTCCTTGGCCGCATAAATCTTTCTGTCATTCCCAGTTGAACGTATTCTCTTCTCAGATTCGTAATAAGCCCAGTAGCCAGACCTTGCGAACCATAGATACTCATTGCGGCTTCGTTTAAGGGCATTGAACATTAAAGCCTGGTACTCTTTTTCCTTAAAACCCGTCTTTGCAATTATTGCCTTGTTGAAGTCTACGTAAAACCCGAGAAAAGAACCGCCCCTGCCGCTGGAGTCCGAAAGCGGCTCGAAAAAAGCAGTCTTAATCACAAACGCCAATACAATTAAGGTCAACAGGGAAATCCACACAGTCGCCCTTGTTTTTCTTGCGGTCTTTTCAAAAGACACGGCTTCTTCCGACGGCGGCAATTCTTCCCATTCATCCACCTGCTTTCCGATAAGCAAAACAAAGACAACAAAAATAAGCACAAGCAGTATTGCCAAAAACGATAATGCATAATTGTAGTCGTACGCAAAGCCCGATACAAAATCAGGAATGCCGGAAATTAGTATGGGGTTCTTAAAATGTGCAGGGCTGTATTTCAGATCGCCCTCCCCGCCATTGAAAGCCGCTGCCAATCTGTTCAAGGCGGCGGTCAGAATGAAATTGCACAGCAAGAGGGAAAAAGTTATGAAGATTATGCTCTTCAAACCCGATTTCATATCCAGAAACAGTTTACGCATGGTAAATCGGAATCAAGTATCCGAATATGGTTATAACATTCATTGCAATAAACGCGCGCGCAATTACAGTTTCAAGATTACCCGTCTTATCAGGCTCCTTGCCGGAAGGCATGATGTTCGAAATGCCGAATACCGTTAAAAGAGCTATCGGCGCCAACGCATAAAAGAAATACCTGCCGGAAACACGGTGGATGAGCGCAGGCGAAAAAAAAGTAACCACGTTTGCGATAAGAACCAGCGCGACAAAAACGGCGGCAAAAAATAAATAGCGCATAAAAGGGCTTTTTCCATTTTTCAACCCTTTCAGATTTTTTACCGCGCCCCTTACAATCCCAAAAAATACAACCGCTGTAAAGGCGGCATAAATGGCATAAAAGCCGAAACTGAATTTATGCACCATCTGGCCATACGTAAACCAGTAAGTAACGAACATAACCGAAATACCCTTACCCCACTGGACAAAGGAAACGGCTTTTAACTCTTCGAAGGATGAAAAGGAATAGGCGAAGGACAAGCCCAGGCGGTCGATTATGTTAATCATACTTTTTGCCGCGAAGAACTCAAGAAGCAGTATTGCTGCAAGCATGAAAAATGAAAACATAAGATAAGTACGGCCGGTCTTTCTTGCATATCCTTCCTTAAAAGGCTCCACAAGGAAAAACCCTATAAGAATTACCGGAATAAGAATAAGCGCGTGTTTCTTTGTAAGGAACGCCAGACCAAGCGCAAAGAGGATAACGATAATATCCTCGACGGAAATATTTCCCCTTCTTATCAAACGGACAAACAAGAAAAATATAAAGGAGAACACGGCTATAAGCAGTACGTCGGAATTAACAACAGCGGAAAGGTGAGAATACTGCGGGTGAAAGCCCGCAATAGTAACCGCTAGGTTCGAATAAAGCGCCTGGTTCCTTCCTTCGAAAACAATGTTTGCGGAAAGGAAAAGAAACCAAAGTGCGACCATGGAAATAATAATCGAGATGAAGCGCGCCGCAAGCAACTTGGATAGGATACCGCTGGAGTCGATCGCCCTCAGGGGCAGAGACGCCGTCCAGTAATAGAGGAACGGCCTTTTGCCCGCGATATCCTCACTGTGATTCCGCAAATCGGTTTGTTTGAATTGCGACGCTCCTTCGGCAGGACCTCGCATTTCCGCCCTTTTCCAGAAATTCGTCCTGTTAAGCGATTCAATTATTACCGCCTGGCTGTTATCGCCCCCCCCGGCGAGTTTAAGAACATACTCGAAGTGATTCGGCTCGTCATTGCCCATCCATGGAGGAATAAGGATTGCGAAAGCAAGAGATTTTACAAACAAAAGAGCGAATAAGTAGTAGACCGCCCTGTTGCGCGAGGTTATAGAGAATGCAGATTTAATAAATTGTTTTGTCTCCCGCAATTCGGCCACTTTTAAAAACTTTTTGGAGATGCCGTAAATACCGAATGCATTTCAAGCATTACTTTATTGATCGTTCATGCGGAGGAATCCATCATTCCGGCAAGTCCGTTCTTCATTAGGGGATATGCATCCTGAGGATCCTTATAGCATTTATCTACGATTTCATCTACTAACCCCCTAACATCCATCCCCGTATTAAGATTGCTTTTCACTTTGGATATTTTCGGATTGGAGGTAGCATGCATTCCTTCCCTACCATTAATCAATGTCTCGTGGAGTTTTTCCCCGGGCCTCAAACCTGTAAATTCCAATCCGATATCAGTTCCCGGCGTATATCCGGCAAGTCTTATCATTTCCTCCGCAAGTTTAACAATCCTTACAGGCTCACCCATATCCAGGATCATGATATCCCCACGATCTCCAATCAGTGTGGACTGGAGGATAAGCAGCACCGCCTCCGGAATAGTCATGAAATATCTGGTTGCGTCCTTATGCGTGATCTTCACTGGTCCGCCATTTTCTATCATTTTACTGAAAAGCGGCACGACGCTTCCGTTACTCCCCAGTACGTTTCCGAACCGAACTGAAATAAATTTTGTTTTACTTTCGCGGGAAAGGAATTGAGTATAAACCTCGCCCATACGCTTAGTCCATCCCATCACGTTTTTTGGTTTAACGGCTTTATCGGTCGATATAAACACGAACGCTTCCGATCCGTTTTCATGAGCCATATCGGCGACATTCTTCGTGCCGTAAATATTATTCATCATCACTTCATCAACGTTTGATTCCATCAACGGCACATGCTTGTGCGCCGCAGCGTGGAAAACCAAGTTTGGCTTATGCTTTGAAAAGAGTATTTGCATCTTCTCCCTGTTTGTAACATTTGAGCAGTAAAATAATACTCTGGCGCCATTTGACAGATGTGTTATATCCTGCTCAAGGTTAAAAAGCGGGTTTTCCCCCATATCGACGCAAACAAGTTCCGACGGGCCGAATTCCAGTATCTGACGGCAAAGCTGGCTTCCAATAGAACCGGCGGCTCCGGTAATCATCACTTTCTTGGCTTTAATCATTTCGCTCACCTGAGTGTAGTCAATTTCCACGGCTTTCCTGTAAAGCAGATCGTCTATTGAAATATTTCTGAGCTGGGATACTTCTATCCTTTTTTGAAGCAAGTCAAAATACGGAGGAACAATTCTGCACGAAACCTTTTTTGCTTGGCAAGTAGATTGTATCGTTTGCAATATCTCTTTTTCAGGCTTCGACGCAATCATGACATCCGATATCTTCTGCTCGTTTAAAAGCTCTTCGAGGTTCTTTGTTGTTCCAATGTGTTTTATGCCATGAATTATTATGCCGTCCCGGTCTGGGTCGTCATCAATAAAGCCGACAACATGGAAAAACGATGATTCCTGAGCTGATAGCATTGATCTTAAAAGCATCTCCCCGCGTTCATTTGCCCCGTATATGAGAACGCGGCTTTCTGTGCCGATTTTTCCGCTTCGTAAAGACATGCCTACGGCCCCCTTGATTACACCGTGAAGCAGCTGTTTGGAGTACGCAATGCGAATTGAAATGCGGAAAAAGGAAATGAGAAAGATCGTGTTTATTGTATCTATAAGAAAAACGGACCGCGAAAATCCGATGGGATAGTAAGAGAACAACATTCCCACCATAACAACCAGGAATCCAAGCGCCGATGCCTTGATGATATTTACGAGATCAAGTATACCCGTGTACCGCCACGGACCAGTGTGCAATCCGGTAAATGAAAAGATAATCAGTTTGGCCACAATGATCGGAACAATCGTATATTTGATAAGCTCCCATTGCTTTGGATCCAGCGTTTCAAACCGGATATAGTAAGCACATATATAGGAAAGAATCAGAAGAACAGTATCGCCTATTATAATTATCAGTCTGTTGCGAGTCAAAAGATCCACCTCTCCTTCCGCGAAACGCCGCCAGCTCAGTGCCTTATAATTCTACACTAGAACCTTTTCAGGTAATAATATCAAAGTATCTATGGCCCATAAGAATGATACACATATCATAAATCAAAAAATGCGGCGCTCTTTACGCGTTGTTCGGAAAAGCGCTTTAAAAATCAAAATCCTACTATACCTCTCCAGCCTCTTTTCTTTCTTTCCACGTTCTGTAAGAAATAAATAAAATTTGGATGAATACAATTACAAAAAAGGCGGCTGCCATCGACAACAAAGCCTTTTTCTTATACGTTATTATTATTGAACTCCCGTGCAAAACGAAATATCTCTTTATCGGAGGTTCGTATTCCAGGAAATAATCTATCACCATTTTATCCAATTTTTCGGCAACTTCCCCGAGTTGTGAATGTATGGTTTTCACATTACCTTCTGCTTTTTTGATAAGTTCATCTCTCGTCCCAACTGCATGGCTGACAGAACCGATGCGCTCAAGCTTATTCTTAACGGACTTAAGAGTGGACTCCATTTCGACTTTTTTGTCAAAAAGGGCTATCGCCTCACTCATCAAGGAATAATATTGCGAAACGTAGCTGAGCAATATTCCGAAAAGCGCACTTGTGGAAACAATATTTGGGCGTTCAACATCTGGGAGTCCGGCGGATTTTCTCATAATATCAGGATCAATAAAATCAGCCCCTGTTACCAAAAGATTCTTTCTAATGTCGTTAGTTATCTCCGTCGGCAATTGCAATTTCGCGAGCTTGAAACGGAAATCCGCCCTTTTCCCCAGTTCTTCCACCCTGATTTCAACATTCTTTAATAACGACAACTGGCCTCTTTTGTACCTCTCAACATCCTTTATGGCCATTTCATCAAAGATAAGCGATTCCAGCATCGCTAGATTTTCCTGAATACTATTCATTAATCCTGAGCTAGTAAATCTAGTGAACTTATTATAATCCCCTGAAAGGGTACTTCCCTTTTTCTCAACATCAACTAATATAGAAATAAAATATTTATATAACTGATCAAACGCCATTGGTAGCGATAAATTTTCGCTGTCAATTTTCGGCAAGGACTCCACCATGTATACATTGGGAAACCGGTTGTTCTTAACATAAGCCGAATACTCCACCACGATTTTATTGAGCGCCTTTTCTTTAAGCTCTTTTGGAACTTCCACCGGAGGCGAGAATTTAACGCTATAGTTTCTCGGAACAAAGTCCCTCACCTTGTCGTAGTGCTCCACTATCTCCGTTGCCTTCAGTTTGCCGCCCCCGCTTTCAAGAACTTTCTTAGCCAGCCTTATATCGATGGGGTAAATGGGTTTGACCAGGAATGCACCTTTGAAGCTTTCAAGTGAAAGTCCGTAAGAGGAAAGCTCATTTAAGGCACTAAAAGTTTTTCCAACTATCGCATCCGAAATAAAATCGTCTTTACTGAAAACACTTCCGTCGGGATACTTTCCCGAATTGATGTTCTTGAACCCAATCTCCACTTCTAGACTTGAAGTTGGGATCGATTTTTCAGTTGGGAAAAATACAATTGACACTATGCCTGCGGCAACAGTAATTATAACTATTCTCTTCCAATAAGCTCCCAGTTCTGTAACGTACTGGAATATATCAATTCCATCTTCTGCGAGCTCGGAATGAACCTCAAATTCTCTCTTTGTCATGTATCGCCCTCAAATAAGTAAAAACACACAATGCGATCAATTGCCTGTTAATTAAAGCCTGCTAATGCAATAGGTTGATTATTAAACCTCAAATAAAAAAATAAATCAAATTGTCATTTCCCGAATCGTCGCATTTCTATATAGCGCACCTGCGTACGGCATCTGTAACCTTCTGAATTTCCCCGTTCATCAGGTATGGATGCATTGGGAGGCAGAAAATCCCGCGCGATATATTCTCGCTTACAGCCATATCCCCTTCCCTGTATCCAAGACGTTCGAAAACTTTCTGCAGGTGAAGGGGCTTCGGATAATAAACGGAGGTTGGAATACCATCGTCTTTAAGGGCGGCCACTATCTCATCCTTATTATCGGAAATCACGCCATATTGGGCCCAGGCGCATCTCGCGTCATTTGGTACCGACTGAACTTTAACTGCGCCAGCAAGCCGTTCGGTGTAAGTTTCGGCAACTTTCCGCCTTGCTTGTACTTCATCATCGAATATAGTCAGTTTCGAAAGGAGTATCGCCGCCTGAATCGTGTCCATGCGGCCATTAATTCCAACTCTCACATTGTCGTACTGGTTTTTTCCCATTCCGTGGACGCGGATCGATATTAACGTCTCGGCCAAGCCGTCGTCGTCTGTGAATACGGCTCCTCCGTCTCCATAGCATCCGAGCGGTTTTGAAGGATAAAAGCTTGTCGCCGTAACGTCTGCCAGCGTACCGACCTTCCTTCCTTTATATATGGCGCCAAAACTTTGCGCCGCGTCGCCTAAAACAAACAATCCCTCACTTTTTGCGTAAGAGTTTATCGCATCGTAATCAGCGGGCAGGCCGAAAATATCTACCGTGATAATACCCTTAGGCTTTAATCCTTTTGATCTCGCCTTCTCAACCGCGTCTGGAATTTTTTTGGGATCAATGTTGAACGTTTCGGGATCGATATCCACAAACACGGGAGTTGCCCCGCAAAGCTCTATTACCTCCGCCGTTGCAATAAAACTGAAGGCCGTCGTAATTACGGCATCCCCCGCGCCGACACCGTAGGCCATTAGCGTCATAAAGAGCGCATCGGTGCCGGACGAGCAGCTTATGCAGTGCTTTGCGCCCGTGTATTCGCATAGAGCCTCTTCAAGTTCTCTAACTTCGGGACCAAGTACGTATTGCCCGTGATCGAGGACTTTTTTTATCCGCGATTCCAGGTCGCCCTTTATCCTTTTTTGCTGTGCGTTAAGATCTACGAATTTTATTTTTCTTTCCCCTTCTTAATATGCAAGCCGTTTACATGATATAACATTTCGCATATATTACGGCGAACCGACAAAGCTTTCAATGTTGCGAAGCCATACCTCAAGCGCGAGCGGATTGAATATCTCCCTGAAAAATACCCTGCCCCTGTCCGGAGACTGCCTGCAGTAGGAATCGTATTTTAATAATAGATTGTTCACGTTTACCAGCCCGTATTTAGACATCAGGCTGTCCGGTGAGAAGAATTCCTTAACCTTTCCCTTTAGCTCGTTTTTCAGCCATTCGCTCTGAGGATTTACAAAACCCTGCTTATCCTTCCGCCATGCGATTTTGGCCGGCAGGAAATCCTCCATCGCCTTTCTAAAAACGTACTTCGTCCACCCGTCCTTAATCTTCATGTCGGTCGCAAGAGGCACGAGGGTTTCTATAAGTCGGTAATCGAGAAACGGTACCCTTATTTCCCTCGACCAAGCCATTGACATCCTGTCTTCGTAATGAACCAGCATCGGTACGGAAAGGCGTTTAATATCTTTGGCCTGAAGCTCGGGCATAGTCATGCCGGCCGAAAGCCCCACGTCCACCCGCAAGTATTCCTTTAAAGACTCTCCTAAAATATCTGTTTCGTCTTTTTGCATGAAACCCGGCAGGTACCGCTTTGCCTCCGCAAACGTAAACTGGCTGAGCACCGTGCCCCGCCTCCCGAACCCTGAAAGAACGTTAAACGCCTTCAAATAGCTCCCCGCAGACACCAGCCCCTTAAGGTAAAAGCCAAGGTATCTCTTGTAGCCGCAAAGAAGCTCATCGGCCCCCTGCCCGCTCAAAATGACCGTTATGCCCAACTCCCTGGCCTGCCGCATAAGGAGGTAGTGCGCAACGTTGGAAAATGAGCCCACTGGCCCATCGTTGTGCCGGCAGGCCTGCCGTAGGTATTCAATGCTTTCATCGGGATGCATATCAAGTTCCACCTTATGAACTTCTTTTCCCAAGCTACTTGCCATAAGGTCAATCCACATCGATTCATCGAAACGCCCGTCTTTCGAAACGGCGCTAAGGAGGTTAAGCTTGGCATCTTTTCCCAAAATACCGTTCATTACCGATGCGATGGACGACGAATCCACCCCGCCGGAAAGGAGAACGCCTACGGGAACGTCGCTCCTTAGCCGCAGCTTTACGGAATCGATAAAAAGTTCGCGCACTTTCTCTATAACCTCTTTTTCCGAACCCGGTTTTTTTTCGCTAACAGGAATGCGCCAGTATTCCTTTATCTCAAAATCGATTTTTTTTCCTTTTAGATCGAGTATGGCGTAACTTGCGGCCGGTATTTTATTGATGCCTTTAAAGAAGGTTTCATCCGAGGTTTCAAGGAGACTTTGCACGAGGTACCTTCCGATCACCTGCCGGTTAAGGGCGAACCTCTTCCCGCTCATTTCGATTATCGTTTTGACCTCGGAGGCGAAGTAGAGTTTTCCGTCCAGTAGCGCGTAATTGAGCGGTTTCACACCTACCCTGTCTCTTGCCAGAACAACCTTTTTGTTTTGCGCATCGAACCACGCAAAGGCCCACATCCCGTTAAATCGATTAAGAGCCCCTTCCACGCCCCAGCAATCGAGCGCATTTAAAACTACCTCGGTGTCGCTGGAAGTTTTAAAACGGTACCCCTCCCCTTCGAGTTCCAACCTCAGTTCTATATAGTTGTAAACCTCTCCGTTGTAAATGATTGCGCTTTTTCCGCCGTCCAATTCCATCGGCTGGTTTGCGGCATCGCTTAGATCAATGATCTTAAGCCGCTGGTGGGCCAGACCGACGTTCCACACTCCGGCGCTAAAAACCTTTGCGCCCGAGGCGTCCGGCCCGCGGTGTTTTTGGATTTGGGCGGCTTTGTCGAGAGCTTCCACACTTACTTTTGATTCGGATACAACTCCGGCTATCCCGCACATTTTTAGATAAGAATTACTTTAGGATCGGATGTTTTTGTCAACATGATGGGAACCATCTCAACTGAAGATATGCCATGCTTTGTAATAATGATTCGCTCTCTTTTAATTGTCACTCCGTGAACGGGCCCATCTTGCGGAACTTCTCGCGCCGCTGGCGGACAAGCTCCTCGGGCGACAGGACGGACAGCTCCTTCAGGTGGCGGCGCAGTACGCGGCGCAGTATATGCGCCATTACGGTGTGGTTGCGATGCGCGCCGCCCAGCGGTTCGCGTATCACTTCATCTATTAAACCCTGCTCGTAGAGGTCGTTGGCAGTAAGGGCCATGGCGTCGGCGGCTTCTTCGACCTTCGACTGGTCTTTCCACAGTATCGCGGCGCAGCCTTCGGGCGATATCACCGAATACGTCGAGTTTTCGAGCATCAGGATGCGGTTGCCGACCCCAAGGGCCAGCGCGCCGCCGCTCCCGCCCTCGCCCGTCACCACGCAGATTATCGGCACCTTCATGCAAGACATTTCCAAAAGGTTGTATGCCACCGCTTCCGCCTGGCCGCGCTCCTCTGCGCCTATGCCGGGATAAGCGCCAGGCGTATCTAGGAGCGTGATTATCGGCGCCTGGAACTTTTCGGCCATTTTCATCAAGCGAAGCGCTTTTCTGTAGCCTTCAGGGTGGGCCATGCCGAAGTTGCGGTAAATCTTTTCCTTGGTATCCCTGCCCTTTTGCTGTCCGATTATCATCACCGTTCTGTTGTCCATCGTTGCAAAGCCGCACACTATCGAAAAGCCGTCGCCGAAGCGGCGGTCGCCGTGCAGTTCTATAAAATCTTCCGTCATCCCTTTTATATAGTCGTAGGCATACGGCCTTGCCGGATGGCGCGCAAGTTGTGTCTTTTGCCACCTTGTCAGCTTGGCGAAGGTATCCTTCCTCAACTGGTTCAGCTTTTTGTGCATTTTTTTTATTTCGACATTGAAATCGGCGCCTTCGGTTCCGCTCAGGTTTTTAAGCTCTTCGAGCTTTCTCTCAAGCTCGACAATTTTCCGCTCGAAATCGAGGAATGGAATAGTCATGCAATCGATTCTACCCCAGACCGTATGCATCGACAAAATCGGCGGAGGCAAAAGGCACTTAAACCAAACCCAAAAAGTTGTGTATCCCAAAGATAAATGCTAAATTTCCGTAAATGAGCAAAATAAAGATATACACGTTCAATTGGTGTCCCGACTGCGGCGCGGCAAAGCGTTTCCTGAAAAACAGGGGCATCGAGTACGAGGAAATAGACCTCGACAAGCATCCTGAATCGGTGGAAACGGTTATCGCGGGCAGAGGCAAACGCGTAGTGCCTACGCTAGAACTTGACGGCAGGTTCATGGACGGAAACCATTTCGACCCGGAAGAGTTCGAAAAAGACCTAAATGAACTCCTGGGTTAACTGCATGCCGTTCAGGTTTTTTCCTTTATTCGTACGCATAAAAATCCGATAAGGTACTGTCAATATGAGCACTTTTGAGCCGATAAATGACACAGAACAGTAAATTGGAAAAATTGAAGATTAGTATTCCTCATTTATTCAATGAGTTGACGGTTGGCCAGAATTTTGCACCTTTAATTAAGGCAGGTAAGTTGCAAAAATGAAAAAGGGAGCTTTTAATTGTTTAATATTGTTGACTTTAATGGTAAAATCGTGATAGATTTTGCAAACTGTACGAGAGAACCCTCTTGATGTGGGGAGATGCCAACTGCGAATGTTAATTGAAGAAAAATAAGGGTAAACAAGAGTAATGAAAGTATCTTTTATAAGACGCTTGTTCTCTGAAAAATACACCGTCATCCTTATGGCCGATCTGGCCGGAAAGATGAAGCGCTTCAACGTTCCCAAAAACGTTGTTAAATTCTTTCTAATCCTTTTCGTTATCGGGGCATCGAGCTTTGGCTACTTCTCATACACGATGCTAAACACCGATTTTAAAATTGAAGAACTGGAAGAACTGCGCAAAATATCGATGCGGCAAAAACGGGAAATACAGCAATTTGCCCTCAGGATAGAAGAGTTCCAGAAAGAGATGGCAACACTCGAAAAGTTCGACAAAAAGTTGCGCATAATAACTTCTCTTGAAACAGCGCCGGAAAAGCCTAATACCTTCGGAGTGGGCGGTCCGAACGACGATTCCGGAACCTTTACAAACGCCAGCGAACTCTATACCGCAAGCCTTTTAAACCAGCTTAACGAAGACCTGGATCACCTTTCGTCCCTTGCCCGCAAGCAGGAGATAAGCTTTCACGAGTTGGACGCATTTTTCAAGGATCAGTCCTCGCTTCTTACTTCCACGCCCTCCATTTGGCCGACAAGGGGATGGGTTACCAGCGGTTTCGGTTACAGGGTTTCGCCCTTTACCGGCCTGCGCGAACTGCATGAAGGTCTGGACATTGCCACTCATCGCGGCGCTATTATAATGGCGCCCGCCAACGGCGTAGTGGTCGAATCCACCCGCACGAAAGGCCTTGGAAACGTCATTGAAATCGATCACGGATACGGCATAGTCAGCCGGTTCGGTCACAACTCTAAAAACCATGTAAAACGCGGCGACAGGGTAAAACGCGGCCAGGTGATCGCCACGGTTGGTAGCACCGGAAGGAGCACCGGCCCTCACTTACATTACGAGGTTATGCTTAACGGCGTTCCCGTAAACCCGCTGAGATATATCCTCACAGATTAAGCCGCACGCATTAGAGGTTTTGTAGGTACGTCCCCGCCCCTTTAAGGAAAAAGCCGTTGCCGGCCACCCGTGAAGATCCCAGAAATCAGCCCCAAAGGACTACTGAAAGGTAGCCATTATGAAGAATTTTCTTGTTCCTTCTTTTTAGCAACACAGTAAATACCACCTTCTTTGATACCCGGTCTGAAGCAAGCGTTGCATGAAAGACACCCGGCTTTTTCTCTGTTCCCGCTCTGCCAACGCTTCATCAGGTCTGGCTCGCGTATAAAAGGGCGGGAAAGTGATATATAATCCGCCGTTCCATTCTGAAGAGCATCTTCAATGACCTCGAAACTCCTGAACCCGCCTACAACCATAACGGGACATTTAACTTCCCTTTTAACCCGGGTCGCCAGTGTTAGGTTGTAAGCCTCCTGTTCAGGTTGCTTTATCTTCATCCTTACCGGGTTTTGCTCGCCAGAAGCCGGAGTACCGCCACTCACTTCAATGGCATCAATTCCTTCCTGATCCAGAAGTTTGGAAACTTCTATGGCATCCTCCGCTTCAAAGCCACCATCAAGAAAGTCCGCGCCGGATAGCTTTATCATGACCGGGTAATCAGACCCGACCGACTCACGAACGGTAGCGTAGACTTCCATTAGAAAACGGCGACGATTTTCCGCACTGCCGCCATATTTATCAGTACGCCTATTTGTAAGAGGGGAAAGGAACTGGTTGATCAAGTAGCCGTGAGCGCCGTGAATCTGGACCGCATCAAAACCCCATTCTTTGGCTCGTCGCGCTCCATCGCCAAACGCTTTTACGATCTCATCAATATCCTGCCGCGACATTTCCACAGGCTTCTCTGGGAATTGTGCCACCTCCACCGCCGATGGCGCTATAGGTTTGCGGCCTGCATTGACGGAATCGGTCTGACCGCCAGTATGTACTAACTGCATACAAATCTTGCCGCCGGCATCATGTACCGCGCCAGTTAAGTTTTTCATCTCCGCTTTAAAATCATCGGTGTGAATTCCCATCTGGCCGGGCATCTGTTTTCCATCTGGCCTGACAAAAGTGTAGCCGGTTATTATCAGCCCCACACCGCCCTCGGCAAGATCTCTGTAGCATGAAACAAGTTTTTCCGTCGGTCGCCCATCGGCATTGCACATTCCTTCCCATGTGGCCGAGCGCACCAAGCGGTTACTTAAAGCCATGCCATTTATTTCTGTTCTTTCAAACATTATGCTCATTTTGTTGTTCCTAAAAATTTTGTTTGAACTAATCTACCACACGTGGCTATATCTTCAGCATCGCAAGCCTGACCTAATGGAGGATTGTCGGGATTCTAAAAGAATCAGAATAGATCAAAGATATCCAGGAATTGTGCCGCAGATATTGCATAAGTAAATAAAATATGAATCTCTTACCCGATTTTGATGGGTAACGCAGTGAGCCTATCCACTGTAACGGTAGGCTCTATGCCCCACGGGTCGAACAGGGCGCCCGGCGAGCGCTTTACCCACGCCGCTTTCATCCCCGCGGAGATTGCGCCGATTACGTCGAACGGGTTGCCCGAAACGAGCCACGATTCGCTGTTCGTCGACCCGGCGCGGCGGAGAAAGTGGGCATACACTTCCGGATCCGGTTTAAAACTTTTCACTTCGTCGGTGCTTATGATGTCGAGAAAGTAAGAGTCAATCCCGGTATGTTTCAACAGCCGCTCGACATCGTCGGAACGACCGTTCGAAAAAGCGAATAACCTATGTCCGTCGGATTGTAATGCAGACAGCGCGTCCGCAACGTCAGGATGCGTCGGCAGGGTTCGATACCCACTCAAGAGTTTCTCCTTGTCATCTGAGGATATATTGGCTTGAAAGGCGGAACAGGCATATTCCAACGCATCTCTAGTGCAGACCGAAAAGTCGCGGTAGTTTTTCATCAAACCGCGCCGAAAGGAGTACTCAAGCTGTTTTGCACGCCATGTATCGGAAAACAGCTTAGCCCGGTCACCGACAAACCGGGAAAGCGCGTCCACGACCCCAGCCGTGTCAATCAACGTGCCGTATACATCGAATGCGAGCGTGCTCATATCGTTTTCATTTTATCCGATCTTTGCCAGATGGACATGTAGATATTCCTTTCAATGGGAGAACGCATCACGATATTTGACTGCGTAGACTTGGGGTGATAGATTCATGGGGGAAAAACGGGGGGAAACCCCAGTTTTCTGGAATGGATACTTTTCTTAGGGAGGTGGGGGTATTTGTTCCGCGTTTTTTTTCTATCCATTCAAGAACGACTGGTTGCGCCTTTCCCCGGTTGAAATTTGGTTGAAAATTGAAGGGAGACAACGTGGATTACAAACAGTTTCATGCCCGGTCAATTGAGGATCGTGAAGGCTTTTGGGGGGAGCAGGCGGAACTTATAGACTGGCATAAAAAGTGGCACAGGGTTCTTGATTATGACAAACCCCCTTTTGCGCGCTGGTTTGTAGGCGGGCAGACAAACCTTTGCCATAACGCCCTGGACAGGCATCTTGAAACAAGGGGCGGTCAAAAAGCCCTTATCTACATCTCCTCCGAAACCAACGAGGAAAAATGCTACACCTTCAAGCAGCTCCATCAGGAAGTGAACACATTCGCCGCGTCGTTAAAAGAGCTTGGAGTGCAAAAGGGCGACCGTGTAGTTATCTACATGCCGATGACGGCCGAGGCGATATTTGCGATGCTGGCCTGCGCGCGCATAGGCGCGGTGCATTCAGTGGTGTTTGGCGGATTCGCCTCGCACAACCTCGCGGCCCGTATTGACGATGCAAAACCGAAACTACTTATAACTTCCGACGCCGGTATGCGCGCGGGCAAGATAATCCCATACAAAAACCTTGTTGACGAAGCTATCCGCCTTTCCGCATCGCCGCCGGAAAAAGTTTTGCTCTGCCTGCGGGGTTTAGTTAAGGACATATCGATTACCGAAGGAAGGGATGTGGATTACTCGCCGCTAAGGGAAAAACACAAGGACACCAAAGTGCCCGTGGAATGGCTCGAATCAAACGAGCCTAGCTACATCCTCTACACCTCCGGCACAACCGGCAAGCCCAAAGGGGTGCAGCGCGACACCGGGGGACACGCCGTTGCTCTGGCCGCGTCCATGAAGTATATCTACGCCGCAAAACCGGGCGAGACGATGCTTACCACATCCGATATCGGCTGGGTGGTTGGGCATTCGTACATCGTTTACGGCCCGCTTATCCATGGGATGACGACAATCTGCTACGAAGGGCTTCCCATACGCCCCGACGCCGGCATATGGTGGAAGATCGTGGCGGATCACAAGGTAAACGTTATGTTTTCCTCGCCCACCGGCATAAGGGTGCTTAAGAAAGAAGACCCGAAGTACCTTAAAATGCACGATCTCAGTTCGCTTCGCTACCTCTTCCTCGCCGGCGAGCCGCTCGACGCGCCGACCTCGCACTGGATTACCGACGGACTTGGCACAACGGTAATCGACCATTACTGGCAGACCGAGTCCGGATGGCCCATCATAAGCTATATGCCGGGCGAGGATATGCATCCCATAAACCACGGATCGCCCGGTTTCCCCGTTTACGGATTCGACCTCAAGCGCGTACACGAACAAACCGGCAAAGAGGTAACCGGCCAGGAAAAAGGAGTATTGGTAGCCGTTCCGCCCCTTCCACCGGGATGCCTTACCACAGTGTGGGAGAATGACAAGGAATTCGTGGATGGATATTTTTCCGATTACGACGAGATGGTCTACACCACTTTCGACTGGGCCATTCGCGATGAGAACGGCTATTATTTTATCCTGGGCAGATCGGACGACGTTATAAATGTCGCGGGCCATCGCTTGGGCACCCGCGAAATTGAAGAAGCCATAAGCACCCACTCATCGGTTGCGGAGGTCGCCGCAGTGGGCGTTCACGACGAACTTAAAGGCCAGGCGATAGTCGCCTTTACGATAGTAAAAAACAATGACGATGTGGAAGACGAAAACGGCAGATCGGAGATGGAACGTCAGCTCAAGGAAACTGTCGCAAAACTGCTCGGCCCCGTCGCCCGTCCGGCAAGAATTCTTTTCGTGAACGCTCTTCCCAAAACCCGGTCGGGCAAGTTGTTAAGACGCTCCATACAGGCGCTTGCGGAAGGACGCGATCCCGGCGACCTTACCACTCTGGACGACCCGGCATCGCTGGATGCGGTTAAAGATGCGGTAGCCTCATTAAAGGCAACATAGCCCCCGTTTTTGCGTACTATGAAAGTAAACCAGTAAACAAAACATGATTTTCCCAATAAAACGCTTTAGGAAAGAAACATAAATATATAAAAAGGGGGTTATTTTTCTATGTTATAAAACTAACGTATACAATCAGGCATACAATCTACCCCTACACCCCTTACTAAAACTGTCAATGATCTATTTACTTTTCTTCTCCTTATGCTTCTTTTTATCCTGCTTAGGCTTTTTTGTTTCTTTCCTTTGATTTTTACCTTTTGCCATTTGTTTCACTTCCTTCCTGAAGTTAAATCAGTACGCCATAGGTCTTTAACATTGCTGTTACCTGTGATGGATTATCTAATAATATTGAAGCTATGAAAAGCATTGTTTTGGAGTTAGCTGGCCTGCCACCTACAACCCTGACTAAAACTGTACACCTTTCGTATACCTGAAACACGACAATAGCTATACAAAGCAAAATCCGAAGTTCACAACTCCTTGAAAATGGCGCGCCCGGAGAGATTCGAACTCCCGGCCCTCTGATCCGAAGTTAAGGCTATTCCAGTGTAGCTAAGTGGCGAAAGCTCTTAGATAAAAACGATTTAAAAGTGTTGAGGCTCAGGATTTTTAAGATCGTATACCTGAATGTATATCTGAGAATTTTATATAAATAGATTCCATGCAATTTCTGCCATATTATTTTCTTGTATGAGCTTGATCTGCCTTTTCGATCAAAATGGATAAGGCAGCTTCTCCATCTTGTTAATAGCCGATTCAATGATTTTGGTACCTTCTTCAATATCGCAAATTACGCCAAAGGGGAACTGTAAAATGGGGTCATCTGGGAAATATCAGTTTACGTTTATTTTACATATTTTCCCCAGAAGCCAGGTTAAATACGTATGCCCCCCCTGAATCGTATACTTTCTCGACGTATTTATTGGCGATTGCAAAGCTGTTCCATTTTTCCTTTATATCCTGCGTCTCGCGATTCGACAGGAATACATGAGTAATACCCCTGGTTTGCAAAAGCTCTACGCTTCCATCCATTTCAATATTTGAATATGCCTTGTTAACATCCAGATAATTAGTTTCGGTTATGCCTATGCCCCCGCCGTCCGGAAAAGCGGTAACAAAGCTTCTCGCTTGGTGGCTTCCGATGCGGAAGTTCAGGCTTTTCCTTTCTGAAACCGCGCTTGCCCACCAATGATGTATCGGCCGCTTATGTGACTTCCAGTCCGGCGAATTTTCACTCATCTCATTCAAAATCAGCGTATTTATTGGAGGTGTGTTTTTCTTTATCCATGTAAGCGCCCTATAATCAGTCGGCGTCAGCAGTGCGCCAAATCTATGAAACATTAACTCAGGCATAAAAATAATCAGCCAGGCGAATACGACTATAACACTGGCGGCATATTTCCCTTTACCGGATCCGCTTAACCGCCCTAATACATTCTCAAGAAATTCAAAGCTTTTTGAAAAATACTGTTTCAGCTTGTCCACATTATCTTCAAATAATTCCTTTATCCATAACAAAGATAAAGAAGCAAAAATCAGTTTCAGCGCCATAAGCCCGAAGGCGCCAAAGTATACTGATTGTCCATTAAGAAATATTCCGGATAAAACCGACGTGAATACCCATGATATTAAAAATATATTGTCCTTATTGAAGCGTCTTTTTATGAATATGCCCATAAGGCCGATAAAGCTCAGCAGGTATAAGAGAAATTGTCCGAATGGTGCGTAAATAGGGCTAAGAAAACCGAATTGGGGTTCAGTGACTAACCCTTTCCCCGCCATTATTCCGCTTGGATTTATTACGCTTAGGACAATTTCAGCAATTTCAAATATCACCCATGGCAGAACGATAACAAAGGATATTACAATTATTTTTATAGTTATATAGTAGGCATCCTTTTCTATTTGGCCTTTTACCATCGAATGAATAATCGGATATGCCATGACTGCCGCAACATAAGGAAAGGCGATCCCTGGTTGTGTAAGAGCGGACGCGCCTACCAGCAATCCGCATAACACTGGTCCTTTTGTCGTGGCATTGCGGCTTTGGAAAAGAATATAAAAGGCGGCCAAAAGTGCAATTGTCGTCAGCATTTCCTGGTATTGACCTCCGTTGTGGCCGACATGTCCAAGCGACGTAGAGTTTAATGATAAAATCACGGATATAAAGGCTATAACGGCGTTGCCAGTCAAAGCCCGGCATAGGATAAACAATAAAGTGGTGTACATAGGATATGAAAGGAGCCACAGAAAGAGGGAGACAATGTTTATCGGAAGGCCCGTTATCATCGAAAATACTGCAATTTGACCCGAAGCGCCCGGAGGATATCGAAGTGATAGTACGGTTGAATCCAAATATGGCCTTACGGCGTTGTAGTTCTCGCCCGATTTGATCCAGAAAGCTATTTGCGCCTGGCTTGTTATATCGGCATCAGGCGTTGCAGTTAAAAAGAGATAAAAACCCCATGAAAGCGTTAATGACAGAAAAAGGGCAACCAGCAGATAGTAGTAACCAGGCCTTAAGTCATCACAGTCTGTCTTTGCTTCTTCCCCGCTAAGGTATAAGGCCAAGATATATGTAAAGATGTATTGAATCAGCAGGTATGCAATGCAGAACCCTACGGTTAGTCTTATGCCGAGAGCAATAAAAAATGCCCATATCCCCACGTTTACCAAGAAGCCAATGATAAAGGAAATGATGATGCCTTCTATGGCATCATATTTAAATCTTGCGACCCTTAGTAGTGTAAGGCCGAGCGGAAGTGAAATACAAAATATAACTAGATAAAAATAAGCCATTGAAAGAAAAAATCCGCCAAACGGAAATTCTTCAAGCGGGATAAAAAGACGCAGGGGAAGGAGGAGAAGCAGGAAAAGGCCGCATAGCAGGATAATGTTCCTGTCTGTTAAAGAGATGTTTTTCAGTTTGGTGATATATTTTTCGTATTTTCTTGCCGACAAAAGGCCCAAAAACAAAACACCTGCAACCAGAGGTACTCGTTTCAGGAATTCCAGGTATGCATCCAGTCTGGCAATATCTTCGGGATTGATCTTATGCATGCCCAGTGGGATAAATTTAGAAGCCAGGTTCAAAAGGTCATCTATTCCCACAAAAAAGGACATTGCAAGGTACAGCAGGAACAATGATGCAATTGTGATCCACGCAAACATATTATCGCACCACTTTGTGGATATGATTACCCGATAGCTTCACTTATAACATCACTCCTATTTTTTTGGAACTACTCCAGCATTAATAGCAAATATGTTGGATCACAGTGCTATAAACGCAAGAACCACTATAAGATATTCGGAAATAGTTATTTATACTCCTTCTTCATTCCTAATACCCGAACATAGACATAATAGATTTCGCCCTTATTTACAATTATAGTATTTTGATGAATTCTTTATAATGCCAAGCAACGACTTGAAATCGTACAAAGCATTTAGTGTTATATCGCACCCATGTGTGCAAAAACACCTTTCTTTTATTATTTCCTTCAAAACATTCTTCCTTCTTTCTGAATTCCATAATTCGCTGAAGTTCATACCATAATCATTCAGGTTTCCAATAAGGAACTTTCCTCCTTTGTCCATTAAGGTTTCGCATGGATATACATCACCGTTTTCCAGCACTACCGCCCTTATTTTTACCGAGATACATTTACTTTGGTATTTTTTCTCTCTCAATGTTTTATACGTTCTCTTATATACAAGTTCCTTGTTGGCAAGGAATAACGACTTAAAAGGCATTTTCTTCATCTGCCTTTGACTATCTTCGTGATATTTCATCAACAAATCACAAAATGCCGCATATTTTCCCGGGTCAATTTTTGTTGAATCCGTATCAGTGGAACTTTCTCTTGATGGATTAAACCCATAATAATCCGGCTTTATGGTTTTTTTTACCTCTTCAAAGATTTCATAAAGTCTGTTCTCGTTTTCTTTTGTCTGTGTTGTAATAACGGTTATAGAGAGATTTGAATACCTTTCTTTCAATTTATGCAATCCTTCCGAGGTATTTAATAAAGCTTCGTAGCTCCCATTTTTCCGCACAAACTCATCCCTTTTTTCGTAAATATCATCCACGGAGAGGCTTATGTTGAAGGATGGATATTTCGCCCTTTTTAGGATGTTTTCCGTTTTAACAATTATGTCACTGCTAAAGTAGCCATTTGTTGGGATTGTTACAAAAAGGGGTTCGGTCTTTTCGCAGAAAGTGGAAATGATTTCATCGATGTCATCTCTCATAAAAGGCTCACCGCCAGTAAAAAGAAGACGCTCCAATTTCGGCATTGAGGCGGCAAACTTCAAATATTCCTCTATCGTAAGCATTTCCTTCTTGTTCAGGCTGTCCAGATAGAAGCAGTGAGCGCATCTAAAGTTGCAATAAGAAGTCAAGAATATTGTCAGCTCAAATGGGCTATTTCTAAAAATATATCTTTTTAAGTTTCTAAGCAGGCGAGAAGTTTTCAATACCTTCGCCCAAATAAATATTGAACCAATCCAAACCATAATGCAAGGTGGACAAATGACATATCGATGATTAAGAAGATGAATAATCTAAGGGTAAACAATGTTCCCATTTCTTTCTTTATGAAAAGTAAGTATTTGTAATTCAGATAAAAGAAGATAAACAACACAAGGCATGCGGGAGTAACATAGTTTATATTAACAATTGAAAGAATAAATAAAATGACTATTATTGGGGCAATGACAGCTGATATAAGCTGTCCCATCGGTGTAGAAATAAACCTTTTTTCCCGAACTATATCTTTCACCTGCGATTTTCTGAAAAGGTATAACACTCTGTCTATTGTACGAAGTATGTCGTTTTTGATTATGCCGGTGAAATTTATGGTCTTATTGTGGATAACATCATTCTTTTTATCAAGGTAAATTCTCCCACCCTGCCTGCAAATCTCTAGGCCGAATTCGTCATCTTCGATCCCAGGTGTTCTTAATTTCTCATTATACCCACCAACCCTTTCAAATATTTCTCTTCTAACGGCAGTTATCGTTCCACAAGTATGAGAAATAAATTTTGGCAAATTACTGTAATTATGAAACACTCTCATCAAAAAATGTGTTGTGAATAGGTTTTTATAATTATTTGGCTTTCCTGGCAGTCCTACTATAGCGGAGTACTCCTCATTCAAGCTAAATTCCTTGACATATTTTTCTATTGAATCCCTGCGAATGATCACATCGGAGTCAATAAATAGCAATATTTCGCCCTTAGAATTTTCTGCACCGGTATTTCTTGCCGCAGCGGGTCCTCTATTACTTTCGTGCTCAACAACATGAATTCCTAATTCATTAAGCGCGAACAGCGAGTTGTCATTACTGCAATCGTCCACAATAATTATTTCATAATTATCATATGTGCTATTTTTAACCGATTTGACACACTCAGCAACATCATACGCTCTATTGTAATTCGGAATAACCACGCTGACCAATGGGGTTGTTTTCATAACTGCCTTTTGTGCTACATATTAATGACTTCTAAGCCCGCATTTATTTTTCGTTTTAAATCGCCAATACTTCCAATATTAAGCAATTGCCTTATAATATATGACTTCCTCAAATAAAATCGTTTATACCCTTTTTTAATTAGCTCGTTTAGCTCATCATCATTAAATATTTGCTCCCACGAAGGCGGAGTAAAGTCAGAATTGGGGTTTTCTGAAAATTCCCTCCAGATATCATCGCTAAAAAACCCGCTTGAAAGTCCATCCAAATAGATTTGTGTTGAAGGAAAGGGGCAAAGCTTTGTAAGGTGCAAGTAATCGGGGTCAAGTTCGACAGCGAAGTTATAAGTATCTTCGATCTCTGCCATGGTTTCATCAGGAAAGCCGATGATGAAATACGCAAGGCATTTTAAACCTGCGCCTTTGGTCATTTTAAATACTTCTCTGACTTTGTCTTTTGTTATACCTTTTTTAATTGACTTCAATATTCTATCATTGCCACTTTCCACGCCATAATGTATAGCCTGGCACCCAGCTTCCTTCATCTTGACTAGCAACCGATTATTGATTGTATTTACATGTGCCCTCACGTCCCATGTCACGTCAAGACTGTTTTCTACAATCAGATCGCATATTCGATGAACTCTCTCTTTATCTACAGTAAACGTATCGTCATAAAAGAGGAAATCTCTTATCCCTAACGAGACGCATCCTTGTATTTCTTTCACTACATTTTCGGCAGAACGGCACCTGAATATTTTCCCAAGGTGCGGCCTGTCGCAAAAAGTACACCTGTACGGGCATCCTCTGCTTGTAAAGATCGAAGTTACCGGACTTCTATTAAAAAGAATTGAAAAGTAGCTCTGGTATGGAATAAGGATGCGAGGAGGAATAGGAAGACTGTCAAGGTCGTCCAGTAGGGGACGAGGGGGCGATAAATATCGCCTGCCATCTTTCATAAAGCAAATACCCAGCACATTTTCCACCGAATTGTTTTTATCTATAGCATTAATTAATTCAAGAGTGGTTTCTTCCCCCTCGCCAATAACAACAAAATCTACCCCATATAATTTTGCCGTTTCCGCAGGATATATGCTGGCATGGGGACCACCTAGCACAATAATCGAATCTGGCCATACAAGTTTTGCTGTTTTTATCGTTTCGATAACATCTAGGAGCGTTAAAGTCATTGATGTTATTCCTATGACATCGGCTTGCTTTTCTGCAATACGAGCTTCAAGCTCCGGGTACCCAAGCCTCTCGACTTGCGCGTCTATAATATCAACTTCATAATCTGAGTGCTCCAAGAGGTAGCCTGCAATATAAAGTAAGCCCAAAGGCGGACTGTAACCCCTTACTTTTTCGATTAGTTTGGGGTTATTCCCGAATATCTCATTTTCCTTCGGCGGGTTTATTAACAGTACGCGCAATTTTATTTAATTCTTTTATCAATCAAATCAGCCAAAAGGCCAATGGCAAAAACAGTTACGGCCGTCATACTGAATATTCCGAGGGTAACATCCAACAAGATCCCGAAAGACAGCCAAGCGATTATATTAATAGCTATGCCAGTCATCAGCAATATTGCGCTGAGCGGAAAAAACACCTTGATTGGGTTGAAATAAAGAGATGTCCTTATTACCAAGAGAAAGAAATGTATCGTATCGCGTATCGGCCTAATCTTGGAGTAGCCTGACCGCTCAAAATAATTGATTGGAAAAAACTCTACCCGATGACCATTCATAATCAGTGCCAATGTAATTGTCGTAGTAAAGGAGAATCCCTCAGGTAGAATGTTTATATACTCTTTTATGACATCCGTCCTCATCACTCTTAATCCAGAATTCAAATCGGGAATCTTTTCACCTGAAAGATAATTTGCAAAGCTATTAAGGATGTATTTAGCTGGCTTTCGTACTATCGGGATGTAAACCTCATCCCCTCTTCTTGCGCCAACGACCATATCCAATCTTTTGCTCAAAATAATTTTATACATATCAGTAATTTTTTCGTTTGGGTACGTTCCATCGGCATCGGTAATAGCTATGAATGTAGTATCAGCCATTTTCATACCTGTTTTTATTGATGCCCCGTACCCTTTATTTTTTCCATGCGTGGCAATAACGACTTTCCCATCAAAAGAATCTTTCAGCAACTTTCCTGTCCCGTCATCAGAACCGTCGTCTACTACTATTATCTTTGCTTCCATCCCTGATTGTTCATTAAGTGCGAGGAGTTGCGTGACAGTTTCTTTTATGCTGTCACATTCATTGTATACAGGAACTATAATTGTGAGGTTGTCTTCCTTCATTCTATTTCCTTTATGTATCTAATTAGACCATGCTTATTTTAATCCAAAACTTGTATTTTTTTAAGCTTTTTATAAGGATTGCGATAGAACTGACCTAGCACCCTTATACTTAATCATAAGATGACTAGTGGGAAAATGGCTTGATAAATTGGTTCAAACATATAAAAATTCAAACAGTAAATATAGATTATCAGGAAAGTATTCTACCAATCTCTGGCCGGCCCGCATTTTATTATCTACCTGTAAGCTTTACAAACTGTCCACCTCGCCGTATACCGCAGAAGCGGAATCGGCTATACACAGCACATTTCAAAATCCATAACTAACTGAAAAATGGCGCGCCCGGAGGGATTCGAACCCCCGGCCCTCTGATCCGAAGTCAGATTACCTACGGTATTTCCTGCAACTTTCTGAACCTCGGTGAAACAAATGAATCAACACTTTAGCCTATGTTTACAGGCTATTATTTGTTTCACCCTGTTCCTTGAAAATTCACCCAGTTTAGCTTAAAATGCTAGCCATATGAAAACGTGGCTAATGGCTAGCACCACCTTTGAGCACTTTTGAAAGTATCAGATGCCCTTAAC
>SDBV01002171.1_pt1 | contig 29373 bp, 20 predicted proteins | sample 2277081 | NCBI WGS metagenome assembly SDBV01 (sample SAMN10402039, study PRJNA504765) | marine sediment metagenome | isolation source: marine sediment core GS10_PC15, 223 cmbsf | place: Arctic Ocean: Southern Knipovich Ridge | collected 2010
TATCATTGCACTAAGAACAAAATGACCAACATCTTCCATTGGCAGGAAAACAGTGAGAGCAAAAAGTAGTATTGACAGAACTCCAATGCCGAAACAAATCAGAGAAGCTATAGCAATACGACTGGTTTTTTTGTCAGAAAATATACTCATTTGCAAAACAGTCCTTTCTTGTCATCACAATAACAATTTAATCCACAAACACCAAAAAGTCAATAGATTTCTCCGTTTGTAAACCAAAGGTGATTTTTGGTGTTGTTATTGTTTTATATGATAATATCGTTGTAGGTTGGGGTGGGGTGATATAAAATGGGGGGCGTGATGGACAGTGAACCGGTAAAATCTGTTATTGTTCTTGGGCTTGGCAATCCGCTTATGGGTGACGAGGGGATAGGCACTGTGCTTATCGAGATGCTCGGTGAGCGAGGGGGGGAATTTGGCGATGTTGACTTTGTCGATGGCGGGACGGGGGGGATGGCGCTGCTGACGCATCTGGCGGGTAGAAAAAAAGCGGTCCTTATCGATTGCGCGATCATGGGGACCGAACCGGGTACGATAAAACGATTTACCCCGGACGATATAACGACGGTTAAGAAACTGGCTCATCAGTCGCTGCACGAAGCGGACATATTGAAAATAATCGAGCTGGCAAAGCAGTTCGCCGAATGCCCCGAGGAAATAGTCATTTTTGGAATAGAACCTGTGACCATAGAACAGAAAATGGAGCTGTCGGAGCCGCTGCAGCAGAATCTCGATAACTACATCGAAACAATACTCAAGGAACTGATATGACCGGCATGATATATACATATATTGGTGGTAGAAGCTTATGGCGATAATTGTCGGAATAGACGAAGCCGGGTATGGGCCGCTATTAGGACCGCTGGTGATAACTTCGGTGGCGTTTCAGGTGCCGGAGGATAAGCTGCGGGCCAATATGTGGAAGCTGCTGGAAAACGCGGTCGGCAAGCAGAAACGCAAACTCGCCGGAAGGCTCCTGATCACCGATAGCAAAAAGGCTTACAGTAAGTCAAAAGGGATATTGCATCTGCGGAGATCTGTATTGGCGGCTCTTGCGTGCTGTGACGGGGCCGGCTTGCCGTCGACGACGACCGAACTTATCGACAGGCTCTGCCCGGAGGTTGGGGGCAGATTGGAGTGGTATCCGTGGTATCAGAATTTGTCGGAGCGTGACCTGGGGGCCAATAAAACGGATATCCAGATCGCCGGGCAGGTGCTTTACGAAACTCTTAAGGGCCAGCAGATGAAACTTATCGATATGTCGTCGCGGTGCCTGGATGTCGGGTACTATAATAAGATGGTAAAGGTGGTTAAGAACAAGGCGTCGGTATCGTTTACGGCGGTGTGCGGCTTGATAAATGATATATTCGCAAAGACCTGCGAGCTTGACGGTGAAACATTGCAGGTGATAGTTGACCGTCAGGGCGGCAGGAGCCGCTATCAAAGGGTACTGGCCAGGATGTTCCCGGAGATGGAGATCGCGATCATAAAAGAAGATAACTCTATCAGCAGCTATGAGTTATGCAGCGGCGACAGGCGAATGAGAATTCACTTTCCGATAAAGGCCGACGACAATTTCATGGTTGTGGCGCTAGCGAGCATGGCCAGCAAATATCTGCGTGAGGTTCTGATGGAATCGTTAAATCGTTATTTCATAGACCTTTACAAATCCGGCGATAATGGCGAGTTAAAGCCGACCGCCGGGTACTGGACCGACGGCCTGAGATTTATCAAAGATATCGAGAGCAATATCGGTCAATTGGGCACAGAGAGGGCGAAACTGGTCCGAAGCCGCTAAAACAGTGCCTGCAACGGGGTTTTTGGGCCGTTATTGACGTTTAGCCTACTTTTGACGCTGTAAACATGTAGCCAATATCCCTATAAGATACCATTTTTTCTAAATCTTGAATTTTCTTCACATATTCCTGTTGACAGAGCCGATACTATCGCTATAATCAGTGGGTTGTGTTGTTATAACTTTAAGAGTAAGGGTACGTTAGATGAAATATGCAGGACTCGTTAATCGTGCAACCTGATCGCTATAAAATGTGGTATAGGTTGCGTATTTACGCCGGAAAAGGTGTTCAGGCGTATTGTTTGTACTTCAGGGACGCTGGCGCCAACAGCTTTATCGCCGGAGGGCAAATGTAATGCCTGGATGAGCGATAGAACTTAAAGGCTCTGGTTTGCGTAGGTAAGGTGCGTAAACCAAAGTACTTGACGGCAGCAGCAGTTGAAGTGGATTCCTGGAGGTTTCCGCTTTTTTTTATTAATGGAAAAAAGGAACACAGCAAGATGAATCAGGAACTGATAAGGATAGTTGATAACATCGCTCGCGATAAGAAGATCGAAAAAGAATCGATCTTTCTCGATCTTGAGGCGGCGATGGTTTCTGCTGCCAAGAAGCATTTCGGCGCTTCGGAAGAAACTGAGATAATCGTTGATATCGATAGAGCCACCGGTGAAATAGCTGCTTTCATGGACGATGAGCCGATCGATATCAAGAAGTTCGGCCGAATTTCGGCTCAGACCGCATATCAGGTAATGCGTCAGAAGATCCGCGCCGACGAGCAGGAGAGCATATATGCCGAATTTGTCCAGCGTAAAGGCGAGATCATCAGCGGCACGGCCGTCCGTTTCGAAAGTGGGGCGATGGTTGTTTCTCTGAGCAATCGGGTCGAGGGTTTCATGCTCCGCTCCGAGCAGATCGCCGGCGAGGCCCACCACCCGGGTGAGCGCGTACGCTGTATGATCCTTGACGTCAAAGAAGCTTCCAACCAGGTAAAGATCATGCTTTCCCGGACGCATCCGGATTTTATCAGGCGGCTGTTTGAGTTGGAGGTTCCCGAGGTCGCAGAGGGTATTATCGAGATCAAGATACTGACCCGCGAAGCCGGTTACCGAACCAAGATCGCAGTTGTGTCGCATGATGACAAGGTCGATGCCGTCGGTGCCTGTGTTGGTGTTCGCGGCAGCCGGATCAAAAATATCGTCGATGAGTTAGGCGGCGAGAAGATCGACATTGTAAGATGGAGCGATTCTTCCCAGGTGCTGATCTCAAACGCCCTTGCACCGGCGAAAGTAAGCGAGATCGCGATCTGTTTTGAACTGGGAAGGGCTACTGTTGTGGTTACCGAGGACCAGCTTAGCCTTGCAATCGGCAAGCACGGCCAGAACGTAAGGCTTGCCGCCAAGTTGAGCGGCTGGGACATCGATATTCTCACGCCTGTCGAGTACAACCAGGAAGTTGAGCGTCTTACGACATGCGTGGCATCGGTCGAGGGGGTTGACGATAATTTTGTGGATAATTTGCTGGCTCTTGGGGTCATATCGGTTCTGGATCTCGACGAAGTGGGAACAGCGCCTTTGATCGAGGAGCTCGGTATCGATGAGGCGATGGCACGTAGAGTCGTAGAAGCTGCTGCTGAAGAGGCTAAAAAGATCGCCGCTGAAAAGAGCAGAAAGCACGCTGAAAATGTTATGGCGAGCGAACGCAAAGACAAAGAGCCTGCCGAAGACGATACTGCTGATAAGGTCACTGAAGATGACAGCGGGGCCGATGAAGTTACTGAAGATGTTAGCGATGCTGATAAGGTCACTGAAGATGACAGCGGGGCCGATGAAGTTACTGAAGATGTTAGCGATGCTGATGAGGTCACTGAAGATGACAGCGGGGCCGACGAAGTTACTGAAGATGTCAGCGATGCTGATGAGGTCACTGAAGATGACAGTGGGGCCGACGAACCGAAGTAAAGCTCCGGATGCTTAGTATTCAGTTATAATATTGGCGGGTTTTAGGTCCGCTAATTTGCGAATAATAATGTTGAGGTTTTAATAAAGCTGTTGCGGAGAAGTCAGTTTGGCAAAAAGCGCGACCAGAGTTCATCTTCTTGCTAAAGAATTAGGTGTAAAGAGCAAGGCCATAGTAGAGAAGTGTCAGGCTGAGGGCCTGGACATCAAGAACCATATGTCTACGATCTCGGTGGGTCTTGCCGCGACCATACGGGAGTGGTTCAGTGAAGGCGAGCACGCTACTACGGTGGAGACGAGTAAACGTGTCGACCTGAAAAAGGTACGGCTCCCTAAGAAGCGCGTCAAGAAAAAAGCTGCGCCCAAGGCTGAGGAAGCCGTCGAGGCCGCCGCTGTCGCTGAGGAACCGGCCCCGGCAGAAGCTGAGGTGCCTGCAAAAGCCAAGAAAAGAGCTGTTGCTAAAAAGAAGAAGAAGAAACCTGCGCCGTCAGGTCCGGTCTTTGTTGAGCATCCCGAGCCCGAACCGGTTATCCCGGCAGGTCCGATGCTTGAAAAGCCGAAACCTGCCAAATTATCCGGGCCGAATGTTATACGAGTTGAAAAGGTCGAAAAGGAAAAACCTCGCCGAGTAACAAGACCACGGAAACCGCGTGCTCCAAGACCCGATTATAATGCACCGATATCAGAACCGCTTATGCCTGTGGAAGAAAAATCGGGCAAGGGCAGGAAGGGCAGAGACAAGACTCATGGCCGCCGCCGCGAAGCGGTCGGTGGTGCTGCCGGCGTACCGAAAAGTAGCGGTCCTTCCGCCAAAAGGATGCGGACCAGAGACATTGAGGAACGAAGGGCCCGTCTGGCTGCGGCAAGGGGCGAGTCGTCAAGATATAGGCCTTCACGAAAGATCGAGGCCAGGAAAGTTTCGGATGTCAGCGTACAAGTTGAACATCCGGAAAAGGCCAATATCAGCGAACCGATCACGGTAAAGGATCTTTCCAGCGCCATTATGGTCAGGAGCGGCCAGATAATTACCAAACTGATGGCTCAGGGTGTAATGGCAGCGGCCAACCAGGTGATCGATACGGAAGTAGCCGAGATGGTCGCCTTGGAGTTTGGGACGGAACTTATTGTCGAGCTGCAAAAATCATTACAGGAACAGATCGAAGATGAGTTTGCGGCACTGGAACGCAATAATCTTGAAAAACGTCCGCCTATTATAACGATGTTAGGTCATGTTGACCATGGAAAGACAAGTCTGCTTGACAAGATACGGTCAACGAGTGTTGCTAAAGGCGAGGCGGGGGGAATAACCCAGCACATCGGTTCCTACCAGGTGGAATGGAAGGGCAAGAAAGTAACCTTCCTCGATACACCGGGTCACGAAGCATTTACTTCGATGCGTGCCAGAGGCGCCAACATGACGGATGTAGTTGTTCTGGTGGTGGCTGCCGATGACGGTGTGATGCCGCAGACAATTGAGGCTATTCATCACGCAAAGGCCGCGGATGTCGATATTATCGTTGCGCTTAACAAGATCGATCTGCCCGGCACTGACTTAAACCGTACCTACGGTCAGTTGGCAGAGCATGAGCTTACTCCGACTGAATGGAGCGGCAATACTGAAATCGTCAAGACCAGCGCTATTACCGGTGAAGGCATAGAGGATCTTATCGAACACCTTGATTATATCGCCGACCTGAAAGAGTATCAGGCCGATACGAAGGTTCCTGCCAACGGCTGGGTTATCGAGTCCAAGATGACGACCACCCAGGGTGCTGTAGCGACGCTGTTGGTTAAGGAAGGCCAGATCAATAAAGGCGATGTAATAATGGCCGGGTCCGGTTATGGTCGTGTGCGGACGATGAGGAACAGCGCCGGCAGGACGATCAAGAAGGCGTCAAGTTCCATGGCTGTGGAGGTTGTCGGTCTCAATGAAGCTCCACAGGCAGGCGATAAGTTTTTCTGTCTGAAGGATATTAACCGGGCAAAGACCGCTGCTGAAGATAACAAGGCACGGTTGAGAGAGAAATCTCTTGCAAGGCGCTCTCATATTACCCTTGAAAATCTCTTCAGTCAGATCGAAGCGGGTAATATTAAAGAGTTGAATCTTATCATCAAGGCCGATGTTCAGGGCTCGGTGGATGTACTGATAAAATACCTTACGGATCTTAGCACCGATGAGATCAGGATCAAGATCCTGCATGCAGCGGTAGGTGGAGTTTCTGAAAGTGATGTGGTATTGGCGGAAGCTTCCGGTGCCATAATAATAGGCTTTAATGTTGTCCCTGATGACCGGGTCAAGATGATCGCCGATTCCAGCGGTGTCGATATAAGGCTTTATAATATTATCTACCGCATAACCGAGGATCTTAAGGATGCTATGCTCGGTATGCTTGACGCGAAGTACGAAGAGAAGCAGGTCGCTAAGCTTGTTGTCAGAGATACTTTCAGGCATTCGAAGATAGGCACCATCGCAGGATGTATTGTAAGCAGCGGAGTGATCTCCAAGAAAGCCAAACTCCGTCTGATACGCGACAATATTGTTATAAGGGAAAGTTGCTCTATCGATTCGCTCAAGCATTTCAAGGAAGATGTCCGCGAGGTCAAAGCCGGTCTTGAGTGTGGTATAAAGATAGCCGGTTTCAACGATATAAAGATAGAAGACGTTCTGGAGGCCTATGAGGTCGTGGAACTTGCCAGGACACTGTAATGCCATCGAGAAGACAGGAAAAGGTAGCACGGGTCATAAGGGAATCGGTCAGCGATACGATAACGAACCGGCTTAGTGATCCACGGATCAAGGGATTTGTCAGTGTGACGAAAGTTGACATTTCCCCCGATCTGCGAAACGCCACTGTTTATCTTAGCATCATGGCAGAGAGCGACAAGGTAAGGAACAGGACGTTTAAGGCGATCGAGCATGCCGAGCGGCATATACAGACGGTTTTGGGCCATAAGATGACGTCGAAGTATTGTCCGCACCTTCACTTTAAGGAAGATGCGGAACTTAAGAAAACCATGGAAACGCTGAGACTCATTGATGAGGCGAAAAAAGAATTTGAGGAAAAGCAGGACGGCCATGATGAACAGTCGCCCGATCAGGATGAGGCGGTAACAGAGGATTATGAAGAATAGTAAAGAATATTCCAAGAAGATAACCGAATTGCACCGTTCATTAAAGAAGGGGCAAAACAGTGTTAAGAAGCCCATCTTTGACGACCCGATAGATACGGTGGTATTTGCGGTAATCAACGAGAACCTTCCGGAAGCTTTGGCCCGAGCGATAATAAAGAAGATCGAAAAGCATTTTATTAACCTCAATGATTTGCGTGTATCGAGAACCGAAGAGGTCACGGAGATTCTCAGAGGTGACAGCAAAGCATATCATAAACTGGGCGAGAGACTGACGGAGGTTCTCAACTCGATCTTTAACAAGTATAACACGATGAGCCTGTCTCCACTTGAGGAATTAGGTAAAAGGCAGGCACGAAAAGAATTAGATGGGCTTGGAGGTATGAGCGATTTTGTCGCAAGCTATTGCTCGACGGTATCGTTTGGCAGTCATACAATACCGCTTACGGATGGTATGATCGAGTATCTTAAAGAAAGCGAACTCGTCAATCCCAATGCCGATGCAAAGACCATTGAGGGCTTTCTTGTGAGGAAGATAAAAGCTGCGGACGGCTTTACGTTCTATACCCTGTTGCGGCATGAAAGCGAAAAGCCAAGAAAGAAAATCAAGAAAGCGAAGAAAGCAAAGAAAGCAAAAAAAACTGTCAAAAAGACGGCAAAGAAAGCGGCTGCGCCAAAGACTAAAAAGAAAGCCGTCAAAAAGACTGCGAAGAAAACTACCAAGAAGAAAGTTGCCAAGAAAGCTGTGAAGAAAACTACGAAGAAGAAAGCGACAAAAAAGAGGGCTCCCAAAAAAACTGTAACTAAAAAGAAAAAGAAATAAGAAAGGTTTTTGTTTTGTCTAAGAAAGTTTTGAAATTAGGTATTCCGAAGGGTTCCCTGCAAAAGGCCACTTTCGCTTTGTTTGAAAAGGCAGGCTTTAATATCTCCGATTACGAGAGAAGCTATTTTCCGCGGATAGATGACAGTGAGATAGAACTTATTCTGCTCCGTGCACAGGAGATGAGCAGATATGTCGCCGAGGGCGTTCTTGATGCCGGTTTTACCGGGTACGACTGGATAGTTGAAAACGGCAGCGATGTTTATGAGGTCTGTGAACTTCTTTACAGCAAGGCGACGAGTAAGCCTACGAAATGGGTGCTTGCAGTTCCCAATGAATCTGACATTAAAAAGCCCGAAGATCTTGCCGGTGGTATAATCGCTACCGAGCTTATTGGAGTGACGAAAAAATACTTCGACAAAAAGAACATAGATGTTAAGGTCGAGTTCAGTTGGGGAGCGACCGAGGTCAAGGCCCGCTTAGTCAGCGCGATAGTGGAACTTACCGAGACTGGTTCTTCGATCCGTGCAAATGACCTTCGGATAATAGATACAATAATGACTTCCACGACGAGGTTCATTGCGAACAATCAGGCGTGGGCGGATGATTTTAAACGCAATAAAATTGAAAACATTTCCATTCTTCTCAACGCGGCGATAGATGCAAAGAACATGGTCGGGATGAAGATGAATGTCGGCAAAGACGACATCGATAAGGTTCTGGCGATATTGCCGGCTGAGAAGAGCCCGACGGTTTCTTCGCTGGCAGATAAAGATTTTGTTGCTGTGGAGATAGTTATCGAAGATAACATCGAGCGTAGGATAGTGCCGGAATTGAAAAGGGCGGGCGCAACGGGCATTATCACTTATTCGTTGAACAAGGTTATTCATTAAGATTTGAGGGTGAAATTATGTCAGGGCATTCCCATTGGGCGGGCATAAAACATAAGAAGGCGGCAAATGACGCCAAACGCGGTAAGGTGTGGAGCAAGATCGCGCGTATGATAATTGTCGCAGCCAAAGCCGGCGGCGGCGATCCGGGACAGAATCTTACTTTGCGATACGCTATCGATAAGGGCAAAGGCGCCAATATGCCCAAGGACACTATCGAAAAGGCTATCAAAAAGGGTACCGGCGAATTGGGAGCTGTCAACTACGAAGAGGTTCTCTACGAAGGTTATGCTCCGGGCGGTATCGCGATAATGATAGACGGGCTTACGGATAATCGCAACCGGACGGCGCCTGAGATCAAGAAGATATTCGAAAAACGCGGCGGTTCGCTGGGCAACAGCGGCTGTGTCAACTGGATGTTCAGCAAGAAGGGCTTGATCACGGTCAAGACCGATGCGATCGATGAGGATTCTCTTATGGAACTCGCTCTGTCGGCAGGTGCCGATGATATGGAAAATACCGGCGAGGTTTATGAGATAACGTGTGATCCGGAGGCGTATGAGGAGCTCAAGAAGGCCATCGACGAAAAGGAGATACCTACGGAGATCGCCGAGCTTTCGATGGTGCCGCAGACTACGGTTCCGGTAGACAACGTCGAAACGGCAAAGAAGATACTTGCGCTGATGGAAGATTTCGAGGATCACGACGACGTTCAAAACGTTTATGCCAACTTTGACATTCCGGATGAGATACTCAGTCAGCTCGATCAGTGAGCTGGCCGATCCTTTCCATTGCAAAATCGTATTTGTCTCCGGCAAGGCGGCTTATAACCTTGCGGCCTGGATACATTAGCTTGAACATTTCCCGATAATCGTCTTCGATGCGAACCGCGTTTGCGTAATGCTCGATAGCGATGTCGATCTTATCGAGTCTTTCGGCAAACAGGGCTAGGGCAATGTGAAGTCTTGCCGAGCCGGGATAGCGGTTTACAGCTTCGATAGCATATTCATAGGCTTTGTGCGTGTCGTGCCCTTTGGGTTCGGAGGCCGCTTCTGCGAGAAGTTTATGAACTTCGGTAAGCTTTTCGTAATACTTGAAATCAGCATTGTCGAGTTCGGCAGCTTTAGCAAAGCATTCGGCGGCCTTGGTTAGCAGGTCGGGCTGAGTTTTTCCGGTTTGTTTGTATTGGCTTAAATACGTTTTGCCGCACATATTAAGCGGTGCCGGGTTGAGCGGATCGGCTTGGGCGGCAGCAGCGAAAAGCTGTTCGGTCATTGAATAGTCCTGCATTGCGTGCTGAGTTTTTTGACTTGAGTTTATTGTTGGGATCAGTGAAAAGACGCAGTATGCCCATATTGCCATAACCGAGACAGCGGCGGCAATGGTTCGTTTCGAGGCGGTCAGTTGTAAAACGATGGCCGGTTTTTCTGTTTTTGCATTGGTAATCGCGGCAAGGATCGCGACGGCTACCCAGAAGGTTGTCATCACAGCCGGTTCGAAAATGGCAAAGTCGATACAGCTTGCGATGGCGACGGCGCATATAGCGGAAAAAAGTGCGGCACCGGCGACAGAACCGAAAGATTTTGGGACAGGATAGTTTGCGGTCGCTTTTTCCGCGATCCATAGGAAAGAGTAGATCAAGACGAATACACCAGCGGGGAAACCGTATAGAACGACGATGGCAGAGAGTCTTCCGGCAGGGTCGGTGCCTAAATAATCGGATGCGAAAACGGGGCGGATCAGCAGAATGGTTATGAGTGTAAATAACATGGCAAAGGCTGCGAGTATGGAGAAGTTTTTGTCGGTTGCGGGATTCGAAATTAAGTTTTCGGCGGGTTGGCAGAAGATGGATTTACAGAGGACAACGACAAAGCATGCGCAAAAAGCGATGAGGCCGACGGGGCCATACTGGGTTAAAAGGCTGAGGATGAAGTTGTGGGGGTCGCGTACGGTTTCGAGTGCGGCGGGGATCTTGTAGTGTGTGTAGTAGCTTGCAAAGTTGCCGCCGCCAACGCCGGTGAAGGGATGACTTGCGTACATTTTGGCTGCGGCTTGCCAGTATTGCCATCTTACGAGCATTGAGTTGCCGCCGGGCAAGCGGGCGTAGGTAGTGCCGTAAAATATTATCGCGGCAGCTGCAATGACGATGGCGGCGATAGCGGCGATAATGATCTTTTTGCGGTGGGTTTTTAGCCATCGGGGGCAGATAAGGAAAACTGCGAACATGGTGATGCCAATGACGGCAGCGGAAATTGCGCCTTTGCTTTGGGTCAGTGCCAGACCTGCGATATTTGCGCCAGCGGCGAGTGAGCAGATAGCGATATTTGCCGAGGCCGATGGGGAGAGTTTTCGGTTCTTGATCTTTTTGGTTAGCAGGACAATAGCAACGAAAGTTGCGAGGATGGCGAAGGAGCCGGCGGAGTTGCTGGTGGTGAAGAATCCGCGGATGTCCTTTGAGTAGATGCGGTGTTCGTAGAGAAATTGCTGGAGCGTGTCGGGTTCGATGCCTTGCTGGTAGAGTTGGGGGTAAGGGTTGTGTTCGTATGCTTCGATCATTTGCTGGTTGGCATTGAAGAACTGGTCGGCGCACTGGTAGGCGTTGACAACGCCAAGGGCGACGATGGTCATTAGCAGTATCTTGATCCTTGCGGTAGAGTCCAGGATCTGGATCAGCAGGATGGCGGTTATTATTGCGGCTGTGATGGTAGCGAGGTCATTGATGGCTATGCGTTTGTTGGAGGCGAAAAAAATTGCGGCGAGGCCCGCGAGGAAAAAAAGAAGCAATGGTATTTCGATGCCGGTTGGGCGGTAGAAGAAGTTTTTTGAGCTGAGGGAGAGGATGAGCCATGCGAAGGCGGCGAATATTAGTACGGAAGTGAGGATCAGGCTGAGGGCGCCAGCGCCGAGGGGGGCGATGGGGTTAGCGACGGTTACATGGGGGCTTTCAGTGTATAGGCAGCGAAGAGCTAAGACGGACAGGCATAACAGCAGTATCGCGGACTCTGCGAGCCTGAATGAAGGCGACTTGGATTGGTTTAATTGTTTTAGCATTATCTGTTAATAATGGATTGTATCGTGAGTTTTGGGTTAGGTCAAGGTGAGAATTTAGGCGGATTAGATGGTTTATTTAAGGTGGTAGTATTTTAGTTGTGGTTTGCTGAAGTTGTGTTGGCGGTCTTTGCTTATTATTTTGTGGCTTGAATCGGTTACGAGTATGTCGTCTTCTATCCTTACACCGAGTTTTCCGGGGATGTAAACGCCGGGTTCTATTGTGATCGTCTGGCCTGGTTCGAAAGTGGTATCGGAGGTTGCGGAGATGAATGGATTTTCGTGGATCTCGAGGCCGAGTCCGTGGCCGGTGCCGTGTCCGTAGTTGGGCATGCCGCAGTCCTTTAGGACCTGTCTGGCTGCGGCGTCGGCTTGGGTAAGCTTTACGCCAGGGGCGATCTGGGCGATGGCAGCTTGCTGGGCCGCAAAGACGGCTGCGTAAACCCGGCGATATAGGCCGCTGACCTTGCCGATGGTAAAACATCTTGTCATGTCGCAGCAGTAGCCGTTGTAAATTGCGCCGAAGTCTATGAGGATGGTGTCGTTGGTTCGAAGTTTTCTTGTGCCGGGCTGATGGTGGGGGCGTGATGCATTGGGGCCGAAGGCTACGATAGTGTCGAAGCTGGTTCGGGCATTTAACTTTCGCATATTGAAATCGATGAGGCCGGCGAGGGTGGTTTCGGTTATTGAGGGCTTTATCTTCGGCAGGGTTAAGGCGAGCGACTGCCATGCGATCTTAGCGGCGGCGGCAATGGCTTTTATCTCGTGGGGGTCCTTTACGGCTCTGCATGATTCGACAATATTGGGGACAGGTTTTATGCGGAGCTTAGTGTATTTTTTTAGCTCTTTGAGGACCGAGACCGGCACTTTGCTATCAAGGCCTATGACGCGGACCGATCTCAGGCGCGCGATGGCAGTGGTGACGGCTTTGACCATAGGGCCCTTTCGGTCGATTATCCTGCAGCCGAAGCATTCGCTGGCAGCTTGTTCGGTGTATCGGCTGTCGGTGAACAAAATGACGCTGCGGGGAGTAATAAGTGCCCAGCTATCGTCGCCAGAGAAGGCGGTGGTGTATGTTACGTTTTCGACGGCTGTGAGTATCAGGCAATCGAGTTTCTTCGATCTGATCAGGTTGCGAATCGCTTTTATTCGGGTTTTTATCGTTTTTTCGTCCATGACTCTATATATAGACTGGTTAGGGGTGGAAATAAAGTGTTTTTTTGTGTAACACTTTAGCTATATGTAAAAAATGGATTCCCGCCTGCGCGGGAATGACAATTGGAAGGGGTGAAAATAAAGTATTTTTTTGGCGGCGGCCTTAAAGAGGTTTATTTCTTGCCGATGCGGCTATGAGCCATTACAATGGTTGGGGATAAAAAAACCTGCCTTAGAGTGAATTATAGGTTCCAAGAATGCTACCAATACAAATGAGTATAACACCGCGGCGAAGGCCAACGGCGAATTATGTCCTGATAGCCATAAACGTGGTCGTTTTCCTGCTTTCGATGCAATTATCGCAGCATCCGTATACAGGTAAAACGTTTCTGAGTCTGAGGGAGTGGGTAGGGCCCTTCATTCTTTCGCCCAATGTGCCCGATCTTCCCGGGCGGATGCATCTGTGGCAGTTCATTACTTATGCGTTCCTGCATGGAGGTTTCTGGCATATCGCGTCGAATATGTACTTTCTGTACCTTTTCGGCGGTAACGTCAATGACAAACTCGGTAATTTCAAATATGTGTGTTTTTATCTGGCTGGGGGCGTTTTCAGCGGATTAGGGCATGTGGTTTTCAGTTTTTCGCCGGTTCTGGGGGCAAGCGGAGCAGTTGCGGCTGTTACAGGTGCGTATCTGGTGCTGTTTCCGAAGACGCTGGTAAAAGTGATGTATTGGCTACTGGTCTTCATTGATTCGATCGATGTGCCGGCGATCTGGTTCATTTTGGTGAAAATGATCTTTCTTGATAATATAATCCACGATACGGCGGGTGGGGTTGCTTACGATGCCCATCTTGCAGGTTATGCGTTCGGGATCGTTGGTACACTTTTGCTGTTGGTTACGGGGCTGCTCAAAGGCGACCAGATGAATCTTGTGTTCCTCTTTTCGCAATGGCGACGGCGCCGCCGATACCGTTCGACGGTTTCGGATGGATACAGCCCGTTTAAGGGGCGTGTAGGCTCGAAGGTTATCAAGACCAAAGAAGTCTCTAAAGGTAGAGCTGAAGCCGGAACGTCCGAAAAAATCGCGGGTATTCGTGCCAAAATCGCAGGTTTTATGAACGAACGCAACTTAGCCGAAGGGGCCAATCTTTATGTTGAACTCATTGAGATAGATGCCGATCAGGTTCTGCCTCGCCAAAATCAACTGGATGTGGCCAATCAGCTTATGTCGATGAGCAAGTGGGCCCAATCGGCTGGGGCGTACGAGAAATTTCTCAGGCATTACAAATCATACGAGTATATCGAGCAGGTGGAGTTAATGTTAGGGATACTGTATAGTCGATATCTCAATGAACCTGAAAAGGCGATAGAGGCACTCAAGGCGGCCAAAGAGAGGCTTAGCGACAAGAAACAAGTCAAGATGTGTCAGGACGAACTTGCGAGACTTGCCGGGAAGGGGTAATTTAGTTTACAAGTATAAGTTGACAATGCCGATGTGCGGTGGTATTCTTTAGCGGGTATTAAAAGTCGCAACCGTCCGGTTGTGTATGGTTGATTGGTCATTTTTTTGGGAGAGATCGCGATGCTTTCTAACAAAAATATTTTCCTGGTAGTTGGATTCGTATTCATAGCGGCTGTTTGCTTTGCAGAGGAAACGGCTAAGCCGGCGGCAGCAACGGGTAAACCCACACTGGTGTCGTTCCCTCATAAAGCGCAAGTGACGGGAGAAAATGTTTACGTTCGTTCGGGAGCGGGCAAGGCTTTCTATTACTGTACGAAGTTGAGCGCGCCTGCGATAGTTGTGGTCGTCGATCAGAAATACGGCTACTCAAAGATAATCCCGCCTAAAGGCAGTTACTCATGGATATCAAAAACTTTCGTCAAGGCCGACCCGGCTAATCCAGGTGTTGGAGTAGTTACCGACGAGTCCGTTCGTGTTTATGCCGGTGCCGATCATGTGGCTCCGAGAAATTCGACAAGCCAGCAGGCAAGGCTCAACGACGGTGATGTCGTCAGGATGGTCGGCCCGGCGGTAGGGGATTATTACAAGATCGTATCCCCGGTTGGAAGTTATCTTTGGGTGAGCAGCCAGTACCTGAAATATATCGGTCCGGTTGCGAAACCTAAACCGGTGCGGCCGTCTCTACCGGAGGTGAAGATACCTACGACAAGAAAAGCCGTGCCTGCGCCGGCGAAAGCAGAACCTAAGGCTCCAGAGCCTGCGCCTAAACCTGCTGTTAAGCCGAAACCGAAAGCTGCGCCCAAGCCTGTTGTGCCGAAAAAAGTTTCGCCTGAGGTTAAAAGTCTGGCCAAATATCACAAACTTGCCGCGAGGATCGATGTTGAAGTTGCAAAGCCTCTTGGAAAGCAAAACTATGCGGGCATAAGAAAAGGACTGACGGCTATTGCCAAAGATAAAAAGTCCGGCAAGGCCGGGCGTTATGCCGAATATCAACTTGACAGGATCGATCGATTCGTATTGGCCCGCAAGGCCGGTGAACAATTAAAGAACCAGGACAAGAAACTGGCAAGACTTCGCAGATTGATACGGCAGAGGCATAAGGCAAAAATTGCGGAAATTCGCGAGCCCGAGAAATTCATTGTTACCGGTTTCGTGAGGAAATCGCATGTGTATACTGCCGCTGGGAGCGAACAACGTTATCTGATAGTAGACGATTCGGGTAAGATCATTTGCTATGCCGTGCCCGCCGACAGTGCGTTGGGGATCAATGTTGATAAGTACCTGAACCGTAAGATCGGACTTGAGGGTAAGGTCGTTAAAGACGACAGAAGCCCTGTCAGTCTTGTTAAGTTTACGGCGGTGACTCTTATGGATAAGGTTTCGGAATAAATACCTTAGAGTTTGTTGCCGAGAAGATCCAGTGGCGTCTTGAATACCGGTAGTGGTGTTGTTATGATCTGCGGGTTCTCGATATCACCGTGAACTTCGACGGTCATTAGCGCTTTACCGAGGCTTCGCCTCAGAGAGTCGAAAAGGTCCGGTTCAACATACCTTTGTCCTGAAAATGCCACAAACTCAAGGTCAACATCGTTTTTCTTTAAATCAAGTTTGCCTGTTCCCTTGAGGGCAAGAGACTTTCCTGACATATACACGTTCTCAAAGATAAGGGTATCGTTTCTGAGATATGAATCGATGGTCATATCGCTGAATATGAAATCCGTAGGTTCGCCCATCTGTAAAGTGGTGATTACTTTTCCGAGGAAAGACCTCCTGGCAAGCTGCATTTCATTAACGGCGATATTCAAACGTCCCATTGTTCGGTTGCTTCCGTCAAAGACGCCGGCAACAGATAATGAGCCGTTGGCCACACCTTCCGTGTCATTTCCGTTTTTTTTATTTGCACCTTCGGTTTGAGCGAGAAGTTTCTTGATATTGACACCGTCAAATATAATCTCTGTTACATAGTGGGCAGCATCTGAGTCGGGGAGTTTAAGTTCAACGTCGCCGATGCACCTGCCGTCATAAAAATCCGCGGTGAAACGCCTGCTCGAAAATACCGACCGGCTGGGGTCATAAGAGATATCGGCGCGGAAGTTCTCAACTGTCTTTTTCTTTAGTTTCAATTTGTCGGACCTGAACTGTGCCTGGGTGCTGATGAAACCTGTGCCTAATGCATAGACGGTGCTTGCGTCCAGTACGGCTTCGATATCTGTTAATATGCCTTCGCTTCCGAGGGCGCCTTCTCTGAGGGCAATGCGGGTTGTAAGCTCAACTTTTACTTTGTTGTCGGTATCAGTGTAGAACCGAGCATTGTCGATCTCCATGTCCATGCGGCCTGAAGGGGATAAGTCTGTGTAAATATCGTTTCCTATTTCGGAAAAGGCCCGGCCCAATTGGTGGTCGAGTTCGATGTTTGCCGCACTGATAGTGAAGCTGCCTTTTTCGAGAGAGCTTTCGTTATAAGTAAGGGCGGCGTTAAATAGTATTTTCGGCTGGTCGTCATTGCCATTCGGTGTAATACCTGCCGGCGTTGCGGTAATGTTTTTTAATTCGATGTTCTTGTCTGTGATCGTAACGGTACCGGTGACATTTTCCAGCGGGTAGGGGAATTTTTTAAAAGTAAGGTCGTTCCGCAAACAATCGATGACTATTTTATATGGCCGGCAATCCTGGCGACGTGAGTTAATGTTTATGTCGGCGGTTATATTAACCTTGCCAGCGGGTTGAAGCATGGATACAATGGCGGCAGGTTCTTCGGGTAAGGCACTTAGAAACGCCTCTTCCAATTCCAGTTCCCTGGCGTTTAATGTAAGACAGAACCCGGTCTCCTGATCTGCATCGGTAGCCGGCCATATAGTTCCATCGGTAATCGTAACGCGCCCGGTGCCGCACATTCCATCCATACTTTTGAGCAGAATCTTGTCGGCGGTGAGTATGGCTTCGACATTAAGACATGTCAGAGGAAGCGGGAAGTCGCAATATGTCAGCGAGGCATCCTTGATGTTTACTTTGGCGATGTATTCAACGAGCCGCCTTCCCACTTCGTTCGGGAATACGGTAACCTCGACATCTGTCAGGGCGTCAACGTCAAAATGTTCATAGAAACGTCTTTGATTCAGCGGAAGCGCCGACTTCAGAGTATCGTCTATCGGTATGTCGGTAGCGGTTATTACGATGTTGTAACGCGGGCGCGGGCTATCGGCTTCGGTGATGGAACCGGTTAATGCTATCTCGCTGTCGTTACGCCTTGAAACGATCTTGTCAATGACAAGTTTTCCCGGTTCTATTGTAACCGATCCCTTTAGATTTCTCAGCGGATAGGGGAAATGCTTGTAAGCTGCCTGTACATTTAGAAGTTCGATGGTAAGGTGCGGTTGTTTTTCATTGCCGGGTTGTTTCCTGAACGTGTATTTTGCTTTTGCCAGACCGCTTGGTGTAAATGTCCACCACAGATCCTTTTGCTTCGGGCCAAGCGCCTTGTAAAGATCGTCATCGATAAGCATGTTCGGACTGGTTATTTCAATGTCGCACTCAAGGCTGTCGGCAATGCCTTTGGAATAGCCGTTTATGTTTACATCGACATCACCGTGTTTGCATTTGAGATGGTTCATGATAATGCCATCTTCGGTAAGTTCGACGGTTCCCGCGATATGCTCAAGACGGTATGGGAATTTTTTATAGAGTATCGACATGTCACGGCAAGTGATCGAGCCAGTGTACTTAATGTCATGTAGATCCGCGAATTTGCCGGCGGTATGCAGTTTAAGATCGGCAAAACCCTTTGGGTTGTACTGCTGAAAGAATGTCCGCAGCGGCAAAGCACATTTATCGAGCAGCGGCTTGCTGTAAACGATCGAATCGGCGGTAGCGGTATCCGTAAAGTAAGCGTTTTCAAACAGGGCATCCAATGAGTATTGCGGGTCGGTATTGTAATTGCCGATCTTAGCTGAAATCGTAGCAGTTGTCTGCGGCCCCATGTCCCATTTGAGTTCGTTTACCGTAATATTATTTTCATCGTAGTCGAGGTTAAGGGCCAGGTTTTTCAAATCCCATGTGTTTTCATAAATGGGAGAGTTATTCATAAGTATCTGCCCGCCGAGTTCGAGTTTTCCGGTGGAGCCCGTTTGCCATTCTCCATTTATCTTACTGCCGCGGAATCCGAGGCGATCATCTACATCAATGAAAAAGCTGTAAGTTTGTGACAGGCCCCTGGCGGGGGCGAAAACACCATTGACTCCAACTACCGCCAGCACCTTCGTAGCCGACTTTTCAATCTTGCTGAGTTTTATTATGCCGCTTTTGGAACTTATCACCGGCAGCATCGTTTTACCGGAGACATCACCGAAATTAAGATCGGCCAGGTTCCATTGTTTTTTGTCGGCGTCATAAATGATATTGGCAAGAAAATCGCCTATGCCTATTCTTTTAATGGTGGGCCGGAACTTGAGCAGACTTAGAAATGAGAAGTAAACATCCACCTGCCTGGCGTTAAGAATTACGCTGCCGTAGATGTCTTCGTCCTCGGGACCGATCGAAATGGAGTTTATACTGACAGAGCCGTTTGCCTCGAACTGTAGTGAGTCGATGTTTACTTCCGTCCCGGTGAGATCTTCGATCTGCTGGCGGGCAAGCGGGAGCAATACCTTGCTGCCGAGTTGATCGTAGGCAAAGCACAGAACCACCGCGATCACGCCTATCCATATCAGACGGCGCAGAAATACCGGTCTTACTTTCAGGGCGTGCTCAGTTTTATGCCGTGTGTCAGGCATTGTTTGCCATATATAGATTTAATTAGGGGGCTATTGCTTTGTCGGCGATATCGCGACGGCAATATGCTCCCTCGAAACTTATCAGATCAACTGCCTCATAGGCTTTTTTCTTAGCTTCGGCAATTGTTTCTCCAAGAGCGGTAACGCCCAGGACACGTCCGCCAGCGGTTACGATCTGGCCGTCTTTTTCGGCGGTTCCGGCGTGGAATACGACGACATCGTCAAGTTGCGCGGCTTTTTCCAAGCCGGTTATGACTTTTCCATTTTCATAATCGCCGGGGTATCCACCGGATGACAGGACTACACAGACGGCAGGTCGCTGGTCCCATTCGAGTGTGACTTTGTCAAGTCTGCCGTCGCAGGTAGCAAGCATGACATCAAGTAGGTCGCTCTTTAACCGCATTAAGATCGGCTGGGTCTCAGGGTCGCCGAACCTGACATTGAATTCAAGGACACGGGGGCCTCCCTGCGTGACCATGATCCCGGCGTACAATACCCCTCTAAAGGGGCTGGAGTTGCGGTTCATGCCATCAACTGTTGGGACAAGCACCTCTTTTACGATCTGTTTCATAAGCGGCTCGGTAATCACCGGAGCAGGGCTATACGCACCCATTCCACCGGTGTTGGGTCCGGTGTCGCCATCTCCGATAGGTTTGTGGTCCTGTGAGGTCTCAAGGACATATATGTTGCGTCCATCGACAAAAGCAAGTATCGATGCTTCTTCGCCGAGCAGCTTATCCTCGACGAGGACCGTTTGGCCTGCGGAGCCGAATGCGTTGTCGCACATTATTTTTTCCGCTGCGAGTATTCCGTCAGAAGGGTCGTCGCATACGAATACGCCTTTTCCCTTTGCAAGGCCGGCGGCTTTTACCACTACGGGTTCGTCACGGCTTGCGATATAGGCTTTGGCGTCTTCATATTGGTCAAAAATTCTGCTCTCAGCGGTAGGAATGGCATTGGAACGCATGATCTGCTTTGCAAAGGCTTTGTCGGCTTCGAGTTTGGCAGCCGCAGCGACAGGTCCAAACGCCTTGATACCGGCAGCTTCGAAAGCATCGACGGCACCTGCGGCCAGTGGATCTTCCGGGCCGATTATGGCAAGGGCAACATCTTTTTCCTTTGCGAAATCAATGAGTTTGTCGATCTCGTTGACACCGATGTCCACATTTTGACCATGCGCAGATGTTCCCGGGTTGCCCGGAGCAATATAGAGCTTGTCTAATTTGCTGGATTGGGACAATTTCCAGGCTATGGCGTGTTCACGACCGCCGCTACCGACTAATAATACGTTCATTTGGCTACCTCATATTTATCATTATAATTATCGACACACAACAGTGCCGAAATCTACCAGAATTCCACATTTTTCTCAAGTTTTCTTTGCATTTATCAGGTAAATTCTGGTATCCTGCTATGGCGTGTCTTTTTTAAAGGTGCGATTACCGGTTAGACGTGATAGGTATGGTGCGGATATTTAAGGACCGATCATGACAGAAGAAACCAATGTAGATGTAAAAGAACAGCGTTTGCCCTTATGGCGACGTCTGCTGATGACGTTGATAATATTAGGTATTGTCCTTATGGTTGGGGCAATGGCGGCAAGCCACCTTTTGCAGTGGCAATTGGGTCATGAGATATCAAAAGCCGCCGGTGCCGGTGAGCCGCTGAGTTTTTCCGATCTGGCAAAGACTTCCACCGAAGTTGTCGGCGATCAGGATGCCTTGCAGTATTACATGGAAGCAATAATGGCTACTTTTCCAGATGATCAGGGTACTCTGTTTGGTACAAACAGATATTACTTAGGAAATCTGGATTCTGTTCCGGCAGGTGAAATAACGAAGGAAACCCACCATGAAATTTCACAGCAGATGATAAGATTCCAACCAATACTGGAACGGTTTGACAAGGCGGCGAGTATGCCGCTTTCCGGTTTTGATATGGATATAGACTACGGCAGGGAGGCTTGCAAGAAACGTTTGGCACATGTCCGTGCGGCATCGCTACTTTTGTCGCTGCGGGCATTGGATCTGACTTCACGCGACCAGGACGAAGCGGCGGCATTTTCTGTTATCAGCATGCTGAGAATGTTCCGTGTCCTCGATTCCTATCCGACGATGATGGTAAGTGTTTCCAAGGCAGGACTTATCATGCTGGCCTGCGATGATATCCGTCTGCTTCTGGAACATGGTGATCTTTCGGAAGAGACTTTGCAGAAACTGCAAGGTGTGCTTGACGATACGATCAAGAGCAACAATCTTGAAAGGTCATTTCGGGCTGAGCGAATCTATCAGATGGCGATCGCAAGAGATTTCCTGCCAAAAAAAGTTGCCGCCAAGTATTTGCAGGACGATCTTCTCGACATGCCTGAAAGGCTGTCCATCCCCGGCTCAAGTTTGGGTAAGCTCAAAGTGCAAGTGAAAGCCATTCTGTTTTTTCGGCAGATGGCCAAGTTGATCGCGGCGGCGGGTAAACCGTGGCCTGCGGCGTTGGATACTGTGGAAAAATCTTCGAAAAAGCCGAGCCAGCTTATCAAAGCCAGCACTGGGTTTATGGGCGCAGTTGCCGATGCGTCGACTATTTCAGGGGCCGCCGTTACGTCCGTAGCTATTGAGCGTTATCGAAAGGCCAAGGGCAAAGTGCCCGATTCGCTGGACGAACTTATCCCGGACTATATTATCGCAATACCCATCGACCCGTATACAGGCAAGCGGTTGAATTATATTCATGACGAAAAAGGCTACACGGTATATGGCTATGGCGTAAATCGCGTCGATGACGGCGGGAAGATAATAAACCCTGCAAAAAATGAACGACCGCTTGACAGCGGAATTCACATACGTTTTCGCAAGTGACACCGCGCAGGTATCCTTAGAACATTTTCACTTTAATGAATGGCATCAGGATAAATCCAAAAACAAGCATGACCACGAAGTAATAACCCATCCACCAATTAGTTCCGCTGGTTTTCGATATCCGGTCGGGATATTCTATGCTTATCGACTTGACCGTTGAGTCCGGAGGGAACGGTTTTTCGCGTGGATTCTCGAGGATATGCAAAATATTCCATCCCGGTCGAAGCGGACTTACGGGCATGAAGCTGCTGCCGATGGCCAGTTCTTTTTCAATTTTCTCGCCATCAACCTGAAATACGATATTTTCGGAGGAGGCCTTTTTTGCCTCGATCTCCCAGTAGATCTGACGATTGCTCTGCACAGTAGTTTTGGCAATGGTCACTTCCGCTGACGGCATTGACGCAATGGTCACATCAGGCAGCGGAGTGTCAACGTCGCCATTAAGTTCCATTACCATCTGCGCACGCTCACCCGGCAAAAGCGGTCTTGCCTGATACCACAGTCCAAGCTGGCAAAACAATAATAGAAACGGAACTATCATTACTAACGACGGCCTGAGCGCATGGAAAAGGACCAGGAAGGCAGCCTTGAAAAGTCTTCCCTGGGCCTGCATCGTAACCGCGAAACTGTCCTTGAACAGTTTAAGGGCAAGCAAGTTGGCTTTAACGCTGTCTGATACCCGTCCAATGGCATCCTGGTCCGAGACGTACTTAAAGACCAGCAGACCGACAGGAGCGGCCAATGCCCCATAAATAGCATTCGAAACCCAGCCCGGCAGATGCGCGATAGGGATAAGTAAAAGCGAGCATACCGCGTTTACGGGTATGTTTATCCATGCAAGTAGTTGTGCGAGAAACTGCATCATTCGATGTACCCCAATCCGCGGAGCTGCTCTTCGACCTGATCATCCGTATCGGATGTTTCGTTTTTGGCAACTTCGGTTTCGATAATGTAAGTTACGAATTCTTCTACACTGCTGTAGCCTGCAGCTTCGGCGGCATCCTTGGCACGAGTGAACAACTCTTTGTCAATTTTGATCTTTGCCATGTGATCTTACTCCTTGATTTCCTCTAAAGTTTTTAAGTTGAATAGATATTCTTGCCTTCCATAGTCGGCGGAACGCCCAAACCGAATTCAGTAAGTACAGACGGGGCGATGTCAATAAGTGACGGGCCGGCTTTATTGATAGGTTTATTGCTGAACAGGACGCCGGGCACTTCCGACGGGTCGGCGCAGTGGTCGGCTGCCCATGCCGAATCGTTATCGGAAAGCACCTCTTTGCCGATGTCGCCAAGGCAGGTGTCCCATGAAGCGCGATAGCCCCTGGCATAACCTATGATCAAGTCGGGGGCAAGGGCGGTTGCCGAACCGGAATATGTTTTGTCGGCGCGGTGAACCTTTCGGATAATACGGCTGCCGTCAGTATCTCTTATCGCTTCGAGTTTCGTGACAAGCTCGCCGACGAATTCGTCGTAATCGGCGGGCGAGACAATGCCGTCTCGTTCCCTTCCCTTTAGGTTGACGTACAAGCCGTTTATCCCTAAGCCGTATGCCTTTGTTTTTGACCAGTCGGCGTCTGCCAGAATAGATTTGCAGGTGACCGGTTTTACATAGCCGTTTTCACGCAGCCATGAGTTGACGTTAAATTGCCTTTTGAAATTCGCAAAACCATGGTCACTTAATGCTATGACGGTTGCCTTGTCGCCATAACGATCAAGTATGCCGCCTAATGCACCGTCAATCTTACGGTAAATGTCTTTGAGGCAGCCAAAATATTTCTTAGCTTCTTCCTTGTTTCGCGTTGGATGCTTGTCGTCGGAGTCCCACCAGAGCATGTGTGCCTGTAAGTCGGTGCTGGAAAAGTAGAAGTACAGCAAACCGTCATCATAATTTTTGACAGCATAGTCCAGCAGGTTCAGCCGTTCTTTCAGGACATAAGCGCTTTGAGTAACAAATTCATCATCGCTGAAAATTTCAGTTGAAAGGGCTTTGTGGTCCTCCTGGAAACCGGTCGTATAGAATAAGCCCAATTCTTTAGAGATATCTTCAATGAACTCCGGCGGTTCGGTAACCTGAATGGCCGGGTTTGAGGGGTCGGCGTTTACAGGCGTAACATAAAGCCGGAAATTCGGCCCGACCTCCTGAAGATAAAAACGGCATATCCCGCCAAGATCCTTATCGGGCGCGAACCACGGCATTTTCATCTCGTAACTGACGTTTATCCAGTCACTCCACTGCCCTTCTTTTAGCAGGATAGTCTGTTCCTGGATCTCAATGACCGCTGTTCTTGCTTTCGTATCGCGATGGACCGCAAAGTCTATCTCCATCGGGTGCGGCTTTTTCAGGAAACTATTGGGCGGTCCTGCCAGCTTGGCTTGAGCCGTTTCGTTTTCAAAAAACAACATCGCCTTCATACCGCCGCCGATATCTTTCGTACGCACCGGACCGTCTTCTGCATAGTGCTGGTACGTTCCGTATGACCCTAACATATCCGGCGTGCCCATACCTGAGAGGCATTTGTGGTTGCCGTATTTTGACGGGCTTGGCGGATAATTCGTGGGCAGGTTGTAGAATGTCGAACTTATTCCGGCTTCGTCGAGATAGTCCCAGAAAGGCGTCCCCTGTCTGCGCAATAATGTCGCGCCGGGTTTATGGTTGAACGGCCAGAAAGGCAGTTGCAGTTTATGGTCACCGACTTCCCAGTAGCCGCTGCCGCCAACGGTCTCGGCAGCCGAAAAGAAAGGCGCTGCCTGATGTTTGGGGTTACGGTGAATAAAATCGAATATTCCGTGACTTCCGGGGCCTGCTCCGTTGATGAAGTTCGCCCATGCTACGGGGCTTTGCGGCGGGGTACTCGTGCCAAGGCGGCTGTAGCCTCCGGCTTTGCGGAGTTTATCGAAATTCGGCAGTTGGCCTGCGTCCATCATTTTTTCCGAGAGGCGCGGGTCCATACCGTCAACGCCAATAATTATAACCTTTTTACCTGCTGCTGCGCGTTTTTTAGCTGCGTAAACAGGACCGGTATGCAATCCAACGGTCAACACCGCCGTTGCCAGACCTGACATCTTCAAGAATTCTCGTCTGTCTATATTTCGTTTTGCCATTATGCCGCATCCACCTTTTCTTCTTTTTCTTTATTGTCTTTGTCGGCGACTTTTAGCGCCTTGCCGTCCATATTTTTAGGCACATCGACGCCGAACATATCTAAAACGGTTGGCCCTATGTCCATCAGTCTCGGCGCCGCCGCGTCTATCTTACGGTTGCAGAATAAAACGCCTGGCACTATCGACTGGTCGATACAATGGTCACCGCTCCAGGCTTTGTTGTTATCGTGAAAGATCGTATCGGTCACTCTGCCGACGGCGGTATCCCATGATGCCCGATAGCCTAAGTCGTAACCGACTATCAGGTCCGGAGCTTCTTTTTTGTACGGGCCCTTATAAATTTTCAGTGCGTTATAAACCTGCTTGATCGCAGGGTCCTGGCGGATCGGATCGACAAGAGCACCGAGCTTTTCGGCGATCTCTTCTCTTAAGCGGTCAGCTTCTGCACCCGGGTCAACTATCCCCTGCGACTCTCTGCCCTTGATGTTAAGAAAGATGCCCGTAAGACCGATGGCGAATGCTTGTGTCTGCGAGAAGTCGACGTCTTCGAGGTACTGCTTACCGCTGGCATCGTCTTTGAGTTTGAGGTAGCCGTTTTCCTGGAGCCATCGATTAAGGTCGATACCATAGCGGAACGTGTTAAACCCGTGATCGGAGACCACCATCAGAACGGTATCTTTGTTGTCGCAATGATCCAATGTTTTTCCGAGTACAGAGTCGGCTCTTTTGTAAACCTGCTCGATAGCGTCTCTTTGCTGTTTATCCTGCGCCGACTGGCCCTCATGAGCCGGATGCTTATCGTCTATGTATCGCCAGAACGAATGCTGGACCCTGTCGGTGCCGTCGAAAACGCATACGCAAAGGCCGTGCTTGACCTTGTCCAGTGAATCGAAGAACATCTTTTCGCGTTCGGTATCATGATCGATGGACTGGTGCAGGAAGCCGTCGTCGTTAAGTATCTTTTCGTTAAGCGCCCAGCTATCCTCGGCAAGGCCAAGCGTAGCGAAGGATCCGAACATCTTAGCGAAATAAGTCGAGTAGACCGTCGGATGGCTAATGGGCATCACCGGTTTTTCCGGGTCGATATTGATAGGCGTAACATACAGCTTAAAGTTCGGCTCAAATTCCGTAACTAAGAATCTGCAAACGCCGCCGACCTTAACGCCCAAACCGGCTTTGAATTCGACTTGCACCCATTCGGTATATTTACCTTTTTCAAGAGCATATTCAGTGCCGCCGAGTTTCAGTGTTGCCGAGGCGCTATCCTTGATGGTTACGGTGAACGGGTATTTCAAGAGGCTGTTATCGGTTCGCATCGGGTTGGTTGAGCCGACGAGATCGGCTTGAATAGTATCGCCATTTTTCTTTATATAGAAATTTTCACCGCCGGTGTGCTCGACCGCGGACTCATCTTCGGTAGTGTAAAAGGAAAACATCCCCTGCGTTCCTCTTAGGTCCGGCACGCACATAGCCGAAAGTTGAACTCCCCTGAACTTTTCCGGCGGAAACGTTATCGGTACGCGGATGATATTGCTGAAGATACCATGCTCGCCTAAGGTCTTCCAGAATGGTTTGCCCTTGCGGAGCAGGCGTATGTCGCCCTTGCCGATGGGCATCTGGTACTTGCCGAATTTGAGCATTCGGCGCGGCGGGTGGATATCGACGGAACTGAGACGAGGGTAATAGGTGCGTTTGTCCCGCGTGAGAAAATCGAAGATGTTGTGCTTGCCGGGGTTGACGCCGGTTTGAAAAGATGACCATGCGACCGGCGAGATCGGAGGTATAGTCGAGCCTAACTCCGTAAAGCAGCCCTGATCGGCGAGTTTGGCGAAATTTGGCAGTTTGCCCTCGGATAAGAATTTTCTGGTCAGTTTCGGGTCCATACCGTCAAAGCCGAGCACTACGAATTTTTTGACCCGGCTTCGTGCAAAGGCTTTACGCCCCCTAATAGCACGGATGATATAGCGGATCGGCCAGGTCAGTATTACCAGAAATGCCGATATCAGTGCCATGAACATCACCAAAAACGAGCCCATAACGGCAATACCGGCTCCGGGACCGATATATGCTTCGGCGCGGCTTGGCGTGAGCAATATGACAATAAACGCTATTATCAGTGTCCTGGCGGTCAATAAACGGTGATTTCCAAGCCGGTGGAAACAATTTTGCTCCTTGCCGGGTTCATTTGGGCGACTTTTTTCAATATTCACGCTAAGTCCTTAATCTATATAATATTACGAGAAATCTTTCCCTGCCTCCTAATCGGCAAATACACGCCCTGCCTACATTAAATTTATATACTTATGATACGAAAATCTGTTCTTAAAAACAAGGGACAAGAGTCCAAGCTGGCATTGGGGAGGTGGCGCATGAAAAAGGGCCGCAAGATCAACTCCCACAGCCCATTGTTGAATCAGTTGTTTCTATTCCCTGCGCCTTCTTATGATTAGAGTCCCGAGGGTGAGTAGGGCAAGGGTTGTTGGTTCGGGGACAGGTTCGATGGAGGAGACACGGAAACCTATATAGTCGGCCTCGGTGTGTTGTTCTTCTTTACCCCGGAAAGCGGCACTAAGATAGTATTCATCACCACCGTCAACTGCAAGATACATCCCACCACGTACGTTGCGATAGGGAGCAATAAGTGCTTCACTAAACTCAAAGACATTGCCCATCATATCAAATGTCCCGTTCTGTTCTTCTATGCCGTCGCCGACTTGCCAGGGACCAGCGGGGGGGAAAGGCTGACTATAATATGCCTCAACACCTGCAACTGGTGCGTTATTTGTTCCAAAGGCATAATTTGAGTAGCCGCTGCCTGTATAATACGCCGCCTTATACCATTCATCTTCTGTTGGGATCGCATAAATAACTCCATGAGCCGAAACAGCAGAATCCCTGTCAATACCTAAAAAATCACCGGGATTGGCGTTGTTGCCACTAAAAAGATACGCACCCTGACTCTTGTCGCCACTGGTAAGGTAATTACAGAACTGAGCAGCTTCAAGCCAACTTACATTATTAGCAGGCATATTAGCGCCAGTCCAATAGACATTTTCGTCGTACGCATCGCTCATATTTCCGTTTGGCGAGCCCGCAGCAGAAACAAACGCATCCCACTGTCCATTGGTTATTTCGTATTTACCAATAGAGTAGTCGTAGGCGACCGCACCATAGCCGGTAGTGCCATCACTCACAATTCTTGTATCACCTGAATTACCAGAATTGCCTATGGTTACAAAATCAATGTCAATACCTTGTACTATGGTAGCCGATGCAACATTAGACATTGCCAGAACCAACAGCACTATTAGTACTTGCTTCTTCATCATCCTCATTCCAAAACTTTAGACATACGCTGTTAATCGAAAATGAACAGTATGAAATGAGCATCACCATCCTCTCATACCATCTTCCAGTACTGCTATTATAGGACTATAATGTATTTTGTCAAGAGAGAAATAATAATTTTTCGAGCTTTTTTACAAAACCGCCTTAACAGGGCTTAAAACGCTATCTATTGTCTCAAGCGAAGCTTTCTGCGAGTTGGTCGAGGATGTTTCTTGCGTTTGCGATTCGGTTGCCTGCGGGGCTGACCCACTTTATTTCGGCATTTCGCTTTACGAGGTCCTCTACCCTTCTGCGGGCAAGAATTACGGTTGCGTGGTTCTTATTGCCCATCGTCCGGCCGATCTCGGGATATGACATTTTCGTATGCTTTCTGGCAAGGAACATGCTGAAGGCTCGGGCGTAACTGACGGCTCGGTCCTTTCGGGAGGAATGGATGTCTGCGGTAGTGACCCCGAAAAACGTCGCTACCGCCGCTTCGATGTCAGAGATGTGTACGATCGGATCGGCCCGGGAGATATGCTCAGCGAGAACCTGCCTGGCCATGGTCAGGTTGATCTTCGACTTGCTAAGAGACGCAAAGGCGATGAGCTTGAGCAAGGCGCCTTCGAGTTCCCTTACATTGGTGCGCATCTTGTCAGCGATGTACTCGATCACCGGCTCGGGGATAGGTTCGCTCATAGTCGCCGCTTTTTGCTGACAAATCTTGCATCTCGTCGTGAAATCGGGCGAATTGATCTTAACGACCATTCCGGATACAAACCTGTTTACAAGCCTATCGCACAGCTTGCCGATCATCTTCGGATGGGCGTCCGAAGCCAGCAGTATCTGTTTGCCAGCCAGATCTATCGTATTAAAAGTATGCAGGAACTCCTCCTGCATTGAAGGCTTACTGGCCAGGAAGTGTATATCATCAATTGCCAACACATCCGTTTGTCGGAATCTTCTCCGAAAAGCATCCAGCTTTTGCGTCTTCAAGGCCAGCACGAATTGGTTAGCGAAATCCTCCGCTGAAACATAGAGCCATTTG
>SDBV01002172.1_pt1 | contig 29357 bp, 25 predicted proteins | sample 2277081 | NCBI WGS metagenome assembly SDBV01 (sample SAMN10402039, study PRJNA504765) | marine sediment metagenome | isolation source: marine sediment core GS10_PC15, 223 cmbsf | place: Arctic Ocean: Southern Knipovich Ridge | collected 2010
CAGGTATAACAGTGTCGGGCGTGCTGATGGGAATTTTTCAATCGAATGCTGGCGGGGCTTGGGACAATGCAAAGAAGTCAATTGAAAAAGGGGTAGTAATAGAAGGGAAAACTTACTCCAAAGGTTCCGAAGCGCACTTTGCAGCTATTACAGGCGATACGGTTGGAGATCCGTTAAAAGATACATCCGGGCCTTCAATGAATATTCTGATTAAGCTTACATCCATTGTTGCTTTAATTATTGCTCCGCATATAGCAGTAAACAAAGATGTACATGCCATCCAGAATCACAAAGAAGTCATTGAGCAGGTTTCCATTATTGAAAATGTTCCGGTTATTGAAGAAAATATTGAAGTTAAATCTACGGATACAGGAAAATAGATTAATTTCCAGTCAAGATTTTAAAGAAGCTTTCAGTATTGGAAGCTTTTTTTGTGTAACCTGCATTATGCAATGGGAATCGCAACATTATTTAGGTATAATGATTATTTTCGTTCGGAAATTTATAAATTAAAGCTCATGAGAACATTAATTATCATCTTATTGCTGTTTGCAAATTTGCCAATTTATGCACAATCCATATTTGGTAAATGGAAAACAATTGATGACGAAACTAATAAACCGAAGTCAGTGGTTGAAATTTATGAGAAGGACGGCAGAGCTTATGGAAACATTATAAAACTCTTTCAGGAACCAGACGAAGATCCAGATCCCATTTGCGATGAATGCTCCGATTATCGGAAAAATAAAAAAGTTTTAGGTATGCAAACTATTACTGACATGATAAAAGACCAGGACGAATGGGAAGATGGAGAAATCCTGGATCCGGAGAATGGCAAAGTTTATCGTTACAAATTGTGGATAAAAGATGGCACACTTCAAGTCAGAGGGTACATTGCATTCTTTTTTAGAACACAAACCTGGCTACCCTATTCTAATCCTTGATAAAATGCAATTTAATTTATTGATAACTGCCTAATAATCAGCGATTGACAAAATTTTTTACTAAAATATTAAATAATTTGGTTACTTATTTTTTTAATTCTGTATATAATGTTGAACTGTAATGAAAGAAAAGGAAATTTTCGACAAAATTTGCAGTGGTGATGAGGGTGCATTAGACCTGGTTTATACCAAGTACTACAGGATGATGACAAAACTAATTGTTAACAACAGTGGTACTGAGCAGGAAGCCAAAGATATTTATCAGGAAGCTTTGGTGGTATTTTGGCAAAAAGCGGTGAGTGGTAACCTGGTAATGACCTCTAAAATGAGTACATATATTTATAGTGTTTGCTATAACTTGTGGAGAAAAGAGCTTGAAAGAAAAAAACGACATACCAATGAACAAAAAGATTCTTATGAATTTCAGGACCATGATAAGGCAGAAAGGATCAAAATCATTGGCGAATGTGTTAATGAATTGGATGACACTTGTAAAAAAGTATTGACATATTTTTACTTTGACGGAAGGTCAATGAATGAAATTGCAGAAAAATTAGGATTTGCAAATACAAATACTGCAAAAACAAAAAAATATAAGTGTAAGAAAAAGCTCGATGAACTGGTTAAAAGAAAGTATTCAGAACATGATTTTTTAGATTGAAATGAGTGAAAAACAAACATATTTTAGCAAAGTTGGTGCATACCTTGACAATGATCTCATTGGAGAAGACTTAGTTTCTTTCGAAAATGAATTGAAAAGTAATCCAAAATTAGCTAATGAACTGAACTATCAAAAAGACTTAATTGAGGGAATAAAGAACTTTCGTAAGGCAGAATTGATCGGGCATCTTGATTCTTTACCAATTAGTACGGGAGTGTCGACCGGAATCATTACCAAATTCCTTGCAGGTGCTGCAGTTGTAGGAGGAATTAGTTTTGGGATATACAACATGATCTCAGTACAAACTCCAGAACAGGAAAACAAAATAGTTGCTGATCAAAAAGAAATCAGTCAGGCATCAGAGGAGGTAATAATACCTCAATCTGAAAAATCAGAATCCATTTACAAAAATAATGAGGCTTCAGAAGAAAATATACCTGAGCCAAAAGCTAAACCTGAAACAGGCAATAAGCAAACAATAGAAACAACATCCGAGCAGGTCGTACCTATTGTACCTGATCCATTCCAGGATATGGATACGGCGGAAAGTGAGGAAGATCTTGAAATACCTGAAAATATAATTGGATCTATTGAAAACGCAGAAAAAAACACTCCGGAAGTAGAGATTATTTCAAATATCAGAAGATACCAGTTTCATTATGCTGTTAAAAATGGCAAATTGGAATTGTATGGGAATTTTGATGAAGAACCATACCAGATTCTTGAAATCAATGTTAATGATGAAAAACAATTGTTCCTCTATTTTAAAGAAAAGTACTATTCTATCGACAGTCAAATGGATAACATTACTCCACTAATTGAGATAACAAATAAATCCATTATTATTAAACTGGAAGAAATTAAAAACAGCGACTCATAGGTTAGTTAATTTAAAATAAATTTCGATGAGTAAAAGCCTTTGGAAATCCAAAGGCTTTTTTTCGTTGCTGCAACTTATTTTGCTAAATTTGAACCTTTATGCCTGAAAAACAATTTAAAAAACGACCAAAGAAAAAACTTGGTACTTACCCTGCTGCAAGCGTGGTATTTAGTATTTCATTGGCACTGTTTATCATCGGTTTGTTTGGTGTGCTGCTCATCCACACAAACCAACTCTCAAGAATTATAAAACAAAACCTTGAAGTCCAGGTCTATCTTCAAAAAAACGTTACGGAAGCACAGGTTACCAAAATTCGCAAAACACTCAGTTCACAACGATATATTCTTCAAACAAATGGTAGTCCTGAGGTAAACTTTATATCTAAGGAAGATGCTGCTGAAGAATTCAAAAAGGTAACAGGGGAAAACTTTAGTGAATTTCTTGGAAACAATCCACTTAGAGATATGTTTCGGATTAAAATTACTACTGATTACCAGTATTCCGATAGCCTCACTAAAATAACCAAATCAATTGAAGCCGTTGGAGGGGTATATGAGGTTGCTTATGTTGAAAACCTCGTTGATGCGATAAACGATAACGTAACCAAAATAAGTATCGTTCTGCTGGGATTCAGTGCACTGCTTATATTAATAGTTATACTACTCATTAATAACACAATTAAACTGGCACTGTTTTCACAAAGGTTCCTGATAAGAAGTATGCAGCTTGTTGGTGCAACAAAACAGTTTATTCAAAAACCGTTTCTAACACGTGCCGTTTTTTATGGATTACTATCTGGTTTTATTGCCATTGTGACACTTGCAGGTATTACTCAATATGCATATCTGCAAATTGATGAATTAAAAATTCTACGTGATGAAAGAAGCACTTTCATACTATATGGTTTCATTATAGTTATTGGAATGCTGCTGGCTCTAATAAGTACATACAAAGCGATTTCAAAATATTTAAAAATGTCGTTGGACGATTTATACTAACATGGGTAAACAACAAATCAAAAATAAATTACCTTTTACAAAGAAAAACTACACGATGATGCTAATCGGTATTGCTGTACTTTTTATAGGTTTTTTTATCATGACACTCGACAAAGAAGATTATGGTTTTGGATTTTTAGGCCTGACACTGGGGCCTCTGATTGTTCTTACAGGTTTCGCCATTGAGTTTTTTGCTATTCTCTACAACCCCAAAAAGAATACGAACTAATGACTGGAATTGAGGCGTTTCTCCTGGGTCTTATACAAGGATTTACGGAGTTTTTGCCAATAAGCAGCAGCGGTCACCTGGAACTGGGCAGTTATTTTTTAGGTGTTAATACATCAAACAATTTGTTATTTGCAATCATTGTTCATGGAGCTACAGCATTGAGCACCGTGGTAATATTCAGAAGAGAAATCGGTAAACTCATTTCTGATCTTTTCCAATTTGAATGGAACCAGGGAACAGAATATATTTCAAAACTCGCAATCTCAATGCTTCCTGTCGGAATAATAGGTGTCTTATTTGAAAGCAAAATCGAATCACTATTTGGAGGAAATATAATTTTTGTTGCATCTATGTTAACTATCACCGGATTATTACTTTTATCAACTCAATTCATAAAATCCGGGAGCGGAGAAGTTACGTTTAGTAAATCAATACTGATTGGGTTCGCCCAGGCGATAGCCATTTTACCTGGAATCTCAAGATCCGGGGCAACAATATCAACATCTTTGATTTCCGGAGTAGATAAAGAGAAGGCCACAAGGTTCTCTTTTTTGATGGTACTCGCTCCAATTTTTGGCGCTATGCTTTTAAAAGTAAAAGATTTGATGAGAAACCCTGAATTAGCATCAGGAATAGGTATAGGCCCATTGGTTATTGGCTTTTTAGCTGCATTTGTTTCAGGACTGATTGCCTGTAAGTGGATGATCCGTATTGTAAAAAAAGGGAAACTATCCTACTTTGCTATCTATTGTTTCATTGTAGCGGCCCTCGTGTTTATATTCTATTGGTAAATGACAACCATACAAGACGAAGGAAATTTATTTTTAATAGATAAGCCATTAAAATGGACTTCATTTGATGTAGTGAAAAAAATAAAAAGAACTTATCAATTGAAAAAAGTTGGACATGCCGGAACCCTTGATCCACTGGCCACTGGCCTTTTAATAATTTGTAGTGGGAAAATGACCAAACAGATTGAAAGTTATATGGGCCTGGAAAAAGAATATAATGGTACGATGGTGATTGGTAAAACAACACCATCAATCGATCTTGAGACAGCCTTTGATAGTGAAAATTCCTGGCAACATATTACCCCAGGTATTTGCCAGGAAATTGCCGGGAATTTCATCGGCGAAATCATGCAGGTACCCCCTATTTATTCTGCAATTAAAATTGATGGAAAAAGGGCATACGAATATGCGCGAAAAGGCAACAAAGCTAAAATTAATCCCAGACTGGTTTTTATTGACACATTTGAACTTCTAAAAATTAATCTTCCCAAAATCGAATTTAGGGTTATTTGTTCCAAAGGCACCTATATTCGTAGTTTAGTAAGCGATTTTGGTAAAAAACTTAATACAGGAGCTTATCTTTCAGACTTGCGAAGAACGAGGATAGGAGAATACAGCGTAAATGACGCCATGAAAATTGACCAGATAATAAGAGATGAAAATTTATCATAGTCTTGATGAATTTATCCCCGGAGAAAATGTTGTGCTTACCTGCGGCATGTTTGATGGAGTGCATAAGGGGCATATGAAAATCCTGGACAGACTCAAACTCATTTCAAATGAAACCGGTGGCGAGAGCCACTTGCTTACATACTGGCCGCACCCCCGACTAATAATAGATCCTGACTTTCATATCCAATTACTAACAACATTTGAGGAAAAAGCTGATGTACTGAGTAAAATCGGCATTGATCATCTTATAAGTGTTCCGTTTACCAAAGAATTCTCAAACATGTCTCCCGGGAATTATATAAAAAAGGTTTTGGTAGAAAAAATAGGTACTAAAACGATTGTAATTGGGTACGATCATCGATTCGGTAAAAACCGGGAAGGAGGACTGAAAGAGTTGGAATCCAATTCAAGAAAATACGGATTCAATGTTGTGGAAATACCTCGCCAGGAAATTGATGACAAGGTTGTAAGTTCAACGATGATCCGTAAAAATCTTTCGGATGGCAATATTCATATTGGTAATGAATACCTGGGAAGGCCTTATAAAATTTATGGAAAAGTAATTGAAGGCAATAAACTGGGCAGAGAAATAGGATTTCCAACAGCAAACATCCATATAACAAACCCAACGAAGTTGATCCCTGCCGATGGTGCATATGCGGTTAGGGTTATACTTGAAAATGATCGCCGGGATGGAATGATAAATATTGGATACAGGCCCACAGTAAATGGAACACATCGCTCTATTGAAGTAAATATTTTTGGTTTCGACCAGGAAATATATAATCAAAATATATCCATTGAATTTATTAAATTGATACGGACAGAAATAAAATTCAAGGGAATAGATGCCCTGAAATCTCAGTTATTGATGGACAAAGAAAAAGCAATGTCAATATTAAATAAAATGAAATAGCATGAATGCTTCAGAAATAAATTTCAAAATTGATTTGGATAAACAAAATATACCCGAAAACATTCAATGGAATGCTTCTGATTCGGGTAAACCTCAGTTTGAAGAAACCAAAGCCATCTCAATTGCACTTTGGGATCAAACGCAAAAAAACACAATGCGAATTGATCTTTGGACGAAAGATATGCCAGTTGATGAAATGAAACGGTTCCATATCGATTGTATTGGAGGTCTGGCACAAACAATTCTTAATTCTACAGGAGATGAATTCATGGCGAACGAAATAAATACATTGTGTCAAAAACTTGTCGACCATCTTAAAGAGGAGCTTGAAAATAACACTCAGTAAATATTAACTTCGAGATGTGGAACTAACCAAATCTATGGACAATCCCAAACTACTCTGGAAGCCCGGTAAGGCCAGTGTGGATGCATCCAACCTGTCAGTATTTATAAATTGGTTAAAGGAAAATGAAGGTATCGATTTCGACGGGTACAAAGATCTATGGGAATGGTCCGTAACAGATATCAATACATTCTGGATAGCAGTTTGGAAATATTTTAATGTGATTCATTCCGGTTCTTTTACTCAGGCTGTTTCCAGGGACCCAATGCCCCGGGCCAAATGGTTCGAGGGAACTGGTCTAAACTATTCTGAACATATATTCAGGCAATCAAGACCAGGTGGGATTGCCATTATCTCTAAGACAGAAAGTAGCCCGGTCAAAGAATTAACATGGGATGAACTGGAAAACCAGGTGGCAGGTCTCCGTTTTTCGTTGAAAAAAAAAGGAGTAAAAAAAGGCGATCGGGTGGTTGGCTGGCTACCCAATATTCCTGAAGCAGTAATTTCTTTTTTAGCGGTGAATTCATTGGGGGCTATCTGGTCGGGTACCTCACCTGATTTTGGGATCCAATCTGTGATCGATCGGTTCGCACAAATAGAACCTAAAATACTGATCGCAGCCGATGGCTATCATTACAACGGAAAATCCTTCGATAAAACGGAAGATATTATTAGTGTTAGGAAAAGTTTACCAACTGTATCGCATACCATTATTGTTCCTGTTCTGAATAAACCGTTAGATTATTTGGATGGTAAGTCCTCCTTGTGGGAGGAAAACATCACAGGAAAGGAACCGCTCATGTTTGAAAGAGTACCCTTTTCACATCCAATTTGGGTACTTTACTCATCGGGCACTACAGGTTTGCCAAAGGCAATTACGCATAGCAATGGCGGGGTATTACTTGAACACCTGAAATACCTCACCTTCCACAATGATGTAAAACCAGGTGAACGATTCTTCTGGTTTACAACAACGGGTTGGATGATGTGGAATTATATGGTTGCCTCCATGCTTTGTGGCGCTACCATTTTACTTTATGATGGTAGTCCGGCGTACCCTGATATAAATACCTTATGGGATTTTGCTTCCTCTAATGGAATCAACCATTTTGGAACCAGCGCTCCGTTTATTATTGCAAATATGAAAGCGGAAACTACTCCGGGAGAGTCATTTAATCTTGACAAATTACGATCTATAGGATCTACCGGTGCACCCCTCCCACCCGATGGATTCGACTGGATATACAGCAACGTCAAACGTGATTTGTGGCTGGCATCCATCAGTGGCGGAACCGATGTTTGTAGTGCATTTGTAGGAGGTAATCCTCTATGGCCCGTGTATAGCGGCGAAATTCAATGCCGGGCCCTCGGTTGCAAACTGGCGGCTTTTGATGAGGATGGCCATCCCCAAACCGGAAGTGTTGGTGAAATGGTGATTAGTAAACCCATGCCTTCCATGCCGGTATTTTTCTGGAATGATCCTGAATTTGAACGATACAACGAAAGTTATTTTGAGATGTACCCCGGCATATGGAGGCACGGTGACTGGACAACTATCACAAAACGGGATGGCATAATTATTTCTGGACGATCAGACGCCACACTGAACAGAGGGGGTATCCGAATTGGAACCGCTGAGATTTATCGTGTTCTTGACAAAATGGATGAAGTTCAGGATGCGCTTATTGTATGTGTTGACAAAAAGGATGGAAGTTTTTATATGCCTTTGTTTGTTGTTTCAGACAATGTCCTTGACGATTCAATGAAGAATAAAATAAAAGAGAACATCAGGCTACAGTGTACTCCACGCCACGTACCTGATGAAATTATATCCATCGAAGAAGTGCCGTATACAATTAGCGGAAAGAAGACCGAGGCCCCGGTAAAAAAAATATTGATGGGAGAAAATATTGATCAACTTTTAAATAAGGATGCACTTAAAAACCCGCATTCGCTTGATTTTTTTATTGATCTGGCAGGTAAATTGGATTAATTTATTTATTATTCTCCGTTGCAATGAAAGAATTAGCATGTAATACATGAAATTTCTTGTAAATTTCCTGTTTTTTTCCCTTATTCAAATAATATTAAAACCACTGAATATGAAGAATTCACAACTGATTAGGACATTTTTTATTACTACCTTTCTAATAGGAATTATATTTCAGGCTGCAGCACAGGTTGAAATATCTGGAAATGTGACAGATGAAAACAAAGAAACCCTTGCTGGGGTCAATGTAGTTGTTAAAGGAAAAGTTATTGGAACAATTACTGACATTAATGGTGATTTCAAATTAACCGTTCAGGCTCCTCCTCCTTTAACGCTTTCGATTTCGATGATAGGTTTTGCAACCCAGGAAGTGGAAGTGACTGAATCAACGGCAACATTCACTATCATCATGGTTGAAGACATAACAACTTTGGGGGAAGTGATTGTACGGTCAGCTTCGCGAGTAGATGAAAATATTATGCAATCACCTGTTTCCATTGAAAAAATGGGCATTCTTGATATTAGAAATACAGCCTCAGATGATTATTATAAGGCTATTGCTAACCTGAAAGGTGTCGAAATGACCCAGAGTAGTATCAATTTCCAGATCATAAATGCAAGAGGATTTGGATCTACCGGTAATACACGTTTTGTACAGCTTACAGACGGGATGGATACACAAGCTCCGGCATTAAATTTTCCCATTGGTAATCTGAACGGACCTTCTTCACTGGATGTAGAAAGTGTGGAATTGATACCAGGAGCAGCCTCGGCATTGTATGGCCCTAACGCATTCAATGGAATACTACTCGTAACGAGCAAGAGTCCTTTTGAATACCAGGGTTTAAGTGCAACAGTAAAATTAGGGGCCAATCATTTTGGTTCTGATCCATCGCTTGGTGAGCCTGCTGATCCCCAGCCCATGTATAATGCGTCTTTGCGCTATGCAAAAGCATTCAACAACAAATTTGCATTTAAGGTTGGTCTTTCCTACATGCAGGCAGAAGACTGGAATGCAAATAATTTTTCCGACAAAAACATAAATCTTCAGGGAGATCTCAGTATTAATCCTGCTTATGATGGAGTAAATCTTTATGGAGATGATGGAGGTATTAACCTTGGGTTACTCAGAACATCACAGGACCTTATAGATGCGATCTCGGGTGCATCAGGTATTCCTGCGCCAATTGTTGCTCCGTATGTTGGCGCATTGCCTGCTGATAATGTAAACCGTACCGGATACGAGGAATATCATCTTGTTGATTATGGAGCGAATAATTTAAAAGCTAATCTTGGATTAAATTATAGAATAAATGATAATGTTGAATTAAGCTATCAATATAACTATGGAGGAGGTACTTCGGTTTATACGGGAGCACAGCGGTATTCCCTTAAGAATTTCAATATTCAACAACACAGACTGGAATTTAAAGCCGACAACTGGAGTTTGATGGGATATACGACCATCGAAGATTCAGGTGACTCGTATATAGCTGATTTTACCGGATTTGGAATAAATAATGCCTACCTGGACAATACAATCTGGTTTGGTTCATATGCAGGGAAAATAGTTGAACAACTTATCACAGCTAATGTATTTGCAACAGGAAGTGTTATTTACGATCCCGCTGTTGTTGACGCCATACTCAATAATACTACGGCTACCAGTAATTTACATATTCAAGCAAGGCAATCTGCTGATGCAAATAGATGGGAACCCGGTACTCCGGAGTTCCAGGCTGCTGCGGACAGCATAAACCTGGGTATTATTCCTAAGGGATCCCGTTTCAATGACCAAACCCTTTTTTATCATACGGAAGGCCAGTACAATTTCAAGAATGAAATCCAGATTTTTGATTTAATGGTTGGTGCTGGATTCAGGAGATATGACCTTCGTTCCAATGGTACAATATTCCCTGATTCCGAGCAGAATCCTATAACAATAAATGAATATGGAGGCTTTTTACAATTAACAGATAAATATATCAACGATCAGTTAAAATTGGTGTTTTCGGTCAGATACGACAAAAATGAAAATTTTGACGGCCAGTTCAGTCCGAGGATCTCAAGTGTATATACATTTCTTGGTGATCACAATATACGGGCGTCCTTTCAGACAGGATTCAGAAACCCAACCACGCAAGGTCAGTACATCGATCTGGATGTGATTACTTCAAGACTGCTGGGAGGCCTTCAGGAGTTCCATGATAAATACCAGGTAACCACCTATACCTACACAATTCAATCTGTAAATGCCTTTACAGAATCCGTAGCAAATGGGGTGCCGGATCCAACAGTTCTTATCCCATACACAACCTGGAAACCTGTACAACCGGAACAGATAAAAGTATTCGAAGTAGGATATAAAGGACTAATTGACAACCGTGTAATGATTGATGTCAATTATTACCACAATACCTATGAAAATTTCATTACCCAGATCCGAGTGAGACAGGCGCAGGATTCGAACGAAGATCCCACTGATCCGTTTGCGGATCCTACACAAGCTGCATTATTCGGACTGCTTAACGGAGACGCTATAAATACCTACCAGATATACACCAATCTGGATGAAACCGTAAAATCGCAGGGCGCCACATTTGGAATTGATTACAGTATCATCAAAGGATACCGTGCCGGGTTAAATTATTCGTGGAATCAACTTAGCACAGCCGATTTATCGGACGACTTTTTCAATGATTATAATACACCTGAACATATTGTGAATATCTCTTTCGGAAACAGAAGGGTGACCGATAATTTGGGCTTCAACATTGCCTGGAGATGGCAGGAAGCTTTTACATGGAATTCATCGTTTGTGAATGGATCTGTTCCTTCATTCAGTATGGTTGACGCACAAGTAAGCTATAAAATCTCCAGTATGCGTTCCATCTTTAAAATTGGCGGATCTAATCTGCTCAATACGAGGTACATTACTTCTTATGGCGGCCCGACAATTGGCGCGATATACTATGTCTCCCTCACATTTGATCAGTTGTTAAACTAGCACCGGATAACCGGATATTTATAGTATTTGCACCCCGGTTGTTCGATCGGGGTGCTTTTTTATTAACCACCATGACAATCCTGATCGCAGCCAGAAATAGTTCTTTGGGGCGTAACAGTGGACTGAAATCTTTTACGATCTTCAGATCAAGGAATGAATAGATCCTTCATAAAAAAAGGTGTCAATTTTTGACACCTTCATTTTTGTATTAATTTTATTTCAGCTGCTGTTTAATTGATTTTTGTAAATGAACCATTAAATGCGATAACATGAATGTTATCTTGGCTTAATTCTTTGGTCAGATCTGCAGGTATAGGAAATCCAATGATTGTTCCACTCAATATATTATTTGTTAAATCAAATTGATTCAGCACAATTGAAAGCGTTACTCCCAATGATTCTGATACCACATTTAATGATAGTGATTCATCTGTTTTATTTTCTACCCAAGTTCCACTGCTTATAGCTTCTACACTTTCACCATTACAGGAATACCACAACGAACCGTCCGCACGTAACTCAATGGTGGTATTGGCCGCATCAGTACACTCAATCAATCCATTAATGGCTCCGCTAATTATAGCCGTTATATCGTCGTTAGGGTTGAAAGTGAGAACTGTTGTCGGTGGCTCAGCAACACCCGTAGGCGCAATGACTTCGATTGATTCAGGCGTTATTCCTGTTGCACCCGCAGTTCCCAGATACGTAGCACTTTTAAATTGATAACTACCTACCAGTGGGTCAACCGTAGGTTCTTCATCATCGTTACACGAGGTAACGAATACCATACTTGCCAGTGCAAAAAACAACAGGCCCTTTTTCATAAAATTCATCTTCATAAGTGTTTGGATTTAATTGATTTCTTGTTTCAAAATAGTTAAAATTCGTTCAAAAGTAACGATTTAGATATAATATAAAAAATTTTCAACACTGCTTAAACGTTATGTTATATAGATTATTGCTGATAAATGTAACCTAATAATTATCAAATGATACCATAACGCTACATTTTTCCCTGAATTTCAGCAACATACGTTTCCAGCTCCTCTTTCAATGTATCATCATCACAAAGGGAATAAGCTACTTTTGCAAATTCTTCGGCCAACTCATATTTCTCCTGTGAATACCATGTGTATGAATGCGCAAAATTTGTATAGTAGTTGTTTTCCAGGTCCATGGCCCGGATAGTCCAGGATTGAATGATGCCCATCTTCGTTGCGTCATCAAAAAAAGCATCAGAATGAGATATCGCATTTTCTGATAAAAACATCCAGTCAGAGAAATGATACTCCTTCACTAGTATTTTGTAAACATTAAAATAGTCGTTAAGATCTCCTGCAGCAAGATAGTATTGACTTAACGCCTCATCAAAATAATATTCCTCCGGCATTTCCATCATATCCAGCTGTTTTCTTACTTTTATTTCATAAGCCACTGCATTCGCAATCTTGCTTGTGTCTGCACTTTCAACAGCTTCAGTAATTAAATTATCATATAATGTTGCCATAAAATCGCCAAATTCCGGATATTCATCATGAAAATATTCTGCGTTGCTAACAACATAATCAATACTTTCCTTATCAATATAATGAACGAAATTAGAAAGCAGGTACCATCCTTCTTTCGACCGGTATTCTTCTTCTGATAAAGTTGAAATTTTTTCCGAGGCGAGTTTCCCGGCAGATTCCGGGTCAATATTTTGAAACAGTTCCAGATAAGTTACAAGATTTCCCAGGTTGTCCTTATTATCATAAAATGCGTCACGTACTTTTGGGAATGACCGTACTTTATCACCAAATTCAATCAGGTCGCTCGCCTTCAAAGCTCCCTCATGACGTAGCATTTCTACCCCAAGAGAGTTGAATATTACTAAAGTTGGATAAGCTTCGATACCGGTTTGGCCAACAAGTTCCAGTTCCTGCTTTTCTGCATCAATCCTTTTACTGACATAATTTTCATTGAAATATTTAATGACATCGGGATCATTGAAAACATTTTTTTCCATCCATTTGCAAGGTGCACACCAGGTAGTATAAAAATCTACGAATATTAGTTTATCTTCTTTATCAGCCTTACCAAGAAGCTCCGACCAGGAGCCTTTAAAAAACTTAATCTCCAGGCTATCACCATTTGTTTTCGCATTCGATTGGTGGAATGTAAAGAATGTAAATGCAATAATTAAACTTGCAAAACCCTTATAATATGTCTTTCTGAACACGCTGATATTATAATAACGTTGAAAATTAATAAATGATATCTGATAATTCCCTGGATATAGTTCAAACATCATACCGAAATAAAATGTTCACTCTATTTGGGTTAAAATTCAAAATTTATGAAATCGGTTTCTGATTTTATTTTGAGTCAGTTAAATTGCCAATAAACCTGGCCAATAAAATGAAAGAAAACCTTGTAAAGTTACTGATTTTCTGCCTTGGGGTAGCGATGATGTTTTCATGTAACAAGCAAAAATCAAGTTTAATAAATTATACTTTTTCCGAAACGATCAACCGCATCTGGATTGGCCCTGATTTTTGGGCAAACCGGTTGGAGGACTGGAAAATACAGGATGGCAGGGTTCTTTGCACTACTTCAGCACCCAACAGAAACTTATTTTTGCTAACCTCCCGGTTAACAAGTCGTCCGAAACCATTTAATATTTCAGTCTCTCTGGGATTCGTCAATAACGAAATGAATAACGAAATGTCAGTCAATCCGGGATGGGCCGGCTTTCGATTGGGTATCCATGGGAAATTCAATGATTACCGGGATGATGCTGTTTTTGGCAAGGGTATCAATATTGGTATTTCAAATGATCAATCAATTATTGTTCAAACCCCATTTGATACTATCAGGCAACCGATTGATAAAAAATCCCTCAATTACATTTTGGAAATAAATTATCGTCCTGAAGATGATCAAAATATATTATATATTAAACTGACCGATGCAGATTCGAATAGTGAAATTGGAAGTCTCGACTATCCATTATCTGACCAAGCCCTGTTAGAAGGAGGAATTGCGCTGGTGAGTCATTTCGAACGAAATGAGAGATATAATACAATCACAAGCGTGTGGTTTGATCATTTAAAAATAGATGGTCCTAAAACTGTTTATCTTGAAAATCAGAAATTTGGGCCCATACTCTTTGCTCAACATACACTTTCAAATCAGACATTAAAAATAACAGCACAAATCCCTCCACTGGATATTAAAGAAAACCCAGTTGGGATATTCGAAGTATGGAAAGAATCCGAAAATAATTGGATCATTCTTGATTCTGCTTTTGTTGACCCTTTGGCACGTACTATGAGGTTTGAGCTTCGTAAATGGTTGTTTGAAACAAACATAAAATATCGTATTGCATATGATTATACACGATACGATGGAAATAAAAAAATGGCATACTTTGAGGGTGTAATCAAAAATGACCCGGTTGAGAAAGATGAAATAATAATCGCAGCTTTTACCGGTAATAACGACCTGGGATTTCCCAATAATGACCTAGTGAGTAATGTTGTAAAACATGATCCCGACTTTTTATTTTTCTCGGGGGACCAGATTTACGAAGGTGTTGGCGGATATGGTGTCCAGCGTGAACCTCCTGAAATGGCCGTACTTGATTATCTTCGAAAATGGTATATGTTTGGCTGGACATACCGCGATCTTCTGAGATCTACTCCGGCTGTGAGTATTCCTGATGATCATGATGTATTTCACGGCAACATATGGGGCAATGGAGGAATAGCAACACCTAACGGATTAACCGGCACGACCGCCCAGGATCAGGGAGGCTATAAAATGCCACCAGCATTCGTAAATATGGTTCAAAGAACACAAACGAGTCATTTGCCGGACCCGTATGATCCTGCTCCCGTTGCGCAGGGAATCGGCGTATATTATACCACACTCACATACGGAGGGATTAGTTTCGCCATCATTGAAGACCGCAAATTCAAATCAGCACCCACGCCATTGCTGCCCAAAGCAAAAGTATGGAATGGGTGGCCTCAAAACCGCGAATTCGGAACGGATAAAATGGACCATCCGGAGGCAGTACTTTTGGGTGACAGACAACTCAATTTTATTAATGACTGGAGCGCCGACTGGTCAGGAGGTGTATGGATGAAAGTTTTGCTTAGTCAGACGATTTTTGCAAATGTAGCCACACTCCCTGAAGAAGAAATGCACGATCAGAACGTACCGAAGCTGCGTATTCTGAAATCCGGTGAATACCCTCCCAACGATCGTAAAGTTACAGACATGGATTCCAACGGATGGCCCCAGACTGGCCGGGATAAAGCGGTATCTGCCATTCGCAAAGGTTTCGCGCTGCATATAGCCGGCGATCAACACCTTGGAAGCACTATTCAATACGGTGTCGATGAATATTCGGATGCCGGTTATGCTTTCTGTGTTCCATCGGTATCAAATGTATGGCCCCGCCGATGGTATCCACCTGAAGCAGGAACCAATCCTCTTCCTGACTCCCCTCCCTATACCGGCGATTACCAGGACGGCTTTGGTAATAAAATGACTGTATATGCAGTATCGAACCCTGTATTTACAGGGAGAGAGCCTTCGCGATTATATGACAGGGCTACAGGATATGGGATTGTTAAAATTAATCGATACACACGAAGTATATCCCTCGCCAACTGGCCCCGCGATACAGACCCAACTTTGCCGGGATCAAAACCGTACGATGGCTGGCCGGTAATTTTAAACCAAGAGGATAATTATGGAAGGTCCCCGTCGGGATTCCTCCCTGAAATTCAAGTAACCGGAATTACAGATCCGGTAATTCAAGTGATAAATGAGCAATCAAATGAAATTGTTTATACAATCAGGATAAATGGAAATTCCTTCCAACCTAAAGTATTTGGTAATGGTCTTTATACCATTAATGTCGGTGAACCCGGAGTGGAGATGAAGACATTTAAAGGACTTCAACCAGGAACAAATGATAATATCCAGATTTCTTTTTAGAAAGAACACGAACAATAAGAGTCTAATAAATTATTGGGGATTGATTCCGAATTACAATCCCCAACTTCAAATAATTACTTTTATGGATACTTTACAGGTTTATTAAAATTTACATCCATATTGGTCATTCTTCGGCATGTCAAAATTTCAACTTCAATTTAACAATGGACCTGGGTGAGTTGAAGTCTCCCCCATTATAATAATCATCCAATTCATTCATATTCTGGTTGACAAAGTAATTTTCCGGCTGCACGTCAAAAGAAAGGTTCCACTTATGTTTTTTGTTTATTCCGGCCTTAAGCCGGTCCTTTAAATTTTCTCTTTTATACCTACTAAAAGTGACCTGGTGAGCAAGTAAAGCTAAACCCGAGGGAAGGCCGATATATAGTGCCGGAGACTCAGATTCGAGGATTGCAGCCAGCCCCATTCCGATAAGACCACCTCCGGCAGTAGCCAGGTTGATAGTACTACCCTGTTTCCTGGTTAGGCTAACATTCCTGACTTGTCGCTGACCAAGAATGGTTCCAAGAATCGAAGTAGCAGCCGGTATGATTATTGGCCATTCTGTATTTTTATTCTCATTGTAACCATACTCCATATTGTCCATTATTTCAATCGCTGCTGCAAGGCCAAGTCCGGTCATCGACATAGACAAACTACTGATAGCACGCACATCACCCCTTGTAAAGTTATTGCTCAACGCTTGTTTATTTCCTACTAAAGCTCCTGTAATTCCCCCTGCCAATGCCAGACCGCCGTAAACCCTGGAATTATCAGAACCGGAAGAAATTGCAGATGCGATGCCAACCCATCCGCCAAGGATCCCATAATGACGTAACATTGAAATGTGCCCGGCAGAGAGATTTCTTTCCATTTGATATCGAAACCCTATTTCACCTAATGCTATACTTCCCAACGTAGAAAGGCCCAGGATAGCTTTATAACCATTTTCACTATCGACGTCAACAAGAAGAACCCCAAGTGCTGCTCCATAACCTAAACCGAATAATTTTCCTGTATTACTCAGTCTTACCGTGTTCCTGGAAATATTTTCATATTTCGCTGTCTTCATGGCAGGACCTAACAACCACAAACCACTGGTTAAAAAAGGAATACCCAGGGCAACTGCACTTTCTGACTCCACAATAGCAACAATGGTTGTACCATACCAAAATCCGTAAGCAGCATTTACAAAACGATCCCTGGGCCGCCACTCAAATGCTCCATCATCCTCACTATCACCCGCGAGAAGCGCTCCATCCCATTGTTCCTTATACTGAAGATATTTTGATTTATTTTCTTCAGACATTCGCGAGTAATACAATTTTAAATAGACCTCATAATCCTGTAAATAGTAGTGTTCTGACGTTGTAAGGGAATCGCCTCTCTCCACTTTCAATTTCAGGTTCCGGTAACTGTCCTTATTTTGCTCCAGCCAGTACCCCCTTGCCGAATAGATATTTGCTACCTCCTGTGAGAAAGCCTGCATGCTCATGAATAAAAATAATCCCATAATTAATAAATGGAAAACAAACGGTAAACCACCAGATCTTTTAGTCTGGATCATTCTTAGTGAATTCATAGTTTTCATAATAGCTGTCGTTTGGTTCTTTCATCAATTTAACGTGTTTGATAAATGTAAATGAAATTGAATACAGCAATTCCTTCTTAAAAAATTTGCATTTAATCCAAAACCAGGAGAAAATTCAGTCAACATCAGTATTAAATAATAATTTGTTGGGATCAGGCTTTTAATTTTGAAATTTTCCGTAAAAAATAAAATAACATTAGGATCAGCTATTATTAACATTATTTGTTTATACTGTCCTGCAGTTTTCTGTTACTGTTACAAATCTTATAGTCATGAACGCTGAATTGATCAAATCAATAACCAAACCTGTTATCCTCCTTTTCTTTTGCACACTTATTTCATGTAACACTAAAATTCGCCGGCCGAATATCATATTAATTGTGGTAGATGACCTGGGATGGAAAGACGTGGGCTTCATGGGAAGTACCTTCTATGAAACCCCTAACATTGACCGAATTGCAAATGAAGGTTTGGTATTTACACAAGCTTATGCGGCAGCAGCCATTTGCTCTCCCACCCGCGCCTCCATTCAAACAGGTAGGTACCCTGCACGATTAGGCATTACCGATTGGATCCGTGGAAGGTATTCGGGTATTGAGGTGCCCATTGACAAAGTGAACCCGATAGGATACGAGCTTCGTTCAGGAACTGTTCCTCTCGCTACTCCGATCAATCCGTACTGGATGGAACACAATGAACTCACTATTGCAGAACTGTTACAAAACAATGGTTATAAGACAGCTCATATCGGGAAATGGCATCTCGGCCCAAAAGAATGGTCTCCGGAATCGCAGGGTTATGATATTAATATCGGTGGCGAAGATTATGGACAACCACCCACTTATTTCGACCCCTATGAAAGAAACGGATTTAAAATAGAATCTCTCCCCGGCCGAAAACAAGGGGAATATCTTACAGACAGGGAGTCGGATGAAGCTGTGGATTTTATCAGGCAGCACGCAAATAAACCTTTTTTCCTTTCCTTGTCACATTATGCTGTGCACACCCCGCTAATGGCACGATCAGATTATGAAGCTGAGTTTAAAGATAAATTGGATAATGACCCTTCAATTCCACCCTGGTCCGATGAAGATCCGGTATCAGCAAGGTTCCAGTCTGGAAAACAACTGGAAGTACAAAAAAATTATACCTATGCGGCCATGATTAAAAGCGTGGATGGAGGAGTTGGTAAAATAACCCATATCTTGGATTCATTAGGAATTACCCAAAACACACTAATCATTTTCTTCTCCGACAATGGAGGACACATTGTTTCCACAAGCAATGCACCTCTTCGGGCGGGTAAAGGGTTTCCGTATGAAGGGGGTCTCCGCGAACCCCTGGTTTTTTCCTGGCCAGGTACAATAGAGCCCGGAAGCAGAGAAGATATGGTGATCAGCAATGATTTCTTTCCGACCATCGCAAATTTAACAGGGACAACGATCCCCGATTCAATAACCATTGACGGCGAAGATATTTCAACATTACTCTATGATCCGAAAGTAAAAATCAGAAGGAACACACTTTTCTGGCATTTTCCTCATTATTGGTGGGGAACAAAAGTGGCGCCTTACAGTATAATCCGCGACGGTAATTGGAAATTGATCCGGTGGTATGAAAATGATAGTTCTGAACTATATAATTTAGAAAATGATCTTTCTGAAACGGACAACCTCGTAGATAAAGATCCTCAAAAGACGATGGAATTAAACATTAAACTTGATGATTGGCTATCGCTCATAGATGCTAAACTCCCAATCCTTATCGATACCGTTTCAGACTAAGTAACTAATTGATATTAATCATAAACATTTCTGATACAAGCTATTGTATTATTAAAGTAATGAAATTAATTTATGACATATTTGTAATCGAAAATAAAACCTAACAAAAAGCTATGAACTATATTGCTATATACCATACTCACAAATTTGTAATTACCTTATTCATACTTATTTATTTTATCAAGACAATACTCATTATTTCCGGGAAAGATAAATTACTGGATTCGTTTATTTCCAAAACTAAAATAATAGAATGGGTGGTAAGTGGTTTATTCCTTTTGACAGGCATCGTTCTTTTATTTGAAGCCGCAGAAATAAGATTTTTATTGGTACTCAAAATAATCGTGGTATTGTTATCTATTCCCATTGCAATTGTTGCCTACAAAAAAAGAATTAAGTTATTAGCAATAATACCTTTTCTAATGCTGTGTGGTGCATATGGAATGGCTGAAATGAATAAATATAAAATCGTTCACCGCCAGGATTTACCTGAAAGTGTGATCGTTGATGCATCCGATTCAAACTATGATATGGTTGCTCATGGCAAAGCTTTGTACAATACACAATGTGTTTTGTGCCATGGTGAAAATGGTGAACTTCAAATGTCCGGTGCAAAAAATCTTACGCAAAGTAAAATGATCCTGGATCAGGTAGTGGAGCGTGTTCAGAAAGGTAAATTAACGATGCCACCTTATGAAGATGATTTCTCATCACATGAAATCGATGCTATATCAGAGTACGTCATGACCTTGCGTTAATAAGATATTTTATTAACAACTCATTTTCAGAATGTTGAATTGATTTCATCGGGAGAACTTTCCTAGGTAAAAATACTATTTAAGTTTACCGATGTTTTTCTTATTGGATTGCAATTCCCCTCTGAACATTACATTTTGTCAACAAATTTGTCAACTTATCTAAAAATACATAGATAAGGCTTGATAAAATCAAAAATTCATGTGATATTTATAGTAGTATAACAACCGTAAATTATTACCTTATGAAACTTCTTACCATCTTACTAGCAATCTGTTTTTTTTCTTCTTCAAGTTACGCTCAAGGGAAAGAATCCGATCAAAACAATTCTGACAATACTGTTACCGCACAAACCCAAAATGTACCTAAGAAAATAATAAAACCTAAACTTTCACTGGAAGAACTATACAAGGATAAAAACTTATCCGAACAATTTAAGATATTGACCAACAGGTCCGAATCATATAATGACTTCAAGGTAATAAAGAAAGCAAGTCTCAATAATTTTTGGGTAATGGTTCAGGACAGCATAACTATTTTGAAGCAAAATATTGCTTCAAACAATGAAACTATTGCAAGTCAAGACGCGGAGACAAAAAGCCTGGAAAGTATCATTACCAAAAAGGACGAAAAACTAGCACAGACAGATTTTGCTATGACGCATATCTCTTTCCTTGGAATTGATTTCAGCAAGTCAACTTTTATTATCATTAGTGTAGTTCTTATTTTAGGATTCGCAGTTCTGCTTTCGATGGGTTTTTCCCTATACTGGCGAAGTAACGTGGTTACATCACAAAAAATCAGGGAATGCGATATATTGGCAGCTGATTTTGAAAAGTTCAAAATGAGTTCCCTGGAAAAACAGGTTAGATTAAACAGGGAGTTACAAACCGAAAGAAACGCCCTTGAAGAATACCGGTTAAAATCTACAATTACGAAAAAAATACATGCCTGATTAATTAGAAAATTATATAAAAAAGCCCTGTTGAAATTCACTTCATCAGGGCTTTTTTATTTACATTGCTACTCAGTAATATACTCTCGCTATGAAATACAAGCTATTAATCCTGTTCGCTTTTTTATTATCAATTTCAGCCGGTGCCCAGCAAAAAGCGAAGCCCCAGGACACAGAAGTTTATGACCCTGTCCCTGCAGTTGTAAATCCAGGATTGCATCCTTTCAGTTCAGCACCATCAGACGCCACTATATTATTTAATGGGAACAACCTTGATCAGTGGCAAAAGCCACAGTACGTCAACAGGGATGGAGAAGTAAAACAAATTGACACCTACCAGCAAAGACCTGCCGACTGGATCGTTGAAGGAAATGAAATGGTAGTTAAGAAAAGAACCGGACCTATCGAAACAAAGCAAGGCTTTGGAAGCGTCCAGTTACACATTGAATGGATGGCCCCCGAGGCTGAAAACAAAACAGGCCAGGGATATAGTAATAGCGGTATATTTTTTATGGGTATTTACGAAATCCAGGTGCTTAACTCGTATGAAAACACTACTTATTCCAACGGACAGGCCGGCAGTGTTTATAAGCAACATATCCCATTGGTGAATGCATCAAGAAAACCCGGTGAATGGCAGTCCTACGACATTGTATTTATTGCTCCAAAGTTTGCTGATGATAATACCCTGGAATCACCGGCAACAATTACCGCATTCCACAATGGAGTACTTATTCAAAATAATGTTGTGCTAAAAGGACCAACACTCTACATTGGCACACCGGCGTATGTCCCCCACCCTGCTAAACTACCGTTACAGTTACAGGACCACGGAGATCCGGTCAAATATCGTAATATCTGGATCAGGGAATTATAATTGTTTTTATTTCAAAAAAAATTATCTCCGTTCGGAATCAGGGAACAAATTAAAAATACACTTGCCAATCTGAAAGTTAAATCAGATATTGGTGCCTTGTAAATTCAAAGCCAGAACATGAAAATTATACGATTAATAGTATCACTTGTTGTAACTGTTGGATTAACTTATGCACTGAATACCAAATTTGGTGTTGTTCCTCCCCTGGGAAAATTCCTTGATCCGGTAAACGGCTTTTGGGCAAATGCTGAATCTGCACCCCACATCCAGAAACGAATAAGTATTCCGGGATTAAAGCAACCCGTTCAGATATATTATGATGATCTTCTCATCCCACACATATTCGCTGAAGATGTGGAGGACCTGGTCCTGGCACAGGGTTATGTACATGCATACCACCGGCTCTGGCAAATGGAATTCCAGACCCATGCTGCTGCAGGAAGGGTATCGGAACTAATTGGAAGAGGTGCATTGGACTATGATCGCGGGCAGCGAAGAAAAGGAATGGTATTTGGCGCAGAAAAATATTCCGATAATCTGGATGCATCTTCCCGTTCATTGATAGAGCAATATGCGAAAGGGGTAAATTATTTTATCAATAACCTGGATTATTCGTCTTACCCATTTGAATACAAATTGATGGGGTATGCACCCGAAGAGTGGACACCTCTTAAATCTGCGCTTCTTTTAAACTATATGGCGGACATGTTGAATTCACATGAAAGGGACCTCGAAAATACAAATTTCAAATCTCTGTATGGAAGAGAGATGTTTGATTTGATTTATCCGGATATCGACAACTATCAGGATCCTGTTGTCAACAGATCCGGCCTGTGGGATTTCGACCCAATCATAAAAGAGCATATTGCTAATAATGCGTTGCCTGAAGATGGAACCACAGCTTTTAATTTAATACCTAAACCTGACCCGGGAAATGGAAGCAACAACTGGGCGGTTAGTGGAGCAAAGTCTGCAACCGGGCATCCAATTCTTTGTAATGACATGCACCTGGGCCTCAATATGCCTGCCCTTTGGTTCTATAATCAGTTAAATACCAAAAATATGAATGTAATGGGACACAGTCTTCCGGGTACTCCCATGGTTATTACCGGGTTTACCGATTCCATAGCATGGGGCTTTACAAATGCACAGCGGGATTTAGCTGATTGGTACCTCATTAAGTTTGAAGATGAATCGCACGACAGGTATTTACTTGATGGTATTTATCAACCTACAGAAAAGGTGATTGAAGAAATAAAAATAGCGGGAGAAAATTCTTTTTATGATACCGTTGTGTACACAATTTTCGGACCTGTCATGTACGACAATTCGTTTCGGGAAACTTCAGAAAAAAAAGGATATGCACGACGATGGATAGGCCATGACCCTTCCAGTAGTTTCAAAGCGTTTCATTTGTTGAACAAGGCTAAAAATTTTGAGGATTATATGGAAGCACTGGACAATTTTGATTCTCCTGCCCAAAATATAATTTTTGCCTCGGTCCAGGGGGATATCGCTCATCGCGTCCAGGGCAAATATCCACTAAAAGCCTTTGAAGAAGGTAAATTCCTGCTCGATGGAACAAAATCAGAAAATAACTGGTCTGAGTATATTCCGCCCCGGCAAAATGCTTTCTGGAAAAATCCCGAAAGAGGGTTCGTGGCTTCCGCCAATCAACACCCTGCAGATTCTACTTACCCGTATTATGTTACCTCCACAGTGTATGAAGCCTACCGAAACCGGCGTATCAATGATGTACTTCGTGCCAACAACAGTATTACCATAGAAGATATGAAAAACCTGCATTATGATAATTTCAGTACCAAAGCGAAAGAAAGCCTGGGGACAATGCTTCAATTTTTGGACAACGCTCAATTGAGTGAGGAAGGATTTGAAGTGGCGAAAAAGCTAAAAAACTGGAATTACTATTTTGATGCGGATTCGGAAGAAGCGGTATATTTTACAAACTGGTATCGAAATGCTTACAGGAAAACCTGGGATGAGATTAAAAACAGAACCCTTGCATATCCATCAAATTACTCATTTGTAAACCTGATGAACAATGATCCTGAAAACATTTTTTTTGATGATCAATCTACCGACAATATTGAAACAGCTACTGAAATAGTTCAGTCATCATTTAAAGATATGTTAGAGGATCTGAAAGATTGGTCAGAGGAAAACGGGAAGATCGGCTGGTCCAATTATAAAAAAACCTATGTTCAGCATCTTTCAAGGCAAAGACCCCTGGGTGTGTATGAAATCAATTCAGGGGGTGCAGGCGGTGACGTGGTGAATGCCACCGGATCCAACCACGGACCCAGCCAAAGGATAATAGTAGAACTCGATCCTGACGGAGTAAAAGCCTGGGGCCATTATCCCGGGGGCCAGTCAGGAAATCCTGGCAGCCGTTATTATGATAATATGGTGGAATCATGGGCCACCGGGAAATATTTTGAATTGATGTTATTTACCGATCCTGAAGCATCCGAAGAAAGCATAATATACAGTCAAACAATTGAACCCGGGAATTAACCGAACCTGCTATGAAATATAAATTTATTATCAAAATTGTATTTACCGCTGTTGTAGCATTCCTGTTACAAATATATCTGCCCTGGTGGAGTGTCGTCATTGCAGGGTTTGCCATCAGCTTCATCCTGTCCTCCGGCGGAATGTCCTCTTTTTTTGCAGGTTTTTTGGGCGTAGGATTGCTTTGGTTTACATTAGCACTATTCATTGACAATGCAAATGATGGCATTCTTTCCAATAAAGTTGCCCAAATATTTACACTGCCAAACTCGTTTTTGCTGATCCTTATTACTGCAATTATCGGCGGACTGACAGCTGGATTTGGAGCACTCAGCGGAAGCTACCTCCGGGATCTTGTGTTACCGGTGAATGAAGATCTGTATATTGACTGAATATAAATATAATTAAGCCCCGATTTCTTCTTTTATCATCACTCCGCTGGCAACGAAATTAAGTGCTTCTTCCGGTTCGGTGATTGCGTCTATATCCTCCTGTGACTTCCCGGCATCCTCAGCGTAATGTTGCAGGGTTTCTACATCTACAAGTTCCCGTGAGACTTCCCCCTCAAGAATGGCAAAATAGCCGGCCGAATTTTTTGGCACAAAAAATCCATAGTCTTTGAAAGTTACACGCATGGTTTCACCGTTGCCTATATCCATTGTTAACCAGCACCCTTTCATCTGACACACTTCTTTTATCTCGCCTTCAACGCGTAAACTAACAGACTCCGATTCTCCGAGTGATGCTAGTACCATGTCGGAATTGATAATATCACCATCGGTAATTGTTTCACCAAAAGCACCGGTTGCAGCTGTGGTTTCTTCGGTTGTTGCTTCCTGCTGACCTGCCATTTTCTCATCCTCATCGGAAACGCCTGTTTTTGTAGTGCATGAAGTTGTAAATACAAATACTGACAATAATGCTATCAATAATAGATTTGAGATTTTCATTGGTTTATTTTCGGTTTGATTTATCTGCTAAAGTATAAATGAACACCAATCCGGCAAAGAAAATCGGGGCATTTAAGGTTGTTTAAACAACGGTTTGTGGAAGGTGTAGCATTCTTTAGAGTTATTTAAATAAGTAATGGCACAAGCGGGACGCTTGCGCCAGTGTGGTTCATATTTTTTCTAAATTTTTCACTCTAATTTGAAATACCTGAATACGAATTCCATATTTCTACAAGTCTTTCATAGTATTTTTTATCTCCACCATTTTCACTGGAAACAGGGAAAAAAACAGTAGAACTATCATCTAACACAAGAGTCATTTGACTATCTTCAAAAAAGGAAGGATCTTGTTTGAATTCAATATTAACAATTTGCGAATAAGGAACGATTATAGCAGGCTCCTCCCATTCTTTACTAGAAACCACTACTTTCTTATTTGTGAACAGGTAAAATCCATTTTTGAAATCACCAATAGCATCAGAGTACCAATATTGAATCTCCTCTGAACGATCAACAATACCTTGTTCCCAAACAAAATTCAAGTACTTTTTATTAATCTGCTTCCCAGGTATTACTTCAATTTCCGGCGAAAAGATACCAATAACAATTAAAGAGCCAATGAGTAAAATAATAACGAAACCGAAAGAGATACCAAAATAATACCCAAATCCTCTTTTTCGCTTCTCTTTTATTATTTCTCCAGTCTCAATTAAATGTTTATGAATTTGAAACGTTGCTTTAGCTCCCTGAAAAAAGAACCAGGCAAATAATAAGGACAAAAATCCGCCTGAGAATTGACCGGTTGAAGCAACTAATATAAGTTTTGAGCCTACGAAATAAATTAATAGTGCCAGTGCGCTAAATCTATTTTTTCTATAAATTCCATAGGTCAGACCTACGATAATAGCAACGTCTAGTAACGACCAATTGTCAATACCATATTTGTATCGAAAGTCATCGTTGTATGTTCCTATTAGTGAAAAGACAAGGGTGAGAGTTCCTGAAACAGCACCCGCAATCCAGGCACGTTTTATGTGTTTTTCCGCTTGCTCTAATTGTTGATCATTCATAATTTCCCAAGTATTGGGCCCTCACCTTATGAAGAACCGCCTGCTACCGGAGCACGTTTGATGATACGGTCTGCTAAGCGGGAAAATGGCAAACTTTGCAAATAAACTTTTCCTGTCCCTTGTACCGTTGCCAGAAACAGGCCTTCTCCTCCGAAAAACATAGATTTTAAATCCCCGGCTCTTTCTATGCTGTAATCTAATCCTGAAGTAAACGCTACTATACAGCCTGTATCAATCAATAATGATCCATTTTTTAATTCCTTTTCTATAACCGTTCCTCCGGCATGTAAAAATGCCAGGCCATCACCTTTTAACTTTTGAAGAATAAATCCTTCACCTCCAAAAAAACCCGCGCCCAGTCTTTTGGTAAATGCAATTGTAACTTCAGTTCCTTTTGCCGCGCAAAGAAATGCATCTTTCTGGCATATAATTTCTCCATTTACCGCTTTTAAGTCTATAGGAATGATTGATCCAGGATATGGCGCTGCAAAACTAACTTCTTTTTTCCCGTGTCCCACATTTGTAAAATGAGTTAAGAAGAGGGATTCTCCTGTTAGCACCCTTTTTCCAACATCTAATAGATTACCTAAAATTCCTTTATCCGGCTGTGATCCATCACCCATTTTAGCTTCAAATTTAATATCTCTATCCATCCAGTTCATAGCTCCTGCTTCAGCTATTACAGTTTCTTGCGGGTCTAACTCTATGGAAACTACCTGCATGTCATCTCCATGAATTGTATAGTCAATTTCGTGTGAATTCATCTTATATTATTCTGATTGGTATCAATGTTTGCTAACAACTATATCTGTATAAACCACATAAATGGCGTATTTCACTTACAAATTAGCGGATTAAGATGTTGATTCCTACCAATTCCCTTTTATATGCATAGCTTATAGGGTACAGGCGACTCAAAAGGATGCATTTTGTAATTGCCTGATAGTTGCTCATTTTTACAATGGAAATTTATTGCAATTTGTAGTATCTTCCGATTACAACATACAGATAGGATTTAACGATCAAAGCATATGGCTGACGATGAACGTAGTAAAAATGCTAAAAAGCGCATAGACAAGGTTAAAGAGCAACAGATCCTGCAGGCCCGTGTATTGCAGGAACTGGAGGAAAACGAAGAAATACAGAAATACCTTGAGCCCTACGGTGAATTCCTCGGACGTACTTTTCTGAAATCATACGCCCACCAGAAGTACATATGGAACCAGTATGCAGACATGTTCCAGCGCCAGGCAGAGAGTGATGCATTGGAATATCGCCCCGATGCCGAAGAACGCTTATGGGAAATACAGCAAAAGAAACTTTTTGACTTACAATGCCGCTGGCGTGCGGGCGAAATGGCGCTTGAAGGCGTGCAGGCTACCATAGATTTTCTTCGCTGGGAGGATGATATAAAGGTATGTCCCTTTCTTGAGCCCATTACCGAGCAGGAAGTGGACATGTATATCAGTTATCTTGAAAGCACCAATACCAGCCCCAGTGATGATGCGATAGGCTGGAGTGAATACAATATGATCAAAATGGATGACCAGGACGAAGCGGGTGACCTTATGTCCGATTGGTTCGAGTTTCATAACATCCGCACCGGCAATGGCGCTTTACTTTTACTGCCCGACCTGAAGGGGGAAGCCGAAGGGCGTTATTTCAATGCATTGAATGCGCAGGAGGTAGAGGAAAAGAAAAAAGCCGGCACCTATAAAAAGCCAACACCCAGCGTACCAGGGCCCGATATAAGCGCCCATGACCAAAAAGACATGGAGGCATTTGTTCTAAAGATTGAGAGTAAGGCCGAATACACCCGTTACCTTCATTATCGAAATGCAAAAGACAAAGAGGAATTGAACGAGGACATTGAACTGGAGCTAATAATATTACAAAACAGTACCGAACCAATACCCATAGAATCTCATTCCGATTGGCGGGAAGCCATTCAACTGGCGGCAGACGCGTATAAAAACCGCATGATATCCCGCGCCATGCCTGCGGTGTACGAAGACTACCTTTTTAAACAGCAAGCCGGCATAAGCTATGAAACTATCGGGGAAAGCCGAAGTTGGATTAAAGATTTCAAACAAAGAATATTAGAAGGCAGGAAAGTATTGGGCGAGCCCGAAAATTTCGACTATTAGTGTTAATAACTTTTATGCCTAACTAAATGAAAATGAAACAGCGGTCGGCGAGGATTATGCATTAGAAATCTATTACGAACTATCATCCGGGAATTAATGGGTAAATGGGTTTATCCCCACAAAATCCGTTGAAAAAGGTGAACGGGTACAGCCTTTGCGGAATGAAACATTTTGTATAGCTTATAGTTGCATTTGCTCATTTTTAAAATGGAAATTTGTTGCAATTTGTAGTATCTTCCCATTACAACAAACAGTAATGATTTAACGATTCAAAG